>Ga0209736_1000018_pt1 | contig 70797 bp, 69 predicted proteins | sample BlaSpr_A8_Ref_M3_FD_187992 | JGI IMG/M metagenome (GOLD analysis project Ga0209736, IMG submission 187992) | Forest soil microbial communities from Thunder Bay, Ontario, Canada - Black Spruce, Ontario site 2_A8_Ref_M3 (SPAdes) (version 2) | ecosystem: Environmental > Terrestrial > Soil > Boreal...
ACACAAACGGCTCTCACCGTTCCTCCCGGCAAGAGCCGCCTGCACTTTAAACTCCTTTTCGACTACCGCCCGCTAGGCTTCTTCGCCGGACGCCGCACCGGAGGTTTCTTCGGCGCAGACTTCTCCGCCGGAATATCCTCCGCCTTCACTTTGCCCTTCTCCCAATGCAGCATGAAAGCCGGCTCAGGATCGTAGGCCGTCACCGTAGCCGTAAAGTGGAACGCGCCACCCTTCTCCACGTGCGCCGATTCCGGCTGTCCCACGACTTTCACTTCCATGTTCGGTGTCGTCGCGGCATTGAATTCGTCTTCGCTGGTCACGAACGCCACCTTGAACACCACCGCATCCGCCCCAGGCGTCACTTCAAGCACTTTGCCGGGAACTTCCGGGAACTCCAGTCCGCACGCCGCCAGCCACGTCACCTTGGCCTTGTCGCCGCCCGCCTTCAGGTCCGCGATCACTGATGCAATGGTCATGTCCTTGCGCGCGTTGTTCAGGTCTTCCACGCCCGGCACTTTGTAGGTGTCCGGCTTGGCCGGCGAACTCGCCGCCAGTTGCAGCAGTTCGTTCAACTCCGCATCCGTCAGGTTGTCGCAAGCCGCTTGCTGGTAATTCAAGATCAGCTTGCGTAAATAATCCGTCAGTTGCTTCTTTTGCTGCTGCGTCGCTGCTTTCGATGCCGCGCCTCTCGCTACGTACCAGAACGCATCCATCGTCTGCGAGGGTTGCACCGCCAGATACGCCTGTCCCAGCCGGTAGTTGGTCACCACGTCGTCCGGACTCAGCGCCAGCACCGCTTTGTAAAACTCAATCGCTTTCGGGAAGTCCTTCTGGATCACCGCCGCCTGCGCGGCAACTCCGTTCAGGAAAATCTTGACCGTTTCCTTCTGTTTGGCGAACTGGTCATCGGTCATGTTCTCCGGCTTTTTCACTTCGTCCAGAAACTTCAAAGCCTGAACCGCCGCGTCCTGCGCTCCCTTGGCCAGATTGACGTCCGCGCCGGCTTGCTTCGCTGTCGCCGGGTCCGTCAGCAACGCGTTGTACGCCAAAGCCCGCTGGTACAGCGCGGCATATTTCGTCGCCGCATCCACTTTGTCGCCCAGCCCCACTACCTTGTCCGCAAACTCCATGGCCTTCTTGGAGTCCTTCGATTGCATGTACGCCGCGACGTACTGCGGATAGATGTAAATCAGCAGCGCCGAACTCGGATACTTCGAGACGAAATCATCGAAACACTTCACTTGCGAAGCGGGATTCTTGTCGTTCGCGCAAGCCTGATACGAATTGTATTCCGCCATCGTGTACGGCTGTTTCCCCTGCGGCCCCGCATCCTGCCCTGCCGCCGGTGGTGTCTGCGCCGGTGGTGTCTGTGCCGCCGCCGCACTTGCAAGACTTAGGCACAGCGCCGCGAATATCGCCAGGCCTGCCACACTCGGTGTTCGATTCATTCCACTCTCCTCGCTGAACCTTCGAAGATAAACTTCTAGTATGACGATTCGCGTCCCACTTTCACTGGCATTTCTATTAAACCGGAAAACCTTGGGATTATAGGGAAACCTGCCGCGCCTCCGCAAGGCGTTATCCAACCGCCCTGTTTCGCACTCTGCACACAATCGTTTTTGCGGGATTCTATGACCGGTTCCATCTTCTATTGCACCTGTGGGACTCGGCAGCTGCGGGTGCTCTGATGATACGATGATTCTGGCACGGAAAAAGTGGCCTGTGCGCGAAAAATAGCGGAAGAATTCTGATGCGCGACATGAGCAAATCAAATGACCCACCCGCCCCTCACGCGGAGCCTACCTCACCCCTCTCCGGCAAAGTCGCTCTCGTCACCGGCGCCAGCCGCGGCATTGGCCGCGCCATCGCTCTCCGCCTCGCTTCCCTGGGCGCCGCCGTCGCCATCTGCGGCCGCGACAAGTCCGCTCTCGCCGGCACCCACCAAGATCTGGAAAAGGTGTCCTCCCGCGTCTACTCGCAAACCGCCGACGTCACTCACTCCACTGATATCGCCGAACTCGTCGCCAACACCGAATCCGCGCTCGGCCCGATCTCCATCCTCGTCAACAACGCTGGCATCGGCCTCTTCGGCCCCGTTCAGCAAAAAACCGAACAAGAATGGGATCACGTCCTCAGCACCAACCTCAAAAGCGTCTTCCTCGTTTCTCGCGCCGTGATCCCCGGCATGATTAGCCGCAGTCGCGGCGACATCGTCAACATCAGTTCTCTCGCCGGCCGCAATGCCTTCGCCGGCGGCGCCCTCTACTGCGCCTCAAAGTGGGGACTCCAGGGCCTCACCGCCTGCATGGCCGAAGACCTCCGCGAATTCGGCATCCGCGTCAGCTCCGCTCTCCCCGGCAGCGTCGCCACCGACTTCGGCCAGCGCGCCAAAGACCCCAGCAAAGCCCTCGCCCCGCAAGACGTCGCCCACGCCGTAGCCATGCTGCTGACCCAGTCCCCGAAAAGCTTCATCAGCGAGGTCCAGATCCGCCCTCTCCGCAAGTAGGTGTAGGGTCCGCCTTCTCAGGCGGACCGCCGCTGCGACCCCTTCGCCACCTGTGCCGGGGTGAAGTTTGGGCCGCTCGCCCTCAAATGCATAGCCTCCATCTTTCCTCTTGACAATCATCGTTACAACGACTATATTCTTCGCGTGGCTTCCACGAACTCCAATTCGCGCACTCTCTCCATCGAGAATCGCCTCTTTGTCGCGCTCCTCAAAGCGGCCGATGCCTTCGGCCTGCAAGCCGAACAACTCCTCAAATCTGCGGGCCTGACCGGCGCGCAATACAATGTTCTACGGATTCTGCGCGGCGCCGAACCCGAAGGCCTCCCCTGCCGCGGCATCGGTGAACGCATGATTTCGCATGACCCGGACATCACCCGGCTGCTCGACCGCATGGACACGCGCGCCCTGATTATCCGTGAGCGCCAGACCGATGACCGCCGCGTGGTCAAAACGCGCATCACCAAAAAAGGTCTGGAAATCCTGAAAACGCTGGATCAGCCGGTTCGCGACCTCCACAAGCGCCAGTTCCGCCACATTCCCGCAGCGCGCCTGAAGCTCCTCGCCCACCTCCTCGAGGAAATCCAGTCGCCGGAAGAGCAATGCGGTCAGAACAAATTGAAGCAGCAGCAATAAGAGTTTCGTGGGGGAAGTAACCAAGAGTAAGTCAAAAAGAAAAAGGAGAAAGCAATCATGGGCCTAAAGCTATCTCGTACGTTTATCGCAGCGGCAGCAGCGGCCGTTCTTTCGCTTCCGGCAGTAGCGGCACCTTCGCAGTGGCAGATTGATTCGCAGCACGCCTCCGCGCAATTCGCCGTCAAGCACCTCATGATCTCGACCGTTCGCGGCGAGTTTCACGGAGTAACCGGCACGATCAACTGGGACGATAAGGACATCACCAAGTCCACTATCGACGTCACCATCGACACCACCACCGTGGACACCCGCGAACCCAAGCGCGACGCGCACCTCAAAAGCCCCGATTTCTTTGACGTCGCCAAGTATCCGGCCATGACTTTCAAGTCCAAAAAGATCGAGCAAGTCGCCACCGGCAAGCTCAAAGTTACCGGCGACCTCACCATCCACGGCGTCACCAAGGAAGTCGTTCTCGACGTCGAAGGCCCCACTGCTCCCATCAAAGATCCCTGGGGCAACACGCGCGTCGCTCTCAACGCCACCGCCACCGTTAACCGCCAGGATTTCGGCGTCATGTGGAACGCCAACATGGACGGCGGCGGCGTAGTCGTCAGTGACAACGTCAACATCACCATCGACGCCGAACTCGTCAAGCAGCAACTCAAGTAGAACGCACTCCTGCTTGGCTTGAGGTACGAAGGGCCTGTTCCGCGTAAGCAACACCTACGCTGTAACGCCAGGCAACACACTCACCGCAGGGGGATCAAATCCGCTTGATCCCCCGCCGCAGAGCGTTTTGTATCTTCAACGCAGTCTCGCTCATCCAATCAGCACCATCGATCAGAATAGGAACCCTTCATGCAAAAGCCCGCGCTAACCGATTCGCCTATCCACGATCTTATAAGCCGTCGCTGGAGCCCGCGCGCTTTCAGCGACAAGCCAGTCCCGTCCGACGTCCTGCGCAGCTTGTTCGAGGCCGCTCGCTGGGCGCCCTCCAGCAACAATCAACAGCCTTGGGCCTTCCTCGTCGCCACGCGCGAAGACAAAGGGAATTTCGAGAAGCTCGTCGGCACTCTTGTCGAATTCAACGCCACTTGGGCACGCAACGCCCCGGTCCTCGCCATCGCCGTCTCCAATCTCAACTTCGACAACGGCACTCCCAACCGCAACGCCTTTTACGACACCGGCGCTGCCACGGCCCTTCTGTCCGTTCAAGCCACGGAGCTCGGACTCTTCGTCCACCAAATGGCCGGCTTCGACCCGCCGAAAGCCAAGCTGGTCTTCGCCATCCCCGAAGGCTGGGAGCCTATCGCCGCTTTCGCCATCGGCTACCCGGGTGATCCCGCCTCGCTGCCGGATAAACTCCGCGAGCGCGAGTTGGCTCCCCGAACACGCAAGCCCATCAGCGATTTTGTGATGACCGGCCAATGGGGTCATACTGCTTCTTTCGCGGCTAAGTAACTCGAATCAGGGCCGCGGCTGGGTCCATCTTCGAACATGCATAGCACACTTGAATTCCTGGTTCGCCACGGCTACGTCGTTCTCCTGGCTTGGGTGTTTGCCGAACAGATCGGCCTGCCAATCCCGTCCATGCCGTTGATGCTCGCCGCCGGTGCTCTCGCCGGTGTCGGCAAGCTGAGCTTTTTCGGTTCTCTTTTTCTCTGTGTCTTTGCCGCGGTCGTCGCCGATTCCGTGTGGTACCAGATGGGCCGCCTCAAAGGAATCAAGGTTCTGCAATTGCTCTGCAAGATTTCTCTCGAGCCCGATTCCTGCGTTCGCCGCACCGAAGGCGTCTTCTCCAAGCAAGGCGCGCGCTCCCTGCTGGTGGCCAAATTCTTTCCCGGCCTCAGCACCGTCGCTCCGCCGCTCGCCGGCATTTTTCACATGAAGCCCCGCCGTTTCCTGCTGTTCGATGCCATGGGCGCCACTCTCTGGGCCGGCACTTCGCTTGGCGTGGGCTATATTTTCAGCGGCCAGATTGAACACATTGCCGAACGCGCCGCTTCTCTTGGCGGCGGACTGGGCGTGCTGATCGTCGCCGCGCTGGTGTCTTACATCGTCTACAAATTCGTCGCCCGTCAGAAATTCCTGCGCGACCTGCGCATCTCCCGCATTAGCGTCCAGGAATTGAAGGAAAAGATCGACGCCGGCGAGGAGCTCGTCATCGTCGATCTTCGCCATCACATGGATTTTGAAGCCGAGCCGGAAACCATTCCCGGCGCGTTCCGCATGGATGCCAAGGAGCTGCAGGAAAGAAACGACAAGCTGCCGCGCGACCGCGACGTCATTCTCTACTGTACTTGACCAAACGAAGCCACCAGCGCCCGTGTGGCGCTGCTCCTCAGGAAACAAGGCATCACCCGCATCCGCCCCCTGCAAGGCGGCCTGGACGCCTGGCGCGAAAGCGGCTACCCGCTCGAAACCATCGCCCTAACCTGATCCGGATCCGCCGCTATTGCCGTTGTACCGGCCTGGCGTACTTCGTGTCGTGGCTTTTGGAGTGCGGCAGCCCAGCTGCCGCTTTTCCGTCGCCACCCAATCCACGCGATGCTCCGATCGATCCGCTCCCTCAACAGCTTGATTTCGGCGACGCCCTGCCGTTGTAGCGTCCGCGCGTCGTTTGCGCGGGCGCTTTTTTGATCGCTGCGCTATAACCGCGGCAACACAATCCCGCTCTGCGCCTGATACTTCCCTTTCTTGTCCTTGTAGCTCACTTCGCAGTCTTCATTCGACTCGAAGAAAATCACCTGGCACAATCCCTCGTTGGCGTAGATTTTCGCCGGCAACGGCGTGGTGTTGCTGATTTCCAGCGTCACGAACCCTTCCCACTCCGGCTCGAACGGCGTCACATTCACGATGATGCCGCATCGCGCATACGTCGACTTGCCCAGGCAAATCGTCAGCACGTTCCGCGGAATCCGGAAATATTCCACGGACCGCGCCAGCGCGAACGAATTCGGCGGAATCAGGCACGCATCTCCCTTGAACGGCACCAACGACCGCGGATCGAAATGCTTCGGATCCACAATCGTCGAATTCACATTGGTGAAAATCTGGAATTCGTCGGCCACCCGGATGTCGTAGCCGTAAGAAGATACGCCGTAGCTGATCACCCCTTCGCGCACCTGGCGGTCCGTGAACGGCTCGATCATCTTGTGCTCGAGCGACATACGGCGAATCCAACGGTCTGGCTTTACGGACATCCATTCCTCCTCAGATCTCAAATCGCTCTCAAAATGAAAATTGCCTTGCGCGAAGAATCAGCAGTGTAGATTACGCAGCACGTCTTGACAACCTGGGCACCCACCCTCTAGCATCTGCCCACGTACTCCGGAGGCTCGAGTGATCAAGCTGGATATCGTAAATGCTGTGTTGAGCAAGCTGGAAACAGGCGTGAGCCGCGTGAAGGCCGAACAGGCCGTCGAGACGGTCTTCGAGTCGCTCAAGACCGCCATGGGCAAAGGGCAGCGGATCGAGCTGCGGCGCTTCGGCGTGTTCAGCGTGCGCCCCCGCAAGACCGGCATCGGGCGCAACCCGCGCACCGGCGAAGAAGTAAGCATCCCGCCAGGAAAAGTCGTGCGCTTTAAGCCCGGCAAAGAGCTGCAAGGCATCGAAGACACCGGAACCGCTAAAGCATGAGCTTGGGGCGAACTGCTCGCTGACATAGCTGCTTTAATTCCCGATTCGCACATGCAACCGGACGGAGTGGCGCAGCAGCCGAGCGTTGTGGTGTACTGGTGTGGGAAATCCTACTGAGCCGCGACCTCGTGAATCGACCCACCCCAGAAGACACAGCAGAAATCAGACCGGTTGAGCCCGCCTGGACCGCCGAGTGGCCGGACCCGGCAATGTACGAGCCCGCCGTCCGCCCCCCATCGCGGAAAAGCCTGCTCATCGCGTGCGTGCTGTTTCTCTTGACGCTGTGCACCTGCCTGGCGGCGGGCACGCAATTCGCGGCGGCGTACGCGCAGGATCGAGCGGCATCCTTCGATGAATGGGAGAAAGCCTTTACGTTGTTTTACAAGAATCCGGCGGGGCTCTTAGCCGGGATTCCGTTTGCCTTGACGCTGCTGACAATTCTAATGGCGCATGAACTGGGGCATTTCTTTGCTTGCCGCCATCATCGCATTCGCGCCAGCTATCCCTTCTTCATTCCCTTCCCTTCGCTGATCGGAACGTTTGGCGCCTTCATTCTGATTCGCTCCCCGATTCGCACCCGGCGCGCGCTGTTTGATGTGGGAGCTTCGGGCCCACTGGTGGGATTTGTGTTCGCGATTCCGGCGCTGATTTACGGAGTGGCGCATGCCAAGTTCGTTCCGGGTATCGCCGATCCCGAGCACGCGGAGGTGATTTTCGGCGCACCGCTGGCGCTGCATGCGATTGCAGGACTGCTGCGGCCGGGGGCGGCAGTCGGCAAGTTACTGCTGGATCCGGTCGGGCGCGCGGCGTGGGTGGGCTTGTTTGCGACGGCGCTGAATCTGTTGCCAGCAGGCCAACTCGACGGCGGGCACATCCTGCGATCAGTGAGCCCGCGGCTGCATCGCCTTGTTTCCATGGGACTTCCCGTGCTGCTGATTGCCTTGGGATTTTTGCTCCATTGGACCGGCTGGTACATCTGGGGCGGCATCCTGTTTGGCCTTCGTTTCCTTCCGGTGGCGCCCATCTATGACCCTACCACGCTCGATCCAGCCCGCCGCCTCGCCGCGACGCTGGCCCTAGCGGTCTTTCTACTCAGCTTCATGGCCGCTCCAATCCTGAGCCAATAAGCTGCGGCAATCATCCGCCAGTAAGTCGTTTAGAATCCGCACTTACAAAAAACAGGGAGGGGGAGCCGAGATGCGCGGCCTAATCTGCCGTGCGGAGAGTGTTCTCGCGGGTTTGTGGCGAGAGGAATCGAGAAAGAAGTTCTGGTTGACCAACGGGATAGGGCGAATATGATGCGGGTGCGCAAAGCCAAGAATCGAGCGCACAAAGGGGAATATGAGCGGACTGGTTCGGACGTTGCGGCAACGCGACCTGTACTTGCTGTTTGTGGGGTCGGTGATTGGGTCGGGGATCTTTCGTACGCCGGGGTTGATTCTCCGCCAACTGGATGGGTCGGTCGGGTGGTCCATGATGGTCTGGATCGTAGGCGGCGGCCTCTCGCTGCTGGGCGCGCTCACGTACGCTGAGCTCGCCGCCACCAATCCAGAAGCAGGTGGCCTCTACTGCTTCATCCGCGACGGCTTCGGCCGCGCTTCGGCGTTCCTTTATGGCTGGTGTTTGTTCCTGGTGATTGCCAGCGGCTCGGTGGCTGCCCTGGCGACCGCGTTCACGGAATACCTCGGCACCATCGTGCGGCTCAACAGCATGGAAGCCAAAGTAGTATCGGTGGCGATGATCGCGGTGGTGACGGCGGTGAATGTGTGGGGCACGCGAAAGAGTTCGGACATGCAGAACGTGACCACGCTGATCAAGGGTGGCGTCATCATCGTCCTCAGTGCGGTGCTGCTAGCATTAGGGCAACACGGTTCGGAAGTCTTCAGCGCGATGGGTACCAAGATGAACCTGTCAACGCTGGCCACGAGCTTCGGGCTGGCGATGATCTCAGTTTTGTGGGCGTATGAAGGGTGGCAGTTCGGAACGTACAGCGCGGGCGAGGTGATTGAGCCGCAGAAAGCGTTTCCCAAGGCGTTTCTGCTGGGGTCGTTGACGCTGGTCGGGTTATATCTTGTGGCGATTGTGGCGTATCTCTTCGCGCTTGGTCCGCAGGGCACGACGGCCAGCGATGCGGTGGCCGCGCAAGCGGTGGTGGCGGTGCTCGGGAAGAAGGCCGGCATCATTGTAGCGCTGACGATATTGATTTCGACATTCAGTGCCGCGAACAGCGTGATTCTGACCGCGCCGCGCGTGTTTTATGCGATGGCCAACGACAATTTGTTTTTCAAGAAGCTGGCCGAGGTGCATCCGCGATTCCAGACGCCGGCAGTGGCGATCGTCGCACTGGGAGTATGGTCCGCGGTGCTCGCGTGCTGGGGAAATTTTGCAGAGCTGATCGGCGGGGTGATTTTTATTGGTTGGGTGTTCTACGGGCTGGGGGCGGCAGCGATTTTCCCTCTTCGGCGGGCCTCGGGCGATAAGCCGATTCCTTATCGCGTGCCGGGGTATCCGTTAACGCCGATTGTGTTCGTGGGCGCAGCCGGCGCGATTGTGGCCAACGCAATTTATTCGGCGGTGAAGGACCCGAGCCAGTTCAAGAATCTGCTGGTGGCGGTTGTTTTGTTTGGTTTGGGAGTGCCGGCGTATTTTTTCTGGCGGAAGCGGGCGGCGTAGGTCAGCAGCGCAGTTATCGAATTGCCCCGCGGATCGGCTGGCGGCCCGCCTCAGAAGGCGGTCCCTAAAACAGCAGTCACGATTAGTGAGCGGGAGTGGATAGAGATTTGACCAGGTCGTAGAGGAAGGATTGGCCTTCGAAGAAGGATTGGACGGGGACGCGTTCGTCGCGGCCGTGGAAACGGATATCGTCGCGGTCGAAGAAGATGCCTTGGATGCCGTAGGTGGGGATGCCGGCGACGCGGAGATAGCGGCCATCGGTGCCACCCATGACCATGATGGGAATGGTGGGGACGCCGGGCCACATGCGAGTGGTAATTTCGCTAACGGCCTTCAGAACGTCTGGACGCATGGGGGAAGCTGGACCTTTGGAGAATTCTCCCATGGACTTGACGGTGACCTGATCGTCGGCGACAACTTTTCGCAACGTGCTTTCCACGTATTCGGGTGCATCTTCCGGGAGCACGCGGCAGTTTACGGTGGCAGCGGCCAGTTGCGGCAGTGCATTCATGGCGTGGCCGCCTTCGAGCAGGGTGGCCACACAGGTAGTGCGGAGAGTCGAATTCCAGGCTGGGGAAGAAGCGGCGACTCTTTCCATAGCGGCCTGATCGCCTTGGGCTACTTTGGCGAGATCGTCTTTGACGGGGCCGCTTTCGAGTTTGGCCATTTGCTGGAAGTACGCGGCAGTGACTTCATTGGTCTTCAGCGGGAAGCCGAATTCGGAGAGGCGCTGCAAAGCTCCGGCGAGGTGGTAGATGGCGTTGTCCTTCACGGGCATGGAGCTGTGGCCGCCCTTGTTGCGTGCCTCGAAGCGGATGTTGACGATATATTTTTCGCTGACTTGCAGATCGTTGGAGATTTTCTTGCCTTTGGATTCTTCGCCCCAGCCGCCTTCGTTGAGGGCGAATTCCGCTTCGATAAGATCACGGTGATTTTTCAGCAGCCAGTCGACGCCGTTGTAGGGGCCGCCGCCTTCTTCGTCGGCGGTGAGCGCGACGATAATGTCGCGGTCGGGCTTGAAACCTTCTTTTTTGTACTGAATTAAATTGGCCAGCCAGATGGCGGCTTGCGCTTTGTCGTCGCCGGTTCCGCGGCCGTAGAAGAAGCCGTCTTTTTCGAGAAACTGGAAGGGATCGGTGGACCAGTCTTCGCGCTTGGCTTCGACTACGTCGATGTGGGCTAGCAGGAGAATCGGCTTGTGGGCGCCGCTGCCGTGGTAGCGGACGATCAGATTGGCTTTTTTCGGGATGGCGCCGCCTACGAAGATGTCGGCGTCGGCAAAGCCTGCGGCTTTCAGGCGAGCGGCGGCTTTTTCAGCGATCGGAGTGGTTGTGCCGGTGGTGAAGCCGGATTGCACTTCGACCATTCCTTTGTAGATTTCGCGGGCGAGTTGCTTTTCGGAGCCGGGGCGGGTGGTTTGGGCACTGATGACATTAGCAAAAAGAAAGAAGGCTAGACCGACGGTCAGTTTTGTGGGTGGCATAGCCTCAGATTCTTTCATGGACGGCGCATTGTTGCAAATTGAGCCGAGATCAAGATGGATGAACGGCGGACGTAGATGTTTCTCCCAGCGGAATTCTATCGTAGCGGGCGCCTGGCGCGCCGTACCGCCGGGTGACAGAGGAACCTCGTGGCACCTCGATGGCTAGTAGCGTTGGGGCAAGTGCGTCGAAGAGTTGATCGGCGCTCGGACCATAGATGTATATGGTCCCGAATCCCTCGCCAAATTCGTGGCCGTCCACATCGGCTCCGGGCACGCCTGCAACGAGCTCTCTAAGATCGTCCTCCAGGAGATGAACGCGATCTCGTTCCTCGGTGGTGCCGAACTCGTCGTCGCTTAGCCGAATGTATACGAGCAGCGCTTCTCCCGGAACGCTCGACTGGCTCGGCGGGCTGGAACTCGACTGAGGCAGCCTGCTTGCAACGCGCTTCAGCCACCGTGTGATCAAGAAGAGGCTGAGCGTAACGAAGAGACCTACAACCAGGCGTCCTGCATTTGAGTCAAACGTCATGGCGAGGGATTCTAGCTTTAAGGCGACGTGTTGCCAACTGGTGCTGTCTTTAACACAGGAATGCGACAAGGTTTTCACTGAGTCAGAGAAGATTAACCGGGTCGACGTCGATTATGGCGGCGGTTGGGGGGATTTGGTGGGATTCGGCGTAGGTGATGGCGCCGGAGAGGAGTTTGGTTAGGAGGGCGCGCTTGGGGGATTTTAGGAGGAATTGGAAGCGATGCTCGCGCTTCAGGCGGGAGAGCGGGGCGGAGGCTGGGCCTAGGACGCGAAGGCCTTTGCCGTCGTGCGGGGAGAAATATTCGGACAGCTGCCGGGAGTAACGGATGGCGTTTTCGAGATTGGTGTCGCGGACGATGATGTTGGCTAGCGCTGTGAACGGAGGATAGGCCATCATGCGGCGGAAGTGCAGTTCGCGCTCGAAGAAGGCGGAGTAATCCTGGCGGACGGCGTCCTGAATGGCGTAGTGGTCGGGGTAGTAGGTCTGGATGAGGACGCGGCCGGGAAGATCGCCGCGGCCGGCGCGCCCCGCGACTTGGGTGAGGAGCTGGAAGGTGCGTTCGGCGGCGCGGAAGTCGGGGAGAGTGAGGGAGGAATCGGCGCTGATTACGCCGACTAGAGTGACGCGATGAAAATCATGGCCTTTGGCTAGCATTTGCGTGCCGACGAGGATGTCTAGCGCGCCTGCTGCGAATGCGCCTAGCGTTTCCTGGTATTGGCGCTTGGTGCGGGCGGTATCGCGGTCGAGGCGGGCGATGCGCGCGCCGGGAAATTCCTTGCGCAGCCGTTCTTCGAGTTGCTCGGAACCTTCACCGAAAAAATAGACGTATTGCGATTGGCATTTCGGGCATTGCTTGGGGATTTGCTGCGTAGAGCCGCAGTAGTGGCATTCGAGGCGGTTGCGGGATTTGTGGTGGGTCATGGAGATGCTGCAATTGGCGCACTGCACGCTGGCGCCGCAACTGCGGCAGAGCACGGACCAGGAATAGCCGCGCCGATTGATGAGAATGAGCGCTTGCGTTTTGCTGGCGAGGCATTCCTGGATTCCGGCGTGGAGCGCGGCGCTGATGGGGCTGGTTTGGAGGGTTTGCTTGAAGTCTTCGCGGAGGTCGATGATTTCGACTCCGGCTAATGGGCGGGCGGCTACGCGGGAGGCTAGCGTGATGAGTTCGTATTTCCCGGATTGCGCGTGGTGATAGGTTTCGAGCGAGGGCGTGGCGGAGCCGAGAACGGCGATGGCGTTTTCGAGTTTCGCGCGGACGATGGCGGCGTCGCGGCCGTGATACTTGGGCGTTTCTTCCTGCTTGTAGCTGTTTTCCTGCTCTTCGTCGACGATGATCAGGCCGAGATTTTGCAGCGGGGCGAAGATGGCGGACCGCGTGCCCACGACCACGCGGGCTTCGCCGTTGCGGACACGCCACCACTCGCGGGCGCGCTCGACATCGCTTAGCGCGGAGTGCAGCACAGCGACGCCTTCGAAGCGCGCGCCGAACCAGGCGCGGCACTGCCGGCCGACCCAGAGCGTCAGCGCGATTTCTGGGACGAGGATGATGGCGGTCTTGCCGCGAGCCAGCGTTTCCAGGACGGCGCGGAGGTAGACTTCGGTTTTGCCGCTGCCGGTGACGCCATGGAGGAGAAGCACGCCGAATTCGCCGAGCTCGAAGCGCGAGCGAATCGCGCGCATGGCGGATTCCTGGTCAGGGTTGAGTTCGTGAGCGGGCGGAGTGTAGCCGGTGTCGAAAGGATCGTCGGCAGGGTCGATGGTTTCTTCCCAGCTTTCGATCAGGCCGTCCTTTTGCATGCGATCGATGAGGGCGCGGGAGACTTGGGCCAGCTTCAGGAGTTGCGCGAGAGGGAGAGCGCCGCGTTCGGTTTCGAGGATTTGGCGGACGCGTTCCTCTTTTTCGCCGAAGGGTTGCGTCGGCTCAGGCGCAGCGGTTTGCGATTTCCAGGCTACGACCCGTTGCGTCTTGCGTTCGCGGGTGAGGATGTTTTCGCGGAGTTCGATGAGGCCGCGGCGCTGGAGGCGCGGGATGACGATGTTGAGATTGATGCGGTCGGAAGGGCGGAGCTGGATGGGGGATTTTTTGATGAAGAGGATGGCCAGGAATTGGGCTTCCTCGAGAGAGAGCGGAGTGGCGAGCGAACTGGCAATCGAGTTGCCCAATGCGCTCGGGGAGGCCAGCGAACTGGCATGCTCCGCGATAAGGTCTGCGCCTGCTTGGATGATGACGACTTGGCGCTGAGTCTTGAGCTCGACGATTGGTGGGAGCATGGAGCGGAAGACTTCGCCGATGGGCGCCACGTAATAGTTGGCCAGCCATTGGGCTAGTTCGATTAGCTTGGGTGTGAGCGCTGGGATGAAGTCGAGAGCTTTGGTGATTTCCCGGATCTTGGTGTTGGATGGAGCCGAGTCTGTGAATTCGGCTACCACGCCGACGAGAGATTTTTTGCGGAAGGGTACGAGAACTCTAGACCCAGGCTGCAGTGAATCGCGAAGATCCACTGGGACGGCATAGGTGAAGAGCGTGCGGAGCGGGACGGGGAGGGCGACGTTGCAGTAGGGGGCGGACATAGGGAGGGAGTAGTTTAGCAGGCGTGAGTAAGTAGCGATGAGCTAGGGGGGATCGACGCAGTAACTTCGGTTGCCGGTGTTCAGACCTCAAAAGCGGCGTCGGGCCGCCGCACTCCAAATTAGCGGGAGATTAGGAGGATGCCGGCGAAGATGGCGGCGATGCCGAGCCATTGAAGGCGGGAGGCGTGTTCGCGGAGGAAGATGGCGGCGTAGGCGACCGTGACGGCGCCGTAGAGCGAGGCGAGGACGCTGACGACGCTGACTTGCTCGAGTTGCATGCCGCGGTTGTTCAGGCAGTAGGCGGTAGTGTCGAGCACGGCGACGCCGGCGACGAGCCAGCGGGCGCCCGCGGCGGGAGGAGCGACGGACTGGCGCGATACAACGATAACAAGGAATGTAAGGACTCCGCTGACGAGACGGATGAGCCAGACGGCGGCCGCGGCTCCTACTGCGGGAACGATGCGAATGCCGATGAGCCAGAACATAAAGCCCATGGCGAAGGCGGCGGTGATGGCCCAGGCGATGCCCTGGCGGCGAAGAGCGGCGGCGCGTTCGATGCGCTCCGGTGTGCTGTTTTCTGCGGGGGCATCGTCTGCGGGATTGGCTGACGCTTCACCGCGCGCGACAAGGACGGCGCCGAGCAGCGTGCAGACGATGCCGACAGCTCGAGCGGTGGTGAGGCGTTCGCCGGTGAGCAGGGAAAGAAGCAAGGTGAGCACGGGATAGCTGGCGGAAAGCGGAGCGACAACAGCCATTTTGCCGATTTCGAAGGAGCGGTAAATCGCGAGAGTGGCGAACGTGTTGAGAGCGCCGCCGAAAATGCCCCAGGCCCAGGGGCGGAACCCGGAGCCGTCGGCGAGATGACCCCAGCCGCCGAGGAATGGGAGTGTCGCAGTGAGCAGGAAAAACCCGACGATTTGCATGTACAGCGTGGCGCGGAGTGTGCCGGTGCGGCGGGTGGCGAAGCGCGCGAGAAAATCGGCGCTGCCCCAGCTTAGTGCAGTGAGCAAACCGAACAGGATTCCCATGATGCGATCAGGCGGACTTGCCTTTTTTTAGTTCGAGGCCCAGGACGGCCATGACTTTCTGCAGATCTTTCCAGACTTCGGCTTTTGCACTGGGATTGCGGAGGAGATAAGCGGGGTGATAGGTGGCCATGAGCTTGTGGCCGCGGAAATCGAGCCACTGACCGCGGAATTGCGAGATGCCGCGATTGGTCTCCAGGAGCGTTTGCGCGGCGCACGCGCCGAGGCAAACGATGACTTTGGGAGCGATGGTATCGAGTTGACGGAGGAGGAAGGGGGAGCACTTCTCTATTTCATCTCTTTCCGGCAGGCGATTTTCCGGCGGGCGGCACTTGACGACGTTGCAGATGTAAACGTCTTGGCGGCGGAGGCCCATGGCTTCGATCATTTGATTGAGAAGTTTGCCGGCGCGGCCGACGAAGGGGAGGCCTTGCGCGTCTTCATCGGCGCCGGGGCCTTCGCCTACGAAAACGAGTTCGGCTTTGGGATTGCCATCGGCGAAGACGATGTTCTTGCGCGTTTTGTGGAGTTTGCAGCGGGTGCAGTCGCCGAGGTCTTCGCGAACCTTGAGGAGCGTGTCGCCGGCGATTTTGTTGACGGCGTCGAAGAGGGAGGGGCCGGCGGCGCGGGGCGGCAGCACGGGTGCGGACGGTGCGGTGGAGGAGGCCAGGCCAAAGCCTGGCCCTACGGGTTGCGGACGCGGGGTTTGCTTGGGCAATGGAGGTTCCTCGTGAAAGATTTTGGGTGCGGCCGGGGACAGTTGGACAACGGCAGGCGCTTCGGCGATTGCGTCCGCAACGGACGCGGCGACTACGTGATATTTATAGAATTGGTGGATGCCGAGATCTTCGTAGTAGCGGAGGCGGGCGGCTAGTTTTTTCTCGAGAGCTTCGGGGAGCGGTGCGGGCATGGATCAGGTCCGCGAGCGCTGGGTGGCGGCGCTGGAGCGTGCGGAAGAGCGGAGGCGGACGACTTCGTCGAGGATACGGTGCGCAACTTCTTTTTTGGTGAGCTTGGGGAGCGGAAGGTCGCGGCCGTCGCGGCTGAAGAGCGTGACGATGTTGGTGTCGAGCTCGAAGCCGGCGCCTTCGGCGGTGACGTCGTTAGCGACAATGAGGTCGGCGTTCTTCGCGGCGAGCTTTTTGCGGGCGTTTTCGGCGACGTGGTCGGTCTCAGCGGCAAAACCGACGACCATGGTTGCGCCTTTGTTGCGCGCAACGTCGGCGAGGATATCGATAGTGGGCTCGAGGGAGATAGCCAGTGCGTCGCTGCTCTTTTTGATTTTGGTGGATGACTGCTGGACGGGGCGATAGTCGGCGACAGCAGCGGCGAGAACGGCGATGGAACTTGAGGCAAAGCGAGCGACGACCGCGCGGTGCATTTCCTCCGCGGAGCGCACGTCGATGCGCTCGACGCCTGCCGGCGTTTCAAGGGCCGTGGGGCCCGTGACGAGAAAAACTTTGGCGCCGCGCTCAGCGGCAACTTCTGCTACGGCATAGCCCATTTTCCCGGAAGAGCGATTGGTGAGGTAGCGAACCGGATCGAGATCTTCGCAGGTGGGGCCGGCAGTGACGAGCACGGTTTCGCCGTCGAGATCGCGGTGCGATCTAAGCGCTTCGTGCACGGCCGCCATGATGGCGTCCTGTCCAGCGAGGCGGCCGGCGCCGGTCATGCCGCAAGCTAGATAACCTTCGTCGGGATCGACGATTCTGGCGCCACGGGCGCGCAGCGTGGCGACATTGTCCTGCGTCGCCGCGTGATTCCACATGTTCACGTTCATGGCAGGCGCGAGGACGACGGGCGCGGTTGACGCGAGATAAAGAGTAGAAAGGAAATCGTCAGCGATGCCGCGAGCAAATTTAGCGAGACTGTCCGCGGTCGCGGGAGCGACGAGGAGCAAGTCGGTACGCTGCGCGACGGCGATATGCTCGATGGCGCTTTCGAGATTGGCTTCACCGCCAGTGTCACTGAAAAGATCGGTGATGACTTTCTGGCCGCTGAGAGCCGCGAAGGTAAGCGGAGTGATGAACTCGCGTGCGGAACGGGTCATGACGACTTGCACGGTAAAGCCGTCTTGCTGCAGGCGGCGGACCAGCTCAGCGGCTTTGTAAGCCGCAACGCCGCCGGTAACGCCAAGAGTGATGCGCATGGGGTCGCCCGGCGCTACTTGCGCCGCTTGTTGCCGTCCTTATCGGTGTCGATGGAGGACGGTTCGGTGAAATCGTATTCGAGCAAACCGTTCTCGACCTCTTCGCAGGCGATGCGGGTGGCCTTCAGTGTTCTGGGATTCTCGAGGAGCGGCGGGGCTCCAGCCATCAACTGGCGGGCTCGCCGAGCCGCGAGCACGACGTACGCAAACTGGCTCTCGGGAGCTTTCGTTAGCACGGTCATTTTCAGTCTTTCCCTCCGAACGATGCCAGCAGTTGCTCGACTTGGGGCCGCCGCCTTACGCTACCGCAGCGCAGGGCGGTTACGATCGACTGCGCTTCACGGCCCGCGCTGTCGACATTTTCATTCACCACGCAAAAATCATAAAACTTGCCGAAGGCCGCAATTTCGTCGCGCGCTTTTGCCAGACGCCGCGCGATTTCTTCGTCCGAATCTTGAGCGCGGCCGCGAAGCCGGCGCTCCAGTTCCTCGCGTGAGGGCGGCAAAATGAAGATCGCAACTGATTCCGGCAACTTCTCTTTTACCTGTGCAGCACCCTGTACGTCAATTTCCAGGACCAGGTCCCGACCGGACTTGCGGGACTCCTCGAGCCATTTCTTCGGTGTGCCATAGGAATGCTTGCCGAAAACCCTGGCGTATTCGAGGAACTCGCCGCGCCCGACCATGGCATCGAATTCGGCTTCCGTAACGAAATCATAACACTTCCCGCTGGCCTCAGTCCCGCGGCGCGGCCTGGTAGTACACGAGACCGAGGGCATGGTGCCCGGCAGCTCGAGAATTTTCGGAACCAGCGTGGATTTGCCCGAGCCGGACGGGCCCGAGACAATGATTACGAGCGGCGCGATTTGCAAGTTCGTGTTCGCCTCCGTTTTCGTGCTCGCACTCATTCGATGTTCTGTACCTGCTCGCGCAATTTTTCAATCTCCGCTTTGATTTCCAGCGCCAGCCCGGTGATGGCCAGCGCTTCGCTCTCCACTCCGGGGGTCTTGGAAAGCATGGTGTTGGCTTCGCGATGCATTTCCTGGAGCAGAAAGTCGAGCTTCTTTCCCAATTCTCCGGCACCGTCGAGCAGCTTGGCAAATTGTTGCAGATGGCTGCGCAGGCGGTCCAGTTCTTCGCTGATATCGCTGCGTTGCGCGAGGAGCGCCGCTTCCTGAGCAATACGCGCGGGATCGATGGCCACGGTGGCCAGCAATTCTTTCAGACGCGACTCCAGACGCCGCGCGAAAGCGGGCATGAGCTTGGTGGCGAGGTCGCGAACCTGCTCGGTAAGTCCGGCGATGCGCGCAGCGCGCGCGCGCAAATCGGAAGCGAGGTGGCGGCCTTCGGCGCGGCGCATGTCGTCGAGGCGCGCAAGCGCATCGCGGAGGCAGCGATCGAGCGCCGCGCTCAGCTTTTCCTGCTCTTGCTCGGACTCCGGAATTTGCGGGGCGAGCCCGCCGATGACGCCGGGAAGGCGAAGCAGCGCCACGACGTCGACGTCAGCGGCCTCAGGCGTTTCTTTGTGCAATTCTTCTGCGGCACGGAGATAAGACTGGAGAAGATCGCGATTGACCTGCACCGGGGCGCCGGAAGCAGGCTCGACACCGACGTAAACATCGACGTGACCGCGCGCGATGCGCTCGCGCACGGTTTGCCGAAGGCGAATTTCGAATAAGTCGAAGCCTTCCGGTAAACGGATTTTGAGATCGAGAAAACGGTGGTTCACGCTTTTGACGCTAACGCGCAAAGCCCAGCCGTTCAGATCGCCGCGCGCCTGCGCGTAGCCGGTCATCGACAGGCAGTCGGCACGCTTCGCTGGAGTGGCGGAGTTTTCGCTCATGAGAGATCGCTGGAAACGGTTAGATTCGGCGGGGCGGTTTGCGGCGCGGCCACCAAGTCTTCGTCGGCAAACTGCAGGCCGTGCAAACGAGCGTAAGTGCCTGCGTGCGCCAAAAGTTCGGCGTGCGTGCCGCTCTCGCGAATCTGCCCTTCTTCCAAGACTAGTATTTTATCCGCACGGCGCACGGTGGCAAGGCGGTGCGCAATGACGAAGGTAGTGCGGCCAACCATGAGATTGGCGAGCGCCTTCTGCACCAGCATCTCGGACTCAGCGTCCAGCTCGGAAGTGGCTTCATCGAGGATCAAGATCGGCGAATCTTTCAAGATGGCGCGGGCGATGGCGATGCGCTGGCGCTGCCCGCCGCTGAGGCGCGTGCCGCGCTCGCCGATGACGGTGTCGTAGCCCTGGGGCAGCTCCATGATGAAATCTTGGGCCAAGGCGGCGCGAGCGGCGGCAATTACTTTTTCCTGGGGCACATCGGCCAGACCATACGAGATGTTGTTCCACACGGTGTCGTAGAAAAGAATGTTCTCCTGCGCCACCATGGCAATCTGCTCGCGCAGAGAGCGAATCGTTACGTCGCGAATGTCCACGCCGTCGATGCGAATCGCGCCGGAAGTAATCTCATAGAAACGCGGCAGCAGATTCACGAGCGTGGTCTTACCGGCTCCGCTGGAACCCACCAGAGCAATCACTTCGCCTTTGCGAGCGGTCAGACCAATGTTCTGGAGGATCACGGCCGAGTTAGCTTCGTAGACGAAGGAGACATCCTCGAATTCGATCTCGCGAGAAAACGGCGAAAGGAATTTCGCGCCCGGCTGCTCGAGTTGCTCTTCCTCCTGGTCCAGATAAGCAAACACTTGCGTGCTGGCGCCTTGAGCGCCCTGGAATTGCTGGTACACGTAGCCCATGCGCTTCAGTGGCATGTACGCGTTGAAAAGCGCGAAGATGAAGGCGAAGAAATCTCCTTCGGTCATGGCGTGCGCGCGAATCTGGTCTCTGGCGTAGAGCAACAAGAGAGGAACAACGATGGCGCCGAGCAAGTCCATGATCGGCGAGGTGATCACGGCGGCCCGCACCCAGCGCATGTTCTCCCGAAGTAGGCGGCGCGCCGTTTCCCGGAACTTGCGGACTTCGAAGTCCTCCATGCCAAAGGCCTTGACGACGCGGTTGCCGCTGATGGTTTCCTGCAGGATCTGGCTGAGATCGCTCAATCCCGTCTGGCTGTTCTCCGCGGAGCGGCGGATCTTGCGTCCGAACTTGTTCACCGGCAAGATCACCAGAGGCAAGAGAACCGCGGCGCCCAGAGCCATCCTCCAATTCAGATAGAACAATACGAAAATAAAAACCAGCAGAGTGAAACCCTTTTGGAAAAGATCGGCGAGGTATTCACTCAGAGCCAGGCGCGTCCGCTCCACGCCTTCGATGACTCCGGAAATCAGGCGGCCCGTGGCGTTAACTTGAAAGAATCCGATGGGCTGGCGGATCACCCGTGAGTACACCTGATTGCGCAGGTTGGTTACCGCGGCCTGGCCAACGTATTGGATTTGCGTGGTGCCCAGATATTCGGCCAGCGCTTTCGCAACGTAGAGCGTGAGCAGCGAGAAGGCAAAGATCGTCCACACGTTGTGGATGCTGGCGGGGAAAAATTCGTTGAGGAAGATGGTTCGTCCGTGGGGAATGGTGAACAAAGGGAGGCTGGACACATTGACAGAAGGCTTCAGAACAAAGTCCACCGCCAACTTCAACATGAAGGCGACGGCGCCTTCCGCGAGCGCCACGAACGCAACCAACACGACACCGACGCCCAGCCGGAAGCCATACGGCCGGACATACGCCAGAAGTCTTTTCAGTTGAGGCGAAAGCAGCGAAGACAAGCCTGAAACTCCCCGGAATCTTCCCTTGGTACGCTATTCGCCGGGTTGCATCGTGTCAAGTTTTGCGCAGCCGTTTTGCACGACGGTTTTGTATGACGGTTTTGCATGACGATCGATACGCAGCGCCTGCCCGGCTATTTCTCGATGTCGCGGTGCACGACTTTCGTCGAGAATTTCCGCTGGCCGAGATTTTTCTCGACTTCTTCGGCGAGCATCACCGAGCGATGCTTCCCGCCGGTGCAGCCGAACGCGATAGTCAGATAACTTTTCCCTTCCTCGATGTAATGAGGAATCAGGTAGGCCAGCAATCCGCTGATGCGCCGCAGGAATTCGCCGGTCTGCGGAAACGACTGGATATAGCGGCGCACCTTGGGGTCGCGTCCGGTGTATTCGCGAAGCCGCGGCACAAAGTGCGGATTCGGCAGAAACCGCACATCGAACACCAGGTCGGCATCGCTCGGAACGCCGTACCTGTAGCCGAAGCTCACCAGCGAGACCAACATCGGCGTGCGATCCGGATTCTTGAAGCGCTCGGTGATGAAATGGCGCAACTCGTGCACGTTGAATTTCGTGGTGTCGATGACCACGTCCGCCAGCTTGTGGATCGGCTCCATCAGCGCGCGCTCGTGCGTGAGGCTCTCGCGCACGGAGAACTTCTTGCCCAGCGGATGCGGGCGGCGCGTCTCGCTGTAGCGCCGCAGCAGCGCGTCTTCCGCCGCCTCGATGAACACCAGCGTGATGGGATGATCCTTTTTCAGGTGGCGCAGCAGCGGCGGAAGCTTCTCGAGCTGCATTCCTTCTCGAGCGTCCACCAGTAACGCGGCGCGCGCAAAATCGCCCTGGCCCGCGGCGTGCAGCTCCGCGAAAATCGGAATCAATTCGACGGGAAGATTGTCCACGCAATAAAAGCCCATGTCTTCGAAAGCGTGGAGAACAGTGCTCTTTCCGGAGCCCGAAAGGCCGGTAAGGATGACCAGCTGCCGTGAATCGCGGCGCGCCGCCGGCTTCGTCGTGCGGCGCTGCTTAATTCTTGACACGGCGCTGGTGCGTGCTGGGGATGCGCATATCTTCGCGGTATTTGGCGACGGTTCGCCGCGTGACGTGAATGCCCGCGTCGTCGAGTTTCTTGGCGATCTGCTCGTCGGTCAGCGGCTTGGTGCCCTCTTCCTCTTCGATCATTTTCTTGACCAGGCGCTTCAGCGTGAGCAGCGACATCGCGCCGCCTTCGGGACCGTTGACGGACTCGCTGAAGAAAGACCGCAGCTCCAGAACGCCTTGCGACGTGTGCGCGTATTTGCTGGCCACCGCACGGCTCACCGTCGAGGGATGCACGCCGACTTCTTCCGCCACTTCTTTGATCATCATGGGCTTCAACGCGTCCTGCCCGTGGTCGAGGAATTCTCCCTGGCGCGCGATGATGGATTGGCAGACACGCAGGATAGTGTGCTTGCGCTGCTCGATGTTCTTCATCAACTGAATCGCGGCGGTGAACCGCTCCTTGACGTAGTTGCGCACATCGCGGTCCGCTGCGTCACGAGCGAGCAAGCGCCGGTATGTCGGGCTCAGGCGTAGTTGCGGCATATCGTCTTCATTCAAGAACGCCTGCCACTCGCCATCCACCTTGCGGAAATAGACATCCGGCTCGACCAGCCGCGGCTCCGTCTTGTTATAACGCAAGCCCGGGCGCGGATCGAGCTTCTTGATGACGTCGAGTGCGCGCTTGACCACTTCAATCGGGCGATTCAGGCCCCGCGCGATTTCCTTGAGCTGATTCGATTGCACTTGCTTGAGATGTTCGGAGACGACTTGCTGCGCGAGGGTGTTCTGCGGGTCGAAGGCTTTTAGTTGCAGCAACAGACATTCCCGAAGATCGTGCGCGCCCACGCCGATGGGATCGAAGTCCTGTACGACGGCCAGCGCATCTTCCAAATCGTCCTGCAAATACTTTCCGCCTTGTGACAGTTCTTCGATGGAAGCCGTCAGGTATCCGTTTTCGTCGAGATTGCCGATAATATTTTCCGCAATTTCACGGACCGCATCCGAGCAAATCGTGACGCTCAACTGCCACGCCAGATGATCGGTAAGCCCGCTGGCAGAGGAGAGAAATTTTTCGAACGAAGGCCGCTCCGAAACTTCGCGTTCTTGCGATTGGCCGCCGTCGCCCCCGGTATCCAGATACTGGTTGAAAAAGCTGCCCACGTCGAATTCGTCGAAAGGATTGGCTTCCGGCTTCTCGGGCACTTTTTCCACTTCGGTCTTCAGGAAGTTTTCGTCGCTGTAGTTATCGGTCTGCGTGGGCTCTTCGTTTTGCTCTTCGAGGACCGGATTAGCGATCATCTCCTGATTGATCATCTCGCGCAGCTCCAGGCGGTTGAGCGCGAGCACGCTGACCATCTGCACCAGGCCGGGCGTCAGAATTTGTTTCTGCGCCACTCTAAGGTTGAGTTTGAGTCCCTGCCAAGCCATGAACGCCGCTCGCCGGTTCCTTTCTCAGTTCAGGCGAAAATGATCGCCCAGGTAAACGCGCCGCACTTCCGGATCGTTGCTCAATTCCTCGGGGCGGCCCTTGCGAAATATCTTGCCACTTTTCAGGATGTACGCGCGATCCGTGACGTTGAGAGTTTCCCGCACGTTATGATCGGTAATCAGCACGCCAATGCCGGAGCGCGCCAATTCCCGGATGGTCTCCTGCAGGTCCTTCACGGTGAGAGGGTCAATGCCAGAGAAGGGCTCGTCCAAGAGTATAAACGAAGGCTCGAGCGTGAGCGAACGCGCAATTTCCAGCCGGCGCCGTTCCCCGCCGGAAAGCATGTACGCCTTGCTGGTGCGCACGGTCTCGAGCCCCATCTTCACCAGCAATTCTTCCAGCCGATCGCGCTGCTGCTCAGGCGTAAGCGGAAGCGTCTCCAGAACGGCCAACAAATTCTGTTCACTGGTGAGCTGGCGGAAAACCGAAGGTTCCTGCGGAAGGTAGCTGATTCCGTTGCGGGCCCGGAGGTACATCGGAAGATCCGTTATTTCTTCGCCGTTGAGCAGCACGCGTCCGGAGTCCGGCCGGGCCAGGCCCACGATAATGTAGAACGTCGTGGTCTTGCCGGCGCCATTCGGTCCGAGCAAACCGACAACTTCACCCTGACCTATCTCCAGTTCAACGTTGTCAACAACCCGGCGACCGCGATAGGACTTGCTTAACTCGAGCGCCTGAAGCTTGAGCATTCCTCGCCACGTGCGACCTTGCCGCAGGCCGCATTATCTATCGACTCGGTGCTTCGTCAGCGTGCGCGAACCGTTTTCGGAGTCGACGATGATCGTATCATCCGCTAAAAAGAAGGTCAATTGACGCCCCACGGTGGTGCCCGCGGAACCGTCGAACAGCGTGGGCGTCCCCCCGGTCATCACGAATTTTCCGTCCGCCGCGGTGTACTCTCCATGTTCGGCCACTGCCTTGCGCACCCCTTCCTCGACGGTGACGCCTCCGCTAGCGACCGCGCGGCTGATTTGTTGTGCACCCCCAGCTCCGCCGGCTCCCGCTTGCGCCGGCGAATGCGGCGCGGCGCTGCGAGTAAAATATAGGTCCATCGCCGCGCTGCGAATCCTTTGCGTAGCGGACTGCGCCACAACGTCGCGCTCCAGATGTGCGCGGTTCTCCGCGTCGTAATAGTTGAGCGCGCCCGCAGTTACGTGCCAGAGATTGGACTTCTTGGCGGCTGGTTCAGTTGTGCCGCCAGGCGCGGTGGCTACCGCTTGCGGGAAAACCGCCCGGACATGTTCGTTGGCGTTGAGCGTTCGGGTGGCCCGAAGCAATTCGATCGAATCCGCCTCGAGCACGGATTCGCCTTGCCAAAGACGCGCGTGGCCGGTGTACAGCGCGCGCCCCGTTTTCGAGTTCGCCTGCACGGAATCAGCCGTGACGTTAGCCGCAGCGGGCGCCAACTGCACCGCGCTGTTGCGCGCCGAAAGGTCCGTCGATCGCACGCCGCCGTCCGCCAGCATCTCGCCCGTCGTCTGATGGAAAACAATACGCGGGGCTGCGGTTTCGGAGGTCTCGTCGCGAACGATCGCCTTGCCCGTCAGCGTCGCCGTCTGCTCCTCGCGGCGAAGAAGTGCGTGGTCCGCGTGTGCGCTGCGATCGCCTTCTTTCATCTTCACGTCGCCCTGCAAGTCCATCTGCGACCATCCTCCGGTCGCCAGCAGTTGCGCCGTTCCCGCTTTTGCTGTCGCCGTCTGCAGCGCGTGTCCGGGAAGCGTGCGTTCGGTCTGCACGTTACCATTGCCTACCAGTTGCTTCGGCTTGCCCAGCGGCCCGAATTGCATTTCCAGTCTATCGGCCCGCAACTTGGTGCGCGCCGCGGCGGCGCCGGCCGCCCCGGCGTCCGTCCATTCCAGGATCCCAGGCGCCAGCGTTTGCGCCAACTGCACCTTGTTAGGTTGATGCTCCGCTCCGCCAGAAAAGCGCACCTGCAGCGCACTGGTTTGCAGCGTTCGCGACTCGGAAGACTTGCTGGCCTGCGTTTTCACCACCACCGCGCCATTCAGATTCAGCTCTTTGGGCTGCGATACTCTCGGCCACAAATCCAGCGAACCCGCAGACGCGCTGAACTCCTCGCGCTCCGCATCGCTCTGCCGCGAGCCACGCACCTCTCCTGCGCCCTCCGCCTTCGTTACCCAGCCCTCCGGTGCGAAATACGCCGCCAGATTGTCTGCGGACATTTCCGCCGAACTGCCCCGGCCGTGCATCTCCAGCCTCGGTCTCTTGCCGTCTTTCCCCGCCTCTGCCCGGAAGACCTGCGCGCGAAATGCCTGGTCCAACCCGAGAATCATCTCGCTCGAGGAGAGCCGGATGTCTTGCGTTTGCGCTTCCGCGGGACCGTGCAGGAACATCCTCCGCGCATTGCGATCGAAATCGAGGCTCGACCCTCGCACGTGCACCTCGCGTTCCCCGTCCGACCGGCCCGGCTTCTTCTTGGCAGGCGCCTGGGCCGGCGGCTTCAGCGTGAACTGCACATCGCTTAGCAGCCGCACCGATCCCTGCTCCGATTGGTACTCGACGCCCACGGCCCGGCCACTGCCGCTCGGAAACACGAATGTGACCGGCTGGTCCGTGCGCGCCAATCCGCTCCCGCGATCGAAAGTCACCGCTCGCGTCTCCACGTGCACAATCTGCGCTTCCAGGGACTTATCCCGCGCCGCCTTTTCCGCATCCGCCGCGCTCTGCAGGTCCATCTGAACTTCGCCGCTGCATTGCATCGAACCTGTAATCTTGCTGTACTGGCAGCTTTGCGTCTGCACCACGTCGTTGCGGTCGCCCGCTTTGCCGAAGATCGTGATCTTCACCGATTCCAGCAGACTGGCATCCCGGTCCTTGAAGTCCGTGGACTTCGACGCCGTGATCGTAAAAATCTTGCGGTCACCCTCAACCTTCGAAAAGGTCAGTCCATTCGACTGCCGTTGCACGTTTACCGGCGCGGCCGCTGGCGCGTTCCTGCGGTCCACGCGCTGCGACCACTTTCTCTTCAAGTACGCGCCGGCGGTCAGCATCGCCAATAGCAAAGCGGCGCCCACACACCAACGCGCGTACCTCGCGGCTTCACTTCTGCGCATGGATTCAGTTAAGCAAAATCCGCTTGCGGTGTATAGGAGTGCGGCGGAGGAGCGAAGCCGGCCTTTAGAATCCGTGTGAGAACCACGATTTACGGGAGGGCGCGGCTTCAGCCGTGCCCTAACTGCTGCGAAATCAATAAGGCTTTAGCCGCTGCGGTCCGGATTTTGTAGTTCTCACAGACACTCTTTAGTCCGCGAATTCGGCGCTGGCCGCCGCTTCCGGAAGAATGCCCATGTTCGCCGCGGCCACGCTGTCGCGGTTGGTGTTCTTTACCAGATACATCGCTTCGTCGGCTAGGTGCAACAACCCTTCTTTCGTGCGCGAATCGACCGGGTAAGACGCCACTCCCACGCTCGGCGTCACATGCACATTCAAGCCTTCCTCGCCAAGCCAAATCATTTCTCGAATCAGTTTGTGCAATCGCCGCGCAACGTTGATGGCGTTTTCCTTCGAGGTTTGCGGCAGCAGGATCACGAACTCGTCGCCTCCATAGCGGAACGCAAAATCAATCAGCCGGCAGTGCCCCTTCAGCGAATTGCCGATCTCCGCGAGCAGCCGCGAGCCGACCAGGTGCCCATGCGTATCATTCACCTGCTTGAAATGATCCAGATCGATGAACACGATCGAGAACTCATAGTTGTACCGCTGCGACCGGTAAATCTCCGTCTCCAGGATGAAACCCATGTGCCGCGCATTGTAGAGGGTCGTGCAGTCGTCCGTGATGGTCAGCTCGTGGATGCGCTTGACGTGCCGCGCATTTTCCAGCGCGATAGCCGCAAAATCCGAAAGCGCTTCCAGCAGCTTCAGGTCGCGCGGATCGAATCCCTCCGGCCCGATGCAATTAATCAGCTCGATCACCCCGAGGCAGGTGTCCCGAAATTTCACCGGAACCGCAACGATGGACTGCGTCTCCGTCTTCGTCTTCTCGTCGACCTTGGAAAAAAACCGCGTATCCTTCGAGGTATCGGGAACCACCACGGTTTCCCCGTGCTGTGCCACCCAGCCCGCAATTCCCTGCCCCATCTTGACGCGCACATCCTTCAACGCTTGCGACGCTTTGCCTACCGCCAGCTCAAAATAAAGCTCTTGCTTGGCCTCATCCAGCAGCAGCAGCGACCAATTGTCCGGGCGCAGAAACTCGTCGATCTTCTCCATGATCGTCCGCAACACTTGGTCCAGTTGCAGCGACGAAGTCAGCGCTTTCCCAAGCTCCTGGAAAACGGCTACCTCGCCGGCTTCCCGTCGCTCGCCTACACCACCAGCGCCGCGCCGGCGTTCAACGGCCGGGAACTGCTTGACGTCTTCCACTCTGGGTTCGTCCTGAGGCATAGGTTTGCCGGACGGGCTTCTCCTACTTCAGCCCGCTTTCCCGGCGATTGATTCGGCCCAAGAAACTCGAATCTTCGCCAGTATAGGCGCGTGGCAAAAACCCCTGCAACAAACTCGTGGTACAGGCGTGGCCTTCTTGCCATCCTCGCCGCTCCACTGGACCGGCAGGTTCCGCACACTAGCTCGCCCGCGGTTTGACAGCCCGCAACCCACCGCCTATAGTGCGGCTCAGGGGCCCCCACGCCGCTTCATCTTGACGGTGTCTCGTCATCGGAAGTACGGCGCCCGCCGCAGCCGTACCGCATCTGCTATCTTTAAGCACAGGTTTCCATTCATGGCCAAAGGCATTTTTGGTGAACGGCTGAAGCGCGAGCGCGAACTGCGCGAAGTTTCCATGGATGAGCTCACCAAAGCCACGCGCATCAGCCAGCGTTTCGTAGAAGCCCTGGAAAACGAGGACTGGAGCAAGCTCCCCGGCGGCGTTTTCGGCCGCGCCTTCGTGCGCACCATCGTGCGTTACCTAGGCCTCGACGAAGAAGTTCTCCTCGCCGAGTACGACGTAGCTCGTGGCGACACCGCGCGAACCACCAGACCACTGACACCCGAAGAGCGCATCCCTTCTCCCCCGGCCTGGATTCCCGTTGCTGCGGTGCTGGTCCTGCTTGCCGTCCTCGCTGGCCTCTTCTACGCCGGGCGCTACGCTTGGCATCGTTACGCCGCTCGCCGCGCCCAACAGCAATCCTCCAGCTCTTTCGCTGCGCCAGAGTCGCGCGCTTCGCCGCTCAACTCATTCCAACAGCTGAGATCCTCCGCCGCACCCGCTTCGTCATCTTCACCTGATGCCCGTGCCCTAAACGCCCTTCAGCTCTCGCTTTCCACTTCCGCCGCAACCCGCGTCCGTATTCTCTGCGACGGCGCACTCGCTCTCGACGCCGAAGTGCCCGCCGGCGACACCCGCCATTTCTCCGCCACCCGGCAGTTCGAAGTCACCGCCGCGGACTCCTCCGCCGTGTTGCTGGAATTGAACGGCCAGGCAATGCCGCCCCTCGGCGTCCCCGGCGCCTCCGGTACAATGGTGTTTGGCCACAAAGACTTAAGGCAGGCACCCAGTGGAAGCTCTCAGCCCTGAAATTATTGACGACTTGCGCCACGGACGCGCCACCCGCGAGCGCAAACTCGCCGTGTGCACCGGTGGAGCTCATCTCGCTCCCGCCGATCGCGCCGAAGTGCTCGCCGTAATCGCCGCCGATCAAGACGAAATGGTCGCTAACCGCGCCCAGGACGCTCTTCTTTCTCAGCCCCTGGAATCCTTTCTCGAGGCCCTTCGCCGCGAGCATGCCCTGCCCGCTCTTTTTGCTTACGCCGCAAAGAATCTCTCCGACAAACCGGGCGTTTGCGATGCCATGGTCCACAACAAGGAATGCAAAGCGGAATTCCTCCTGCCCATCGTGCGGCACCTTTCCACTCTGTGTATCCAGGCGCTCCTCGAAGAGCTTGACCGCATCAGCGAATCCCCCGCTCTCGCCGCGGCTCTCGAGCATTCCACTTCCCTCAGTGCCGATCAAAAAACCCAGCTTCACGATCTGCACGTCGAAGGAAACTTTCCCGATCCAGCAGCTTTAGCGGAAGCTGCAGCGGCAGCGGAGCCCGACGACGGGCGCCGCCAGACGCTCCTCCAGCGCATCTCCAAAATGACCGTCGCTCAACGCGTCCAATTCGCCATCAAAGGCGCCTCCGAAGCCCGCCGCACCCTTATCCGCGACAACAATAAAGTCGTGCAGCGCGCCGTGCTCCAGTCTCCTCGCCTCACCGACCAGGAAATCGAAGCTTTCGCAGCCATGGCCAATCTCACCGACGAAATCCTTCGCATGATCGCCAGCAACCGCAAATTCCGCAAGAACTACACCGTTGTCCGCAATCTCCTCAACAACCCGAAAACTCCTCTCGACTGCTCTCTGCACATGCTCCCCATGCTCAACGCCGCGGACCTAAAACGCCTCACCATGAACAAAAACGTCCCCGAAACGCTCCGCACCACCGCGCTCAAACTCCAGCGCACCCGCGCCGACCTCAAAAAATCGTGAATCGCCCAGTAGCACAGGCACTCTTGCCTGTGCGCCTTTTGTAAGTGCAAGGTTTCAGTCAGCAGAAACCGAATCCAACGCTAACCACCCGTACCGGATGGGGCTTTTCAGCAGCCTGTTAGGACGCCTCGAACTGCTTCGGATGCTTCCGATGGAACCCCGTCGCTTCCTGGTACGCCCGCGCAAACGCCAGCATCTTCGCTTCGCCGTACAAATTCCCCAAAAACGTCAGACTCGCAGGCGTTCCCGGCCCCCCCGAATTCTGGAACTCCGAAGGATCATCGATCGGATATTTCGGCGCGTCATCTCCCCGGAACCCATGCGGCAAAATCACCGCAGGATGCCCCGTCAGATTCGTGATCACCAGTTGCTGGCTCTCCGTCGGCGTTACAATCACATCCACATCCGCAAACACCTTCGCCACCGCCTCCATCAATAGCTTGCGCGCCCGGCTCGCTTGAATGTATTCCACCGCCGGTATGAACCGCGCCGTCCGGAACGTATTTGGCCAGTCGTAGTCCTTTTGCGAGGTCAGCAGTTTATCGCGCCCGCTGCGCGTCAAATCGTCGAATGCCGCAGCCGACTCCGCCACCAGCATCGCCGTCATCGCGCTGTAAGGAAACTTCGGCATCTCCACCGCAATCAGCGTCACTCCCATCTCCCGCAGCTTCGCTAGCGCGGCATCATTAAAACGCTTGTCGTACTCCCTCCGCGCCCGCTGCGCTTCCCGCCTCTTCTTCTGGTCGTCCCGTTTCTTCTGCTCCTCAGGCGTAGCAGGCGCCTCCTCCTTGGCCTCCGCCTCCTCGCCCGGCGCCGTCGGCTCAAAGTCTTTCTTCAAATAGCCCACGCGCAGCTTTTTCCAATCCAGCTCCGCATCCCAATTGAACGCCGCATCATGCACCGTCCGGTCATGCCCGTCCGGCCCGTAGATCGCCTCCAACACCAGCGCGCAATCTTCCACGCTGCGGCATATCGGCCCCAGTTTGTCCATGGTCCACGACAACGCCATCGCCCCCGTTCGCGGCACCAATCCAAACGTCGGCCGCAATCCCGTGCACCCGCAGCGCGTTGACGGTGACGAAATCGATCCCAGCGTCTCCGATCCAATACTGAACGCCACGCACCCCGCCGCGGTCGCCGATGCCGGCCCCGCCGACGATCCGCTCGACCCCTGCTTCGTGTTCCACGGATTTCGCGTGATCCCGCCAAACCACACATCGCCCAGCGCCAGCGCCCCCAGCGTCAACTTCGCCACCAGCACCGCGCCCGCTTTGTCCAGCCGCTGCACCACCGTCGCATCCTCATCAATCACTTGCGTGTCAAAGCCGCCCGCGCCCCACGTCGTCCGGTATCCTTTCGTCGCCAGCAAATCCTTCGCGCCCCACGGCAATCCGTGCAGCGGCCCGCGATATTTCCCCGCCGCGATCTCGCGATCCGCCTCCTTCGCCTGCGCCCGCGCACGCTCCTCGGTCACCGTCACGCTGCACTTCAGCACCGCGTCATAGCGCTTCAGTCGCTCCAGGTACATCTCCGTAAGCGCCATCGACGACACTTTCTTCGTGCGCACCAGTTCCGCCAGCTCCCGCACACTCGCAAACGCCAGCTTCTCCAGATTCTTCGGCACCTCGCTCGACGCCACCGCCGGTGCCTTCGAAATCTTCATCGCCTTGCGCTGCGTTTCACACTTCATTCCCGGCAGCACCGGGTCAAAAATGAGCGCCGGATCAACCGAATTCGGAATATGCAGCGCGTAAATCTCTTCGTAGCCCTTCGCCTGCTGGTTCAAATTGTCCAGCATCATCTTCTTGTATTCGTCGCCGATGCTCACGTCCGCGAGCGACGCCGCATTCTCGATCATCTCTTTCGTGATCTTCGCCTTCCCCTGCGCCTGCGCCCACAACACTCCCGGAAAAAGCGTCGCTCCCAGCCCCATCCCGCTACACACTTTCATGAATTCCCGACGATCCACCATCTTTTCTCTCCTGTTTGATCCCCAACCGCGCGCCGCACTATATCATTTGCGGCCGATTAAATACCTGCCGCTCCGCGCACTCTTACGCTGCCGCTCTTGGAGTGCGGGAGCCTTGCTCCCGCTTTTCCGTCATCCGGGCACTATCTGTGTGAAAGCCACGATTTGCGGGAGAGCACGACTCCAGCCGTGCCGTAATGCCGCGAAATCAACAAGGCCTTTGCTGCCGCGGTCTAGATTTTGGACTTCACACACACTCTTTAACCCTGAAGAAATCGATCCGATGTTTCTCCGCAGCCCGCAAAAAGCAAGCGGCGCTCCGTCGGTCGAACCGGAGCGCCGCTGCACCTCGCCTGCGTCGAACAGCTTAGTCCTTGTCGTACTTGAGGCAGATCTCCAGTTGCCGGATAGCCTCGTCCGTCGCGTGAATCGCTTCGACGCGGTGCCCGCCGAAATCATGCGCGGCATGTTCCAGGTGCTCCTTCGCCCGCCGCAGGGATGCGATCGCTTCACGAATCTGTGGATGCGGCTCCGGTGCGCTGGCATTCGCGCCCGCAGCAGCCGGTAGCGCTGCCGCTGCCGCCGTGGCCTTCGTAATCCCCGGGGCTGCGGAAGTTCCCACCGTAAATGCAAGAATTGCGGCCAGGGCAAATACGGCCATTCCTACAACAAGTTTGTCTTTCATAACCACTCCTTTTCGTCCGATTGCGGCTCGGACCGCCAAGTTTTTTCCTTTACCGTCAACGCCTGCGAACAGATCTCGAATTACAGGCGCTCCCCAGGAGCTGCCGACCGGGTGCCGGCGGCCTTTTCTTTTGTAAGCTATTCAGTCAGGCGCGCGCGATGCGATTTTCCGGCGCTGCTTCCGAAGCGATAATACAGAACTGCGAAAAACCCTTTTAGCGCGACCGCTCAGCCAGCCGCGCGGGCTCGAACACCATCTCGAGTATTTCGCGCGCTTGATCTAGTCCACACCTGCGCTCCTGCAAAAGGCCGTTCCGGCGCCTCGCGCGTTAACCGCGATCTTTCCTGTCCTGGTCCCCCTGATACTCTTCCGGAACGTCGTCCTCACTCACTTCGTGCGTGCGCACTTCTTTCTCATCCTCATCCCCGGCGCGCTCCACGCCCGCCACTGCTTCCGCTTCAAACGTGTTCCCTTCTTCCAGCAATTCCTCGACGCTCTCTGAAGCAGCCCCTTGCGCTTCCGAAATTCCTTGCAAATCCCCGGACTGCCCTCCCGAGGCCGCGCCTAATCCCTTCGTATCGAACAAAACGGTACTGGCTCTTTCGCCAGCGCTGATCTGCCCCTTCCGCACCTTCCCCCGAACCGGCGCCTTAGCCCTCTTCGCTACAGTTTTCCGCTTTACTTTTGCTTTTGCTTTTGCCTTTACTCGTATTTTTGCTTTCGCTTTCTTGCTGCTCTTCGCGGTCTTCTTCTGCACCCGCTTCGGAGCAGCTTTACTTTTCTTCTTTTTTCCCTTGCCCGCCATTTTTAGCTCCCTTTCTGCGTCGAACGTTTTGCGCTGTTCCCTTCACAGGGAATGATTTCCACCTGCCACGGCTTTTCGCCCACCCGCAACCGCGCCACCGTCACCGGCAAGTCAAACCTTCGCGGCCCCGCGCTTCCCGGATTGATATACAGTACGCCATCCTTTTCAAATTGCACCGGCCGGTGCGTGTGCCCGCTGATCACCACATCTAACCCCGCCGCCCGCGCATTCAAATCCAAATCGTTCAAGTTGTGCAGCACGTACAGCCTCGCTCCGTTCACTTCCACCACTTCGCTCAACGGTAGCGCCTCCGCCCACTCCTCCGTATCCACGTTCCCGCGAACCACAATCACGGGCGCTATCGCCCGCAGCGCCTCCAAAATCTCCGCCCGCCCCACATCTCCCGCATGCACCACCAAATCGCACCCGCGCAACTCCCGCAGCGCTTCTTCTCGCAGCAATCCGTGCGTATCCGAGATCAGACCGATGCGAGTCGGCAGAGCGCCCACACTTTTATTCTATCTCAGCGATTGGCAGATGCAGGAGGTATTGCCAGTCATTCAATAATTGTCAGCTGATCTTCAGCCGAGGCTTCCGGAAGCTTTCGTGGAGGGCATCGCCCGCCGCAGCGGCCGCGACCCAGGTACCGGAAACACCATGTGCCAGAAGTTCGTTTCCGCGCACACAAACTCAACCCCGATATACGTCTTGCCGTCGCGCGCTCGCCGTACCGCCACCACTTTGCATTCGATTCCTTGCGCCGTGATGTCGTTCATCAGCCACAACGTCTGTCCAATGGTCACTGCCGCTTCCAGCGGCAGCAATGCTCCGTGGCGGTTTACCGATTGCGACGTCGTCTGCACGCGGAACGTCTCGCCGCTCTCCATCTTGCCGTGCACCGTTAGCGGTACGCTTAACGCCACTCTCAGCGTCCGCCGCCGCTCTTTGTATCGAAAATGAAGTAGAGACATCTACCCGTACCTCGGAACTCGGGCTGGTGAATCCGAAACTAGGCGATCATCTATGATCGGCTTCGCGTTGTGCCTTGGACTTCACCACGCGGAACCGCTTGAACGACAGGAGCAGGAAACCACTTCGAACTCTGTCGACGTCCGCAATTCTGACTGGCCCGCGGACGGAAGGCAATGGCGTGACGGTACCACAAATACCGCCCCGGGAACAGTACCCACGTACCTCTCCTATCGTCCTATCCTCCGCAGGCTGCTCCGCTTACGCCTTGAACGCTCTTTCCCATCGCCTCTTCGCACGCTTAGCTAGTGGCGCAAGCCCTCAACTCGTTTCAACGTTTTCCCCGTCCAATTGGATTAGACCCAACTCCCCCCATTTACCGGCCGGGTACCCGCACCAGGTCCATCGCATTCACCCGCTGCCGGTTCATCTCCAGGCCCCAATGCAGGTGCGGCCCGGTCACCCGCCCGGTAGCTCCCACCTCGCCCAGCACCGTGCCCGCCTCCACCTCATCGCCCGGCCCCACGCTAATCTTCGATAAATGCGCATAAAGCGTGTACACACCCAGCCCATGGTCCACGATCACCGTGTTCCCCGGCAAAAACATCCCTTCCGCCAACACTACCCTCCCCGCCTGCGTCGCATGCACCGGCGTCCCGGTTGGCGCCGGGAAATCCACCCCGCTATGCGGCGACCGCGGCTGCCCATTCAGCACTCGCCGCCGGCCAAAATTGCCTCCCGTTCGCGCTCCATCCAGCGGCAGCCGGAATTTCCCCTTCCACAGCCGCTCCGGCGTCACCGTATCGAAGATCGCGCCGACCCGAACCTGCTCTTCCTTGGCCCTCGCCGCCTGTTCCGGATTCGGCTCCACGAATTGCCCCTCCACCTTCAGCCTCTCCGTAGGAAATCGCCCCGCCACCACCGTCACCTTGGCCCCGCACCCCACCGCATCGCTCCCCTTCTTCGTCACAAATACCGTCAACTCATACGTCCCAGCAGCCTTTTCCAGGTCTACTCCCAGCAGCCCTCGCCAATGATCCGTCGTGCCCTTCCCACCGCCGGCCCTTTCCTCCCAGAATCCCACTTCCCGCCCTTCCCAGTTCCCTTTCACCCCTCCCAGCCCCTCCCTGCTCCGAACATCAACCACCACCAGGCTCCCCTGGCTCACCCGCGAAGTGCTAAGCCGCAGGCTAACGCCCTTGCCACACTGCGTAACCGCAGCCCCACCCGCCTTTTTCGGCAAAGCCGGGTGCTGCGCCTGCGCGGCGGTGGCATCAAGCACACCGCAAAGGCCTGCGAACACCATCGTTAAGCACTTGAGCAATCTGGCTGGAACCATGAATTTGCCAACGCCACTGTAGCGCAGGGCGGAGTCCGCGGAGCCCTGCGGCCTTTCCCAATCCAACACGCCTAAACTACAGCAGCGCCGTAGGCCGCCGCGTCCAACTCTTGCCCTTCTCTTTCGCCACTTTCTCCACATCATTCACATACGCCCCAGCCTGCGTCAGCACGTGATGCAAATCATTCCCAATGCTGATAAACGTGAATCCCTTCTCCAGAAACTCCCCCACCCGCGAAGTCCCAAACAGGAACAACCCCAGGGTCACCTTGTTCTTCCGGGCTTCCTGCACCAGCTTCTGCGTCGCCTCATTCAGCTCCGGCGAGGTATACATGTGCGGGAATTCATACTTCACGTACAGCCCCATCGACATGCACAAGTCATTCTGCCCCAGAAAAAGAATATCCACGCCCGGCACCGCCGCGATCTCCGCAATATTCTCGATGCACGACGCCGTCTCCACCTGCAGCGCCACGATGGCGTTCTCATTCCACTTTCCCGCATACCCCAGCAAGCCCTCCTTATTCATGCTCCGCTGCGGGAAGTACACCGACCGCGTCCCCACCGTCGGATATCGCGTGCAGCTCACCGCCTGCCGCGCCTCCTCCGCCGTATTGATGTACGGCACCAACACGCCGTCCGCCCCCATATCCAGCGCCTGCTGAATCCCCGGCCGGTCATCGTATCCTCCGACCCGTACCAGCGACTTCGCCCCGCCCCCCGAAATCCCCGCCAGCATCGCCGACAACCGCTCGTACCCCATCGGCCCATGCTGCGTATCCACCAGCAGCCAGTCATACCCGCTATGCGCCAACTGCTCCGCCAGCGTCGGACTATGCGCGTTCAAGAACAACCCCAGCTTCGGCTTCCCCTCCCGCAACTCCTTCTTAAACTCCGCCCCACTCCCGCCAACTCCGGCCATGTTCTAGTCTCCTCAATAAGTTACAAATTTGGTCCCGCCCACGCCGCAACACTCTACGCGATAAGCCCAACCCGCGCCACCACACCTCCGTTGTATTGGCGCTATGTTCTCTCCCAAAACTTGAGAAGCTCGACCAGGACACCGGTCATGGAATAAGCTGGGAAGCATGGACCAAGAGCCACGAGGACTGCGGTTTGCTTTCAACGCGGATGCCGTGATATCGCCGCAAAACTCACCAGACACGCACACTCCCGCGCGCGTAACGGAACTCAGCCTGCGCGGGTGTTTCTTGCAGACTGCGGCGTCGTTCGCGGAGCAGCAGGTCGTCTTGGTGAAGATTTTCTATTTGGACGAATTTTTCGAGACCGAGGCGGGAGTTTTGTATGTCCAACCTCGCGGGCTCGGCCTCGAGTTTCGCGAAACAAAACCGCACTTTAGAGCCGTGCTGCAAAAGTGGATTTTGGCCGCGTTGCATAGCCAACCTGACGCCTCGTAATAGAGTTCGCCGAGCTGCGGTCCCCCAGTAGCACAGGCACTCCTGCCTGTGCCTCCCTTAGCCCAGCCACAATGGATCCGCCAGCCGCAGCGTAGGCCCTCCCAGTCAACTGCCATCCCGAATCCCTGCGAGAGGGTGAGCCTGCCCTGCAGACAGCAACTTTTTTCTCTGGCTAGTGTTCAGGTCCTTATGGGGGAAAGCCAGGAGCCGAGGCCCTTCGAGCGATCGAAAGGTCCGGATCGCCTTTTCTACTCTCCTTGAGAAGGTTGCTGTGCCGATTCGCTTGCCAGCGCGGCCCAGCGCCACCACGTCTACAGGTCAAGTACAAAAGCACTTCTTGAATCCGTCATAGGCCGAATTTTCGTCTATATCGCTGCTTGGACTGCGATCGCCAAGTCCGTGTGTTGCCCACAGACAAACACACCCGCACGTTTTGCAACATACCTGGCATAGCACCTGCCCCGGCAACTGCAACCCGGCGCTAAAAAGACAGCAGTTGGGCCATCAGTCCATCTCGTGCACATTGCTCCACATCGCGGCCCAGCGATCAGCGGGCGTCCGAAGCTGCCAGCACCGTTCTCACGGAGAAGTACTGAGGCCAACAGATGACAAAAGAACTCTCGGAAAAAGAGACCTGGGAATGGATCGCCGCGCAGCTTCGAGAGCACGGGCTACCGAAACGCGGGCGCCTCAAGAAAGCCACTGCTGATACAGCGGACACAGCCATCGAAAAGCTGGCCGATGCCCTACTGGTACGAACCGAACGCGTGATCGCGCAGCTTGAACTGAACGACAGGCAACGCCGCTACCTCATCCGCGTCTTGCGTTCCCGCCTGCGAACAATGGCCACTCTCGCCGATCGCCGCTCATCGCCCCGCAAGCCATAACAACCACCTCCACCTCCACCTCCAACGCCTCCAATTCGCCTAAGCCCGGGAACGCCTACTCTGCTCCAACCCGCCGGTTTAGTGGGGTGAATCTCCCGATTGGCGTCCTTCCCCTTGCCGCTGTCATCCTGAGCGAAGCTGCCCGGCTTTTTCTTGCGCTCGGTTTTTGAGCGCCGGGCCGCGCAGTCGAAGGACCCTGGCTTGATTCACACCCACCTACAAAACAATGAGACCCGCGCAACTCGCCGCGCCAGCCCCTTCTTTCCTTCTCCTGTCATCCCGAATCCCCGCGCCTTTCGCGGGGTGAGGGATCTGCTTTTTCCGTCTTTCCGCTTTTTCGGTCGGGTGCCGCACCCTTCGGTTTTAAGGGTGCGGACTTTAACCTTCTCTCCCTCCTCGAACGTGACCATCGCCTCCTCGAAATTCTCATTGGCCACCTTTCCGCGCGGAACTATAATCATCGCAGCCATGAGAAGCGTCACCTTCCCCATCATTCTCGAATCGGACGCCGACGGATACTTCGTTTCCTGCCCGTCGCTCCAGGGCTGCTACAGCCAAGGCGACACCTACGAACAAGCCGTGGCCAACATCAAGGACGCCATTCGCCTCCACATCGAAGATCGCCTCGCCGACGGCGAGGAAATTCCCCAAGTTTCCGTCAACCTCTCCACCGTAGAAATCGCCGTCTGATGCCCAAGCTTCCTCGGCTCACTGCTCGCGAGATTTGCTCGGTCCTGGAAAAGCTCGGATTCACCATCGCTCGCCAAAGTGGCCGCCACATCCATCTACAAGAATTCCGCGGGTAAGCGCGCCACCGTCCCATTTTCACGCTACCAAGACTCTCCATCCCAAGGTTCTCAAAAGCATCCTGCGCGACGCCGACCTCACTATCGAAGATTTGACCAAACTGCTCTAGCTCGTCGCCCGTCCTCGCCCCTGTCATCCCGAATCCCCGCCTCCAGTAGCGCGGGCTTCAGCCTGCGAGTCCGATCCCACTCCGCAGTAGCACAGGCACTCCTGCCTGTGCCCCTGTTAACCCAGCGGCAACTGATGCGCAGACCTGCCATCCCAAAATCCCGCGCCCTCCCATTCAACCGTCATCCCAAGTCCCCGCCTCGTTCGCGGGGTGAGGGATCTGCTTTTCCTTTCGGCGGCTGTACCGCACACCACCCTCGTCTCCGTTGCCGCGAACCCGCCCTTCCCCTAAAGTGTCCCCGTAGCTGCGTCTGCCAGGGAGACTGCCGATGCCATCAGATCCAACGCGCTGTTCCGAGTGTGGCGGAGAGACCGAACTCGGCTTCCTTCCAGACATCACCGGGGCAGGACCATTGCAACAAATGTGGGTCAGAGGGCCAGTGGTCGAGAAATGGATTGGCGGCGTCAAAACGCAGGGAGCCCTGCCGGTGCAAACGCATCGCTGTAAGAACTGTGGCCTTCTGAAGTCCTACGCGAAGTGACACACTTCGACGCGCCCTGTCATCCCGAATCCCCGCGTCCTTTCGCGGGGTGAGGGATCTGCTTTTCGCTCCCCTCCCCGCCGCGCCCCTCCCTGTCATCCTGAGCGAAGCGGCCCGACGTTTCTTCCACGCGCGCGCGTTGAAAAAACGATGCGCGTCGGGCCACGCAGTCGAAAGCTTGCCCTGAGCGAAGTCGAAGGGGACCCTGGCTCGATTCAGCCCACCCACAAAACAATGAGACCCACGCAACTCGCCGCGCCAGCCCTTTTTTTTCTTCCGCTGTCATCCCGAATCCCCGCGCCCTTCGCGGGGTGAGGGATCTGCTTTTCGATCCCGGCGCGCCCTCTCCCTGTCATCCTGAGCGGAGCGGCCCGACGTTTTTTCCTCGCGCGGTTTGTGCGCGTCGGGCCGCGCAGTCGAAGCTTGCCCGCCGGAGGAGGGGACCCTGGCTTGATTCACGCCCGCCGACAAAACAATGAGACTCGCGCAAGTCGCCACACCGTTCCGCTCTCGCTTGCATTGAGCTTAAGAAGGGCACATCACCGTAAACTGGTGGGTCAATGCCTAAATAAAAGGCTTCCGGCCGATTCTGCCCACTATCAGCCGCCGAGTCTCGCCATCTGGATAAAAATGAAGGCGCCACTCCCCGGGGGTCATCCTGGCGTGCCAAGAAAATAGCCGCGTCTGCCCGTCGGGACACAAAAAGGTAAGCTCGTGTTCGTGCTCTTCAAGCGTACCCTGGCTCTCAGGGCTAACCTTAGAGGGCAACCTAGTCCGGTCAAACGGTCCAGCCTGCCAGTTTCTAGCGTAGGCATCTAGTTCTCCGAGCCGCTCGACCACCGGTCTAAGCATCACGTCATGGCGGCCCAGGCTATCAAGTTGCTCCTTGACGCATGCACAGAAGGCCAACCCTGGCAGAAGTTCAGCTCTCCGTCGCCAAAGATCCGCTCCGTCTGAAGCGGCCAACTGTGATCGAGTGCCAATCCAAGCACTATGAATTTCAACATGCGCTTGGATACTCGCATGACGCACCATCTCATTCGTGGAAAGAACTTTATCGTCTCCCAGTTCAATCCAGTTGCGCTCTACGCCTATCGAAGGCGCGTTCCATGGCGCAGCTGAACTCGCGCTGACTGCGAGGCTGTCTAGGGCGGACGCAACGCCTAGACCAACCGCGGACCTCCCAGCGTGCTTGTACTCATTTAACGTCAACTGCTCCTCGATATGCGGCAGGCCATCCAGGTAGAGCACCTTGCTAGTCACGGCATTAAAGAACTGTCTTTCTTCCAACCGAACCTCGGGATCGTTCCGCCACGCGGCGAGCGGATATCCAGGGCATAAGAAATGCGACTCGAAGTCTTTCGGTACCCTGAGGATCCTACGGGCACCAAGTTGAGCGCTACGAACCATCACAGAGACGAGGTTCTGCATCGATGACCTAGCCTGAAGCCTATCTTGGGCCGGAGGTTGAAGGGAAAGGTCGTTTAGGACTAGGTCCAGTTCCATCTATTTGGGAGGTCCAGCTAACAGCGTTTCGAGGCTCTTATCCCATTCGTCAAAGAAGCCTTCGGGCCAGAAATCCAACCTGCCGTCAGAATCGATGCGGGGACTGGCTATGTCGCAGCAAACTCGCTGACCCTCTCCGCGGCGATTCAGAAAGTGTATGACGACTTCAGCAGGATCGATCGCACCAGCTCGGACCGCGATTCGAATACCATTCAATAGGTGGTCACTGTGAGTCTCAATAATTATCTGAACTCCAGCGCTGGCTGCTTTCGCTAGAAACTGCCCGAGGCGCGACTGGCCTCTAGGATGGAGGTGCGCCTCGGGATTCTCGAGGATTAATAGGCTTCTCTTTGGCTGCGACGATAGTACGGCAACAATTACAGGCAAGGTGTATGTGAGCCCGAACCCAACGTTCGTCGCCCTGTAGGGCTTCGTCACGTGGTCGCGCTCAACAAACGAATACCTCAGGCTAACTAGGTCAATATCCTTATAGGGCGTGAGGTGAAGCCTGGTGCCCGGTGTTAGCTCCCCAATCCAAGCTTCGACCTGACTACGAAGGGAGATCGAAGCGGCTCCCCCGTGGGCGAGAGCTGCGAGCGGGATGTTGTCTTCCCCGTGGGCCGCAAGAAAGTAGACCGTGTGCTCGCCACGGGTTCCGAGGTCGCGTCTACGAAGTACGTCCGCTTCTGACGCAGCGAAAAAAGTTCGAGGTCCGACTCTTTCGGCTTGAAGGTATTGGAAAGCATTCGACCTAAAAAGCGGTTCAGTGAGATAACGCGGATTCGAAGGCTCAACCGATCCCGGAAGAACGTTGGCGTCCGGGTTTTCGTATCGAAATGACCAAGCGATTCTGCCGGTCGAGCTGAAGTCAACAGCGACGTCGATGAGGTCGTCGTCAGCGTCTTCGTAAAGCACGTCCGACGCGGTTCCCATCTTGACGAGTTGTCCGTTCAGAATCAGTCGTGGGCTCGCCAAAGCGGCCTGACCTCCGGGCCTCGACTGCCTGAGTAAAAGTAGTGACTGAAGAAGCGAAGACTTGCCCGTCCCGTTGAGACCTGACAGGACCGTAAGATTGCCCATTGCTATATCGGCCTTGGCAAAGCACTTGAAGTTTGTGAGGCTTAAAGAGTTAATCAATTCAGTACCTTCTCAACGATTTCCCGAATGCTTCTAAATCGCAGGCGAACTTTGCTTACGTCGCCGGTGCCCTGAGACACCGCCGTTTCAAAGTCCCTTTTGTTCATCAGCTCGCAAAATCTATCCTCAACTAGTTCGCGTTTCGTCGTCAGGCGATTCGCTTCCTGACTGCTAAGCCTGCTGAGATTCACCGACCATGCTTCAAACAACGCTTTGTTGATGGGGTATTTGTAGGGGTCAGCCCGGTCGTATCTCTTGCGAAACGCGTAGTCGCCAAAACAGCTGTGAGCCGTGGTCATAGCACGCTTGAACCTACCCTCGAACTCCTTGAGTTTCTCCTCCGACATGCCATTCATTCGAGCCATAGTTTCATTCAAGAAGTTATCGAAGTCTTGCGCCTTATAGTCATCGGGCGAAGTGGTCACAAAGGCAAGGAACCGGAGGACGCACTCCCTATCGCCCATGCGCTTGGGACTTATCGCTCGTCCAGTTGCGCGAAGAAATTCCGCGGAGTTGGCCAATCGCTCAAGGAATGGTGTCACGGTCCCGAGATTCAGAGCATGACGGATCTCCTGCGCAGACAGCGGCAAACCACCGGTATTAATTCTCTTGAAAATGTTGAACTTAACCTGAGGTGGAGTGCCTCTTTCAATCAGGAAAAGAGTCAACGGCGTCTCGAGAATCCGTCGTTGGAAGCTTCTTGGTAGCCCGTCGAAAGTCTTTGTATTGAGCTTAGAAAGGAACTCAAGGCCCGACAACCGAAGATCTTTTGTGATCACAAAGCGTCTGAGGGACGAGAGCCTTTGCAGGCCGTCGACGACCTGCCACTTGTCTTCGTCGGTCGCATCCATATAGAAAGCAGGAAGCGGAATTCTAATTAGCAGCGATTCAATTAGCCTGCTTTGAGCCCCTTCGTTCCAAATCCCGTCGCGCCTTTGAAATGCCGGAGAAAGATTGATTTCATTTTGCCTAATACGCGACAGAAGTAAGTCAACGGTCGAAGGGCGAGGTTCGACCCTGATCAGAGTTGGGTCGAAGGGCTCTGTAATTGCCTCAACCCCACCGGTCGTTTCCTTTTCGAGGTTTTCCTCGTCGGGAACGGCGAAGAGCCGAGGCTCGTTTTGGGCCGAAACCGCCTTGCGACTCTGCTGCCTCACGTCCCTCCAGCGCATTTCAGGCAGCGAGCCACACGCTGACGAATTCCGCTCGCGCCTACCCGAGTATATCGCGTTTGATGCCCATTCGGCTGGCGGCCGGCAACTCAGCTTCTTTTTTGCCTGGGTCCCTCCTCGCGCGTAGCCTCGTTCCCCCTGCGCACTCTACCCCTTTATTTTCTTCAACTTCCGCAAATTCGCTTGGCATTTCACTCTTCAAGTATATCCACAGCGAGTACCGATGCAGAATTTACTTGACAAGTACACCCAATTCATGGTAAAATAAGACGTGTTTCAGCAGCACAAATCCGTTCCGAACCCGCCGTCTCCCACTCTCCCTCTGCCTGCCCCCTTCCCCGCCCACTTTTTCCACAGGTCCTTGGGGGTCAGGGCTTCAGCCCTGACATTCAGCTGCCTAAACGATCCTCGTACCTTAGTTCTCCGCATCCGTCCGCGCCCTTTGCGAACGCGTGCCGAGACTCTTTTCGCCGTTCGCCGCGCTCTTTTGCACTTTTTTGCACCCTGCTGCAAAAGAGCGCAGCGCAACCGGCCCAATTTCAATCACTTGCCGCCTCTTTGCAAAAACCAGGGGATGACGTGCAAAGCGCTCCCCAAAATTCAACGAAAGGTAGTCTCAAAATGAATCCCACTATTGATCAATCGACCGCACCATCGACCAACCCATCGGCCACAACTGCACCCTTCGGCCCAACCCCGGCCCGCTGCATCCATCGCACTCCCGCCGGTCGTCGTTGCAGCGCCGAAGCCGTCGACCCGCAAGCCAGCTTCTGCCGTCGCCATCTCTTCGGCTCCACTCGCCGCTACCCCGATCCCTCCCTCGCCTCCGAACTCCTAGGCGATCTCACCGAGTTCGACTCCGCCGCTGAGGTGAACCAGTTCCTCTCCCGCCTCCTGCGCCTCCTGGCCGAGGATCGCGTCTCTCCGCGCCGCGCCGCCGTCATGGCTTACACCTGCAACCTCCTCCTGCACACCCACCGCGCCATCGAAATCGAGAATAAAATTGCCGCCAATGCCCCCAAAGGAGGTCATCTTCGACTTGGTCCGCCCCAAGCGCGAAGATTGAACTTATGCGTACACCCGCACACGGCACAGTCGCACAGCCAGCATCAGCGCGCACGGCGGATCAATTGCGGCTGGGCTTAGGGGGGCACAGACCCTTCGAGGATCAGGGCAAGCTGAAGCCCGCGCTACTGGAGGCGGGGATTTAGCTGCGGCGGGGCTTAGGCGAATTGGAGGCGTTTGAGGTTAATGCGGTTGGTGGGGATTTGGGTGAGGCGTAGAAGCTGGGGAGAAGAGGAACCTAAGACTTACTCCCACAGACCAAAGGCGGCGCCCCCGGCAAAGCAGCTCTCGGGCTGCGGCAGTAGCCTGGTGCTCCGGGTTGCGATTTCACGCACAACTGAGTCAAAAGTCGATCTGCGATTCGGTGCAATGCCGATGAGTCAGACGGCCCAGTAATATTTTGCAGTATACTATTCTATAACTGCTATGATATAAATAAAGAGGGATATCAACCTGGGCACAATACGTAGTTGTACGTATGGTTCCCGAGCTAACAAGCAACCTATAACAACGATATTGCGGTACTCGATCCGAGGAACGCAATCCCAAGTTTAGAGGAGGTTTGAATGGCGTCCCCAGCGTCCGCCCTGCGTAAAGCCCCCACACCCGAAAAGCCTTTTGACGAACTGCAACGCCTGCAAATACAGCTGCAGGAGAACGCCAGTGTCGATGGCCTGGTGGGCACTTCAGCACCGATCCAGGTGGTACGGCTGCTAATCAGCAGGACCATCCAGTATAACTTCCCGGTGGTCATTTTGGGTGAAAGTGGCACGGGCAAGGAACTGGTGGCCCGTTCTATTCACTTCTCAGGATTAAGGAAAGCCAGACCGTTTGTGCCAGTTGATTGTTCGTCGATCGCAGCCACACTTTTTGAATCTGAACTGTTCGGCTATGTACGTGGAGCCTTTACTGGAGCCACGGCAGATAGAAAAGGATTATTTGAGGCAGCCGACACAGGAACCCTTTTTCTAGATGAAATCGGAGAACTCCCCAAGGAATTACAGGCAAAGCTCCTGCGAGTGGTGCAGGAAAGGGAGGTGCGGCGGGTAGGTGCCACGCAAAGATTGCCTGTTGACGTTCGGATCGTCGCTGCTACTAATCATGATTTGAGGCAGGCTGCTGAGGAAGGGACTTTTCGAGCAGACCTTTACTATCGACTGAACGTGTTCCCGATAACCCTGCCGCCACTACGCGAACATCGGAGTGACATTCCGCTCCTGGTCACAGCTTTCCTTAACAAATTTGAGGATCCAAGCCGGCCTATAACGAGCATCGCGAAGGACCTTTGGACAGAGGTAATGGCATACGATTGGCCGGGCAATGTTCGGGAACTGGAAAACTTCGTTGAACGTTCCGTCGCACTTGGTTCCGGACCAGTGCTTCGGAACGAGGATGAGGCGCTAATCGTTGGACGAATAGGCGAGAATTTCGTGCACGCCGGTGCCGAACCGCTATGTGTGATGGAGCGACGCGAAATATTCAAGACGCTCAGCGAGACTGCTGGAGACAAGCTTGCCGCTGCTCGGATTTTAGGTATTGGCAAGACCACGCTGTACCGGAAGCTTAGGCAATATCAGGTGCTTTTGCCGGAAGACACTGCCGGCAAAGCTGTAGCATAGGCCGCTGGGTTTGCGTGGGCACAGACCCTTCGGGGATCAGGGCAAGCTGAAGTCTGTGCTACTCGGGGATTCGGGATGACAGTTGAGGGGAAGAAGGGGCTGGCGCGGCGGCTTGCGTGAGTCTCATTGTTTGTGGGCGGGCGTGAATCAAGCCAGGGTCCCCTTCGACTTCGCTCAGGGCAAGCTTTCGACTGCGCGGCCCGACGCGCATCGTTTTTTCAACGGGCGTGCGAGGAAGAAACGTCGGGCCGCTGCGCTCAGGATGACAGGCGTGACGGGATGACGCTGGCGGATCAGTTGCCGCTGGGCCTACGGGGACACAGGCAGGAGTGCCTGTGCTACTTCGGAGTCGGAGCGAGCCGCAGGCCCTTCGAAGCTCAGGGCAAGCTGAAGCCCGCGCTGCGGAAATATCAGGCGGGCTTGCCGGGGGCGGTGGCAGGCATGGTTCCCGGAATAATCCATTCGCCGACGGTGGCGAAGAGCTCGAGGCCCACGGCGAACAGTCCGTTGGTCATGCGCTCGCAATACACCACCCGGGCTCGCGACCTCAGGCTCCCGAGCATGGAGCGCACGGTGACGCGCAAGTCCATGGGCAACGGCATGCCGACCATCACGCGGGCACCATGCGCGCTCACATTCTCGGTAATCCCACCGCGGGCCGGCATGCGCCCGTCCAGGCTCGAAAGGTCCACGGCAACCCTCAACGAAGTGCGATCTTCAACGCGTTGCGCGGCGGTTGGCATGGCACACCCCTGCGGTACGGCGATTCCTGTTGAATGGACCAACGCCCGGCCGGGTGGGTCAGCAAACGGGGAACCTCATCCTACTCCCCGTTCCGCTCAAGTCAACTATTTTCATAGCCGTAGCCGCAGCTCCGCCAAGGGCCCGCGGACACGCTACTACCTGCGGTGTTCGCGCCGCGGCTTGCTGGCGTTCGCTATTTTTTCGGTGCAGACGCCGGGTCAGCCGTGGCGAGAGGGCGGTCGGGGGCGGCCAGTTGGCTTTTTTTCTGCGGGTCGGTGTCCTTGCAGAAGCGGGCATCGTCCTGGAGTTCGGGGAACTCTTTGCAGAGTTGCTTGAAGATGGCAGGAATGTTGTCCAGGGCGAGCTGCTGGCCGATCCGACTGAGGTCGCCAAAAAGCTGCGGCATCGCGGAGTTGAAGTGCTGGCCGGTGGGAGTCTGGTAAAAGCGCACCAGTTCCTGCACGTCCTGATCCGAGAAGTACTTTGCGTAGATGGCCACCACGCGCTCGGTATGGGAATCGGACTGCATCACCGCCAGCAGCTTGTCGATGTACGCGTCAGTGATGCGCTCGCGGCTGCGTGTGGCCGGGAGGGAGGCCATCAGCGCCGGGCGCAGAGACTCAAAGACCTGGCGGCCGGCCTTGGCGGCGTTTTCCTTGAAATGGATGACTTCAAAGAGCCGCAGGATATCGTCTCGGAATTGCGGGTCGATAGCCGGGTCGCTAGCGGAGTCGGCGGCGGGCTTGGGCGCGGGGTTATCTTCGGCGAGGGCGAAAACGATGTCGATGGTGGTGTCGACTTCGACGGGATCGCCGTTGAGGAGCGTGGGCTGGTAACGCCACTGGCGCACGGCATCCAAGGCAGCCTGGACCAGCAGGGGATGGCCGGAAACGGTCTCCAACTGCTGGATCGTGCCGTCTTTGGCGAGGATGGCGTGGAGCCGCACGGTGCCGGAGATGCGCGTTTGCCTGGCGAGGGGCGGGTACACGGGCTGCACCTTGTTGATGATCTTGACAGCGGCAACGTTTCCGCCAAGTCGAATGCGGGCGGGCTTGGCCGGAGATTGCGTTTCCGGCGCGGGAGCCGGATCTTGCGCCTGGCCCGGCCGCCCTGAAAGCACAGCCTCTACAGTGGCCTGGACTGGGAAGGAGTTGGTCAGAGAAAAAAGGGCCAGCGTTAAAAGGAATCGCATGGTGTGCTCCTCAGCGATGCACGGAACGCCACGGCAGCATACGACGGTGCGAATGCGGGCGCAACGGTCGCGCACCGGGGTCGGGAGCGGAGTTGAGGCGGCGGCCTAGGAGTTCCAGAGCACGCGGGAGAGCTGCTTTTTGCGCGACTCCCATTCGGAGCTGGAAAGCATCCGCGGAGTGACGTCGATCAGGCGGGGAGTGAGTTTGAAAACATCGACGGAGGACCAGGAGCGGCCGTCGCGGGTGTGCAGGGCCTCCTTATTAAGGATGTCTGCCATGCCCGGGAAAGAAAGATCCTGCACCACCATCTCCGCGAGGAGGCGAAGGACTTCCATCTCGGCGGGATCGTCCTCGAGGTGGCGGCAGTCGTCGGCGATGCGCAGGCCGTACGGAATTTCGTCGTGCGGATGGCCGGAGGAGCCTGGCCCCATGGCCGACTGGACTTCAATTTCGCGCTCCCACTCGATGGCGACGGGACGCCAGCCCGCAGCTTGCTTTTCGCGCAGGGATTCGGCGGTGGGCACGGCGGAAAGCGTTTCGCGAATCCATTCGATTTTCTTCATGCGCGCCTCCAGGACGGCTCGAAGGGTGGTTTGGGCACAAGTCTGGCGAGGGAGGAGCAATTCTTGTACCGGGCGGAAGCGCCCCGAACTGGCGGTAAGTTTAAGAAAAAAAACTATTTAGTACGGCTTTAGAGGAGTAGTTGGGGCAGCAACATGTCCGCTGGTGGGACGCAACGTCGCGGGAGCGGACAGTTCGTTAGTTCAAGCGCGGTTCGTCCTTTCCTTTCCGCCTCACTGCCGCCTCGATCAAAGCATCGCATGCCTCCAGGCACGCCTTCTGAAATTCCTGGGCGATGTCATGGTGCTCGTCGCTCTCGGGCCGCAGCATCGCCGTTCCGTGAACCAGCGCGATCAGCCCCAGGGCCAGCCGCCCATGATCCTCCGGCTGGCCTCCCAACTGCTGCGCTAGCCGTTCTTGCAGCCACTGGTACGACGGCATGGGTTTCTGGTCCGCGAATCGCGCGGCCCATTCGCTGGTCAGCAGCCGGTATTCATGGCCGTGTTGCGAAATAAAAGCTAGTGCCAGGCGGCAAGCCTCGCCCGCAGACTGCGCCGGCTGGATGGCGGCAAAAAGCCTGCGCCGCGCGCGCTCGCGGAGGAACTCCAGCAAGTCATGCTTGTCGCGAAAGCGCTCGTACAAAGTCGGCGTGGTGGTCCGCGCCGCTTTGGCCACCGCGCGCATGGTCAGCGCTTTCTCGCCCTCTTCGCTCCACAACCGGTACGCCACATCCACGATCCTTCCTTCCAGACCTGCATCGGCTTTCCGAGGCATGCTGAGCGACCTCCGTCGCGGCCAAACGAGGTAAATTATAGCCTTTACATCGTTAAAGAAACAATGTATAAATTATTCCGCTTTTAAATCTGAACGATTCTCCTATCCCATACCCTTTTTTTCAGCAGGAGAACTTATGAGGAATAATGTTTCGCTTTCAGCATTCTGTTGTAACCATGGCCAGCCCCGAGCTGGCCTGGGAAGTTTTCTCGAATATGCGGCGCTGGAACAGCTTCGCTAACATCTATGGGCGCCTGGAGTGGCGCGAAGGGCCTCCCTGGCAGGCGGGCAGCCGGCTGGAAATCGAGATTCTGCGCCCCGCGCGCACCATCATCGAGCATGTGATCACCAGTTGCGTCCCGGCCAAACGCCTCGGCTGGATCGACCACGCTCTGGGTGTGGCCTTGGCTCAGTGGGTCCACTTTGATCCGCACAAATCGGGAGGCACTCGAGTGCACACCTGGGGGGATCTGGTCCATTCGGGCGTAAGCATCGGTGGCCGCTCGGCGGAGCAACTGGTGGCGAGCTTCACGGAAACCTGGTATGAGAATTTTCGCCGCACGTGCGATCGTCTGACGGTGGACAAGCCGGGCAGCGAATCTTCAGGTCAGTGGTACAGCGACATTCTGTAACAGGCGCAGCGGCATTCTCTGGCGGCGCGGCGCAGAAACAACTTCCTTAGCCGGACAGCGCCGCCCTAAAAGGACGGCGCCTACAGTGGTGGCGATCATCCACGGCCGCGCCTGGTACAGGTTGTGCCGCCAATTTGGGTTTGATGCTCCGAAAAGCTTTGGCATCCGCCGCGGCGGTTCGCGATATTCTGGGTCTCCGTTTCCCGCGAGCAGCTTTTGGAGGCATGGGCATGGACGCTCAAGTTTTACAGTGGCGTGAAGACACTCCCGGCGCCGCTCATCGTGTGCACCTGAACAATGCCGGTGCGGGACTGATGCCTCGTTCGGTGCTCAACGCCATAACCGCGCATTTGCAGCGGGAGGCGGTCCTTGGCGGATACGAAAGCTCGGATGAAGCGGCGCCGGCTGTCGAGAATGCTTACGCGGCCGTCGCCGCCATTCTCGGCGCGGCTCCGCGCAATGTGGCCGTCGTTGAAAATGCCACCGTAGCTTTTTTCCAGGCGCTTTCTGCTTTTGATTTCCGTCCCGGCGACGTCATCGTTACCACGCGCAACGACTACATCTCGAATCAGCTGGCGTATCTTTCGCTGGCGCGCCGTTGCGGCGTCGAGATTCGCCGCGCCGCGGATCTGCCCGAGGGGGGTGTGGACCCGCAATCGGTCCGCGAACTGCTTCGCGAACCGCGCGTCCGGTTGCTGGCGGTCACTTGGGTGCCCACGAATTCCGGACTTATCCAGCCGGTCGAGACGCTGGGCGCGATTGCGGAATCCGCGGGAGTGCCTTACCTGATCGACGCGTGCCAGGCGGTTGGTGAATTGCCGATCGATGTCGCGCGATTGCGGTGCGATTTTCTCTCGGCCACGGCGCGCAAATTTTTGCGCGGGCCTCGGGGCATCGGCTTCCTGTACGTATCGGATGGCGCGCTCGAGCGCGGCGCATTTCCGTTGTATTTGGATATGCGCGGAGGAGACTGGAAAACGCCGGACACGTTTGAGCTGGCGCCAGATGCGCGGCGCTTCGAGAATTGGGAGTTCTCCTACGCACTGCTACTCGGACTGGGCGAGGCCGCGCGTTACGCCGCCGGGGTCGGCATCGAGCGAGGCGGACGGCGCGCTCGCGAGTTGGCCGCGTCGCTGCGAACCAAGCTGAGCGCGCTTCCCGGCTTTCGCGTCCTGGACCGCGGCGCGGAACTCGCCGCCATCGTTACCGTCGCCGTTGAAGGCTGGCGCGCTCCGGATCTTGTGGACGCTCTGCGCCAGCGCGGCATCAACACCTCCGCGAGCTTGCGGGAGTACGCGGTGATCGATATGGACGAAAAGCGCGCTCCTTCGGCGCTGCGCGTCTCGCCGCATTACTACAATGCCGAAATGGAACTCGACACTCTGCTCGAAGCCTTGCGCTCCCTCACTGCCAAAGGAGCTTCGCACTAATACCATTCTCAGGGAGGGCGCAACTTCCGTTCAGCTGGACGCCGGAAGGACGTGCCGCAACTGCTGCGGAGACTTTCTTGGCCACGCCATAGCATTAGAGGTGTCACACAGACGTTTCCGCACTACGCCAACGCCCGGCGCTCTCTACACGTTCCAAGGTATGGTCGCGCTGGCGACGCTTCGCTATCTTGCCACCCAGTGTGACGCCTGCGCCTTTCGCTTTTGGCCGGCGCGCCCGTTCCAGGCTGGCGACTTCACCGGGCCCGTTTCACAGCCACGGAACCGCCGAAGCAAACGGCGCTAGATGAAAAGGAGAAACATCCATGGACCTACTATGGACCGTCGCGGTTATTTTGGTAATCCTGTGGCTGCTGGGGATGGTCACGTCGTTCACTTTGGGCGGTTTCGTGCACATCCTGCTGGTTCTCGCGATTATCGTCATTCTGATCCGCGTTATCCAAGGACGCAGACCGGTCTAGGCGAGGCCGCGCGGAAGCCTTAAGGGAGGCTAACGATGAAATCGACCACGATACTTGGGATTATTTTGATTGTTCTGGGCATTTTTGCGCTGGCATATCAAGGCATCAGCTACACCAAGCGCGAAAAAGTTGTCGACCTTGGGCCGATTCACGCGACGAAGGACACGACGAAAACCATTCCTCTTTCGCCGGTGCTCGGGGGTCTCGCGCTGGTCGGCGGCATCGTGCTGGTCGCGGTGGGCGCAAAGAACAACTGACTTAGCCTGTGAGGCGCGACTAAACTTGATGGTTATTAAACAGCGTACTGCATGCAGGCGCTGACCTTGGCAGGAGGAGTTATGTCCACAAGCACGGCACGTAAGGCGTCGAGCCATGAAGGCGAGATGCTGTTTAACGTAGCGGAATCCATTGGCTCGGTGTTAGGGTCTCTGGCGGCCAAAGCCGGCGCAGCTAAGAGGGCGCTGACGCCGGGCAAGCCGGCGCGAAAGCGGTTGAAACGCGCCAAGAGCGCGGGAAATCGCTTGGCGAAAAAAGCTGCCAGCGCAGGGAAGACAGCCGCAAAGGCGGTACGCCGGGGATCGACGCAGGTCCGGAAAACGGTTGGCCGGGCCACGGCAAAGACGATTCGCCGCGCGAAAAGCCGCTGAGGTCGCGGCACCGTTTTCATTGGAAGCCATCTTGGGAAGCCCCCGGCTACTAAAGAAAAGCCTCGAGGCCTCGGGAAAGGTTGGGCTGGGTCCGGCCGCCCTAAAAGGACGGCCTCTACAGCTTCTTCACTGAACTTCGGCGATCAGCTCGATCTCCACGCAAGCGCCCAGCGGAATCTGCGCTACGCCGAAAGCGCTGCGCGCGTGTGGGCCTTTTTCGCCGAAAATCTCGCAGAGCAATTCGGACGCACCGTTGGCGACTAGATGCTGCTCCGTGAATCCCGGATCGCTGTTCACCAGCACGAGCAGCTTTACGATGCGGCTGATGTGGTTCAGGTCGCCGGTGGCCGCGTGCAATGCGCTGAGCAAATCAACGGCGATGCCTCGCGCGGCTCTCTTGCCATCCTCGGTGCTTATGCCGGCGCCCAGCTTCCCCGTCCACGGCTTGCCATCACGCTGGGCAATATGTCCGGAAATAAATATCAGCCGGCCCGTGCGCACCCACGGCACAAACGCCGCCACCGGAGGCGGCAACTCCGCCAGCGCAATGCCCTGCTCCCGCAGCTTTTCGTAAACCGACATGGCTTCCGATTCTCCTTACTTTTTCAATTCCAGATTTCCACCGCAAACCAGCACGGCAATTCTTTCTCCCTCACGGGGCTGGTATTTTCCGGAAAGCAGGGCTGCAAACGCTGCTGCACCTCCGGGTTCGGCGAGCACGCGCAAGGTCTGCCACAGCGTGTTCTGCGCGGCGCGGATTTCGTCGTCGGTAACCAGAATCACGCTGTTCACGAATTTTTGCGCAATGGGAAACATCAGTTGGCCGACTTGCTTCGGCGCCAAGGAATCGGCGGCGATGCCGCCGGCTGGACTGTCGACGGGTTTTCCGGCGCGCAAGGCGCAGGTAAGCGTCGGCGCGGTTTCCGGCTCCACGCCGATGACGCGGATGGCATTCCCGTACCAGGCCGCGACGCCACCAATCAGCCCGCCGCCGCCCACGGACACCAGAAACGAATCGATTTGCGGCGCTTGCTGTTGCATTTCCATGGCAAGAGTTCCTTGCCCGAGCAGGGTTTCGAGCTGGTCGTAGGCATGGACGGGCATCGCGCCCGTTTCGGCTTGCCACTTCTGGCTGGCGGCGAGCGCGTCCGCATAGCGGTCACCAACGACGACGAGCTTTGCGCCGCGTTCGCGGATGCGCTGCATCTTTTCCGGAGACGCCACGCTGGGCACAAAGATCGTTGCGGGCTTGCCGAGCTTTTGCGCTGCGAAGGCCACGGCGACGCCGTGATTTCCGCCCGAAGCCGCCACTACGCCGGCGGGCGGCACTTCGCGGGTCAGCAAATTCGCAAAGGCGCCGCGCGCTTTGAAGGATCCAGCGTGCTGCAGCAATTCGAGCTTGAAGGTCAGCTGGGCAGGCGGCAGGCCAAAGTCCGCTGCGTCTACCTCGATGACCGGGGTGCGGCGAATGTATGGGCGGATGCGCCCGTCGGTCGCACGAATCGCTTCACGGGTAACTTCCGCCACCGCCGATGCCTGCAGGGGCATTGTTGTGCCCTCCACCTGGGATTTGCACTTCCCTTACAGCGTCACGGGTGCTATTGTACTTAGGGAGTTGGCTAATTGTCTATATGGATTTAGAACTGGCTCTTCGGGCTCTGGCGAATGACCGCCGGCTGCTGATTCTCGATTGGCTGAAGCGGCCGCGGAAGCATTTTCCTCCGCAAGTGGATGGCGACCTGGTGAAAGACGGCGTGTGCGGGGTGCTGATCGCGCGCAAGCTGCGGGTAAGCCAGCCGACGGCCAGCGAGCATCTGAAGACGCTGGCGCAAGCGGGGCTGATTCGCGGGAAGCGCATCAAGCAGTGGACGTTTTACAAGCGGGATGAAGCGGCGATCGGCAGAGTCAAGAGGCGGTTTTCGGCGGCGGTGTGAGGTGGTTGTCTAGATCGACCACGGGGCGGTCCGCCTCCCCCGTTCGGGGGCAAGCAGAAGGCGGACCCTACAACGGCCGGCAGCGTTGCCGGAGCTTGAGCGGGCTGCACAGCCAGGAGTGCCTGTGCTACCGGGCTAGGAAGCCACCTCATAAATGCTGGGTGGAATCAAAGGCTGTCTTCAGGGGCTAAAGCCCAATCTTTGCAGAGCTTTATGTCGGGGCTGAAGCCCCGACCCCCTAAAGAGCCGAGTTTAGGCCCCTGAGGAGCCGATTTTACGCGATGAATTCTAGTCTTCGCCGATGTCTTCTTTCCAGACGGCGGGATTTTCGGCTACGTATTTGGCGAGCATGGCGGTGCATTCTTCGGATTGCATCTCGATGACTTCGACGCCGTGCTGCTGCAGCCAGTCAAGACCACCGCGAAAATTTGTGGATTCGCCGACGATGACCGCGCCGATGCGGAATTGGCGCACCAGGCCGCTGCAATACCAGCAAGGCGCGAGGGTGGTGACCATGATTTTATCGTGGTAACTGCGCTGGCGGCCGGCTTTGCGGAAGGCGTCGGTTTCCGCATGCATGGAGGGATCGTCTTGCTGCACGCGGCGGTTGTGGCCGCGCCCGAGCAGCGCGCCGTTGCGATGAAACAGCGCCGCGCCGATGGGTATGCCGCCCTCCGCCAAACCGCAGCGCGCCTCTTCCACGGCGGTCTTGAGCATCAGCAAGCAACGTTCGCGATCCATGGGGGCCTCTCACTTCTTGACGAAGACCACGCAATAGCTATCGTCCGGCCAATCTTTTACTTCGCGCTCGACTTGCAGGCCCGCGGCTTGCAGCTCTGCGACGACGAGCTTCTCCGGAATGCCGTGGCCGCCGCGATTGCTGGGAATGCCTTCGACGGGATCCAGGCCGGGACGCGGCGCAAAATCGATAATCGCCAGGCGCCCTCCGGTTTTCAACGCGGTTACCAGCTGGGCGTCAAAGTCCGCGGGCTTGGTCAGGTGGTGATACACCCGGCGCAAGAAGATGGCGTCGCAGCATCCCGCGGGCAGTCCTGTATCTGCTTCCTTACTCTGTACGATGGAGACGTTCGGTAAGTTCCGTCGCTTAACCTCTGCGCGCAAGTCTTGCAGCTTTTTTTCGTCGATTTCGGTGGCGAAGACGCGGCCTGCGGGACCCACTTTTGCCGCCGCCGCAAAAGAGTATCTGCCGTCACCGGCGCCGATGTCTGCGACTACCGTCCCGGCTTTCCATTCCATCAGGGATGCCAGGCGGGCGATTTCGTCCGCGGCATCGGCGCGCGCTCGCCAAGTGCAAACCAGCGCGAGGGCTAGCAGGAAACCGGGCCATCCACGCAATCGCTGTTTTCTCGTTATCATCGCTGTGACTCCCGGATGGTTACCCTGGTTCTTAGACGTTGCGCTGCCGGTTTCGTTCGCGGCAGTGCTATTCTTTGCGCGCGACCGCCAGCCTCGCCGTGGCAAAGGTGTAAACCATCATGCGCAAAGTTGCTATTGTTCTCGCCGCCGTCTCTGGCGCAATCGCGCTGTGCTGCTCCGCCAGCAAGCCGCAAAGCTCCGCGCCTCCGGTAATTCTGCGCACCAGCACTGTGCTCGACGGCCGCGGCCAGGTCCTGCGTGACGTGTCTATTGTCATCGAAAACGGCAAAATCGCGCGGCTCGATTCCAACGCCAAAGGCGCAAGCTACGATCTCCGCGGCCTCACCGTGCTTCCGGGCTGGATCGATGCGCACGTGCACCCCACCTGGCATTTCGACGCGGCGGGCCGGCTGGCGGGCCCGGACGAACCGAAAGAGCAAACCGTTCTCGCCGGCGCGGCGAACTCCTGGAAGATGCTGGCGGCGGGCTTTACCACGGTGCAAAGCGTGGGCTCGCCGCTGGACAAGGACCTGCGCGAGGCTATCGAACGTCTGGAACTTCCCGGGCCGCGCATGCTTACCTCTCTCGAACCCATTTTCGGGAAAGGCGATGCGACCGGGACGCCGGACGAACTGCGCGCCATGGTGCAGCAGCGCGGCAAGGACGGCGCCGACGTGATCAAAATCTTTGCCGCGGGAAGCATTCGCGAAGGCGGCAAACCGACACTTTCGCAGGAGCAGCTCAACGCCATCTGCGGGGAAGCCAAGCAGTTGGGCCTGCGCACCGTTGTGCATGCGTATGGTCCCGCGGTGCGCATGGCTGCGCTGGGCGGCTGTACGGAGATCGAGCACGGCCTGTATGCCACGGATGATGATCTGCGTTTGCTCGCCGAGCGCGGCACGTATTTTGATCCGCAGGCTGGGCTGGTGCTGCAGAATTATCTGGACAACAAGGCGCATTACCTGGGCATCGGAAACTACACGGAAGCGGCCTTTGCCACCATGGAAAAAGTGCTGCCGGAGTTTCAAGAATTGTTCCGGCACGCGATCGCGACGCGCGGGCTCAAAGTGGTCTTCGGCACGGACGCGGTGGCCGGCGCGCATGGCCGGAACGCCGAAGAATTTGTTTTTCGGGTGCGCGTTTGTGGCCAGGATCCCATGGCGGCGATGGTCTCCGCAAATTCTCTGGGCGCTGAAGCGCTCGGTTTGCAGGAACGCATCGGATCGATTGTGCCCGGATTTGACGCGGACATCATCGCGCTGGATGGCGATCCGCTCAAGGACATCAGCGCGGTCCGCCGCGTGGTGTTCGTGATGAAACACGGCGTGATTTACGTTAACCGCATCCCGCAGCGCTAGGCCGCCGCACTCGCGATTCTGGATTGCAAAAACCGGTAATATAAAGTTAGAGTGAATCAACGTAAGGCCCGCGCTCAGGAGGATGATTGCCCATGTCCGGACACCCGTCGAGTTGGCTCACTGCGCAGCAAACCGCTGTCACCATGAATACTACCAGCGCGGAGGTGTGCCGCCTGCTGAGCATCGGGCGCCTGAAGGGGAAAAAACACAAGCAGCTCGGGCGGCCGGGGCTGGCGCAGTGGTTCGTCAACCCAAGCTCGATCAGCCGAGAGATGAAGCGCGCCGCAAAGGTGGCGGCCCGCCGGCGCAAGCCTGCCAAGAAATCCAAATAACTCAAAAGGTCCTGCGCGCGCTTGCCGGTCCTGGTGCGGCGCTGCACTGTGCCGCTACGCTGGCGTAGTATGATGCGCGCTCAGGAGATTCCATGCGCAAATGGCTTATTCGATTTTTGGCGCGATGTTTGGCTTTGGGGTTTTCGCTTGGCGGCATCGTGCAAGCGCAGGAAGCTTCGCCGCCTTCGACTGCGGTTTCCGCGCCTGTAGTTGCTGCGCTGCAAAGCGAAGCCGACGAGTATACGCGCTACGAACTGCTGGCTCCCGATTCCGCCAGCTTCAAAATCTCCTACGAAGTCACGGCTACGGCCCCGGGCGCCAAGTTCTTCTACAATCCGATTCGCAAGGGCAGCGCGGCCAGCGATGAATCCGTCTTTGACGCGATGAGCGGGGCTGCGCTGCACTTCGAAGTGGTCAGCGGCGAAGAGGCGCGCAAAGATGCGCTGGTCTCCGACGCGGACGCCGCCACCAACTACATCAAGATCACTCTCGCACGCCCCGTTCCTACGGGGGGCCAGGGGCGCTTGCTCATTCTGAAAACGTATAAGGACGCCAAGAGTTATTTTCGCGAAGGCGACAGCATCGTCTTCCAACGCCCGCTGGGCATCAAGCGCAACTCGATTGTGCTGCCTGCGGGTTACGAACTCGTTTCCTGCAACATTCCGTCGCAAATTCTTTCGGAGGCCGACGGCCGCATCGCCGTCAGCTTCATGAACATTTATCCGCAAGAGGCGCCGCTCATTCTCAAAGCGCGACTGGGCGCGCAGACCGGTGCTGCTGCGGTCCCGCACGCTCTTGGCGAATCGCGCAGTTGGGAATCGCCGTTTACCGGGGAAACGGAGCGCCAGCGGCTCTCCGAGCGGGCGCATCAGGATCGCGACATCGTGTACTTTCTGCTGCAGCCGGAAACGCACGCGTTCAGTCTTTATCACGACTACACCGAATCGCGCCCCGGAACCGACAAGTATCTGAACGTCGTCCGTGCCGGCAGCACGGTTTCCGAGCCTTCGGCGTGCGTTCTGGACACCGGGGAAAAACTGGCCACACGACTTCTTACCGGCGCGGAGATGGCTGCTGCAAAAATAGATGCGGGCGAGCCGGTCACTCCTGCGACGCAGGTTGTTGTGATCGGGTTTCCGCCGGTGAAGAAAGGGCAGTCGCTGCGCTTGCGCATCGCGGAGACGTACACCGCGCCGTCCAGCTATGGCCTCGATGGTGACGAACTGGTCTTTGACCGCAGCCTGGGCCGGCCGCGCAACGCGGTGGTGCTTCCTGCGGGCTGGTATCTCACCGCTAGTTCTATTCCCGGCGTCGTGTCGCAACTTCCCGACGGCCGCATCCGCCTCGATTTCTGGAATCCGCGCCCGGATGGAATTGCCGTCCTTATCAAAGCGAAGCGGCGCGCCGCTGCCAAGGCGCAGTAACACGGGCTCCAGTCTTGCCTTGAACTCCGAAGGGCCTGTGCGCCAACGACTAAAGCGCGGTTAGTTGTGCTTCGTCGAAATCAAAGGCTCTATTTTTGCGCGAGCCCGGCTTGCCGCAATTGTTCTGCGAGTTGCGCGCGCATGGCGGTCAAATCCACGAGCTCTTTCTTCTTATCGTCAATGGATTTGTGAATGCTGTCGTTGGTGGGCGTCGATGAATTCGCGGCGTCCTGGGCCGGGCCAAGATTCAGCTCACGCTGCAAAATATCCAGTTGCGTCTTGACGGTGCGAATCTTGAAATCGATGGTGGCGAACTGCTTCTTCCATTGCGTTTCCACATCTGCGGCGTTGGCCAGCGCATCGTCGATGGGACTCTCCGGGCCTCCGCTTTTCGCGTTTGCGCCGTGCTGCCCGGCGCCCGCGGAAACTTGCTCGCTCTTGAGCTTTACCTCCAGCTCGGCAATCTTTTTCTCGAGATCGGCGGATGCCACTTGCTTGCCGTTCAGCAGGCTCGCGGTGGCCGCCGAAACCGCGGATTTGTCGCTCCGCGAAGGCGCATCGGCGCTCGAAGCTTCCTGCTGCTTCTCGAGCCCCAAATCCTGCTGCAGCAATTGCGATTCTTTCTCCGAGCGCTCTAACTGTTCTTTTTCTTCCGCGATCTGCTGTTCAAGTTCTTTTCCCATGCCGCTGCTCGATGCCGCTGCGCCGCCCGACGGCGCCAACTGCTCGCTCCGCAAATCTCCGAGAGCCGCCGCACCGTGGCTCGCCTGCTGTTCCACTTCATCGATCTTGCGCTGCAATTCCGCGTGCTCGCTTTGCAGCATCTCCATCTGCGCGTCGGAGGTCACGCCCGCGGGATCTTCCTCGAGCGAAGCCGCGTCCGCCGTACCCTTTCCATCCTTGCGGGCCTCCTGCAACGAGCGAATCTCCGCATCAACCTTGGCCAGCTCCTCCCGCAAGGGCTGTAGCTCCCGAGCGTAGCGTTCGCGCCGAGCTTTGCCTGCATCGCCAGCCGCGGCACCCTTCGCCGATCCCGCACCCGATGCTGTGGCGGTTCCGGATCCCGCTGCTGAGCCTGCGGACCCAGAGTCTGACGGCGACCCTGGCCGTCTCAAGTCATCGTCCGTCCACACCTTCTTTGGCTTAGCCCTATCCGCCGGCTTGGTTGGCGACTTGTCGGGCATGTCCTGCGCCCAGGCCGCCGAAGCCGCTCCCAGCGCCAACCCGCACGCCAGCGCCAGCATCGCCGTCCGGGCCGAGCAAATCCACAATTTCCGTGGCATACGCACCTCCCAAGAGCTCAGCCCTCTATTTTACTCTCCAGCCGACCCAGTCAACCTGACCCGAAGGACAGCCGAACAGGGATGCTTTTGCAGGACGCTGATTCCAAGGGAGTTACGGCGACTACCCGCATTAGCGTTGATTATAAAGGACTTATGGAGTGGTGATTGCGGCCAAAACCGGGCGAAACACGGGACATCGGGAGGTAGAGCGTTCGGGGACGATGCGGATTGAGCGGAATGGCAAGCACTAGGATTGCGGCGTGATCGTAAGCGGTTGGCTGGAAGAAAAGCGGGTCGGGCCGCCGCAGTCCAAAGCGCCCGAGCAAAATACGAGTGCCGCTACATGGGCAATAGCGGTCCGCTTCCCCCTCCTCGGGGGCAAGCAGAAGGCGGGCCTAAAACGGGCCAGTGGCGGCTATTGAGGAGCGGGCTTGAGAGTTAGTTCGAAGCGGCCGGGTTGGGGAACGGGAATGCGATTCTCCAGTTGAGCGGGGGAGGGATGATGGACCTTGGAGGGCCTGCCGTCGTTGACCATGCGGCGATGGGCATCGAGCCAGGCCGGAAGCTCGGGCGTTTCCTGATGCCAATGTACGACGGAGGCTTCGTCGCACCAGCCGAGGAGCTTGGGCATGACGGCGCCATGAGCGCTGGCGATGCGGAAGGCGTTCATGGATGCCTCGTCTTGCCAGGCGGTGATGGTCCAGAGAGCGTTGCGTGCTTCGCGCAAAAGCTTGCCGCCTAGCAAGCCGGATGCTCGTTTGGTTTGGCGGACGATCTGCACGGTTCGCCAGGCGAATTGGGGAAGGTAGCGAAGAGAGCGAACGTGCAGGCGCGTTACGGAGATGAACGGCATTTTTTTCTGGGTCGTGATTTGTAGCATAGCAATTTTGGTGGGGTGGGTGAAATGGGACACGGCGGCGCAGGGAGGTGCGCCGCTGTAAAGAGATCGTTGGCGGGTGGGAAGACGAAGCTGACCGATCTAAAGATCGGCCACTACAGAAGCTCGGCCTAGAATTCGAGGCCGAGGGCTACGAAGTTCCCGGAGATTTTTAAGGCTACTCGAAGCGGAGGAACTTTTTGTCCCAGACGGCGGCGATTAGCTTGAATTCGGAGGCCACACGGACGTAGCGGTTGTCGGGGCGATTGGCTTCGCTGAGGTCGCCATCGGATTTGAAGACTTCGCAACGGAGGAGCGGGGTTGCGGCTTGTTCGAAAACGGCGGCGATGTTTGGAACGAGGGTCATATTTTTGGATTGGCGCGCTGCGATGCGGATGAATCGTAACAGCCTTTGGCGCGAGTCACCAAGAAACATCAACGGTCAGGGCTGATTTGCGGGCGTGGTCGTTGGCATGAGCTTGCGGCGGAAGAAGTCGACGGTGAGATCGCCCGCCTCGGGACCGATGGAGTGCTCGCGGTCAGGAAAGATCTTGATCTCGAATTCTTTGTGAAGCTGGGTGAGGCGATCGCGGAGCAGAAGAGCCTGGCTCACCGGAACGTTGACGTCTTTTCCACCGTGCAGGATGAGGACGGGACACTTCAATTGCTCCATCCTTGGAATCGAGGAGCGCTCTCTAATGGCTTCTTTCGTCATGCCGGTTTCGTCCAGCATATTTTGGCGAACGCGCGGCAAGGTGCTTTCGTCATAGAGTCTCTTGAGATCGTAAATGCCCGCGCCAAAGACTGCGGCTTTCACGTCATCCAACTGGAGGACGAGCAAGGATGCCGCCATGCCACCCCGGGAATAGCCGTAGATGGCCATGCGCGAAGGGTCCGCGAAGCTCTCCTGGCGAAGCTTCTGGTAACCGGCGATTAGAGTCGCAATCGTTTTTGGCCCGACGAGATCGGGTGGCCCTTGCGACTTTCCGAAGCCGGGCTGCGACACGGCGACGGCCGCAAAGCCTTCGTTGGCGAGGCGAACTCCGAGCGGCAGAAGGTCTTGAGCGGTGCGCTGGTAACCAGGAATGAGCAGCACAGCAGGAAATCGGCCGTCGCCCGGGGGGCGAAAGGAGATGGCCTCTACTGCTTTGCCACCGAATCTATAGTCGTACTTGCAGACTGTGGTCTTGGACTCGAGGACCACGCAACCTTGCTTCTCGATCCGCTCAAGGATGCCACCGGGAATTTGGGACTGCTCGTTTGTTGGGTTGGTCGGTGGTGCAGGTTCGACGCGCGTTGCGCAAAGCGCGATGGCGGTCGCGCAGGCGGAGACCAGGCAAGTTCGCACCAGGCTCTTGCTGGTGATGCCGATGGATTCCACCTGATCGAGAATCATGGATTGATCCGTGTAGCTGCGATCGAAAGTTAACACAAAACGCCGGCAGGATTGTGGCTGGATTTGAGCGCCTTGGTGACTGGGGCGCAGCAGTGCTGCGCCCCTACCGGAGCGTGGCTAGAACTGAAGGCGGAGGCCGAATTGCAGGACGCGAGGGCCGCCGCCGCCGAGGCCGGGATTGCCTTGGGCTACGTCGGGAGTTTGCGTGATGGCTCCCAGAATGGGACGGCCGAGAATTGGGTCTGGCGTGAAGTCCAGCGAGTTGGACGGCAGGGCGAAATTGGGGTGATTGAAGATATTGAAGAATTCGGTGCGGAACTGGAGTTTGAGGCGGTCGCGGAGTTCGAAATTCTTGCTGAAAGAGAAATCCACGTTCCAGAAACCGGGACCGAAGATTTGATCGCGTCCGAGATTGCCGAAAGTGCCGTCGGTGGGTTGCGCAAACGCGGCGGGATTCAAGTAGCCAGTGGCGGGCGTCCAGTTGGGAAGAATGGGATTGACGCCAGGAACGACGTTGGGGCGCTGATGAAAATTGAAAGTGCCGCTGGTGTCATTGGAAGTAATGATGCCGATGGGGCGACCCGATTGGACGGTGATGATCGAGTTGAGCTGCCAGCCTTCCGCGAGAATGCGGGGCACATGCGGAATCGGCGGAGCCTGGTAGTTGAGGGCGGAAGTCCAGCGATGGCGGGTGTCGAAGGTGGACGGACCTTTTTCGGCTTTGAGATTGTCGGAATTTTGCGGAAAGGCTGCGGTGGCGAAATTGAAGTCTATGCCATCGGAGGCGCCGTCGAGCGATTTCGACCAGGTGTAGGTGGAAAAGCCAGAGAGGCGGTGCCAGTTTTGCAGTCGGACCGTAGACTGCCAGGCGTTATAAGTGGAATTCGCGCCGGCGGAGAAGACGTCGATGGCGTTGTAGTTGGGATTGTTGAAATCCTGATTGGCGTCGTAGAGGCGCGTCAGCTTGGTGCCTTTGCTGCCAACGTAGCCGGTCTCGAATGCAAAATTGTTGCCGAGCTGCTGCTGGATGTTGAGGTTCCAGCTTTGCACGTAAGGTGTGCGGAGATTGCGGTCGGTGATGAAAATGGAATTGGCGAAGACGGTGGGAGTGAAGACGGGAGTGTTCACGGGTGCGGTGCCGTTCCAGGCGGAAGAATTGAAGTCGAGGCCGTTAACGGGCTTGATGATGGCGTTGGGATCGGTGGCGCTGGAGGGATTGGTGGCTATGCCGGCGGAAGTAGTGAAGTTGGCGATCAAGTTGTTTTGCGGGATGTAATCGTAGTAGATGCCGTACGCGGCGCGGACCACGGTGTTGTGGCGGAGATTCCAGGCGAGGCCGAGGCGCGGGGCGAAATTATTCAGGTCGCGATTGTAAACGTGCGGCAGAGTAGGCGAGCCGACGCGAACGAGATTGCCGCTGGCGTCGAAATTCGAAAGCAGATTATTTTTCTCGCCGAGCGGACCGTAATACTCCCAGCGCAAGCCGGCAGTGAGGGTGAGATTCGGGCGTAGGCGGATTTCATCCTGGGCGAAGACACCGAAATTATTGTTGAAGGTGAAGCGCGCGGTGTTGCCGGTGAGTCCTTGCGCGAAGATATTGCCGATGTAGAAGTTGGCGAGCTCATTGACGATGGCGTTGTTGGGATCGAGCGGGACGGAATTTCCGGTGCCGGTGCCGTCGTCGATGGTGGTGTTGACGTCGAGCAGTCCGCGTTCGAGGTTGTCGTTGAAGCTTTGCACGTCGTAGCGATGGTATTCGCCGCCGAATTTGAAAGTATGGCGGCCGCGAATCCACGTGAAATTGTCGAGGATTTGGAAGGTTTCGCTGACGCGTCCGCGCGGAACACTGAAAGCGGTGGCGCCGAGATTTTCGAGGCCGCCGTTGAAATCGATTTCGGGGAGGCCGACTTTACCGGTGCCCGTGTCGAGGCCGAGCGTTGTGGGATCGATGGTGTTCGGGCCGCTGGAGTCCGCGGAGGTGAAGCCGGTGCGGAAGCGGGAATAGCCGAAGCGCAGCTCGTTGAGTTTGTTGGCGGAAAGCGTATCCAGAAGGCTGAGCGAAATGACCTGCACGCGCGTGGGCGATTGCTGCGCGAAAGCACCGAGGCGCGAGCCGCTGCCGAAGCCGCCGAGCGAGCCGAGCGGAAAGACTTGATCGCTTTGACCGAAAGCGTAGCGTCCGGTGAGCATGATTTTGTCGGAGAAGCGGTGGTCGATCTTGGCGATGAGATTGTTGCCGTCGTTTTTGTCGCGGACGGAAGAAGGCAGCGAATTGGAGTCGCTGGTGGGGAAGAGCGCGACGATTTTATCGAGCGCGGGATTGATGGCGGGGACAGTGGCACCGGGGATCGGATTGTTGAGAGCGAGGGCGCGGGCGTCGGCGATGTTTTGCTGCGACGGGACGGCGAGATCGAAATCGGAGCCGACGCGTTCGCGCTGGCCTTCGTAAGCGAAAAAGAAAAAAGTTTTGTCGCGGACGATGGGGCCGCCGAGCGAACCGCCGAAATTATTGTTGTTGAAGCGGGATTTCGGCGTGCCCACGGTATTGAAGAAGTTCCGCGCGTCGTAAGCGGAATTGCGGTTGTATTCATAGAGGGAGCCGTGCAGCGTGTTGGTGCCGGAGCGAGTGATGATGTTGACGGCGGAGCCGGAGTTGCGGCCATACTCGGCGTTGAATTGCGATTGCAGGTTGAATTCCTCGATGGCGTCCAGTGGGAGCAGCGTGGCAGGAGCGCCGGTGATGCCGACCTGATTGAGCGCGGAATTATTGAAGAAGGGATCGTTGTTGTCGGTGCCGTCGAGCATGTAGTTGTTGGAGCGGTCGCGATTGCCGTTGATGTTGAACTGGCCAAAGCCTTTTTCGGAGCCGGCGACGCCGGAGCCTTCGACGGTGACTCCGGGAGTGAGCGCGACAAGCTTGCCGAAGTCGCGGCCGTTGAGCGGAAGCTCCTGAACGAGCTGACGCTCGACGACTTGGGAGAGGGTGGTTTCCGTGGTGCTGATCAGAGGCACGGTCTCCGTCACGATCGCGCGTTCGAGCACTTCGGCAGGCTTGGCGAGTTCCAGAACGAGAGAGGTTTCCGCGCCTACGCTGACGAGGACATGCGAGCGGCGAAATTCCTGAAAGCCGGGAGCAATGGCGGCGACTTCGTATTCGCCAGCGGGCAACTCGCGAAAGGTGTAATAGCCATCGGAATCGGCATCGCCCTCGCGGGTCTCGCTGGTCTCCAGGTTGCGCGCCGTAATTCTGGCGTTGGCGATCGGGAGCCCTTGCGAATCGGCGACTGCGGCACGGATGGAGCCGCGGAAGGACTGGGCGAAGGCGACGGATGTTGCGAGCGAGAAGACGAATGCGAGAACGACAACGTAAACAGCGACAAAACCTGTCTTGCAGATATGAGATTTCATTTATGAATCCTTAATTTCCTTTGCCTTATTTTCTTTTAATTGGTACGCCCTTCTTCGGGATGAAGATAGAAGCGGGCGGCGTAATGTTGAATTTCCTCGAGTAATTGCCTTGATTGACGGCGACGCCCACGCGTCCGCGCGAATCGATATACAGCAGCGACTCGCCGACGAAGACGTCCATGAACGTTTTGACGTACGGGAGCGTGACTGGCTTCTTGTCGATCTGCACGAGGACTTTGTCGCCGAGGTGGTAGCCGAGCTTCTTGAACTCGTCGCCGGGAATATCGGTGATGAGCGAGCCGAAGGGATCGTCGAGGCCGATGATGTCGCCGTCGATGCCTTTTTCGGTGATCGCGGCGGTCTTGGTTTTCAAGTGCACGAGTTCGCTGACTTCGGGACCGGCGAGCGTGAAATCCCATCCTGCGGCAAGATGCGCGGCGGCGGGAGAAAAAATGTCGCGCCCGTGGAACGTGGACGAAACGGCGGACTGAATGATCCAGGCGGGATTGGTGATTTCTCGCGCGGAAGCGAAGCCGTCGCGATCGAGAACCGGAGTGACCAGGCCATTGTCGGGGACAACAAAATACTGGCCCTTCTTCGATTTCACGATGAGGGCTCTACGCGAAGTGCCGACGCCGGGATCGACCACGGCGAGGAAGACCGTGCCGGCTGGATAGTAGGGCGAGACGCCGGCCAGAAAGCGCGAGCCTTCTTCGATGGAGAATGGCGTGACCTGATGGGTGATGTCGGTGACGCGGACTTGCGGGTCGATGCCGTAGATCACGGCGCGGCAAATGGCCACGGAGTCGTTGGCGGTGCCGAAATCGGTCATGAAGACGATTGCCGGGCGCTGGGCCGCTTGCGCGGCGGCGGAGTTGGCGGCTTGTTGCGTCGAGAGTCCGCCGCAAGAATTGGCACAAAGAGCGGCGGCCAAGAGCAGAAATGCCAATAGACCACGAGTGCGAAAAATCATTCATCTCTCCGGAATGGAATGGTGCGAACGGAACGAGCGGCGGTTCAGAGGGAGCCCGGGCTCACCTCAACAAGCCGCGCTACAGGTACATCGACAGCGACAGGCGCTGCATGCCCAAGCCAAAACAACGAATGTGAATCGCAAATCCCGTATCCCCTGATGGAAAAAGTATACATGATGCCCTGGTTGAAAAGAAAAGCTGACCATAGAAGATCGCGGCCCCGGGAAGCGCGACGCGGTTGACATCAGACATGGGCGCGTTCTAGAAGAAGACCGTCAAGCGGTGAATCCGGGCACCCCTGGGAGGGTAGAAGAAATGTTGATTGGCTTGTTGTACGCGATTCTGGTGGGGCTGATTGCGGGCTGGCTCGCCGGAAAAGTGATGAAGGGTGGCGGCTACGGTGTGCTGATGGACATCATCCTGGGCATAGCCGGCGGTGTGATCGGCCGCATCTTGTTCGGGTTGCTGGGGCTTTCTTCGTGGAACTTGATTGGATCGATTATCGTGTCGTTCGTTGGCGCGGTGCTGCTGATCTGGATCGTGCGGCAGACAAAGAAACGCTAGCAGAGACCGCTGCCGATCGGAGCCTCAGTTGGACGCTGCACCGGCCGCGGAAGCCAAGTACCACTGCGGCGTCGGCGCGCGCAGGAAGCGGAAGCGCGTTTTCGCCAGCGTGGCGTTGGCGGAGTCGCCGAGCTTTTCGTAGGAAAGCACAATCTGGTGAGCCACCAGCGGGTTTTGCGTGTCGCTTTGCAACAGACTGATAGCGCCGGAATAATCGCCCGAGGCGAAGAGCGCATAACCTTTAGCGGAGTAATAGCAATCTCCCACGATGGAGTCGCGCGTCGCGGTGGCCAGCGCTTCAAGCTGACGAATAGCGCTGGAAGCGGCATCGCTCTTGCCCGCCAGGCTCAGCACGCGAACGCGCTCGCGCAGCATGGACGCAAGAGCGGTTTGCCGATCGTTGGCGCTCATGCCCGCGACCGGCTTGCTGAATCTCGCTTGCAGCGCGTCAAGAGTCTTCAGTTCCTCGTCGCTGCTCGCGGCCAGAAAGGCTCGCCCAAGGCCAATCTCGTACTGCGCGTAAGCATCTTTCTGCTGCGCCGCTTTGCGCCACAGGGCCGCCAACTCCGCGCGGCCCTGCTGCGGCTTGCCTTCCCAAAAGTTCACCAGCGCCTTTTGAAACTGAACGTGCAGCTTGTCGCGGGCAGAAGGAGCCATCGGAATGGCTTTCGCGAATTCGGCGCGCGCGCGCGGGTAATCGCCCATCATGCCGGCGGTATCGCCCAGGCCGACTTGTGAAGTATAGAACGTCGGAGAGATCTTGAGCGCCGCGGCGTACTCTTCGAGCGAGCCCTTGTCGTTGCCGGCGTAGCGGTAGACTTCGCCCAGCGAATCATGCGGATTCGGCTGCATCGGCAGCAGCTCGGAATAGCGTTGCAGCGCCGCGACGGCCTTGGCGGCATCCGGATCGCCGGTCTCGATATAGGCGTAACCGAGCATGTTCTGCGCCGGCGGGAAATTCGGGTCGATTTGCGCAGCGGCTTCGAAGAGTTGCCGGGATTTCTCGTAGTCCTGCTGGAAATAAAGCCATTCCGCCGTCAAGTACAGAACGTGCTTGTCCTTCGGAAATTTAGCCAGCAGGTCGTTCATCGATTGAATCGCCGGCAGAAGATCCCTGGATTGCGTGGCGGTCATCCAGCGGACCAGGAGCCGCTCTTCGGGAGGCGCGGAGACGGCAAGGGCGTTAGCTTTTGCGCGGGCGGCCGGTGCGGGCACGTCGCGGCGCGCGGCGAAGGACCACATCGCGTAAGCCAGAGCAAATTTCGGATCCTTCTGGACGGCTTTGCGGGCGCTGGCTAGGGATTCCACCAGCATCACATTTTCGTATTCGTCGAGCGCTTTCTCGACCAGTTGGCGCGCTTCCGCGGACCGTGTGGAGACCGGCAGCGAGCCAAACAGTTGTTGCGGCACCACCGAGACCGCCGGGCTGGCCGAATTCGTGAGTGCGCGTGCCTGCTCCACGCGCGGAGCTTTCGATTGCGCGGCGGCCGTAGCAGCTGCGAGTGACAGCGAAAACAGAGCAACGAGCGAGGCGGCGCAACGATTCATGGTGCAACACTCCCCATCGAGCAAGCAATTTGCGAACAAGCCAACGTAGCGCGAGGGCCGCAGGCGCGCCAACTGGCCCTCGGGACAGGTGTGCGCGATAAACAAGGGGACGCGCAAGCAGCGATTCGACCCAGGAACCTATCGCGGGAGAGGTACGGTTGGGCACAGGGTCATCACGCGGGCCTTGCCTGTTCCTCGAGCCGCTCGGATACTGCGGATATCTTTAGTTTTGAAAGTGAGCCTGAAATGAAGGCGAAAACACTTGGCCGGCGGCTGCGCGTGGCCGCAGCGCTCTTGTTGGCTGCGGGTCTGGCTGCGCCTGCCCTGCCCGCGATCAAGAACATGGCGGTCATCGCTTCGGCCGGGAGCAAGCTCGCCGATCTTCCTTTAGCCGACCTGGTGAAGCTCTGCAAAGGCACGCAGAAAGCGTGGCCGGACGGCAAGAATTTCACGCTGGTCATCCGCGATCCCGAATCGCCGGACTTGCGCGTGGCGATGCAGCGGCTTTTCGGAGCGTCGGGAAGCGACGCGAGGGCGGCCATCGTCAAGTTGAACGAAAGCCGGGAAGTCGTGAAGATCGTCGGGAGCGATGAGGATTTGCTGCGCACCGTCGGAGCTACCCCCGGCTCCGTGGGGCTTATCGACGTCTACGCGATCAACAGCTCGGTCAAAGTCTTGCGCGTGGACGGCAAGCTGCCCTTCGATGTGGGCTACGCACTCAAAGGAAATTGACCTGAGCTAGTTACCTTATCCTAAGGCTCCTCTGAGAAGTTCCTGCCGCATCTCTAGCGGCCTGCCCGCCTGCGTGACTTCAGTCCTCCGTAGTCCTTCCTGGGATTTTTATTGACAATAGCGAAATAAAAGCGAATGCTTCCCGCATCTGCTGGCGCTGAAACGAACCAGCGATCCCGGGCACCACCTATGTGGAGGCGTTTTTTCACCTGTCCTTAGGGACAGGTTTTCCACAGCCAGTACAGCAAAAAAGGGGCGAAAATTAGGGCGAAATGACAGGCTACCGTAAACATATGAAAATATTGTAATTAAGTAGCATCCGGAAACCTCCAAGCCCGTACTAGGAGAGTGGTTTAAGCCCAAAAATGTACCTTGTGTACCATCGCCTTTGGGACCCCTCTAGGGCCTAATGGACAGGTGCGAGACACGGACCGAAAGGCCAGGCTCGAGCATCTAAGACAGCGGCGGAGAAAGAGGCAGGAAAAACACTTAGCGGAATCCGGGGAGTCATCCGGCGTAAGAGCCGCAGGGGGCGGCGAGAGGTCAAAATGACGAACAAGGATAAGAGCCGGAAGTGGATGTGGTGGTTCCTGGGGGTTGTGGTGGCCATGCAGCTTTATTTCGTGCGGGAACTGGTCGCGGCGTTTGCATTGTTCGTCCTGGGCTTTGCGGTGATAGGCAGCCTCTTCGCCGGTCTGTACCTGCTGCAGAGAACCTGGCAAGTCGCGGTGGTGCGCGTGGCGGATAGCACTCACCCGATCATGAATGCAGCGCGGCGCGGCATGGACGCGGTCGGAGAGTTGGCTCGGCGCCCATTGCGCCGTCCTGGCTCCGCACCGGCACGCTGAAGCAGTTTCCTTAACGTCTTTTTTGTAAGGGTTTCTGGCTTCGGCCAGAGCACAAGCGGGGTTTCCGTCGCTCTGCCTCCTTCAGAGCGGTTGACCAGCCCCTCAGTCCCACAGAAAAAGAGCCGGACGCTGGAGAGAGCGTTGGGCTCTTTTTCTTTTTGACCGTGCCTTCCAGCGCGGCCCGGCTGTGCTACTCTTTGCGCCCGCGAGGTGGCGCAGAGATGCAATCAGCACGGCGATGGTGGCGCGCAAGTCTGGCAGTGACTCCGATTTTGTTGGCGGCTTTGGCGCTTCTGGGAGCAGGGGCA
>Ga0209736_1000019_pt1 | contig 69531 bp, 64 predicted proteins | sample BlaSpr_A8_Ref_M3_FD_187992 | JGI IMG/M metagenome (GOLD analysis project Ga0209736, IMG submission 187992) | Forest soil microbial communities from Thunder Bay, Ontario, Canada - Black Spruce, Ontario site 2_A8_Ref_M3 (SPAdes) (version 2) | ecosystem: Environmental > Terrestrial > Soil > Boreal...
ACCGTTGTAGGGGCCAAAACTCCTACCGGGGGTTCGAATCCCCCCCTCTCCGCCATTCCTGAAAACAAAAAGCTTAGCCACGTGGTTACGTTTTGCGGTTACATATTCAGCTTCTTCGCCGCAAACGAGTATTGACCTTCAGAGGGTAAAACCCATGAGGGTCAAAAAGGTAAGCATCTATATCCGACTCTGCGGCGAGCCGGGGCGACCGTTTGAGCGCCTGAAAGTGCGCAACCCCCGGCAGTGTGGTGATCGTGACCACTACTGCCTGCGTGTCGCGGGCAAGTGGGAGTTCTTTCCCGAGAGCGACCCGGCCCGCAAGGACTTGAATCAGGCTTTGCACCGCAAGGGCGAGCGCGAGCACGAACTCCGGCTCGGCGTGGCGGCTCCGTTGATCCCGCAGCCGACGCCGGATAAGCCGGGCAAGACTCCAGTCGCGGACGCCGTGAAGAAGTACTTCAACAATCTTGAAGCAATGGGCAAAGACCCCAAGACCATTCGCACCTACCGCGCCGCCGTTGACAGGTTCGTGGCCTCGTACAAGAAGCCCTATATTGAGGACTATGAGCGGCAGGACTTGATTGACTATATGGGTTGGCTCAGGAAGCAGCCTCGGAAGGAACGCAAGCACGCGAATCCAGACCGCACCTATTTCAACAAGGTCAGCCACGTCGCGATCTTCCTGAAGGCGTGCGGCGTCCGCCCCGGACTTAAAGCCAGCGAGTACCCTCGCTATCACGAGAAGCAGGTGGTCGCGCACACGGCCGAAGAACTCACGGTGCTCTATCGCGAGGCGGACGAAGACGAGCGGTTCCTGCTCGATTTTTTTATCGGGACAATGGTGCGCGACCACGAGGCGCAGATGGCGAAGTACACCGACTTGACAGGCACGACGCTCACCGTCCACGGAAAGCAGCACAAGACCCGAACGGTTGAAGTCAACCAGCGGGTCGTGCTCGCGATCCGCGAGCGCGGGGAAGCCGCGACGAAGAACGGCGGCTCAGAACTGCTGTTCCCGAACGGCAACGGTCGCCCGAACACGCATCTGCTTGACGAGCTTCAGGAACTCGCGGAGCGCGCTGGGGCGAAGTTCCACACTGAGTTGCATAAACTGCGCAAGACCGGAGCGTCGCGCCGCTACAGGGCGGGCGAACTCTTGACGACGTTGATGCAGGAACTCGGCCACGAAGACCTTTCCACGACGCAACGGTACTTGTCCGACGTGAGGCCCGAGGCAACCAAGCAGGCGGTCGCGGCGGCGGACTTCATTCCTTCATACACGCTCACTGAAAGTGCGGCGGCGGAGGTGAACAAAAAGGAGGAAGAAGAAAAATCCGTCACGAGCAGACCAGCCTCTCCGAAACCAGCAAAAATCATCCTCAACGATTCTGACAATGTCGTGGTGACGGGAACGCCCTCTTTCTGATTTCAGACGCCTGACGCGCCCAAAACGAAGGGACTATCGGCGGCTCTCCCCGAAACTGCCGCCGTGAACGTAACTTCATGCTAGTCGCGATCAAATTAGACGGTTGTGACAAATTTTGTTAACGGGCTTCGTACTGCGTCGTACAAAGACGCCCCAGAAAACCTCGAATTAGAGAACGGTGCCTCGAAAAGCCTCAAATTAGCCGCTCGCGTGAAAAGCCGCGCCCCTTCGGGCTTCGTCCGATTCCCGGTTTCCTGCATCTAACCCAGTGTGGTGAGAAGCCAACGCCCCACCGGACGCCGGAGGAGAACCGGGGACAAGAGGGCACGCACGCTGAGACGTATAAAGTCCCGCTAATCGGGATGCGGCGCGGGAGGTAGAAACAACCCGGCTCCAAAGAGTCGTAGACCAACGGAGAATCAACCGAGGCGGTCGCGTAGTAGCAGAGGGCACAAGTCCCTCCTTCTGCTCCTTCGCGACTGCCTTTTTTATTTTGCGACAAAGAAAAGGAGAAGCTATGGAATGCATAACGAATCGGTATGAACTTGAAGAAAGCGCAGACGAGAACCCGCAGGCTCGGCTCGCCGTCGTAAGTTGCGAGGACGCACGCCACGTCGCCGACCCTACGTCGTGGGTCTTCCTGATTGACGAGGACTACGACGCCGAAAGTGTCGCCGACAACTATTGGTCGCACGTCAGCACCTGCCTTGACATCGCAGTGGAAATAACGACCGCAGCCGATTACCTCGCAGGAAAGGAAGGCAAGGTGACCCGCTTCTCAATCCCGCTCGGCGACCGCCTCAACTGCTGCGAGGCCTGCGGCAAAGACTACGCAGTCTGGGCACCCGGCGTAGACCCGTGCCCGTTCTGCGGCGCGGTGCCTGAGGAGGAGTGAGAAAAGCCCCGGGCCTTGGGATTGAATGAAGAAGCCGAAACGCCTTTAGGAAAGGCGTTCGTTGGGGCTGACCTCCCAACGCTGATGAGGGCGTAGCCCCACGGGCAGGTCGGAGGAAAATCCATGCGAGAGGTAGTTCCGCAATTGTGGCAGTTGGCAGTTGAGAATGTCACCGAGCGACAAGAAGAGGTTTTTGATCCGCTGTTCACCCACGCAGTCAAAGAACATCTCAAGGGCGACTGCCCGGACTGCACCGAGGAGCTTTGTTCAGAATGCGAAGAAGAAATCACGACCCGCATTGAAAAGTGGCAGGATGAGCGGTTTTATGATCAGACGGAAGCGGAATATGACCGCCTTGAGGAACAGGTGGAAGAATGGGAGTTGGCAGTTGAAAACGTCACGAGCAACAAGAATGCTGCGACTCCCGCCATTTAGAAAGGAAGTACGTTCCGGCATCAACCCTCTCAATGAGACGTCTGCCGCGAAGTTCGTCCATAACGGACTCGGCTTCATCCTCTATAGCATCAAATTCTTCCGCCAAGCTGGCGGGGTCACCATGCCAGATTCCGTCCCGGTCCGCGTTTTCCCAGATGAAACGAAATGCTTCTTCCCAGTTGAAATACTTCTTGCGTCTCATTGCGGTTCCTTCTTCCGCACCGGGCTGCCTGCACCTCTCGCTCGCCTAACGCCGAACTCCACGGCGACGCGGTAAACCAGCCAGCGAGAGCAACCGAGGAGGCCCGCGATTTGCTGGTACGAGAGGTTCGGGTTGGCGGCGATCAGGTCGCGGATCGCTTCGTGCGCCCTCGCGGTGCTTGCCTTCTTCACAAGCCGAACCCCTACCACCTCAGCAGTTGCGTTCTTGATTTCGGCGTACCGACTCACGATTCCACCCTCATAGGAGGGATCGCAAAGTACGTCTGCAAAATTCATTGGCGATCTTTCAGATCAAGAAACCTCATCAACATTGGGAAATTAGCGATGCCAGCACCGAATGCCGATAAGGGTTTTGACTTTGCAGTTCCTTCTTTAGACGGCGAGCGGTGAGATCGCCCTGTAAAGTCTGGGATTCTTCTGGGGTCACGCACGAAGCGCAAACACAAGAAGTTCCCCAAATCCGCGTATCTAGATATGTCTGGGAGCGCACAACGTCTCCGGGGAGGGTTGCCTCACAACTCCCTCCCCAATATTTCAGACCAATGTGAGCGGCGTCAGACACCGAGAATGTGGAACAGCAAGTTGTGAGGAACCAATGAGTAAGAAAAAGCTAGATTTCAAATTTGTGAAGCACAGCCACCGCAGGCGTTTCCAAGAATACGTTCGCGCCAAGGGGCGTGATAAAACGACCATCGCTTACGTGTACTGGAGTATGTTCCATCGCTCCGGTAAGGGGGATGTCTTTGAGCTTGAGGAGAGCCTGTTCCTCGGTGACCTTGGCATCGGAAAGAACGCTCTGCGCCGGGCAAAGAAAGACTTGCTGGATGACGGATGGCTAAGTAAGGCAGCCCAAAAGATTGATCCACTTACCGGAAAATGGGGCACTACCGCGTGGACGGTAAACACACAACCCGTAGCCCTCTTAGAGGGCGTCGGTACCGTGGCACCCTTTAGGGGCGACCGTTCAAGGGGCGACCTAAAAGAGGGTGCCCCAAAAGGGGGCGACACTGTAGTATTACATTCTCTGGGAGCGTTAAACACCAACGCTCATACATCTCCTGTCACCCTAGAGGGTGATACATCTTCAGGCTTAACCAATCTACCTACCAATCAATCTTTGGCTGTGATTGAAAAAGAAGAATACAAACCTGAAAACCCTCAGAGTTCGCAAGCGAAGAAAGAGCAACAGCAACCCCAACAGCCAATTCAAACCCAGACGTGGGGGATGCCGTACTCGGGATCGGTTTACACCTACTCCAAGCTCTGGGCGCAGATGCAGCTTTGCTGGTCGGCATTCAGGGGCGTCCGACCCTCCGACGAGGAAGTCTTGCTGTTCGCCGAGATTATGGAGAAGTGTGATGAGAACGCCTGCTACCCAGATTCGCTCATAGACTTCGCCAAGACCCACGTACCTCCCAAGCTTGTCGGCGGACTCCGCTCGGTCAGGGGTCTACACAACGCGGTCTGCGGCGCAACGGTCAGCACCACCAACGGTCTGATCGCCCAGTTCAAGGATCACAAGAGACCCAAGGATTGCCCCATCTGCCTCAAGAAGGTTCAGGGCATCACGTGCAAGTCGGCACAGGGTTGCAAGAATTGGGTTGAACTCAACGATGACGGCACGCTGAACGACTATTGCCCCGGCTGCATCAAGAAGATTCCCGCGTACAAGCGGGAGTCCGGTCAGCGCAGTTTTTTGATGAAGAGTGACATCTGATGAACATCGCCAAGTCCAAATGGTGCCTCGTGCTCAACTGCAAGCGTCCCGCCTATACGCTGTGGACGCCGGATATGGCAGGCAAGCCCGCTGTTCCGGTGTGCTTGAAGCATTCCAAGCTCAGGCTGTGGTGGTACAAAGGCTGGATTTTTTGCAGGGACGAGGAAGCGGAATGAACTACGTCACGCAGGAATGGAGGAGCAGGCTGCTGAGCCCTCGGCTGGTGCGCGAGGACGTGTACATCCAAGGGCTGGAGCCGGACGAGGTGGAGATGATCCGCGAAGCCTTGGGAAAGGGCCTTACGCCCAGCGGATTCTCGGTCGGGGGGAACACCCTCATCCTCAGGTTTGACCGGAACGAATCGCGGAAGCCTTTGCAGGAGGAGTGAGCGATGGACGAGGCGACAAGGAAATACAACCGCAGGTACTACCTCGCTGACCGCGCCCGGTTCCTGCTGACGGCGGCGGGTGCAAGATGCAGCGACGCGGCGAACTGCTGTGCGATGAGTGCGCGGCAAAACAACTTTGACGCGGGCAACCGCGCCACCGTTTAACAGTTCCTCAACGTTCCCGCCGGAACCGACGAGGCTCGCACCAATCCCGGTTACTATTCTGCTGTGCGATTCGGGAACGTATGCAGCGGGATAGAGGCGGCGTCCGTGGCGTGGCAGCCGCCCGCTGGCGCGGGTGGTGTACAACAATCTCTCGGGGGGTGAAATGAAAAAAGGGAAGAAGCGCAAGACGGCCACCGAAGACCGCGAAGCCCTGTCCGGCAAGATTCGGTTCCGGTACTGCGGAACCGGGGGCGACCGCGACCGTGAAGCGGACTGGAAGGCGGTTGCGACCGTGGACTTGGAGCGGGACGCGTTCGTGAGGGGCATCCCCAAGGGCGTCGTCATCCACGCGGTGGATGTGCTGAAAAAGGACGGCAGCGTCCGCCTGTGGGTGACCGCCCGCGAGTGAAAGGCGGCGCAGGTGTTCGGCTCCGCCGAAGACCCCAAGCGGCTTGCTGCGACGATCCGTAATTTCGCACAGGGCATAGCGGATCAGTACGCAAGACCGGGCGGCAAGTTGGTCGTCTCGGTGTCAGTGGAAACCCGAAAGTAAATCGTCAGCCCGCCGCTTTTGGGGTCTGATCCCGATACGTTCGAAAAACCTCGCTGCCAGCACGGCTGCAAGTTGTTGATTCTGAGATACGCAATTTGCCGATTCGAGGGTTCGGAATACATCTGTTTGTTGAACTGATTATGAGAGACGGGAATCCCTCCGTGCTGACGGGAGCACTGTGGCCATCATGAGTACCTCCAACCTTGAAATGCGAGCAATTGGAGGGGTTCTTGATGTATGTTGATATATATCAACTGGCTTCACTGCGAATCGAGCAATGAGGGGAAAAGCTAAGAGGTTTCGCACACTTCGGGAAGTCGCCGAGCAAGTTGGGGTAGCTCCCATCACGCTCAGGCGATGGTTGCTTTCCGGCAAGGTGAGAGAAGTATCGCGAGACCGCAATGGCTGGCGGGTATTTACACAGAGAGATGTGAATCGGATTCGGGTATTTGCCACGAAGACTCAGCGTCCACACAAATGATTTCAGAAAAACAATTGCCCGAACTGAGGACGTACAGAAGACTCGAAGGGACGATGCCCGTCGAGTCCCTGCCGGGCTTTGAGCGCTTAGTCGTACCGGGAGCTAACGAGCGACTGCCGGTCCACCGATGGTTTAGGTTTAAGGAAGCGTTTTCCGCTGACCTCCTGAAAACCTTGCTTGAATCACTGGAATTGTCAGGAAGGAAAAGTCTTCGAATCTTGGACCCCTTTTGCGGAGTCGGGACAACCCTACTCAGCGCTCAGGAACTGTCGAAATCAATCGCCATTACTGCGCTCGGCATTGAACGAAACCCTTTTATCCACTCCGTCGCTCAAACCAAGGTCAGGTGGCCGGAGATGAACCCGGACACGATCATGGAAATAGGTAAGAGAATCCTGAAAGCATCGCTCTCCTCCGTGATCGAGATTCCGAGGCTGTCAAGCCTTACAACTGGGCGATGCATGAGCCGACACCTAGCTGGCCGCTTGTTATCGGTCAGAGATGCGGTGCGTTCCGATGGCGTTTCAGCGAATCACGATGCTTTGATTTTGGGCCTTGCGGCCTCCGTGGAACAACTTAGCAAGATTCGCAAGGATGGACGTGCACTTCGCATTGTCACCAAGAGTCGCCAAACAGCAAACAACGTTTTGTTAGACAGGTGGCGAGAGATTGCCTCGGATGTCAGGTTCATGCAACAAACGGTACCCAATGCGCCCATCCCAACTGTCGCTTTGGGCGATGGGAGGTCGATTGCGGATCACGAGGTTGAAGCATCTTCCATCGACCTTATCCTTACTTCACCGCCCTATCCAAATAACATCGATTACTCAGAGGTCTACAAACTCGAACTGTGGCTTCTCGGATTTGTGAATGACCAGAAGGAATTCCTTCAGCTTAGAAGGTCAACTTTTCGAAGCCACCCCACTATTGTGCTTCCTCAACTTCCCGACGATTTTAGGGACCTGATTGCGAAGGGAACGTTGAGAGATGTGTTGGGGCCGATTTTACGTCGAACCCAATCGAGTTCAGAGCGTTACCGCCATAGAGTCATCTTGGGATACGCTCTGGACCTCTGGATGACGCTACGCCAGCAATTCCGATGTTTACGGAAGAATGGGGTCGCCGTATTTGTTGTGGGGAATTCACTTCACGGTGGAAAACACCTGCCTTACGTGATTCCGACTGATCTCCTCGTTTCAATACTTGGCTGTGCTGTGGGATTTGAAGTAGATAGGGTCGCAATTGCACGAAACTTTCGACGGCGATTGTCCGGGAATCACTTCTTGAGAGAATCAGTCGTGGTCTTGAGGAAGGAATAGCATGGCTCAGGAATCGACTGGATTTTACTTTAGAGTTTCGGCGAATCTCCTACGGGTCATTGGTCAAGAATTGGTTGCCAGTGATGAGGCTGCCATTCTGGAGTTGGTCAAGAACGCTTACGACTCAAATGCTCGGACAGTGACCATCACTATCGAGCCGATCTCAGAGAAGAGGGTGGGTTTCATCAGGATTCAGGATGACGGCCATGGGATGTCACGCAGAGACTTCGATCATCTTTTCATGGCTGCCGCATACAGTGAGCGGCCGGAAGAGGCACCATCGGCAAAAAGGGTTCCTACCGGTGAAAAGGGTATTGGGCGTTTTGCCGCGTCACGCTTGGGAAGCCGGCTAACGGTATTGACGAGGGCAGCAGCACACGAACCGAAGGTTTTAAAAATAGATTTCGACTGGAAGAAATTTCAAGACAAAAAAAAGACATTTGATGAAGTCCGAATCCCATTCGAGCTGGTTTCATCAAACATACTCCCGAGAGGGCAAACCGGAACGGTTCTGGAAGTGACGGGATTGCACACTAACTGGAAGCCGGACCGAATCGAAAAGTTAAGAGCATTTTTGGCAGAACTGCTTGACCCATTCCACAAACCGGGAGACTTCAAAGTAGTTCTTGATGTGTCAGGTTCGGAGAGGCTTTCCGGCGAAGTTATGCAGAAACCTCCTACAGATGCAGATTTGGACGTTGAGTTCCGGGTCTTGGCAGACGAAAAGGTGAGCAGAAAACTTTTCACTGCTTCTTTAGGTCCAGAGAATCAACGTGAATCAATCCTCTCGAACGCAAACACGGGACCGTTGGTTGGGTTGTCTGGGCGGTACCTCTATTTTTTGAAGCGACCGTCGAAGCAGAAGTCACAAGGCCTGCCACCAAGTGTCCGAATCTACAGAGATGGCGTGCGGCTCGAACCTTTCGGGTCTCCGACAGCGGACTGGTTGGGAGTGTCGGAGAAACGGGCAAAGAGAGCAGGTCACGCCCATATTGTTCCTTCCCGACTTTACGGCTTCATCGAAATTTCACGAATCAAGCATCAAGAACTCAAGGACACGACAGGCAGACAAGCACTCATTGACAATGAGGCCGCTCAGGCATTGGTGACGCTTCTTCAAGAACAGCTTGGCTTCCTTGAAGAAAAAATACGCATTCTTGTCTCGGTCCCCAAATGGGAGGCCGGCAAACAGAAAAAGGTTATAAAGCTGGAAAGGGCAAGGCTTCATGCATTGGGGATGCTTTCAGCAGGTCTCGGTCATGAACTGCGTCAGCCATTGCAGGTCATAAGGACCCAAACAGGAAATCTCCATGACCGGCTTTCAGAACTACAAATAAATGACCCGGAGATCAATCAGTACGAGGCCGCCATCGACAGAAATGTTCAACGCATGGATGATTCTATAGGTTACATTGCCAACCTTGCGAAAGGGGATGTTGAAAAGGTTGACAGCTTTGACCTTGCTGATCATCTTCGTGAGGATAGCCGGTTTTTTGAGAATGAGTGCAGGGCAAAAGGAATCCGACTGGAAGTTAAAGCACCTCAAAATCAACCGGCACGCATAAGCCAGACCGGATTTTCGATAGTGTTGCTGAATCTGTTGAACAATGCCGTGGACGCCCTTGATGAGGTGACGGAACGAAATGACAAGCGTATTTCAATTCTTCTTTCCAGAGAGGGCCTCAACAACTTGCTGGAGGTCACCGACAACGGGCCGGGAATCGATGAAGTGACAGAAAAAAAGCTGTTCAAAGAGTTTGAAACAGGGAAGACCGGAGGAATGGGAATCGGCCTGTACACTTGCAGAGTCATTGTACAAGCGCACAGTGGGGAGATAACCTATAAGACGAGGATCGGGTTGGGTACGACATTTTCCGTTCGCTTTCCCGATAGATGATTCAAGTCAGGTGCACTTAAATGCCGCTTCAGATTCTTGTAGTGGACGACGAACCAGACGAGCTAGAGGCGTGGGAGGCACTGTTGCGTAAGAAGGGGTATAACGTCCAAACAGCCTCATCCCCTGAAGTGGCATTGCAGAAGTGCGACGAGAATCGATTCGATCTCGTGGTGCTCGACTACGTGATACCGAGGATGAAGGGGTTGGAACTTTTGTCTCGAATTAGAAAGAAATTGCCGTTGGTAAGGTCAATTTTGATTTCTGGCAAATTAGACAAAAGGCTCCAAGAGCAAGAAATTCGTGAGTCTATCCGCGGTGAGATGGAGGTTGATAAGTACCTTCATAAGCCAGCCAGAAACGAAGACCTTCTTGAAGCCATCACAGCACTCTTTGCGGAAAACCCGTCAGGTCGAGCTTGGGACACAATCGCCGAGGATATACTAAAGGGCGAGAAAAGCAGCGTGAAGAAAGCAAGGGGTGCGCAACGCAGCCTAAAAAAACATCTCAAGAAATCTTAGATTCCCATGCCAGCCTATTTCTTTGACACATGTGCGCTCAAGCACAGATACATGAAGACGAGAATTTCCTCACGGATTAGCCGCATTGTTTCAAACCGCCGATACGAGATTTACGTTTCCGAGTTGACGGTGGTCGAGTTGGGTAGCGCATTTGCATATTACTGCTTAACGCAAGGAACCGGCCATGAAGAGTATGACCGAATGTACAGAAAATTCTTTCGAGACGTAGCTCGCAAGAGAATCACTGTGCGAGACATCACGAAGCGAGATTTGGAGAACGCAAGGCACTTGCTCCGATTTGCGAGAGTGATTCAGCGCCGGTCTTTGGGAAGTGCAGATGCGATTGTCGCTGAGACTTGTCGAGACCTATCGTATGAGTTAGATAAGCGAGTTATTTTCTGCACGTGTGACCAGAGGTTGCATTCAACTCTCAGCGCAACTGGAGCGTACCAAGCAGCGGTCAGGTTGAGGTATCTGCAACCCTAAATCCTGCAACGGGTATCCACACTGTCTGGCAGCATTTCGCCGAGAGCCAGTGTCACTTTTTCGAGAGTTCTCTGCGAAAGTTCGGGCATTCGGTTCTCTTTCCCCTTCCACGTTTAATCACGGTCAGGGCAAATCTGATCGTGTGGTGCTTGCAGAAGGCGACGTATGCGAAATACACTCATGTCGGTCTGAACAATTTACTCCTAGAAAGTGGGCCAATGCCAGCCAACCATACTGAAGTTGAAAAGCGCCTGTGGGAAGCTGCCGACGAACTCAGAGCCAACTCCAAGTTGAAATCGTCAGAGTATTCGGTTCCGGTACTGGGGCTCATCTTCCTGCGCTATGCGGATCAGAAGTTTGCGGATGCAGAAAAGAAACTCACGGCAGCGGGGAGCGGTCGCCGGAAGATTGGGAAGACCGATTATCAGGCGCAGGGTGTGGTCTACATACCGGAAAAAGCTCGCTTTGCGATACTGCTGAATTTGCCTGAGGGAGCGGACATCGGCAAGGCGATTAACGAAGCGATGAAGTCCATTGAGGCGGAGAACGAAGACCTTAAAGATGTTCTCCCGAAGACATACAACGCTCTGGAAAAAAGCTTGCTGGTATCACTGCTCAAAAACTTCTCGGCTATCCCCATCACCGAGGGGGATGCTTTCGGAAAGATTTATGAATACTTCCTCGGGAAGTTTGCGATGGCTGAGGGGCAGAAGGGTGGCGAGTTCTTTACACCCATCAGCATCGTCAAATTGATCGTGGAGATCATCGAACCCTATCACGGTCGCATCCTCGACCCAGCCTGCGGATCAGGCGGCATGTTCGTTCAGTCAGCCGCGTTTGTTGCGCACCACAAGAAAAACGTCCACGAAATCTCGATTTATGGTCAGGAGAAGGTCGCTGAGACCATTCGCCTGTGCAAGATGAACCTCGCTGTACACGGTCTGTCGGGTGACATCCGGCAATCCAACACCTACTACGAAGACCCGCACAAGGGCTTTGGCAAGTTCGATTTCGTGATGGCGAATCCGCCATTCAACGTGGACAAGGTGGACAAGGAACGAATCAAGAACGATCCCCGGTATCCCTTTGAATTGCCAAAAGCGGACAACGCCAATTACCTATGGATACAGATTTTCTACAGCACGTTAAGTGCGACGGGTCGGGCGGGATTTGTGATGGCGAACTCGACAGCGGATGCACGAGGGTCGGAACTCGAAATCAGGAAGCAGTTGCTCCAATCACATGCCGTAGACGTGGTCGTGTCCATTGGACCAAATTTCTTCTACACGGTGACCCTGCCGTGTACGTTGTGGTTTTTTGATCGAGGGAAGACGAAAACAAGCCGGAAAGAGGAGGTCTTATTTATTGATGCTCGACATATCTTCCGACAGATTGATCGTGCGCACAGGGATTTTATGCCGGAGCAGATCGAGTTCATCTCCAACATCGTCCGAATGTACCGAGGCGAGAAACCGGAGGATGAAGCTGGAAGTTTCGAGTTGATGAAGAAGAGCTTCACGAATGGCAAGTACGCCGACGTGTTGGGACTTTGCAAAGTCTCCACACTTCAAGAGATCGAGGAGCAGGCTTGGTCTCTCAATCCCGGACGATACGTTGGCGTAACACCGGGGCAGTCAGTGAGTGACGAAGACTTCAAGGAGCAATTCGAAACCCTTATCGAGGAACTCGAAACACTCAACGCGCAGGCGAGGGAATTGGAGCAAACCATTGCCGACAACGCAGCAGCAATTCTGGAGACATGACGATGGCCAGAACAACAAATTGGCCAACCGTTCGACTGGAAGAAGTGTGTGAGTACATAACGGTGGGACACGTCGGTCCAATGGTTGAAGAATATCGGGAGAGTGGAGTTCCATTTCTGCGGTCGCAGAACGTCAGGCCATATCGCTTCGATCCATCTGATCTGAAGTTCATTTCGTCTGACTTTCACGCTAAGCTCAGAAAGTCGGCTCTCCGACCAAATGATGTCGTTGTTACCAGATCAGGTGCTAATACGGGCCAGTGCTGTATCATTCCGCCAAGGCTTGCTGAAGCGAACTGCTCCGACCTAGTTATCTTCAGGCCCTCTGACAGACTCAATCCGTGGTTCTTGATGTACGTCCTGAACTCAGATTGGGGGCGAGCTACGATTGCCGGTGGCGTCGTCGGCGCTGCACAGCATCACTTTAACATCGGCATTGCTAAACGTCTTACAGTTCAGCTTCCTCCCCTTTTCATCCAGCAGCGGATTGCGGCGATTCTGTCGGCCTACGACACGGTGCTCGAGAATAATCAGCGGCGCATTCGGATTTTGGATGCGATGGCCCTTTCCCTATACCGGGAGTGGTTCGTGAACTTCCGCTTCCCGGGCCACGAGAAAGTAAAGGTCAAAACCGTAGACGGCAGAAAAGTGCCCGACGCTTGGCAGGTTAAGAATCTATTTGATTTGGCGGACGTGACATACGGGTTTCCGTTCAAATCGAAGCTGTTCTCGGAGGACAAAGGGGGAATCCCGGTAGTCCGGATCAGAGATATTGTCTCCAGTTCCACAGAGACGTTCACAACTGAATTGGCGGACGAAAAATATCTATTGAGGAATGGCGATCTGCTTGTGGGAATGGACGGCGACTTTCACATGGGAAAGTGGTCTGGCGGGAAAGCCTATCAGAATCAACGGGTGGTAAGATTTCGCCCCAAGGACAATCTCTCTCTGTGCTACCTATTCCTAGCCATTCAAAAGCCGATCAATCATTTCGATGCCACGATAGTAGGCACCACGGTCGCCCACTTAAGTGACCGAGATCTGAGGTCAATAGAACTGATGATTCCAGACCGCGAAACGTTCAAAAGGGCTGAATCAATACTGAATCCGTGTTACGAGTCAGAGATCAATTTGGCTCTACAAAATTCCAATTTACGAGAGACACGTGACCTGCTGTTGCCAAGGCTGATCTCAGGAGAAATCAGTGTCGAGCACCTAGAGACTGAAGCTCTCAGCGCGCTTTCATGACCTACCTCGGCCCAGATTCCGAAGGCACTCTCGAAGCCAACACCATAGGTCTGTTCGAGAACCTCGGCTGGGAAGTTGCAGATTGCTACCACGAAACCTTCGGACCTAGCTCTTCATTGGGGCGGGAGACTTCTGACCAGATCGTTCTGGAACGACGACTTCGTGCTGCCTTACTGAAACTCAATCCCGGCATCACCCCGTTGGCTGTCGATTTGGCAGTAGAAGAACTGAGCAAGGATCGAAGTGTTCTAAGTCCCGTCCGAGCCAATCAAGAGATTTACAAAGTTTTGAGAGATGGAGTGAAAGTTTCTATCCGGCGAGATGATGACCGAGAGAGCATTGAAATTGTGCGAGTTGTGGATTGGGACAAACCCAAAAACAACGACTTCTTCCTTGCTTCACAGTTTTGGATTTCAGGTGACTATGGCAGGAAACGGGCGGACCTAGTTGGCTTCGTGAACGGTCTGCCGCTCGCTTTCGTCGAACTCAAGGCCTCCCATAAATCTCTGGAAAACGCCTATAAGTACAACCTGTCTGACTACCGCACCACGATCCCACAAATCTTCTGGCACAACGCCCTAATCATTCTCTCGAACGGGTCAAGAAGCAGAATCGGGAGCATGACCGCTGGGTGGGAGCACTTTGCCGAGTGGAAAAAGATCAACGATGAGGGTGAAGAAGGAATCGTCAGTTTAGAGACGATGATTCTGGGAGTGTGCGAACCTTCGCGGCTGCTCGATTTGCTGGAGAATTTCACGTTGTACAGCGAAGCCGAGGGTGAAACCACAAAGCTGTTGGCGAAGAACCATCAGTTCCTTGGCGTGAACCGGGCGATAGAGGCAACGGAGCAGATCAAGAAAAACCAAGGCAAGCTCGGCGTGTTCTGGCACACACAAGGTTCGGGCAAAAGCTTTTCCATGGTCTTCTTCTCGCAGAAGGTTCTTAGAAAACTTCCCGGCAACTGGACGTTCCTAATCATCACGGATCGGGACGACCTCGACGGCCAAATTTATCGAAACTTTGCCTTGACAGGTGCAGTTCTCGAAGACGAGAAAAGCGTCCGAGCACAGAGTGCGGAGCACCTCAAGACGCTCTTGAATGCGGAAGATCACCGCTACCTTTTCACCCTGATCCAAAAGTTTCGTACCGAAGAGGGTGAGACTTATCCGAAGCTGTCGGACAGGTCGGACATCATCGTCATCACGGACGAGGCGCACCGCAGCCAATATGACCAGTTCGCCTTGAACATGCGGAACGCCTTGCCAAATGCCGCATTCATCGGGTTTACCGGAACCCCATTGATAGCTGGGGAGGAACGGACAAAGCAGGTCTTTGGCGATTACGTCTCGATCTACAACTTCAAGCAATCCATTGATGACGGGAACACAGTTCCTCTTTATTACGAAAACCGCATCCCCGAGCTACAGCTTACGAATCCGAATCTCACGGAGGACATGGCTGAGATTGTCGATAATGCCGAACTCGATGACGATCAGCAACGCAAGTTGGAACGGGAGTTCGCCCGAGAATATCAACTCATCACTCGGGAAGAACGTCTTGAACGTATTGCGGAGGACATCGTTGCCCACTTTATGGGGCGGGGCGTACTGGCTAAGGCGATGGCCATTTCGATTGATAAAGCCACCACTGTCAGGATGTATGACAAGGTTCAGAAGTACTGGAAGTCCGCGATAGCTCGGTTGCAGAAGGAACTGGCTGCCGCTGACACAGTGGATAAACCCGAGTTAGAAAAACGTCTCCAATTTTTTCAAGAAACCGACATGGCTGTTGTGGTCTCCCAGTCCCAGAACGAGATCGAAGAGTTCAAGAAAAAGGGTCTGGACATCGCAACTCACCGGAAGCGAATGGTCAAGGAAGACCTTGAGAAGCGGTTCAAGAAATCAGACGACCCGCTGCGAATCGTTTTTGTCTGTGCGATGTGGATTACTGGGTTTGACGTGCCTTCTTGCTCCACCATCTATCTCGACAAGCCGATGAAGAATCACACGCTGATGCAGACCATCGCACGGGCAAACCGGGTATGGAAGGAGAAGCAGAACGGGTTGATCGTGGATTACGTCGGAATCTTCCGTAACCTTCAAAAGGCGTTGGCGATCTACGGGACTACGCAGGGCGGCACGAAGCAGGGTGATCTGCCAATCAAGGACAAGCTCGAACTCGTCAGGCTACTCCGACAGGCAACACAGGAGACGACTGTGTTTTGTCGGGAGAGGGGAGTTGATCTCGAAGCGATCATAGCGGCGGCGGGATTTCAGAGAGAAAAGCTGAAGGAAGATGCCGTAGCGACATTTGTCATCGACGACAAAACTAGAAGAAGGTTCATGGAGGCAGCAGGGCACGTCGAGAAGCTCTTCAAGTCGCTGTTGCCTGACCCAGCGGCGAATGAGTTTGGGCCGATCCGAAAGGTGATCTCAGTTATCGCAGAAAAGATTCGGTCTGAGATTCCTCCTTCTGACATCTCGGAAGTGATGGAGCAAGTGGATGAGCTTCTCGACAAATCAGTCTCGACCGAGGGTTATGTCATCCGGCCTTCGGCAACTGCGCAGAACTACATTGATCTGAGCAAGATTGATTTTGAGGCACTGAAAGAGAAATTTGAAAAAGGCAGAAAGCCAATTGAGATGCAGAAGCTCCGGGGACAAATCGCCCAAAAGCTTGTTCAGATGGTCAGGCTGAATCGTACACGGATGAACTTCCTAGAGGAGTTTCAGAAAATGATCGATGAATACAATGCGGGTGCGTCGAATCTCGAAACACTTTTTGCCCGATTGATGGCATTTACCAAGAGGCTTTCTGACGAAGAGAAACGAGGGATTGCGGAGCATCTTACGGAAGAGGAGTTGGTGATCTTCGACCTGCTGACGAGACCGGACATGAAGCTTAGCAAAGCGGAAGAAATTGATGTGAAGAAGGTTGCGAAGGAGCTACTGGAAACCCTCAAGAAGGAGAAATTGGTTCTGGACTGGAAAAAGCGGCAGACGACAAGGGCGTCCGTGCGGTACACGGTTGAGACGGTCCTCGATCACCTCCCACGGGTGTACACACCACAGATTTATGAGCAGAAGTGCGAGCAGGTCTACCAACACGTTTTCGATTCATATACTGGGCTGTCGGGCGGCGTCTATGCCAACTGATTCTCGTCAGGTTCGGGGCTGGGTTCACGCTGGCCGAATATAATCCGTCATCGGCTGCATAGTTTATCGTTCCACCCGGCTGGGAGGGCACTAAGTGTGGAAAGCTTTATTTGACGTGATATCCAAGTATGAGTGGGTTGCAGTTTGGTTGGAGGCTGTTGCCCTGATAGCGATCTTTTTCTTGGACCTTTCGGAATATAAGAAACAGGGGAAGGACCGGGAAGAGCAGCATCGAGAGACGCTTGAACAGATGCGGATAATGGAGAAACAAGCTAATTCAGCGGCGGACAGTCTTCGGTTGCTGCGAACACAATGGTTGGAAGAGCGCCGTCGAGAACTGATGCGTGCGGTCTCGATTCTCGACGAAATCCGCTATCAATCAACCCACTGGAAAGAAATTTCTGACAATAAATGGGGTTCAGTAAATGAGGCATCGAGCATAATGCCTCCCGACTCGAATCTGGTGCTGATTCAGGCTGCCCGGCATTCCGATGAATTACGGAGCGAGGTTCGTGAGACGTTTCGACTGCTTGCGAATGCTGATTATCAAATAGCTCGATTTTACAATGTAGATCGTCCGTCCTATCGCATAGACCAGCTTATGAAGGACGCTCATCTCAATCTGGTGAATGCTGAACCGAAGCTTGCAAAGATAATGGATGCTTTCGAGCAAATGGAATCGACTGTGCAACCCGAGGGCGTACACGCCTAAAGCATAAAGTATCCACAATGAATCATGGGCTGCGGCGGCGGATTCAAATCGTTGCCTTCGCCTTCAACCACTGGAATACTGCCCAAGTAGCGTCAAGGTCTTCCTTATTGTATGCGACGATTTTGTCCATCAATTCTTTTCGCTTTCCCGTATCGCTGGTCTCCGTTGCCTCGATGAATGTTGCCATCGCCCAAGCGCCGCCGTACTCGGCTTCTGTGCGCTCGAACCCGACGTAGTCCTCGACCACCTTGAGGCTGAAACTCGGCAAGGGCAGAACGACCGAGTCCCTCGTTACTGTCAAGAGGTCGAGCAGGTTAGCCTGCACACGAGCGGCGACGCCATCGGTGTCACCAAAACGTTCGACGTAGCGACGCAGATAGGTTTGCTCGTAGGGTGCCCAATGTACGAACGGGATGTCACCGTAAGTTGCAAAAATCTGCCTCGCATTAGCCAAGAAACCGAACCATCCTTCCTTGTCGCCGTCAGCACCAAAGCCTGACAGAGCAAATATGAAATCGCTCGGTTTTTCGCCATACACTTGCGTGCCCCAAAGATAAATTTTGTCGAGTTCGTCCAAGTGCGGGGGCATCCCCTCCAAGTCGAACATCACATAGTTCTCGTGAGACGGGATGGCGGGAACGGCGAGTACCGTTTCTTGTTTGCGCTCCATCGCATCAGCGAATCGCAGAATTTTTTCGGCTGCTTTGCCAACACGCTGCTCCCGGTTGCCATAGAGACGCTTGAGTTCACTCAGGCTGGCGGCGTCGAAGTTCGCCAGTAGTTCCTTTCGGGTGCGAACCCCTTGGCTGTGGAGAGTACGGGCAAGGTTCTGATCCACGCAGTACACAAGCGCAACGTCGCAATTCCTCTCTGCCTGCGCCCAACAGCGGTCAGTAAACCCGCAGCCGAGACATTTCGTCCATCCCACAGGCTCATAGGGTTCTGTTGCGAGTTGCTTAATCGTCAGAAGGCGCTCCAACTCTTGTAAAGCCGATTTGCCGCCGTCATAGGGGATCGTCACAATTTCGCCTGTGCCAGCGCAGACTTGCAAACCCTTGGGAGCATGCCCACAACTCCGCTGGAAGAGCCAGCCATAAAGCTGCACTTGGAGCAGAATTTCGGGGTGGTTTTCCTCGTCGATGCGAAGAGCCATCTTCGAGTCCCGAATCAGATAGCCGTCGCCGTCAAGAATGAGGAAGTCAGGAACGCCAACAATCTCGACGTCGGTTCCGCTGATTGTCTCGGTCGCGACAAAGGCGGGTTGATAGAGAACAGAAATCTTTCTTTCGATGGCGTCCGCAGTCTTCTTCACCTGCTCTTCCAGAGAAGCGGCGCTCGCGTTAGCAAACGTCCCGAGAGTCGCAAGATGATTTCGCTCGTGCCTGAGTCCAAGCCGACGCAGGACTACCTCGAACGGGCCGGGTTCAGATTCCTGCTCTCGGTGGTGCCGCAAGAAGACCCGCAAGTCGCAGCGTGTTGGACGATGGTATGAGGCGAAATCAGATGCCGTCATTCGCATAGTGATGGTTACTCGATAGCTCCTACGCCTACTAGGCTTTGAGCAGCGGCGTCGGACTGACCTTATGCATCCGCCCGGTACCGCTCGCCGAGCAGCAGTGTGCGGCGAAACGCGCTGTGCTGCCGGACGCTGCGGGGACTTCTATCTCTTCCGAGGAATGCGTCTTTCGTCCTGTTGTTCGCCAACATCAAAAACTCGCAAAGTCTCCACCATTGCAGCGCGTGTTTCGGGTCTAATGCTGCGCCGGGATGCCGTGTGTCGAAGTCGCGGAATCGCTTCCACGCCTGCGCAAGCTCGGCGGCGGCTTCCTGCATCTCCTTCGGGTCGCCCTCCACCGTCTTAACCTCGACCTCGCCGTCCGGCGAGAAGACTGTTTCGATCAACTCATCGAACAGGCTCTCCGACCTTTCGGTGACCTTCGTCGTCATAGGTAATCGTCCGCCTCCTCATTGAAGCATTCGAAAATTCGAAGCAGGAGTCTCGCCGCGAGCATCTCGCTGTTGCGCTTGAAGCCACGATCTTTCTCGTTCGCCACGTTTACGCGCATAGAGCCTTAGCGTGCTGAGACCGGGCGGCGGTGTACACGGTTCCGACCGACAACTTCAGCATCCCAGCGATTGTGCGCCATGAATGCCCGGAAGCTCGGAGTGAATTGATTTGAGCAACATCCACGGGCTTCGTTGGACGCCCAAGGCGCTTGCCTTTTGCTCTGGCGTTTCGTAAGCCCGAACGCACACGCTCGGCAATCAGATTGCGTTCGCCCTCGGCAACGGCACCCAATATCGTGAAGACTAACTTTCCAGTAGGCGTGCTGGTGTCAACCTGCTCGCAGAGCGAGACGAACTGAATGTCGAGAGCGTTGAAAGTCTCCAGTGCCCGGCAGAGATGTGACACCGACCTTGAGAAACGGTCGAATCGCCAACAAGCGACCACATCAAAACGGCGAGCGTGCGCGTCCGCCATGAGGCGATTCAGCGCGGGCCGCGAATCTTTCTTGCCAGAAACGCCGTTGTCCACATAGAGGTCGAACACGTCCCAGCCCCGGCGCTGGCAATACTCAGTGAGTTCACGTGTTTGCATCGCAGGGTCTTGCCCGTGACCTATTGTGGAAACCCTCGAATAGACTGCGGCGACTACCTTCCGAGGAGTTGAATCGGTATTCTTGACAATTTGCAATCCCATTCCAGACCTCCAGTGATCTCACAAACCCGTTCAAAAAACTGCTGCGGGGCGTTCTGCTAGCCGCTCGGGTCTCCTGTAGACCCGATGCCCTCCGGTGACCGGAAGTGCCCAGAATGCCCCGCTACCAGCAATTCACTTTTTGCCGTCGGAGTGGGATGTAAGGGGCGTTCTGCCAATAAATGTCTTGGAATCGACCTTGCCTGTCGTCCGGTCTCGGGTCGTAATCGTGCTGACGTTACGGTGGACGGAGACATCAACGCTTTCGTCCTTCGAAAAATACGTTTCCCGCCAGCCGATGGTCTTACCGCCGTTATCTTTGTTGATTAACATTCGCATTCTCCTTTGATTGGATTTGGGCACCGCAAATCGGACAACGGGCGGGGAGACCGTGGCTCCGAGAAGTCATGAGGGGTTGGCTCTCGCACACGACGGCATACTGATCCGTCTTCTGACTGACGGTGGCGATGAAATGGAAGTAGTGCGTGGAGCAGCCCGGCTGCGAGACGAGAGTCTTTGCGGAGAACAGCGGCAGTGATAGCTTCCGAGTAGCCATGCAGCCTCCTAAACAGGGTGCTTGGTCAGGGGCGTCGCGGTGCTAGTAACACCGTGGCGTCCCGCTCTCTACTTCTGGCGCTTCAGGAACTCGTCTATCGCCTTGCGGATCAGCCACGAAACTGGAACATCCTCACGAAGGGCGATCTTCCCCAGTTTCTCGACCTGTTCTGGCTTGAGCCGTATGGCGATGAGCTTCTTCCTCACGTAAAGCATTGTATAACAGTGTATAGCATTTGTCAAGCCTCCAATGGCGTATCCCGAGTGCCTGCCCGGTGCGCTCTTCCGATTCGCCACCAAGTGACATTAGAAAGGCGAGTCCTCATTGGGAGTCGCCACTTGCTCCGGTGGTTTCAAATAGTATTCGGTGAACGTCTTAAACTTCTCGGGGTCGATGTGTTTTTCTCTGCCCTTAACTACGCTCTGCATGAAGAGGCTCACATCTGCGTCCTCAGCGATCCGATACACCTGATCGTTGCTAATCGCAGCATCGACAATGGCGTTGAGTTCGTCATTGGTGAAATCAGTGAAGCTCAAGAGATTTGCCACGACGCTATGAGTTCGCTGAAAATTCCCGGCTCTGGCAAGTTGCGAGATCGCTAGCTCTTTCTCCATTTCGCTAGCGAGCTTAATCTTCGGGAACTTGTGGCGGAAAAACTCTGAGAGCTTTCTGTACAGGAAAATCTTTGTGCCCTTCAGTTTTTCCCATTCATTGGATAAGAACTCTGACAGCCTCGTATCATCCACCTGAGATATGTAGTCCTTATCATCAGTAATTAAGGAAAGCTCTTCTTTCGGCATTTTCCTCAAGAGCGTTTCCCAATTTATGGCATCCCCTAGTGATCCATCCTTGCCGGGAGGATTGCCTCTTTCCATGCGCTTCTTCGCAATCTCGAAGATTGAGTCATCGTGTTCAAAAGTTTTGGTTTTCGCAAAAAGCTCCAAAATGATCTTGTCTGCACCCAAGCTGTTCGCCTTTACAGCGGTCAATAGCTTTTCCAAAATTCTCTCTTTGTATTGGTCGTAGGCTGACACAGCGTCCCTTAAGGCCTTGTACTCTTCGTAGTCCTTGCAGATTTGCGGAAACTGGGTGCCCAATTTCTGTTCGTTGAATCGCTTCAATGCGTCAGCGATCTTCGACTCCCGATTCCGCTTAAACTCGTCCTGTATCTGTTGAGTCGAATAGAGAGTGATTTCTCCACTTTTTATTGCCACCGCTAGCTTCTTAAGTTCTTCGAGGTCGTCGCTCGAATAGTGGTAGAACGTCAGATAGATGTTGGTGTCGATGAATAGATTCATCGTTTGTTCCGGCACGACAATGTCATTCTCTCCATCACGATTGGAGGCTCCGCACCTTGTATTTTCCTTCCCAGATGAAGTTCAGTCATGGCCTCGCTGTATAGCAGTCAGATGTACAGGAATGCAAGTGCAGCTAACCACATTCAGAGCTATTTTGGCTATCGTGCTCGGCGTGGCGCTAGCGAAGGCATCGAGAACAGCGGTTCAATCCTTCGATCTTCGACGTTGAAGTGGTGTCCCCTACGAAAATCTGGATGCCAAATTCCACTATAGTTGGGACAAATTCTCACCTGATACGTGACGGTGTTGAACAAGCTGACTTGTCCCACGAAGCCCATGTTCCCGATGTGCCAGTCAAACGTGATGAGATGGCCGTTCGTCTGGCGCAACTGACGAGCGTCGTCGTACAAGATCGGGTCCGCTACTGGATACACCACGGGCATTCTTCCCGACCACCTCGGTGCTGTTCCGTACCGGATATATTCCCTGATCTCGTCGAAGTCCGAACGCAGGATGAAATCAGCACCATGTTGATGTGCCACATAGTCGAAAGCGATCTTGGCGATTGCACGAAAAATCGTCTGGTCAACCGCTGCGGCGATCTCGATCCATACCTTCCCGTCTTGCGTGACGGGTTCCATCAAGGTACCTTCTTGCCGAAACTTGATTCCCGCCGTGGTCAACTTGTTGACGATGCGCTGGTGATCTTCCGAAGAAGGTCCCATCACCCTTATTTCGAGCGTACCGGGGACAGGGTTCACGTATTGTGCGAGGACAGAAGGCTCCAGTTCCTCCTCAACCAAATATTTCCAGTCCGGTGAGCCCTTCCACCGGAAGGCGGCTTGAGGCACGGGGACAGGTTCTACTGTCTTTCCTGTCTTGTCGGGTTCGAGCACGACGGTAGCCCCGAACCAAGGCCCGGGCTGGCCGATCTTCAATTCCAATTTCCGGTACGGCAAATCTCCGGCTTCGTCGGCAGGCTTCGTTCCATATCGAAATCGCAGCAGCGCTTCGGTGCTATCTCGGGAGAGCGCCTGATCAATGGTTCGCCCGAAATGGTTGTTGCAATCTTTACAAACGGTGTCGTAAAGAATGAAGTTCTCGGGCTCGAAGGTGCCAAAGGCTTCCGGGATGACGTGCTCCCGGTCGAATTCTTGGCCACTACGGCGGCAGTAGATGCAGGTCGGCATCATCGGATGTCCTGTGTTGATTTTATCGCCATGGAGGTGAGTTGTGCGAATCAGAGATAAGAACAAATTGGCGCACGAGAAGGCCGTCGTCGACGAACTACTCGATAGGATAAAAATTAAGCCTTCGGATTCACGGCCCGGAAATCCTGACCAGCGAGAGCCGGACATAATTTATCGTATTGAAGAGAAGACGGTTGGCGTAGAAGTGGTATGCGCCTACTACACGGAGGACGAGGCCAAAGCTACCGCCGAGGCTGCTGCGGAGAAACCTCTCGCGGCGGATGAAGTCAGGCCCGGCAAGGTTATTGGCTCACCGGATGATTCGATATGCGACGCAATCAAAGAGTGTCTGGATGAGAAATGCAAGAAGGCGTACTCCGGCACAGACGAGACGTGGCTGTGCATCCACGCAGATGCCACGATTACCGAGTCGGTGACTATCGAAGAGTGCGCTAAGAACTTGAACGTGCCGAACCATGGCTTTGCTCGGATATTTGTGGCGATGACAAAATCAGAAAACGAAGGCGGCAGTCTGGCTGTCTTCGAAATCCCACCAACCCAAAAGTAGCCATGCCTATCCCTGCTCCGACTCCGGCCACAGGAACCCATTTTTACAAATACTCCGGTCTACAAAGGCCGGAACAGCTCACATGGCTAAGAACTATCATTCTTGAGAATCTGGTGTATCTGCCGACTCTCGACCAACTCAACGATCCTGCTGATGGGAGACCCGTCGTTTCGCAAGTGCCGAATGACAAGATGTTCGAATTCCTCTACAACGCTGGACGAAATCCGACGCTTACTTCAGCCGCTCAAGAGAAATCAATCCACAACTTACGCACCTATATCGAACGTAATGGCCCCGAAGTTATGCGGCGAGAGCTGTCTAAAATCCTCAACCGTAATCTTGGAGGAGACAAAGGTTTTCGAATCTACTCAATGACGAAACGGTGGGACAATCTTGCGCTTTGGGCAAAGTATGCCGATGACTATCGAGGTTATTGCCTCGAATTCGTGAACGAGGGCCAGTTATTCCAACCTCACACAGTGGAAGTTCGATATGAAGCGAGTGCGCCGATAGATATAACTGACCCGAAGCAAAGGAGCGCCTACTTCCTAGCGTGCAAAAAGTCCGAATGGAGCAACGAAGAGGAGGTTAGGCTCATTCGAGCACGGGGCGGAGCAAGCATGGTCTTGATAAAGCCGGAGTGGGTTTCCCGTATTATCTTGGGTGAGAAAATTCTGGTTGAGCACGAGAAAGCAATTAGGGAGTTGTGCAAGCAACGTCAGCCGGAGCTCGTTGTGGTGAAAGCTTGCTTCGACCCGCTCGATCAAACTGTGAAACTCAAGTCGTGATCGCCTATCAAATAGTCGTAGCGGGGATATCGAAAAGTTCCAAGATGATTCCCACCACTAGATATGAAGCAGAGAGTTAGAGACTCCAAATGTCCTTTTGGGAGCAACTGTAGATTCCGGTTTCATCGGATGCGTCAGAATAAATTGAACGATTTCATCGACGGTTGAACAAACGCCAACCATGTCTGCATATCCATCTTTGTCCGCACGCGCTCTCACCACATCGAAGATCGAAGGTCTGTCGGTATAGAAAGAAGAATAGAAAACCATCGGTCCACGGGAGCCGAACGACCAGTAGCTGTTGTGGGCAATGTCCTGAAAGACTTCTTGCAGAGTGCCGGAGCTTCCGGGGGCGAATATGACTCCCCAAGCGGCAATTGCTAGCAGGCCATCCTCTCGGATGCTGTTTGAAAAGTATTTCCCGATTGCACTGGAGAACTGGCCCGTAGGCTCATCCGAATAAGCCCATGTGGGAATGGCTAAGCTGAGCCCGCTGTCGGTGAAACTAGTCCGCACCGTTTTTGCTGCTTCGACGTACCCTTGGGGATTAGCTTTGTAGTCAGGAAACTTCTTAAGGATTTCAATGGACTGATTCAATTCGTCAGCTGAGCGAGTCGCAAGATATGCGCCCAGATTGGCTGCTTCCATTATTCCCGGGCCGCCACCTGTCACTATCACAAACTGCTTCTGAGCGAGCTTCCAAGCGATTTGAGCCATTGCGACGTAGCTGGGGTCGGTTCTTAGCACGCTATGTCCACCCATCACGCCCACGACCCGCTTACTCGGGCCAGCAGAAGGTGTCACGAACTTTTTGAGTCCTTGATCAATCCCATGATCATGGATTCTCTGCGCCAATGCTTCGTGAACATCGGGCATGTTTTTGTTGTGCGCTTTGTAATGGTCCGCTATCCGCTGGTCGAGAGTTTTCCGTGGATAACCTGCCATCAGCTCTTTCACGGAATAGAGCTTCGTTCTGAAGGGCTTGTATGGAAAGTCCTTGAATCTGATCACCTTCTCTATAACTCGCTTCTCTTTTGTGGAGAAAATCGCAGGGTTGGGCATGGGTCTCTCCGTCGGTAACTAGCAGCGTAATTACCGCTGCCAATACTATCCCAGCCACTTTGGATTTGTCTTCCTTGAGGTAGGCGCGGATGCAATTTCAACATTCTAGGATAAGATTCGGCAAAACGTACGGAAGCTGCCAATAATGGCAGTTAGACCCAGAAGAACACCGCATGACCGATGCGCTTCCCATAAACGCATCCGACGATGCAAAGACGCTCCTCAAGCTCTGCCGTGACGGGAGGCTCTATGACATCGAGAAATGGATAGCGGCAGGAAAGCCGCTGGACGTTCCCGCCAAGTACCGAAGCCTGCTTCGCGTCGCTCTGCAAACGGGGTTTCACAGCCTTATCGAGCTTATTGCGAAACACGAGAAGAACCAATCATCGAAAAACGCTGCTCTCGCGGACGCCGTCTCGCTGCGCAGACTGGATTTCATACAGTTGCTCGTGGAGAACGGCGCTGAAGTGAAGTCCGTCCCACTTTCAGACGTGTTGCTGGAATGGAATCCCCACATATTCCGTTTCTTTCTGGAGCGAGGCGCTGATCCTCTGGAGGGTTCTCCATTTGCGGTTGCATTCAGCAACAAGGTCAGAACTGCGCTCGGCCCTTTCCTCGAACTGAAGCGGTCGCGCCCTGAACTGTCGGGCGCGTTGCAAGAGCAGGCGGATTGCGCTCTCCGGTACTTCTGCGGCAAGGGAGACATGAAGTGGATAAGCCTCATGCTGTGGGCCGGAGCGAACCCGCGCTCTCTTGGTTCGAATCTCGATGAACGTTATGGGGACGACCCGGAGTGCTTCACGACTGGCCTGAAGGAAGCTAGCTATTCGGGAAACGTTGAGGTTCTGAAGAAACTCAAGCCTGACTCCAAACAGGACGACCTGAGCGATTTGCTGCACTGCGCCGCTGTTTCTGCTCGCACCGATGCGATCAAGTACGTACTGGAGGTCGGAGCAAATCCGAACGACAAGGCAAACGGCGGCTCCTCCGCGTTGGACACTTGCTTATGGCACTTGAACATCGGCTCTTCTCCTCTGTACTACAGAGAGAGTCTGAGATCGAAGTCCGAGGTTTCCAAAGGACTGGATTCTGCCCGCGAATTAACAGGACACGGCGCGATCTGGAACCCGAACGATCAGCATGCTCTCAATGATCTTCGCCGGGCGTTGTACGGATGCAAGCCTGAAGTGACGATTGAACTGCTTCAGATTTTCAGGAAGCACAACGCTTGCCCTCAGGATCGGCTCAAGGAGTTGCTCTGCAAACCTCGCATGAAGGAGCATCTCGCGTCGCAGACGTACTGGCTCACGCGCCTCGGCTTGAAATATGAGGAGAAGCGGAATTCGAAAGAATGGACGCCGCCAGCGCGTCTTCTCTCCAAGTACAACCGTGCAGAGTTGTACGAGAAGGTCTGGTCGCAGCCGATGCGAATTCTCGCCCAGCAGTATGGCGTGTCGGACGCGTATCTCGGGAGGGTCTGTCGGCTGCTTCGGATACCGCTGCCGGGTCTCGGCTACTGGGCAAAAAAGAGCGCCGGAAGGACGGCGAAGAAGCGTCCGCCATTGCCTCTACTTCCGAACGAGGTCAGCCAGCAATAGATAAAGAACGGAATTTTCTATTGGGCACTCCAACGTTAGCAACGCCAAGTCAGCGATATTTGGATTTTTTACTCCGAACGCTGGAGCGCCCGAAGCATCAGACAACTTGGTGGGCTATCTGTCAAGACTGAGTGTTAGTGTCCGGGGCGCTCCAACGTCTGCGCAACCTGAGCGACGAGTGTGTGTTTATTTTTTCACTTCGTTTCGCTGAAGCGCCCGTGGAGATCAAACAACTCAGCAGTCTTCTTGTCAAGGTTCTGGGTCCCAACCAACGGCTTGGGCTTGCGGGTCTGACTCACACCAACTGAGTGCAATCCATGTCGGTCTTGTGCTATGGTTTCGCTCGGCTGGTTACATTTTCGGTTACATTTTGGGTCGAAAATCGTCCCATTTTTGATGGAAAAATCGGGGTCAATACTCGTAAGCGGTTTGTTTTCAGTCGTGCGGAAGAATCCCCCCCTCTCCGCCAGATTTCCCTAACTCGATCCAGCGTCGAGACTTACAGACTTTCTACCAGAAAAACTTCTACATAATTCGCGTACTTCCGAGCCTCTCGGGTTGCACAGTAGTTGCACACATCGTCTCCAGTGACTTCATCGCATTCGCCGCGTCCGCACTGACCGTCTTCACGTAGATGTTCATCGTCGTGGTGACGTTCGCGTGGCGCAGAATTTGCTGAATCACTTTGTCGGAAACTCCGAGTCTGTGCAGATTGGTCGCGAGCCCGCGCCGGAATGCGTGCCAGCCGTGCCAAGCTAGATTCGCTTTTTGCACTGCTGGCCGGATCACATCCACCGCGAGCGCTTCGAGATTCATCGGATTGCCGAGTTCATTCGCAAAAATGAACCCTTTGCGTGGTCTGCCACACCTTTCCCAGTGCTGGTCGAGAAGAAGTTTCAGTTGGGCGATGACCGGAATGGCGCCTTTGCTTTTCGGGCGCTTCGGTTCGTCCACGTGGCTTCGCCAGACGGATTTTTCCACTCGAATTTCGGATCCGTCGTAGTTCTGCCAAGTGAATCCTCTGATTTCTCCCTTGCGCGCACCGGTGAAGGCCGCCGTGGCGACTACCGTCGCGGTCGGCTCGGGAAGAATGGCCAACATTTGGGCTTCTTCCTCGAGCGAGTACGCGTAGGTTTCTCCAGCTGGCCGCGCTTTGGGAATCTCGACATCACGTATCGGGTTTGCGTTTTCAAGGACACCTTGGCGGCGCGCATAACGAAACGCCCCGCTCAGGAAGTGCTTGATGTGACCTAGCGTTGTCCGGCTAAGGTTTTCACGGCGAGCGATGTCTTTCAACATTTGCTCGGCCTCGAAAGTCCTCACCTCACGCAACGCTACGTTGCCATTCGGCTGCACATAGCGCAGCCAAAGGTTTTTGTATCCGCGATACGTGGAGCGGCGTTTTTGTTGCTCCACATAAGGCAGGTAGCAGTCCTCGATGAATCGATTAAGGCTCATCGTACTTTCTGGCCTGACGTCGCCGCGATTGACGGACCGAATGAATTCCTCGGCCAATTCTTCCGCGGCGTCTCTGGTTCGATATTGGCCTGAAGCTTCCGCAAGCTTGTAGCATTTCTGGATACGTTGAACCGAACCGTTCTCCAGCTGCACATCTTCGCGGTAGCGGACATACCAATTCGAGCCTTTTCTGAATACATATCCTGCTTGGTGGTGGCGGGTTCTTGCCATATTCCTCCTTTAACGAACCCGTTCCACACGCCTGTTGTTCCCCACCACTATACGACGGTGTATCCACAGTTCAAGCGCGGGACTGCCCCAAAGAAAACGAACGTATTTGCCTAAATTCACGTGCGGCAATGGATCCTGAGAGCGAGAGCGAACCTGATCTCGAATCCATGAGGTTGGAACTGCGAGGCGACGAGCCAGTTCGCTGCAGTCGATGAATTCGTATTGAGTGAACCTGTCGGAGTCGCTGTCTTTCGCGGAAGGTCGATTTGCCGAATGATCCGGTCGCTCAGTGGATTCGAGGGGCGAGATTAACAAGTCCGTGGACGAGCCGGATGCATTTTCTTGCTGATTGTCCCTGGCTGGCATGAGCGACTCCTTCTTACAGATCTCGATCGACTACTCGCGAGGAATCCATGGTTGCCGTGGGCGTGGGGGCCTTGGGCGACATGAGCGAGAGCTGTGCCTTAATGACCGTAAGTCGTGCGTAGTAAGCGGGGTCTGCTTTGTCGTCCGCGCGGTAGTCGGCGATCCGACGCATGATTTCGTCCGGATTGTCGCCGCGCGCGAGGGCCCTTCTTGCATAGGCCCAATCAGCTTCAGACTGACTCCGGTGTCCCGCGGGTAGTTTCCTTCCAGCGGAATGAGAGTCGCCTAGATGCCGGGGCGACTCGGGTGAGTCTTCGTGGATGTGAAAATCCTGCGAATGATAGATGTGGTCAGTTTCGTGATGCACGCGCACTACAAAGGCTTCGTTGTATTTCCTGTTCGTAAATCCGGGCAAACGAAGGAGCCGGGAGATATCCGTGGCTGCCGGATCGCCGCCGTACTGCGAGGCCAGAGCACGCAAGAGCGTTTCCGCCTGGCTCGTATCGAGGCCGTCGACGCGCCAGACGACCTGATGTTTTCCGGGGGATGTATCGAGAACGAAATTCGGCGGCGGAACGTCGCCGGAGGTACGGATCGCTTGAAGCGAAGCGCCGGCTTCCTCGTCGAGGTCGAGATAAGTGTGCCGTATCTCGCGAATCTGTTCTTTGGTCCGGTTTCGCGACCCTTCTCTTATTGGATTCATTCCGATGAAAATGTCGGCTCCAGATTGGTTTTGCTCGTGAAGCCAGGACTGAAACGGAGGACTTGCGATTGCCTCGGCTGGAAGAATTCGCTGGATCGTTTGGTGCTGAGTGCGATTCCGGACCAGCACCGCGACTTGATCGCTTGGCTCGTGAAGAGCGAACACGTATTCCGGCGCCGTCAGGAAGCTTGGCGCGAATGAGGAAATACCGCTCATGCGTGTTCCTTGGGAGCGACGTAGATGGAACAGAAATCGAAAAGATCGGAATCCGGGTCGTAGCTGTTGATTTCGAGGACTTCCGAGATGAATCGCCGGCCCGGTCTTCGTTCGATATGGACGACGACATTGAGGGAATCGGCGATATTTGTCTTAATCGAATGGGAGCGATCTACAACGTTCACTGGTCCAGCATCTTCTCAGCCTTCGGCTGCAATCTCGGCGAGTTCAGTCGGGACCAGGCCATGTTTGCGCCTTCAAAGACGCAACTGGATACGCGCGCATCGGATGCGGACGACACGATCATCGTGCCGATGAAGTCGAAGCGGCAGTTCCGGCTCGACCGAACGAATCTTCTCGCCAAACTGGGGCAGATTTGGGGTGAGATTCCGGTCCGCCTGCTGCAACACATGGACTTGCGCAATGGCGTGTACGGGTTTGTCGGCCTGACGGACCGTACCATGTTTCCGATCATCCGTCCGGGTTCCATCGTGCAGATCGACCAGAACCAGCGGAAGGTTCTGCAAACGAAGTGGGATGACGAGGACGATAGGCCAATCTACTTCGTGGAACTGAGAGGGGAGTTCATCTGCAGCTGGTGCGAGATGGGGGACGGCTATCTATCCGCCGTGCCTCATCCAAAATCGAAATGCCAGGTGCGGCGGTTCGCTTATCCGCGCGAGGCCGACATCGTCGGTCGCGTCATCGGCGTTACCATGCGACTCGTAGAAGCTGAGCGATAAAGGTGTTGCAAAAAGAGATTAGAGGAATCTAATTCAGTCTTGTTTGTAAAACTGGGCACGGACGAATATCCTGTTCATCCGTCGCCGTCATTCGCAATCCTAGAAAGAGGCCACCATGGTAATCGGAGATCGTTTGCGGGAACTGCGCGAGAGCAAGAAGCTCTCGCAAGGCGACATCGAAAAGAGAACGGGACTGTTGCGGTGCTACATTTCGCGTGTTGAGAACGGCCATACCGTGCCGGCCATCGAGACGCTCGAAAAACTGGCCCGTGCTCTGGAGATTCCGCTCTATCAACTGTTCTACGACGGCGACGAACCACCCAAGCTGCCGAATCTGCTCAAGAGGAAAACGTCGGACGACATCGCGTTTGGCAGCAGCGGCAAGCAGGCGACCTACCTTCACAAATTGCGGAAGTGCCTTAGCAAAGCTGCGGAGACTGACCGCAAACTGATCATGGTGATGGCACAGAAAATGGCGACCGGGCGTAATCGCCGGGCTTCTGCTGAATCATAAAAAAAGAAAGGGCCGCGCCCGAGAACGCGGCCCTGCAAAAACGACACTAGTGTGATTTAACTGAGGCGTTGGCTTTCGTTTTGCCGCTGCACTTTTTGTCTGCGCTTTTCGAGAGTTCCGCGCGAACGTTGCCCGTGATTTTTGCCGCATCGATTTTGTACCGCGCGGCTGTGCGAGCAAGGTTCGAATCCTTCACGAACGATTCACGCGGATTGAATCCGGGACAATAGAGGTCGGAAACGAGCGCGCAGACGACGAGGAAGCGCTGGAGGTCTTGCGCGTTCATCGCGCGAACGGCTTTCCCGGCGATGGCCTCGTAATCGACTGTCGTCCCGCCCCAAGCCGCTTTGGACTTCTTTTCGTCCCAACCGTACACGCGGCAAAGGCGGCGGTGATTGTCATGGCCGAGCCTGCGGAAATAATCGAGCGCAGCCATTTCAAGGTCGGGGCGGGAGAACCTCCTCGGCAGCTTTTTGCGGATGGCGTCTAGAAGGCGGACGCGGGATTGTTTTTCGATGCGCTCCGCGAGAAGTTCTTTCCCTCGCGCGGCCCGTTCCTGCGGCGTCGGCTGATAGCGCGTGTCGCGCGCGTGTACAGGACACTTTTCATCGCGGCATACATGAAGAATAGTTCCTGCTTCCGGCCCATCCGTCACGACGGCAGGTTTCGTCTGTGGGCACTCTCCTTTTTTGGAGATGCGCCGGTATTGTCCTTCGTACAGGACATCCGGCTGCGGTTTCGTAGTCTGCCACGCGGGAGCGTGTGAGACGCGCAGCGGTTTCTCGCCAGATTCTTCGAGCGGTTTCACGCGAATCTGCACGAGGGCTTCGATTTTCGCGCGATAGCAAGCGCGGTCGGTGCAAATGGATTTCTGCCGCACTTCGGAAAAGAGAAGCGGATTGTTGCCTGTACGTTTGGGACAGGCACCACAACTTCCCGCCGCGGGCAGCAGTTTGTCGTCTTGCGCGTCGAATGGCGCGTTTGAGATGTCGAGGTGGATTTCCCGCTCAATCCATTCGCGCAGTGAACGAACGGTGACGGCTTCGGCCTTCTTGTCTTTAAGGACTGCCGTTGCTGTCTTGTGATGCGGAAAGCATTCCGCGAGCGCTCGGCGCTGGTCGTCGGTCTGCAGCCGTGCGATTTCGAAAGCGTGAGCGACGGTTAGCTTGGCAGCGTAAAACGCTTCCTGCACTTCGTCGACCAGATGCGTCAGACGCAGACGTGCATACACGTACTTTTCCGACCGTCCGACTTTCTCGGCCAGCGTCTCGACCGTGTAGGTGTCCGGCTGCATCTGCATGAGAGCGGCATAGCCGCGCGCCTCGTCGAGTTCGTGCACATCGGCGCGTTGCAGGTTCTCGATGAGTTGTAGTTCGAGGCATTCGGCGTCGCTCAGTTCGCGCACGCTCGCAGAAATGGTTTCCCGTTCCGCAAGCTTCGAAGCGCGGTAGCGCCGCGCTCCGGCAACAAGTTCGTAAAGTCCGGCTTCGCCGTCCGGCAACGGACGGACGAGGACGGGTTGCAGAACGCCATGCAACTTGATGTTGGCGGCAAGTTCCGCAAGTTTTGTTTCATCGAAGGTGCGCCTCGGGTTGGTTTTCGACTCCCGAATGCGTTCCAGTGGAATGTCCAGCACGGAAGAAGTCAGATGTCCCGGATTCACTGCGATTGCACTATTCATTTTCGATTTCTCCTTTTTCTTTTCTTTTGGAATCAATACTCTTCGGGAAGCAGGATTGTCGTGTGGCACCTTGAGCCTTCGGTGATGACCCACAGGCGTTCTCCGGCGTTTGTTTTGTAGCTGCTCAAAATCCGAAAACCCTTTTCCACACTTAACTGGTTTTCCTTGCGGTCGTCTTCGGTCAGTTCGCCCCAATCGCCCGTGACGTGGCGCGAAATGAAGTCCATCGGACTCTGCCCACTTTTTTCGAGAGCTGTGAGCGCTCCCGGCGTGGCGACAAGTTGTCCGAGGTCAAACAACGGTTTTCTTTCGGTTTGTTGCATGGGATTCTCCTGTTTTTGAATTTGGCCTTTGTTTCTCAGAGGCGCGGCCTGAGCCGCGCATGAAAAACAAATGCCCTTCATGGCGGGGGAGGGCGCCTGTCCGTCCGCGCTGTCAAGGGCGCCGGGGTTTGGCGTTCATCGGAGCGAAGCGAAGACCCTTGACAGAAGAAGCGGACGGATCAGGCGCAGGGTTTGGCCAGGAAGGGCAGTGCAGACAGAAATTTTCTGAGGAAATCAGGCAGTGAGCTACGAATTGAGGCTTTCGAATCTGCGACAATAAACCGGTGTGCAACCGATATCGATTGACGCATTCGAAGCAGTATTTGACCGAACGATTCGAGGCCGAAGCCCCGGATGAAGAACTGGAAGACCATCCTCGCTACAACATTGCGCCGACGCAGAAAGTGCTTATCGTGCGGAAGGAACACGGCGAAAAGGTGCGCCAGTTGACAACGATGCGCTGGGGACTGATTCCTTCCTGGGCGAAGGACGCGAGCATCGGAACGCGCACGCTCAACGCGCGTTCGGAGACGGTCACGACGACTCCGGCCTTTCGCGACTCGATCCGGAGAAAGCGCTGTCTGATTCCTGCAGATGGATTCTATGAATGGCAGAAGATGGGTTCCGTGAAGCAGCCTTACTGTTTCGAGGTCGGAGAAGGCGATGTGTTCGCCCTCGCCGGATTGTGGGACGAGTGGACGAGTCCGGACGGGGAGATCATTGAGAGCTGCACGGTTCTGACGACCGAACCGAATACTCTCGTGTCCGATCTGCACAACCGAATGCCCGTGATTGTGCCGCCGGAGAAATACGAAGTCTGGCTCGATCCGGACGTAACGGACTTCGCCGAGATTCGCGACATTTTGCAATCCTACGAGCCAACCCTAATGCGCCGGTATCCCGTCAGCACGAAACTGAACAACTCGAAACACGACGATGCGGAATCCGCGGCGCGCATCACGCTAAAAACCTCCACCCAGGACCGCCTATTCTAGTAATAAGGACCGGACTTTCCCTGAAGCCTTGACAAAGAATGGTCTAAAGGACGAGAATCTTGCCATAGGCGAACAAAAAGCGAATCTAAACAATGGCTGCACTCTCTCAAAAGCAGGCAATACTCGAAACAAGTTTCATCCGGCGCGGGCTCGATGGATTCCAGAGCCGTGCCACCGTCGAACTCCAGCCATGCGGAGTCACGGAACTCGACGCTGTGCTTGGTGGCGGTTTTCCACGCGGGTCTCTCGTCGAGTTATGCGGTCCGGCATCTTCCGGCCGAACGAGTCTCGCGTACTCGTTGCTTGCACAAGCCACGGAACGACAGGAGGCTTGCGCGTTCGTCGATGTTTCCGATTCGCTCGATCCGGTTTCTCTCGCGGCAGCCGGAGTCGAGCTTCCGCGCTTGCTGTGGATTCGTTGCGGAGAGAGCGAGAGTCAAGGGCCGGGTCTCAAGGCCTCACCGTACTTCAGTTCTTCCGAAAAAGAATCGAGAGATTCGCGTATGAGCAAGAAGCCGGCGCCCGCGCACCGCTGGCGTCACCCGCGAGAATTGATGCGCGGCGTGGACCAAGCAATCCCTTCGGTGCTCGGAAAGCGAAGGCCTCCAGTGGAGTCTGCGCAAATTCATGTCGTGGCGCGATGCGCGGGCGAACAGGTCGAGCGAGACCGGGAACTTCCGCGTCGGGGCATCCGCGCACCACGTTCGTTGCCGGCAATTCGCGAAACCGCTCCGGCGCGTGCGCTGCAATACGAAGGCCGAAACGCGAAACCTTGGAAACGTCTCGACCAAGCGTTGAAGTCCACCGATTTGCTGTTGCATGGCGGCGGGTGGGGCGTGGTTGTCGTCGATCTCGGAGGAATCTCCTGGGTCGACGTGCGCCGCATCAACTTGAGCATGTGGTTCCGGTTCCGGCGAGCGATCGAAAACACGCCGACGATTCTCCTCCTGCTTGGAGAAGAATCGTGCGCGCGGAGCTGCGCTTCGCTGGTTCTCCGGTGCCAGCGGAAAGCAGATACGTGGAATCGCGCGGCCGTGCGTCTTCCCGGCGGCGCTTCCACGTTCGAAGGGTTTGAAGTTCAGGGAGAAGTAACTCGTTCGCGAGTGCTGTCGCAACCCGCCGATTTGGCTCGCTGGCAAACGCACACACCGTAAGCAAACGGAAGTCCTGTTGGTTTCCCTTCCCTCTACCAAGTCAGGGGACGCACGTTGGCCTTCGCATGTCTATTCGTTCCGGATTTTCCCGTGCAGGCCGTGGTCCGGCTGGAGCCGGAATTACAGGGCAAAGCAGTCGCGATTCTTGCTGGTGCTCCTCCGCTTACGAAACTGTTTGCTGTAAATCGCGAAGCAAGCAACCTCGGCGTCGAAACCGGAATGACGAAAGGGCAGGCGGAAGCGTTCGCAGGCATCCTCTGGCGATGGCGCTCCGCTTCGCAGGAAGCGACCGCGCATGCCGCGCTTCTCGACTGCGCGTGGGCGGTCTCGCCGAGGGTCGAAGACGGAGCGCGACCCGGAGGGCAGGATTTTTCAGACACCGTCGTGCTCGATCTCACCGGTTGTGAAAAGCTATTCGGTTCGGCTGACAAAATAGCGCAGGATTTGCGGCGCGTCGCCGCGGAAGTCGGCTTCGTGGCAAACGTCGCGGTCGCGGGAAATCCTCTCGCGGCTGTCTCCGCAGCACGCGGTTTCCCGGGCGTCGTCGTGATTCCCGCCGGGGAAGAAGGCGGGCATATCGGGAGGCTTTCGCTCGAAGCGCTACGCCTCCCTTTCGCGTTCGTTGAAACACTGCACCGGTGGGGAGTCCGCACGTGCGCGGAATTCGCAGCCCTGCCCGAAGTTGCGATTGTCGAGCGGCTCGGACAAGAAGGGCTGCGCTGGTGGCGGCTGGCCCGCGGCGCGGACAACCACCCCCTGATCGCCAAGGGCTTTCCCGCAAATTTCGAAGAGCACATGGATCTGGACGCTCCCGTGGAATTGCTGGAGCCGTTGCTCTTCGTGCTGAACCGGCTTCTCGAACAGTTGTGCGCGCGTTTACGGATGCACGTCCTCTCCATCGGAGAAATCCAAGTCACCCTGACGCTCGAACGGAACGACTCCCGCAACAAAGAGCCGCTCGTCCACATCCGCACCATTCGGCTTCCGGTGCCTGGCCGGGACAGCAAGCTCCTGCTGAAGTTGTTGCAGCTTGATCTCGAAGCTCATCCTCCTTCCTTGCCTGTCACCACCGTCCGGATGGCGACGGTTCCCGTGAAGGCCCGCTCGCGCCAGCTCGGTTTGTTCCTGCCGCTCTCTCCCGATCCGGAACGCCTCGAAATCACGCTGGCACGAATTCAAGGCACGGTGGGAGAAGGCCGGGTGGGCGTTCCGGTGCTCCTCGATACGCATAGTCCCAATTCCTTTCTGCAGAGCCGCTTCGTTCTGCCGGAGCTGCGCGAGAGGCGTTCGGGGACGGAAAAACAGGCGACGGTTGCGATGCGCATTTACCGGCCTCCGCTTCCGGCCAGCGTTGAGTTTCAAGACGGAACACCGGTGCTTCTTGGCTGCGGCGGAGTTCGCCGGCAAATCCTCGCGTTCGCCGGGCCGTGGAAACGAAAAGGCGACTGGTGGTCCGAGACGGTTTTCGCCCGTGAGGAATGGGACGTCAAAGTTCGGACACTGCACCCGAAAGGCCATGCGGAAGCCGCGCCGCGCGGTGAGGAAGATATCGTGTTGTATCGCGTTTACAAAGACTTGCGTGCGAAGCGCTGGTTCGTCGAAGGAATCTACGATTGAAGTATGTCGAACTACATTCGGCGTCGGCGTTCAGTTTTCTCGAAGGCGCTTCGCGCCCGGAAGATTTGATTTCCCGCGCGAAAGAGCTGGAACTCTCCGCGATTGCCTTGGTGGATCGCGATGGCGTGTACGGGGCTCCGCGGTTTCACATGGCCGCGAAGTCCGTCGGTGTGCGCCCGCACGTCGGCTCGGAGATTTCGGTCGAAGGCTTTGGAAGCCGTGCAAACCTTCCAACGTGGTTACCGAATTCGACGTCGACGAGACCCGTCCGGCTGACTCTTCTCGTCGAAAGCCGGAAGGGTTATCAGAATCTCTGCCGCCTCATTACGCGCTACAAACTGCGCGAGAAAGAAAAAGGAACGGGAACGGCCACGCTCGACGAGGTCGGGGAACACGCGGAGGGACTGGTGTGTCTCACGGGTGGCGAGGAAGGTGTGCTGGCGGCTTCGCTGTTCCACCACGGTTATGAAGAAGCCCGGAAGAATCTGGAGATGCTGACGGTTCTCTTCGGAAAAAAGAATGTCTACGTCGAACTGCAGCGACACGGCGACCTCGCCGAAGAACGCCGCAACCAAGCGGCGGTGCGTCTCGCCGAAACGCTGGACCTGCCGCTGCTTGCAACAAACGGCGTTCGCTACGCGACGGCTGCGGAGCGAGAACTTCTGGATGTGTTCACCTGCATCCGCAATCACGCGAAGCTCGAAACGGCGGGCCGGCTTCTAGAACGAAACGACGAACGGTATCTCCGTTCCACCGAAGAAATGCGGCAACTCTTCTCCGACTTGCCGGAAGCGATTGCAAACACCGGCGAACTTTCCGCGAGGCTCGAATACACGCTCGCCGATCTCGGTTACGAATTCCCGCGCTATCCCGTTCCCGAGGGAGAAACGATGGATTCCTTTCTGCGCAAGCGGACGGAAGAGGGATTTCGGAACCGCTACGGCGCGAAGCAAAACGAGGATCTGTTTGGACGCGCGCAAAAGCAAGTACAGCGGGAACTGGCGCTCATCGAAAAGCTAAAGCTTGCGGGCTATTTCCTGATCGTTTGGGACATCATCCGGTATTGCCGCGAAGGACAAATTCTCGTGCAAGGGCGCGGCTCGGCCGCGAACAGCGCGGTGTGCTATTCGCTCGGAATCACGGCGGTCGATCCGGTCGGAATGGAACTGCTCTTCGAGCGGTTTCTTTCAGAAGAGCGCGGCGAGTGGCCGGACATCGATCTCGACTTGCCGAGCGGCGACCAGCGGGAGAAGGTCATTCAGTACGTCTATCATCGGTATGGACAACTCGGCGCAGCAATGACGGCCAACGTCATTACCTATCGTGACCGGTCGGCTGCGCGCGAAGTCGGCAAGGCGCTTGGCTTCGATCAAGACACTCTGGATCAGCTGGCGAGGGTCGTGAATAGCGGCGAATGGCGCGGCCCTTCCGACACGTTCGAACATCATTTTCAGCAGGTGGGCCTCGACCTGAGCCATCCCCGCATCCGGAAATACTGGGAGCTGTGCGAGCGGATTCAGGATTTGCCGCGCCATCTCGGACAACACTCGGGCGGAATGGTGGTATGCCAGGGGCAGCTCGACGCGGTGGTTCCGCTCGAACCGGCGACGATGCCAGGGCGCGTCGTCGTGCAGTGGGACAAGGACGACTGCGCGGACATGGGCATCGTGAAGGTGGATTTGCTGGGGCTCGGCATGATGGCGGTGCTCGAAGAGTGTCTCGAACTGATTCCCAAACATTACCGCAAGCCGGTCGATTTGGCGCAACTTCCTCCCGACGACCCTCCGGTCTATGAAGCCTTGCGCAAGGCGGACACTGTCGGAATGTTTCAGGTCGAAAGCCGGGCGCAGATGGCTTCACTGCCGCGCAATGCTCCGGTCAAGTTTTACGATCTCGTCGTGCAAGTCGCCATCATTCGGCCTGGCCCAATTGTCGGAAAAATGATGCATCCCTACATGCGGCGGCGGCAGGGAAAGGAATCGGTCAGCTATGCGCATCCTTCGCTGGAGCCGATTCTGAAGCGGACGTTAGGCGTGCCGCTTTTTCAGGAACAGTTGTTGCGCATGGCCATGGTGGCGGCGAACTTCACGGGGGGTGAAGCGGAAGACTTGCGCCGGGCGATGGGTTTCAAGCGTTCGGAAGAGCGGATGCACAAGATCGAAGCGAAGTTGCGGAGCGGCATGACGCAAAACGGATTCAGCCCGGAGACACAGGAAGAGATCATCACGCAGATTACCTCGTTCGCCCGTTACGGATTCCCCGAATCGCACGCAGCGAGTTTCGCACTCATTGCTTACGCGAGCGCCTATTTGAAGCAGTATTACCTCGCGGCGTTCACGGCGGCGCTGCTCAACAACCAGCCGATGGGCTTTTACAGTCCGGCGGTGCTGGTGCACGACGCGCAACTGCACGGGTTACGGGTGAAACCGATCAACGCGCTGCACTCTGAATGGAATTGCACCATCGAACATGCGATGAAGGACGGACAGGATGTTCCTTCGCTGCGCATCGGATTCCGGTACGTTCGGGGCATGCGGCAGACCGCGGCAGAGAAACTCGGCGCGGAGCGACAACTCCGTGCTTTTGACGGAATCGAAGATCTCATTCGCCGCGTGCCGGAACTTCAGAAGCAGGAGCTCGTCACCTTGAGCGAAATCGGGGCATTCAACCCGCTCGGAAAAGGGATGCACCGACGAAGCGCGCTCTGGCAGGTGGAGCGAGCGGCGCGCCCCGCGGGCCCGTTGCTCGATGCGATTCCCGAACAAATGGAGTTGTCCCCGCTTTTACAAATGACCGATGAGGAGCGCCTGGTTGCGGATTTTCGCGGGTCGGGCATGAGCCCTGGCCCGCATCCGATGACGTATTGCCGGGAGGCTCTATCCAAGCTGCAAGTAAAACGAGCGTGCGATTTGCCTCGCGTGCCGGACGGGCAATACACGCGGGTAGCAGGATGCGTAATCGCTCGGCAGCGTCCGGGAACAGCCAAAGGCTTTGTCTTTCTGAGTCTGGAAGATGAGACAGGAATTTCGAACGTGATTGTCAATCCTGACCTTTACGAGAAATACCGTGTGGTGATCAACCGTGAGAAATTCCTTCGGGTTGAAGGCGTCCTGCAGAATCAGGACCACACTATATCCATCAAGGCTTCCCGCGTGCTCCCTATCTCGATTACCGCAGTGGAAACGCAGTCCCATGATTACCACTAGCAATGACAACGCCGCTAGTCAGAGGGGAGTGGTTGCTGGGTTTGCACCACGGACTGCTTTGGTGACTGCCCTTTTTAGGCGTACGAGTTAAAGATTTCAATGACGCCGTGCTGGCCGTTCTTGTCGTGAATGGTCCACGTCACCTTAAACAAGGTTTCGCCGTGCAGTTTCTTCTTTGCCTTCTCGAAGTGGACGACGACTTTCGAGATGTGCTGTGCGGTATTGCCCGTAACTTCGAGTGGTATGTCCTCCACAATTTTGGCGTACACGTGGAGGAAGTGGGTCCAGCCGCGCTTTAGGGACGGCAGGCCGTAGTCCGCCAGGAGCTGGTCGAGCTCATCGCGGAACGACTCCATCTTCGAGATCCGGTGTATCTCGCTTCGTAGCATCGGCGGCAGGTTGCGCAGCTCTAGCTTTTGGTCCCTTAGGAGTGGGTGAGCCGCGTCGAACTGGCGGAGTATGTCCTGCGCTCCGCGCCCAGTGAGCTTCGCATGCAGCACCCAATCGCAGTGGAACTTGAGGTTTGGATACGCGCCCTTGGGTTTGTCGCGCTCGATGAGTTTCCTAGTTTCCGTCAGTAGGTAGACGGCCCGCGCTTCTGATGCGATACCCCTGTCGAGCTCCTTCTGTAGTTTCTTGATGATATCGGGCGTGCTCATGATCGGCCCTTGAGCCACGTGAATTTCGCCAGTCGCCCCTGAAGGTCGTCGTTCCTCTCCGCCTCGCGCTGGACTTTGTTGTGCCACCACTGCCTCACGTCTCGCTTCTGGTTCGCGTCGAGGGGCTGGTCGTAAAGCTCGGAGTAGGCGCTCGTCACGAAGGTGTCCGCGCGCCCGTGCGCGCCGCCCACGCTCACGTTCTGGAACGCGAGGCGTATGAAGATATCCTCCTCGTTGCGGTTCAGCTCCAGCTCCCTCACGTAGTCGCTCAGGAACTCACGACTGCGGGGCGCGTCCTCCAGCACCTTTTTGAGTCGCTCCATGTCCGCTCTCTTCTTGTTCATCAGCTTGGCCTTTTCCTCCAGTGTTGCAAGCATGGCGCGTCCCTCCGGCGTCAGCCTAATCGTCCAGTCCCCTGAGCCGACGAGCCGCCTCACGTCGCCCAGCTCTGCGAAGTCCCACCACAGGTTTTTGGTCGAGTCGTACTTCTTGAGCTCCATCCGGCCATCCTTCCACAGCAGCACCATCGGGTCGAGCAGGACGTGGTCGTCCGCCTCCCCGAGCGCGGGGTCTCCGAACTCGTGCGCCCACTGGCGGACGAAGTTGCGGTAGCCGCCCACAGTGACGGGGTGCGGTCGGTCGCCGGAGAGATTCCCAATTCGGAGCGCCGCGAGCGTGTAGAAGAATTGCCGACCCCGGTCGGCGGACGAGAGAAACCCGGAACCGCGCGCAAGGCGGGCGCGAAGTTGCTCAATAATAAATTCACGAAGTTGCTCGGTGTTCTTCCATTTTGTCGTTCGTTTTCTGGCATCGAAGTCATGCGCGCGAATTAAGGCGCGCAGGATCTCGATTGGCTGGTCGCGAAGCCACAGACGAAACGCGGATTCGCCTTTGGTCGAGTACTCTGTATGAATATCAGGAAGGGACTCCAGAGGGAGTCCTTGGTTCTGCTGCTTGCGCCGCAGCTTACTCGTTGGTAGAGGCGAGAGCAGGGCGTCGAGTTGATCCGCGAACTTGGGATTTCGCTCGGCTTCTTCGCTCAAGAGCTTAACCAGGCCTTGCAACATACTTATCAAGGCTTTTTGGCTTCGCATCGTTGAATGACCTCTCGCGCTATCGCCCTAAGAGGATAGTACGCTGAACCGTACTTCCCTTTGAAAGTCGGGATTCCTGCATCAACATCAGCCCCGCGAGCGACGTCAACCGTTTGCGGAACTGACCCTTCAAAGATGGGTGGTTGCGCAAGGGCTCCCGATTCTGCAAACTTGCCGAGTCGGCGAGCTTTTAAATCTTCAATGACCCGCCGATGCAGATTGTTTGATTGGACTTTTGTCGCGACTATCCCCAATGCGGGTATCGAATGCCCAATATCACGCGCGAATCGGTCAACGCTTTCAACAATCTGGTAGATGCCCCAGGTCGAGACAATGTCAGGAATCGTAGGTATGACGTAACCGGTCGAGATTCGCAGTCCGTTCTTTGTTACTGTGCCTAAACTCGGAGGACAGTCAATAATGACGTAGTCGTAGCGGTCTAAGACCGGATGTAAGGCGTTCTTCAGTATGTCTAATGGACTGGTCGTAAAATTCCCCGAAAGAGCGATCATCGGGATTCGGTCTTGGATGTCGATTAGTCGAATGCTTGAAGGCAGTAAGTCGAGTCTGGCGATTCCTCGCTCGATCGTCGATACCCGGCGAACAATAGCCTGTTCAACGTCAAACCTCGGTGGGTCGGCCGGGTTCAGCTTGTCGATAAAGAGTTGCGCGATAGTTTTTCCAGTTTTGTCGAGCTCGGCCCATTTTTCCTCTGAAATTAGTGTCACTGTAGCGTTGGTCTGAGGATCAAGGTCGACCAAGAGGACGTGTTTACGTTCCTCGTCTGCCAAGATTTCCGCGACTGCGACCGCAGTCGTTGTTTTTCCAACGCCGCCCTTCAAATTGATAAAACTTAGTACGTGGGTCTGTTCCCCTTTGAAGTTCTTCACCCAAGCCTCAACGATCTCACGATTCCACACCGGTCCGCTTTGCAGCGTTTGGACGGGCACCGGGAAATCGTCATAGCGTACCCTCCAATTGGAGACTGCCTGCTTAGACACGTGCGCGAACTCGGCAATCTCTGCAACCCCTACCAAGTTGTCGGATGTCAACATTTCCACCTCCGCAAGTTCTTCTGACACGGAACCTCCATTCTGTGTACATAGTACACGTATAAAGATATTGTGTCAAGCCGTCAGGTGAGCAAAGGACGAAGCTATGGAAATCGAGGCACGGTTGCGAGCGGCAACCCGGAAACGGACCTGCTGCCGCTAGGTAAAGAGAGCAGGTTGAGGAGATGCATTCTCGGCGTCGCGGAAATTGCTAAGGCCGACGCCGACTAGGCGGAAGCGCTGCCCGGGGCCGAGGATGACGCGATCGCGCAGTGACAGGGCGATATCGGTCAGCTCTTCGCAGGAAGATGGCGGAGAGTTTGGGGTGTGGCTGCGAGTGAGACTCTTGAATTCGCTAGTCGTCAGTTTCAGTACGACGGTGCGAGGGGTTCGTGATTCTCTCCGCGATGCGGCCCATGTGTGCTCCGCAAGTCTTCGAATCATAGGTTCCGTCTCGGCCAGCAAGACATCTTGCTCGAAGGTGTCCTCGGCGGATATGGATTGTGTTGGCCTGTCAGGAACTACCTCGTTGTTGTCGATTCCGCGGGCCAGCTCGTAGAGACGCACGCCATAGCGGCCGAAGCGGCCTTCCAATGTTGCCAAATCAATTCGCCGCAGGTCGGCGATCGTTTGTACCTCAAGCTGCTTCAGTTTTTCTTCCGTGACTTTGCCTACTCCGGGTAGACGACCCACGGGCAGCGGCAACAAAAATGACTCTACTTCTTCCGGTTGTATGACAAAGAGTCCATTTGGCTTCTTCCAGTCCGAACCAATCTTTGCGAGGAATTTGTTTGGGGCTACGCCCGCCGATGCCGTCAAGCTCAGTTCTGAGCGGATCTGTTCGCGAATCGTGCGTGCCACTTGTGTTGCGGTAGGCAAGCCAGTCTTGTTGTCCGAAACGTCGAGATAGGCTTCGTCGAGGGATAGCGGTTCGATCAAGTCAGTGTGCCGTTTGAAGATTTCGCGTACTTGGCTGGAGACCGCCCGATAGCGCGGGAAGTCCGGGGGCAGAAACACGGCACTAGGGCATAGCCGCTCGGCACGAACAGCGGGCATAGCAGAACGCACGCCGAACTTTCGCGCTTCATACGAAGCAGCGCACACCACGGAGCGATTCCCGCGCCATGCCACGATGACAGGCTTCCCTCGGAGTTGCGGATCATCCCGCTGCTCCACGGACGCATAAAACGCGTCCATGTCGATATGAACGATTTTGCGGACTCGCATTCCGCAACCATCTTATTCCGGTGTTCTTGCGGAGTGCGAGTCCAGCCGTTCAGACCGAGGACGGTTCAAGAGTCAGCACGCAACTTGCGACTCTTGATTTCTGTTGACGTTGCCTTCGTCCGCTTCACCGTCATTTGCTTTGAACTTCAATTGGGCGACGGTGTATTCGGTGACGGCGATGTCCTCCCGTACCTTGCCGAAGTATTTCGCTTGCATGAGTTTCCCTTCGGGTCCGGGGTGGCAGTAGAGGTAACGCACCTCCACAACCTGCTCCACTTTCGGGAGCGCATAACGGTCGGGCACACCGACAGTTCCCATGAATCGCGGGCGATTACCGTCCATAAGATACACGGCGATGGAGCGATGCCCTTCGCTCGCTTTCTTGTCGGGCTTTGGGCCAACGATAAAGGATGCGGTTGCTACAAACTTGCATTTGTAGTGTTGTCCAGCCCGACCACCGGCATAGGCGGCGTATCTGTTCTTGCAAACGAAGCCTTCGGCGTTTTCGTCGTGCATCGCTTTCACGAAAGCGCGTTTTGCCTTCGGCGTCATCGCCGTTTCACAGACGCGAATAGTGCTGTGGACGCCGCGAAAGAGCCGAGTCAGGTGGACGTAGCGGATTTCATAAGGCTGGACGCGCAGGTCGGTGTCATCGACGCTGAGCAGGTCCCAAGTGTAGAAATGGGAATCGGTGATTTCGCCGTCAGCAAGAAAACGACGTGCTTGCACGAGGTCGAGCGATTCCGCCAACCGAGAATCGATGGAAATGATTTGGCCGAGTTTGTTGATGCCGGAATATTTTCCCTCTGCTTTTTGTACCGCGAGTCGCCGCCCATCGAATTTCTGCTGGAACCACCAAGCCACGTCATCGGCCAGCTTCAGAGCGTCCGGTTCCTCGATGGGCGTCAGCAATTCCGGCGTGTGACCGGACTGTTCTTTTGCGGTGGGCAACCCAACGGAGAGCGTCGCATCTCCATTCGTGCTCGCCTGAGAGAGCTGATAACCCTTGCCCATTTTTTCTCGGAGGATGCGGTCGTACACGCGCTTCGCTTCCTCGTGGACAACGCCGTTCGCTTTCACGTCGCTCTGCAAGGAGGAACCCCGTCGGCCCCATTGCGCGTGCACGGACCATTGGTCGTTTTCCTTCTCCAACTGCAAGTGGTACACCTTGTCGGAACTGCCTTGGCGGAAATACAACTCTGCTCGTTCAATTTGCATTGTTCGCTCCTTCGCGTTATTAGTTTTGCCCCTCGTGCACCGCAGAGCGGTGCATGAAAAGCAAGTCCCTTCTTGGCGAGGTGAGGCGCCTGTCCATCCGCGCAGTCAAGGCCGCGGGGTAGGCGTTCATCGGAGCGAAGCGGAGAGCCTTGACGGAAGGAGCGGACGGATCAGGCGCAGGGTTTGGCCAGGAAGGGATGGCGAAATTGGATGTCTAGAAATCCTTAGCAGACGAATTCCGCCAATGAGTTTCTTGCAAAGGGACGACTCGCGAGCTGTGCGCTCACGAATCGGTGAGCGCCGCAAGCATTTGGGAAGCGGCCTTCTGAATATAGGTGAGACTGGCGGTTAGCGTTTCCTTGTCTCCGTTCCAGAGCTGGATGTAGTCGGCTGCGGCCGAACCGGTTTCGAGTCCAAGGGCATGGCAGACGACAAAGGCGGTCGATTCGGCCTCCGTTTCGCGGACTTTGCGCGACGTTTGTTCGCGGCGGTCGCCACGGTGTAGAAGCTCATGTGCCAGTTCATGCACGAGCGTCGAGAACTCCTCGGCGGGGGATTGACCCGGAAGCAGAGCAATGCGGCCGCCATACGAAGTGCCGCGCGCAGGCGCGATGTCTTCCGAGCACTCGATCGCGATATTTTGTGCCGCGGCAAACCTGCGAAGCACATCGCTATAGTCGCGTGGATCTCCGTGCACCATTCCAATCTGCGGAAGGTCTTGGCCGTCAGTCTGACTGACATCAAAGACGTAAGCGGCGCGGAAGCCTGCGATGTGCGAAGACTGCTTCTCGTCGTCCTCGGAGTTCTCCGTCTTGCGCCGCACGATGGGGGCAAGAATCATGATGCCTTTCTCGCCTTTCTTCACGAAGCGACCGAGTTGGTTCCACGTACGGAAACCGGCGACGTAGCTGGCATTCGGCTTTTGTGAGGCGATCAGCATCACGTTGTAGAGACTGTAGCGGTGGAAGCGCCCGATGGCCTTGAGATAGCTGGTTAATGCTTCGCTATGCCCGGCTTGCAGCGCAGCCACGAGCTGTTCCGTAGCCTTGTCCGTAATTTCCTTGATTTGTTCTGCTTTCATTTCCGTTCTCCTGTGCGGGGGATTTGGTTCCCTCACTCGAGGCCGGGGAACCAAAGGACCGCGTCTGCAGGAGAACGGAATGAGACCTATGGAGAGCCGAAGCGGGAGGCAACCGATGTGCCGCGAGTCTCCGAGTGGCGCACCGGTGTGCAAGCTGAGGCTCGGGGAAATCAGGGAACAAGGGGCCCGGAAGGACTGGCGGTCACCAGTCCGGGAACTGAGACAGAACGGTACCCCTATCGCATAGACCTTGAGGGGCGCCCAACTCTGGGTACAGGGCCTGTTGTCGAGACAGCGCAGTTCCGCGCAAATGTGGAGGAATCATTCACTGTCAGCGCGGACGGTCATTACGTGGGCGCGGACGGCTTTCTCGTCCCAAGGGATTTTCGAGAGTTCTTCGAGCGTGACCCTCTCTGGGTGCGCCGCTGGGTAAGGAAACGAGTTGGCCGAAGATTCGGACGGGACGCGGTCTTCGATCTGGAACAGGAGTTGTTGCTCTACTTCTGCACGCTACCTTCCAAGAGCCGATTTCGAGAGAGGGGAGCGAATGGAAAGCCGATGGGGTGTGGGGACATAATCCAATGTTTCGATCCTGTTCGGCACTATGGTGCGACAGCCGCGCGTTTTCACAACTTCCTCAATCTCTGTCTCCGCAACCGACTCAGTACGATCTTGATGAAACGACGGCGTGAACCTCTGTGCGATCCACGAAACCTGAGCCTGCAGAATTTCGAGGTGCCGCCCGTAAATGGAGAGAGCCCGATTACTCCTGGCGAGATAGACGAAGCCTATCTATTGAGGCACTCGAATAGATTTGCGGCGGAGGTTCGGCGAAGGGAACGCGCAGAAAATCCCATTCTCCGCAGATATGTCGGCGAAGGCGAAGAGTTCGCAGCACGGGAAAACCCACAACTCCTGACGGCGATTCAGGCGATTCAACGAAGTCGGACATTGCGAGAGGCCGAACGCAGCAGCGGAATGACCAGCCGTGACTTCCGAAGATGCCGCCGCGAGCTATTGCTCTTGAGGCACGGATTTCCTGATAGAGGGCATCACAGCGGTCGAAGAGCTCAGAAGGCATCCGAATCGTCGGAGGTGTTCGTGCAAGAAACGAGAAGAGTACTTCTACGCGAAGAGCTGTACGAGCGAGTGTGGACAACCTCCGTGCGCCGGCTCGCAAAGGAGTTTGGATATTCGGACGTTGGACTCTCGAAATTGTGTCACAAACACCAGATCCCGACGCCGGGACTGGGTTATTGGAGGAGGGTGGAGCTAGGTCAGAAGCCTCCTCGCACCCCCCTGCCGACAGTGGAGCAACCCTCTCCCTACCAAATCGAATTGACCATCCGCGAGCATGTTCCCGGTCAAAGGAGACCGGACAAAGCTGACGTGCCGGTTGTTGCAGTCCGTCCCGACAAAGCGCTCTCGCATCCTTTCATTGTTCGGCTGGAGCGCCTTTTTCGAAACCCGAAGAAAGATGAAAGGTCACTGCAGGTTCCACGAGCAGGCAGAGCGTCACACTTGATGGTGACCGAGGGAACATTTCTGCGGGCGCTGCAAATTGGAGATGCTCTCTTTAGGGCGTGCGAAGAACACAACATTCAGGTCGTTTGGCCCAAGGACGACGGCGCCAGCCTGACGTTGATTCACGAGTCCGAAACGGTCGGATTCTGCATCTCGGAGGTCCTTGAAACCAAGGCGCACACGCCGTCGAAGGAGGATATTGATCGCAAGAAAAAGGACTATTGGTGGTCGGCTCCGAAATGGGATTACACGCCATCTGGCCTTCTGAGAATCTCTTTGCTCTCCGGCGAGACGACATCGACACGGAAGAACTGGTCGGACGGAAAAAAGTACAGGTTGGAAGAATGCCTCGGGGAAGTAATTGCCAGCGTCGGCGTATTGGTGCAGGCCATCAAGAAAGTAAAGGCAGACCGGAAGCGATGGCACGAAGAATTTGAAGCCGAGCAGAAACGCCGGCGGGAAGAAGCGGAGCGGGCGCTTGAGATCGCGCGGAAGGGCGAAGTCCTTGTCAAAGCGGCTCAGGCGCTGCACCAGAGCCAACTCGTTCGGCGGCTCGCAGCGCGTCTTGGAAACTCAGTCCATTTCGACAAGCTCGACAACGAGTCGCAAAGCCAAATGCGGACGTTGCTTGGGTGGTGCGCGGAGTATGCGAATCGTATCGATCCGACGTGCCAGCCGGATTTGCTCCTGCGCAGCTTCTATAAGAAAGAGTCCGATTTACTGGAACCCTGACGATTCATCGAACCGAGCAGACCGCCCGTTACGTGGGGTTTCCAGAACGCCGCGCTTGAGAACTGCTTCGATACTGTTCATGGGAACGAGAACGCGGCGGGCAATGCGTAGGACACGGATTTTCCGTTGAGCGATGCAGTAGTCGAGAGTCCGAATGCTCACACCCAAGGTCTGAGCGGCCTTTGCCTTCGAAAGCGCTACAGGCCGAACCAATTCGGATTTCTTCCCCTCGGACGGAGTCGGAGTCGAACCACAAGGGAAAATTCGCTGGATTTCCTGGCGAACAGCAGTCTGGATCGCTTGGAGAAAGGCATCCCCGAGTTCGTCGAGAGAAAGGATCTGGCGATGGCCATTGGCCTCAAGAATAAGTTTGAGAGTCATGATCGCGCTGGGAGGAAATCCGCTGGCGCCGGGGAAACGGAGAGGAGAAACTGGCGAATCGCATTTCATCGGAACGATCTGCGGCCTGTCGAGCGACGCCGAATCAGCGGTTTTTTGGATTTTGTGGCTGTTCTGGATGTTACCGACAGGTGCAGCGCGTCCCTCATGCGAAACCCCAATTCCTCCGTTCCGCCTGTGTAATTAGAGAACCCCCTTTCTTTGCTGCCAAAACAACAAGCAATAGAGCAGCAAACAAACGGCTCTCATTTTGTCTATGCTGAAGAGAGCGGTTTTTGTCTCAGATGACTAGGGCGGAGCAAACGGCTAGATAGGATTTTCAGATACTCCTGCGTCTCCACTTTCGCCACAGACGAGTCGTCGCCGCGCATAACAAGAGCAAGGCCAAACCTGACGCAGTGATCCCGGCAAAGTCCACCAATGGTGTTCGCCACCGCCATAGGGGCGCGCCGGTCCACGCAGCAAGAAGACACACGGCGGTTAGAACAAGCGGTAGAGCGAGAAACGGAAAGAGTGTTCCGCGCAGAGGCCAGGAAAACTGGCTCCACGATTGTTCGGGGTCCTTGCGATCGGGAAGAACTGCCAATTCTTCGCTCGGCAGCGTCAGGAATGGCCTCCAATATTTTTGATAAGAACTCGCAAGGTACGTCAGACCTTTGTCGTCGTGTTTCTCAATCGAGAATAGATCACTGTGGCCGAAGCCCACGGCTCGAATATTGTGTACCTGATCGCCGTCAAACCCTCGGCGTCCTGACGGGCCTGACTCAGTGATCGTCACGTGCGCGAGAGGGACGATCCGGTCTTCCGTCCCATAGTGGTTGAGCACATCCTCAACAAGATGGGCTCGTCGGATACTCTTCCAGTCAAAGTCCGGACGCAGGATGCAGCCGGCCAAAATGACGCGACCGAACTGCAGCCGGTCGGACTCGTCTCTCCTCAACTCGTCCTCGAGTAGATGACCGAATAGCCAGGTTCCAAAACTGTGCGCAATCACGTCGGAATTACCGAGAAACCCTTGTGCCCGCGCTTCATCCCGAAGGGCAACGAGTTTTGCGCGCAGCTCTCGTTGGAATTTCCGGCGACGCCAGGCCAAGATGACACCCACAACAACGAAGCCGTATTTGTAGACGGCAACCGGAACGGAACGCCCCCAGGTTGTGCTGAACCTCCAGCTGAACGCCTCTTGCCAAGCGCCCGATGTATTCATGCCATGGATGGCAACCACCCAGTCGACGCTGCGAACAGCGCTGAGTTCTCGGACAAAAACGGTCTCGTCCACGACCCCGCCATGTTCGCGAAAGTTCTTTCCGCAGCGGGGACACACCGGCACCGTGATCTCTTGCGCGTTTAGCTCCTCGGCGCACTCTGGACAGAGGTGACGCTCACGACGCTCGACCCAACCGTCCGATGCAAACCGCACGAGTACAGCAAGAGCATCCGCTTCAGGCGCGGGAAGACCCCCTGCCGTGAACTCGGAATGCCGTTGCTCGGACTGCTCCTTGAGTCTTTCGAACTGCGGGCCCGGCATCTCCTGCGCTAAGAAAGCCCAGTATTCCGGAGGCGGGGGAATCTTGGTGCTTCCCTGGCCAACCCAAATCGCCTTGGGCGGAGCAATCGAAGACGTTGCGAGGTTCATTGTTGGGTGCCCAATTTAGCAAGTATGCTCCACACCTCCGAGACCTCCATCTGCGCACGGAGGCGAACTCGACGTTCCTTGCCATAGAGTTGCACCCGCAAAGGTCGTGTCAAACCCAAACTGTTCTTCTGAAAAATAAAGACTCCGTCTGCGCCCTGGAATGACCGCAGTTGCTGCGGGCGCACCGAATTGCGGACGTCCTGAATGGCTGGCTCTTCCCAGTAGGCCTTGTCCGTCGAGTTAGCGGCAAACTCGACGGAGGCGCCCCCGGATGTCAAGCGAGATCGTTGGGCCTTTACTTGGGGCGAAGGCGTTTTGTTAGTCGGCACGTTTTGCTGATCGAGGTTTCTTGAAATGACGGCAATATCCATCTGCTGGCGCTCAAGGGCGTCCACGTCCATCAGCAAGCGGAGGACTCGTTTCGCCTCCTCGACAGCTGCCTTGTGCTCGGGACCCTGGATCGGATCGGGGATGAACAGTCCCGCAATGCCCTCCTTAACTCGCGCTTCGAACCGAGTGATGGCACGCCACTCGACCTTGCGGAACGCCCGGTACTCGTATAAGTCGAGTTCCTCTTCCTTCTGGTAGTCCTTCTCCGGCGCGGGAGCCCAGTCAGGGGAGGCCTCTTGCCACACAAGCCGTAGCACCGACTCATTGAAAGATATGGAGGTGAGTTGCGGCTCGTCGGGGAATGCCAGCGCGGTTTCTCCGTTCCAGACACCATCGAGTTTCGCGCTGGAGACACGTTGGCGAATCTTCGGTTCCGTCAGTTCTTTGCGAAGAGTGGAAGAAATATTGTAAAGGTAGACGTGTTGGTCACCCCATCCCTCTACGCTCGCGAGCCAGGCACGCACATCCACGAGCGTGAGCTCTCCAGACTCGATCGCGGCCGTCAGATTAGCCTGGAATTCATCCTTATTCGCGCCCACTGGGATGCCTTCGCTGCGCAGGAGGTTTTTCACGAACCGATTGCCTTGCGCGCGGATAATGCCTGCAGCAAGGCGCTTCAGGTCCTCGATCTCCGCAGGAGTGGGACGGACGGAATTCATGCCGATAGAACGGTCATTTCCCATCTCATCGAAAACGGATGAGACGCAAAAACAGATCAGCCGCTAGACGGACGAACGAGGCAAACATGGAAGGAACTAAATAAGCATTAGCCACTTTATTGTTGCCTCATCTTCGCTACAGGAGTCCCAGACTGTTTAGGCTTCAGATAGGTTGACTGCCAAGCTACGGCCCACTATACTCCCGGCTTATTCGTTACCAGAAGTAAATTTTTCCTCGACATTGGAATTGGATTTGGATTTGCGGGCGTTAGGATAAGACGCATTAGGGCTACCCAGTCATCCTGTTAAATTGTGCGGTGCATCTCGAGCTTGCACGATTGGCGCAGGGTCAACTTTACAGCAGGAGGCTTTATGGCATCTGGTTCCTTGGCGGCGGCGCAAGCCACAACACAAAATCGACTCAGCGTTTTCGCGAGCGCCTTCAAGAACTATATGGGTGTAATGCCGGTAGTGACCGCTGCGCTTGCCCCACTGTTGACGTTTCTGAGGGCCATTCCGACATACGAGAGTCAAAGGACGACTCTCGCTACTCTTTCTGGCATCGTCGGTTTTTTGATGCTCGCGTGGGTTTTCTATGTGCGGAGAACCATTGCACTCGGAAGCCTGATTAGGGGATTCCGATTCCTGATCAACATCACTCCGTTTTTACTTATCGTTTGCACGCTAGGGTTCTTCCTTGGCTATTTCCAGATTCTTGGAAAGTCAACAGACGCCGCCTTGAAGTTGGTCCAGGCAGACCCCGCGACTTATATCGAACAAGATAAATCCTTGAAGTTCAAGACCGCAAATGACGTGCTGAAGCATTGGGACGACCGCCCGATCCCAAACTCCGCTTGGCTGCAGCTGGTCTATCTCGGCATCTTTCTCTCCGCCGAATGTGCGTTTGTAATGATGGCGTTACGGGAATACATAAACGACACACGCCGCGTCTCGGAGCTTGAATGGATGTTCGGGAAGCAGGACGCGCAGGCGTTAGCGGAAATACAAAAAAGCGTCCAAGACCGCATTCAACGCGAAGGGGCCTCAAGCTAGGAAACGCCGCCGGCAAAGGCAACACGCTTATGACGATGCATTTGTCTGGCTTAGCGGCCGATTGCAGACATCGAGGCTTTCTATGAATAAGAAGTCCAATCCGAAGAAGAAGCGCATGGCAAGAACTCCGGAGCGACCCCTTCCCAAAGAAGCCGCAGCCGCAGTAAAAATTGAGAAAGTTGAGGAGCGAAGACTCCGAGCAGATCAATTGGAAACGATTCTTATCGACTGTATTCCGCTGGCTGGCGGTAGTCACGACCCGATCGACCTTTCAAATATCTTGCAGTTCTACCGTCTTGATAAGGATAGTGTGCTCGTTTTCGCGGGTTATGTCGTTGGCAGCGCGGATTATGGAGTCAGGCGGTTCCAATTCAAGTTGCCTCCGAACGCTCTCGACGGCATTTCGGTGAGCTCAAAATTGAGCGAAGTCGCAAACACGATTCAAGATAACGCAGTGCCTGCCTAGGTTTCGACGCAAGTGACGAGGGAAAATGTATAAGGCAAGGTTCCGTTCGTTGGTTGTGCTGCTGGTCCTAACTCTCAGCGGCATGCCCGCCGCACGTTCGCAAGAGTGCACCAACCAATTCAATCGTGCAGTGTGGCACCCGGATCAGGCGCTCATCTCTGCGAATCTGATGCATCCGTTGCGTCCTGCGGAACAGACGCAAGCCGAATGGCTTCTCCTTGATTCCACGGGCAACGTAACGGTTTCCCTTGCGCCGGTCACGGTCCAGAACTACGGAGATCCAGATCATCCTGAAGCACCGCCGAGAGCAACTTCGACTTCTGTTTACGTTCGCCCTATGCAACCTCTCATGATCAATCACACCTACTATTTCAGAGCACGGAATGTACTTACGGCTGGTTGCAAGAAGATACAAGCGGAGATCGCTCCGACCGTCGTCTTGACGGAGCGCAAGACTCCTCCAGTGTTCGCCGTCTCACCCTCAACGAGTCGAGATGATTCCGATTTCTATCTCGCTCCAACCATCGACGGTGCATCTGGTTCGAAAGCGTCGTACACCCTTGACGGAAAGTTTCAGTATCGAAGAGCGTGGATTGCTCCTCAATTCGGAACGAATACAACCTATCGTCCAGGGATCAGTTTTACGCCCGGAATGAGTGTCAAAATAAGCAGTAACCCGAAGGAAGACGGGGATTCGGTCAACATACGGGCTCCCGTTGAGGTCTTAACGATTGTCGATCCCATATCCCTTCCGAATCTAGCGAAAATACTCCCCGCGGTGATTGCGCGGCCGGGTTTTGTTGTGGAAGCGGATAAGAAATTTCACGATGTGAACGCCATCTTTAGTGATGGCGAGTATTTCGTTCTTCACGGGCTTGACTACGGACCTATGCAAATCGTGACCGAACCCATGGTCGGATTGGAAACAGGGTCGAATCTCAAGGCGCAAACTGTTGGAACCTATCCCTCGGCGATTCTGCGGGCTGATTTGGGATTCAGAGTCGTGGCGACAATATTTCAACCATCGAAAGGTAAGCCGCTGTTCTCGCTCGAGAGCAACTACATACGGCGCTTGTTGCTGAATCCTGAACCGACCTACACCCAGGATAGCAAAGGCAACCTCGTGTTGTTGTCGGTTGGAACCCAGCCTCGGGATCATGTCGACCTGAAGATCAGTTACAACCTCACCCCGTTGGTGGCGCTTTCCGTCGGCTACGAATTTGGTGAACTACCACCGGTGTATACGAAGGTAGACAACAAGTATACGTTTGGAGTGACGTTCAAAGGTCAGCTCCAAGCCAAACCCAAAAATACGGACTAGTAATAACTGACCCGACTACGGACGGGAATCCATGACATTGCTGTCGCGGAAGCCCATCGAAACCGAGCTAACCGACAGCCGGTCGGCGTTTCGACCCCGAGGTCAACGAAATGGCAAGTGCGCGTCACAAGACATGGAAAACGTTTCCGCTCTGGGAGCACCAGAAACACGCCGTTCAAACCATCAGTGATTACATCGAAGCGGAGTCCGACGGTTCGGCATTGATCAGAATGCCCACCGGTACGGGCAAGACCGGCGTTATTGCCACGGTTGCGCGGTGTCTGCCGAACATTCAAAACGTCCTCCTCCTCACGCCGTGGGCGGCACTACGAAAACAGCTCGAACGAGATCTGTGCAATCGATTTTGGTCCCGAATCGGAGTGGATCCGGAACCGTGGCCGGCCGACTTTAAACTCGTGTTCCCCTCAACGATTAGAAAGTCAGTCGATGAGAGCGAGGGCAAGACGATTTTTATAGGCACGATCGCGGCATTGCAGGCAACACTGGCAGGTTGGGAGGACGACTACCACGCCCTAAGAAAGAAGATTGATTTGGTGATTGTTGATGAAGGACATCGTGAGCCTGCTCCGAAGTGGGCGCAAGCCGTTCGTGGATTGGGAAAAGCGACTGTGCTACTTACAGCGACGCCATATCGGAATGACCACAAAATGTTCAGCGTGGATGCGGGCCATATCTATTCCTATTCTCATCGCAAGGCAGTCGAGGATAGATTCATAAGGGAAGTGAAATTTAATGAGGAAAAATTCAGTAGCCCAGACTCATTCGTGAAAGAGCTTCTTCGCTTTTATAACGGACCCTTCCGCAAGAAGAAACCGAATGCGGTGATAGATCATCGTGTGATCATCCGTTGTGAAACTGACGTGGAAGTAAATGAAATCGCTGCCGCGCTCAAGGAAAAAAGGCAAACCGCCATCGCGATTCATGAGCGGTTTACGGACGAGGAAGAAGATTACACGCAAGAGGTTCCCGATACGGACAAGGAGGATGCGACATTTTGGGTTCATCAAAACAAGCTAATTGAAGGAATTGATGATCCGCGTTTCTCACTCGTGGCAATCTATGGCCCATTTGGGAACGCGCGCAGTTTGGTTCAGCAGGTTGGCAGGGTGTTACGGAACCCTACGCGCGCGGCAGGCCAAACCGCTTGGGTATTCTGCAGCGTTGGAGGTACACAACAGCCTTTCTGGGAAGGGTACCGGAAGTACGAAGAAAACTTTGAGCAAAACCCAGTCCGCCTAGAGGTTCGGCAACAGTTTTTCACGATGTTGGAGCAGCAACCGGAATACGAATACTTTGATGGCTCGTATAGAAAGCGATTTGATTACGCCGCGGCCGACCTACACCTAGGTTTTAAGTATCCGCTGGCAACTAACGTCGTTCGTGTACAGAGGTCCTTCGATATCAAGGAATTCCTTGCTGCGATCAAGCAAGAATGGCACGAAGCGGATCTGGAGATCCTAAAACTCGAACATCCTGATGCCGACAGTTGGGTACACGTCTATATAAGCTTCGGAAATTCGCCCTTGTTAAAGGACGAGGCATTCGTTGGCTACAAGATCGGAATTACCGTCACGCATAGAGAAGGGAACCTTCTTTATTTTTGGGACAGTGACGGGAACAGATCCGAATACCTGGACGCTAATGCGGAGCCGATCTCACCCATCCGTCTCCAGAGACTCTTTGCCGGCTCCGCATCTCGGCTAAGCCAGGTTTCCCTGATGAGCATGGAATTGGGTCGGACAGGCATTCGAAGGCGCACGATTCACGCGCGTTCGATCTCCGAAACGGCACCAGGTCTTGCTGACCACATGAATTATTGTTCTACCGCGGCGGGTCAGGTGGGTCCGACTGCCGACGAGTTGCACCGAAGGTATGTTGGATTTACCAGGGGAAGAGTTTCGGACCTTAGCACGCCAAGTGCGGATTTTCAGACGTACCTCAACTGGATCCAGCAGGTCACCAAGGATCTCAACGATACGCAGGATGGAGAAGTGGAGCTTTTCGAACGCTTCGCGGACTTCGTGCCTGCTCCTGACGATCCAGTGCCGCGCAATATTCTGTTTGATTTGGACGAAGCCTACGAACTGTATCGAACGAAAGTGACGGATGCGAAGGAAACACCCCAGAAGTTGTCTACAGATGATCTGTGTCTAGAGGTAGAAACTGCCGATCCGGGAGTCGTGGTCTGGATGGTGAACGGAAAATCTTACCGCATCAAAATTTCCTACGAACCCGATCGGAAGAGGTATTTGCTTGAATGCCCAAAACTCGAGCGGGCCTATGAACGGATTGAAGGTAAGGGGCAAAATCTGATTGGTTACCTGAACCGAGAACAGTCGTTTCGCATCGTGCCTATTACTCCCAACATAATCTATTCTCACGGCCGCTTCTATGCCCCAAAGCTTCGCTTGGGCGCTTCTCAGGGGCGGAACAGACTCGACTTGCTTCAGATCGTTGAAGGTGTTGATGCGCTCGGGGACCTGCACCACGAAAAGTTTCCAGCTTTGGGCGACGAGACCGGTTGGGATGCAGGGTCAGTGTTCCATTTGATTGATTCTTTGGGACAAGGCACTGAAATGAACAAACTAATGCGGGGTTTCGATACGTTGGTCTGCGATGACGCGGGGAAAAATGAGGTCGCAGACTTCATTGCAGCCGACAGTACAACAGGGCGGGTGATCCTGATTCATGCGAAAGCTGCGCGGGAAACGACGTTGCTATCGGCGTCAGCCTTTGCCGAAGTCTGCAGCCAAGCGGTCAAGAATCTCGACATTCTTACGCCGTTTTCTACGATTGAACCGCCAAATCTATCGCAGTGGGGAGGAAAGTGGCGAACGTATTGGAAGGAAATTCCCCAGGTCGTCGATGGACGAATTCGCTTAGGGAAGGGAACTGCGAACGAGGTATGGCAGAAAATCAGATCCATTATTCGCGACCCAACGGCGACCAGGGAAGTGTGGATCGTTGTTGGTAGTACCTTCTCGAAAGACAAATTCCGTGAAGCGGCAAACAAGAGCAAGCAGCGTCCGGAAATTATTCAGATTTTGTACTACTTGCAGTCAACTTGGGGATCTGTCGCGTCAATCGGAGCGCGGTTACGTGTATTTTGCTCGCCTTGAGTGAAAGCCAGAACGGGAAAGTATTAGTTGGCTCAATATAGATTGTTTGTAGCGTCGCTGTCACATAGACGTCACGCAGAAGAACTCGTTTGCAAGCCCCTGACTCCGGAGTGCCTTCCAAACATTTTGCACTATCCCAATCGATCATCCTTCGTTAAAAGACAGTAACTTGGAGCGACTACGTCTCTTAGCAATATATACAAACCGCATTTATATTACGGATTAGGGAAGACCACTGGTGTGACGTGACACATGGCATGTATGATGACCGCACCAAACCGGGCCGACTTCCGAAGCTGAGGAGCACGTATGCGCAATGCGGTAGCATTCGCCAACAACGACGTCGCCACCATCGCCTGGAGCTATGGGGCCAAACCAGAGGGCTGCATGGGCTTTGCGCTTTATCGTATCGATTCGAAGGGCACGGAGACGGCGCTCCCGAGCCATGCAGTGTTTCCGGGCGAGACCATCGCAAAAGGGCAAACGACGGCGCAGTTCCCTGTCCAGAAGTTTTACTGGAAGGATGTCTACGCGCGACTGGAGGGGGATAAGACCGGGAACTACACCTTCCGTTACAAGGTCGTGCCGCTCGAAGGACCGCCGGATGCGTTGAAGCCGATGGCATCGCTTCCGATCCTTACGACCAACGAGGTGACGGTGTCAGGGGTATGTTCGGCAAGTGTGACGGCAATCTTCAATCGGGGCCTTATCTCGACGCAACATGTCTCGGAGGCGTTGAACGGCAATGCCGATAAGGCCAGCCTGTTGGCGGCGATCAAGGTTCCTGGAAACCAGCTGCGGAGGGATCTGACCGGCGACATTCTAGGGACGCTAACCGGGTTTGTCGCACGCGCGAAGACGAGTGGCTCGATCTACGCGGCGCTTTACGAGCTAACGGATGTCGAGTTGGTGCAGTCGCTGGTGGGCATTGGAAAAAAGCTGAATATTGTGCTCGCGAATATCGTGGGAAAGCCGAAGCCGGGTGGGTCGGAGGAGGTAGCGGGCGAGAACGATGCCTCCGAGACTAAGTTGAAGGCGTCGGCTGCGTCACTGCTATATCGGAAGCCGCCGAGCAGTCACATTGTCCACAACAAGTTTTTGATTTACCAAGATGGGAGCGGCTCGCCGCAGGCGGTATTGACGGGCTCTTGCAACTGGACCGAGACAGGCCTGTGCGCACAGACGAACAACTCGATCGTGATTGAGGACAAGCTGGTGGCCGCGCGGTATCTGGCGTACTGGAAGAAGTTGCAGGCGGACGAGACGGCGCATGAGGCAGGCACACCGTTTCAGGACAAACCGCTGCGTACCTTCAACGGCACGGCGAAGGACCTGAACCTCGACAAGGGGACTGACGACGCAAGTACGCTGACGAGCTACTTTTCGCCCAATACCCCGAAACAGCGCAACAAGGGCAAAGGGGACGAGGCCTTCCCCATTGACATGAAAGACCTGAGCGATCGAGTGATGGCAGCCAAGAACGCGGTGCTGTTTCTGGCGTTTATTGCAGGGACGCCGAGCATTACGGAGTTTGCGGCGGCGGCCCAAAAGGCAAACAAAGCCCTGTTCGTGCGCGGGTGCGTGACGTCGCCGGATGCCGCCGGGAACTTTTACTACGACTTGAAGGGCACCTCACCACCGAAGAAGCAGAAGGGCGTCAAGAGCCCGCCAGCGCCGCAGGATGCGCGGGTGATCTCGGCGAACGCATTGGGCAAGACGGTGCCGGAAGGTTGGCAGAAAGAGCTGTTGAAGGCGGGGTTCGCCATTACGCACGATAAGATAGTGGTGATCGATCCGTTTGCGGACGACTGCGTGGTAGTGACGGGAAGCCACAATCTCGGGTATCAGGCTTCGTACAATAACGACGAAAATCTCGTAATGATTGAAGGCAACAAGAGGCTAGCGATGGCGTATGCAACGCATGTGCTGGATGTGTACGACCACTTTTCATGGCGTTGGACGGTTAACCACGGATCCAGCGTCGACGCCAACCTTAAAACCAAGCCCGATGACTGGCTAAACTGGTACTTCGACGCGCATGGGAACATCAAAACGGCCCAGTTGAAGTTCTGGATGCAAGCTACGGTGTAGACCGCGGCCAGAAACTCTCTAGACTTGTGTAGGTCTCATCACTTGCGATCCTAGGCGAACTCAGTGGCTAAACTGCTCATAGTCCATGGCGTCGGTTTCTTCGAATCGGACGAGGTTTTGCGCAGAGTGGGCACCTTTGCGCCATCTTTGGATCTGAAGATAGAAGATGTGTCCGCATTCAACTGGGACAAACGAGTCAACCGTGTATTTGGCAGACGCAAGTTCGACCTTGGCGTCCTTTCCAGAATGAGCGAAGGTGCCCTACGAGCCGCGAATCTCGGCTTTTCGTCGGACGCGTCTTATGCTGGGATACCTCGATGGGCGGTGGTTACCAGCAATGCCTGCATGCTGTCGATCCAGGCCGTCGCGATTTTCTGGCTTCCAGTGCTTCTGGCAGCCTTCTTTGCAAAGAGCATGCGCTGGACTGGCGTGGCAGTTCTGGCTGCCCTCCTGACTTTCTCTCTCTGTCTCGTAATTGCGTCGAAGCAGAAGAAGATCACTGCTGGTGCGCTAGCCAGAAGGGTCGCCTTGACATGTGTCTGGCCCATTCTCTATTTCCTAGCTGTCACAGTCACAGGGATTGTGATGCTCGCGTTGCTAATTGGCTATCTTCGCTTCAGCGGTTTCTTTCAGACTCAAGTCGATTTGCTTCATCTGAACGCTCTCCTCGTAATTCCAATCGCCGTCAGTCTTCGAGTTCTGCTGGGACTAGGCGCTTTGCTCATCGGGTTTGGAATAGAGAAGATTGCCAGACCCTTGCTAAAAGTCATTTCGGACGTGCTTCGATATATCGGCCTATCTGGCTACAGAGACAGGCTGCTGAAAGAATGTGCCGACAGTCTGAGGTCCTCGACTGCCAGCTGCGAACATCTCGTAATTTACGCCCACAGCCTAGGATCGGTAATCGCGGTCGACACGCTCTTGCGTTATCCCGATTCTCTGCGAAATGTGAAGCGTCTCGATCTGGTTACCATGGGTTCTCCGCTCAAGCGTATATTCTCCTGGGGTTTTCCAGAGCTTTTCGCATCTCCACTCGCCGTCCACTCAGCGCTTTCCGGCTTGCTCCCCGAATTCCGCTGGGTGAATGTTTACCGCCCCCTCGATTTTATTGGTGCCTCGATTGGGAGCCGGAACGGTCCGATCAAGGACAGGACCACAGGGCAATTGTTTAGGAATCACACCAACTATTGGGGCGATCCAAAGGTTACCGAAGAGGTAGAAGAGGCATTCGCCGAAACACCGTATTCTCACGCTGAAACTAATCAGTCAGTTGAGAACTGGCCAACACGCTTGACTGCGTCGAACTACGGGTCGGGCATCGACACACTTTGGCGGTTTCGTGACAGAATATCGGAATCTTTGTTACTTGCTCTTCTACTGACTTGTGGAATCTGGATCCTCAAAAGCGTTCCGCACACGCTAGGAATGTTCTGGGCCTATCGTGATAGTGCATTCGGCGGCGCATTTCTGATTATCGCAAGCATTTTGGGAGTTTTAGGCGCTCTATGGCGCCTGAAGGGGAGCTGGTTCAAGTTAATTCTTCCTTTTCTACGTAGCTTCTATGGAACCCTTCAGGACAACAATCCAACCGGCATTCCTGATTCTTCGGAGGATAACGAAAAAGCATTCAGTCCTCCGCCGCGACGATTCTGGCTGATCACGAGCGCGGTTGTGTCCGTTCCGCTTTTCGTGTTCGCGTGGATCACTTACTCAGAACGAAGTTGGACCCCCTGCTCCCAGCCCTTGCGAATCGCCGACGCAACCGCGCTCTCGCTCTCGGATTCGGGACTATTGCAGGTCGCTGATCTTAATTACTACTGGGAGTATGCTTTGCCTACGCTAGCGAAAGTGACTGAACGGCAACTTCCCAACGGTCAATATCTAATTGGCTTCACGAAAGGATCAGGAGATCTCGTGGTCGAGCGCGGTACCGCTCAAGGATCCGCATGCATCCTCGCCGTAAATAGGGTGACACTTGAGGATATCTCGAAACCTTTCTGCCATCATTCCATCCCGGCTGGTTTAGCGTCGGTCAGCAATTCGGGAAGGTTCACCGCAATCGTTTCAGCTGAACGTACAACGGAAGCGACCACCTTTCGATTGCTGGTCAGGGACGGAAATCGTGCCCGTGAAAGAGACTTCGGCGAGGTTGATCTGTCAATAAGACTGCATTTTGGCAGCAACGAGTGTCTCTATTACTCCCAATCCAATCAAGTTTTACAGATCTGCAATCTTGACAGTGATGGAGATGTCCATCCGGCCATTTCTGTAAGGGCCAGAGGCACGATTAAGGCATTCGCGGTGGACGGACCTTCCAATCTGGTGACAACGATCGAAGATGGCAGTGACCTCTATGTCTACGCCGCCGGGAAGCGGGTTGCCCACATGTGGGCTCTGGACCGCATAAAAAGCTATGTACCTCTAATTTCAATCGCATCGGATAGGAGAACAATCGCCTTGTTCACGGGCTGGGACGTTACTCTATGGAACTGGAAATCCTATGACTACATCGGTCGTTACTTCGCTCAGAAGTAGCGCATTATCGCCGTAAGCTCCCCGACGCGGATTATTACCCGATGCGCGCTCGCCACCCAGCTCCTCAATCTTACATCAAGATTCGCTTTTTATTCGCTAGTCCGTGTTATGATGAAAATGCCGATATTCGCCGGGCCTCAAGGGTCTAACGCTTTAGTACGCGTTGGAACTATTTCAACAAGTGTCGAGTGCGTTCGCGCCACGCGGTGTTGTAATGTGGGGCACGCGGAACTCCTCAACTATGAAATATGCCTATGAAGATCTCGGTGATGATCAATTCGAGACGCTCGTCGTTGGCCTTTGCCAGAAATTATTTGGTATCGGCGTGCAGGGATTTTCGAAAGGGCCAGACGGAGGGCGAGATGCCAAGTTCGTTGGTCGAGCCGAACTTCACCCGAGCAAATCTGATCCTTGGGACGGAATTACCATAATCCAGGCCAAACACACCAACGGTTCGAACCGCAGCTTTTCGGAAACCGATTTTTATAACAAGGCAAAAGACTCCAAGACCATTCTCTCCGAGGAGTTGCCGCGTATCAAAAACTTACGGGAAACCAAACAACTCAACCACTACATGTTATTTTCTAATCGCCGTTTGGCGGGCAATGCGCAGAGTGAAATCGTCGCTTACATCTCAGATGCCAGCGAAATTCCGCCGGAGTCGATATACTTATGTGGCGTGGAGCAGTTGGAAATGTGGCTAAAGGCTTTCCCTGACGTTCCAAAGCTAGTTGCACTCGATCCCGTAGATTCGCCATTAATCGTTAGCCCAGATGATCTTGCGGAGGTTGTTCAAGCATTCGCCAGACAAAAAGACGGCATAGTCGCACTGCTCGATGATCCTCCGACCCCGCGCGTAAGCTATGAGGACAAAAACATCATAAACAACATGACAAAGGCTTACGCCGCTGCGCAGAGGAAGCGATTTTTGAAAGAGACGCCTCAAATTCGCACTTTCCTTGCTGCACCAGAAAATTTGGAATTGCTACACCTGTACGAATCGGTCGTCGATGAATTTCAATTCAAGATCCTTTCGAAGCGCAAAGACTATCAAAGCTTCGACGAGGTGATGGAATATTTGTTAGATTTGTTGTTCGGTCGCGACCCAGTCCTGCGACAGCGCGGATACAAGCGCCTGACACGCGCTGTTTTGTTTTACATGTACTGGAATTGCGATATAGGGGAAACAGGCGATGCTCAGACCAACTAAACATTCCCATCCAGACCGTACGGTTATCAACGTGTCCATTCTCCTCCTGTCTCGCCTGAAATCGCGCCGCCTAGAGGATTACTACGGGTTGCAAAAGTACGCCAAGAAGATGGTCAGCGGCGGAGACATACTGTTTCTGCCGGCCCTGAACTTCCTTTATCTGCTGGGATTGGTCGATTATCGGCCGAAAACCGATTCGGTGGAGTATTTGGGCTCCCATGAAGCTGTCTAGGCTCTATTGCAATAAACCTGAAGTGTTCGGACCCATCGACTTCACACCTGGACTCAACGTTGTGATGGCGGAAATTCGTGTGCCCGAAAATAGGAAAAAGGACACACATAATCTCGGCAAGACGACACTCGGCAAAGTACTCGATTTTGGTTTTCTGGCTGGGCGTGATCCAAAATTCTTCCTGATCAAACACATCGATCTCTTCAAGGATTTCGTTTTTTTCCTTGAGATAGAGCTCATGGATGCCTCCTACCTAACCGTACGACGCGGGGTCGAAGAGGCCACCAAAATCAGTTTCAAAAAACATGAGGCCAGATATCAAGACTTCTCGGCTATGGGAGATGGTGGATGGGATCATTTCGACCTTCCATTTGATCGCGCCCGTGAGATGCTCGATAGCCTGCTGGACTGGCGCGCACTTAAGCCTTGGGGCTACCGCCAAGAATTGGGCTACCTTCTTCGGTCGCAGGAAGACTATAGAGATGTTTTTCAGCTCCACAAGTTCATGTCTGGGCATTCCGACTGGAAGCCTTTCGTTGCGCATATCCTTGGCTTTAATGCAGAACTTATCGACCTGCATTACCGCAAGGAACAGGATCTCGAAGCGAAAAAGCAAGTCGTTCAGACGATAGTGAACGAACTTGGCGGCGCTTCGGTCGAAGACATAAGCAAGATCGAGGGAATTCTTCTTCTAAAGCAAAACGAAGCCCAAAAAAAACAGAAGCTGCTCGACGCCTTCGATTTCCGCGCTCAGGACAAACAGCGAACAAAACAATTAGTTGACGAAATCGATGAACGTATTGCGGAACTAAACTCGGAACGTTATTCGCTCACTCAAAACAGGAAAAAAATATACGCGTCCCTTGAAGAAGACCAGATACTGTTCGACCCGGATCAGGCCGAGAAGCTCTTTCAGGAAGTCGGCGTCTTGTTCAAAGATCAAATTAAGAGGGACTTCCAGCAACTCATTTCATTTAACCGGGCGATAACGGACGAGCGGCGCGGCTATTTGCAAGTAGAGCGTGTCGAGGTAGAGGACAACTTGAAGCGTGTCAATGCCGAACTCAACACCCTAGGACGGCGCCGCTCAGACATGCTTGCGTTTCTTAGCACCACAGACGTGTTTAGCAAATACAAACAGATTTCCGATGAGATGGTCGGATTACGAGCTGATATTACCTCGCTTGAAAGACAGCGCGGCTTCCTTACTAAATTACAGGAACACCGAACGGAAATTCGTGCAATTACCGATGAATGTGCTCGGCTTCAGGTTCAGATTGAGGCCGATGTCGAACAACAAAATCACGACACAAGCAGTCTGTTCTCAACAATCCGATTATTTTTCAGCGAAATTATTGAAGACGTCATCGATCGGAAGGCGCTGCTAAGCGTATCGCCGAACAAGGAAGGCCATCTTGAATTTACGGCGGAAATTCTGGACGAATCTGGCAACACCACGAGCGCTGATAAGGGACACACCTACCGCAAGCTGCTTTGCATAGCTTTCGACATGGCCCTCCTTCGCGCGCACCTCGATCATAAATTCCCGCGATTTGTCTATCACGATGGAGTCTTCGAACAGCTCGATCCACGAAAGAAACAAAACCTGCTCGCGGAAATTCGCAAGTACACGGAACTCGGCATTCAATCAGTTGTAACCCTAATCGATTCTGATACACCCGAACCTGCCAAGGACGAATCGCGAACCTTCCCTGGCGATGAGGTGGTTATCACGCTGCATGATGAGAACAGCGAGGGTCGACTCTTCAGGATGAAAGCCTGGTAATCGTTGGATTTCTGGTTGCACAAATGATCCCAAACACGGGTCTCTTGCACCGAAATAGGGCATACCCTCCAAAACGTAACTCACTGATTCCGAACACCAGGCTGTGGAACGGTCTAGGGAACCGTTGCAGCGAGCGAGGGCACGCTGCCAAGCAGCGCTCTGGCTAACGACGTAGCCTTGTATAATCATTTCACGTAAGAACGGGAGATCTCCCTTCGACAAAACGATCCTCAGTACAGTAAACGCGCTGCAGGCGGCCTGCGAGGCAAAGGTCCTGGAGTGCTCCGCCGCGATAAAAGCTCAAGTCCTGGCCAGTGAAGAGAATCGTCCCAACTCAACCGTCCGACGTCTGATGGAGGAATTGCGAATCCTTCAAGGGAACCTAAGGGATGAAATTCGACGTTTACACCTATCCGTTGGGATTTCCGAAGCCGAGATCGAAGCTGCGGAGCTGGCTGAAGAGATAGAGCGATTACCGGGTGGCACCGAATTTTGGCAACGTGAGATTTTGCAGATTCGGCCCACCGAGGATCTCGATACACAAGCCGAAACCGGGTTAGAGGCGCTTCTTAGCCTAGTTGACCCGAAGTGGCTACGCCAGGAAGCACAGAAACCCTACCGCTTGGGCCCATCGTTCCTGACTGAGCCGTTGCATATTGTGAACAACATCCGAGTGGGAATGGCCCGACAGGGTGATGCCCCGCAAAGATTCGCGCGAATGCTTCTTCTCTGTGAAGACCACTTGAAAAAAGAATGGAATCTGGATTTCTACTCTGCAGCGATGTTTGTGCCAGAGGTGGCGATCCTGGGGAATAGCCTAAGGGAAATTAACGCGCTCGGTCCAGAAACCGCGCGGAAACTCGCAGCGTTGTCATTCATGCCGGACGACATGGTGACCGCAACGATCTACGAGTTGTTGGTGGGTGCCGCTGGCGTACGACGCGGTTTGGACCTGCGGTTGATTCCAGAAGACCGAGCTCGTAAGGTTCCGGACTATCGGATCGAAGGGCTTGGCATACCCGCATCGATCGAATGCAAGAGACGCTTAGGGTTAACGAAGTATGAGCTGGATGAGGCCGGCTGTGTGGAGCAACTGTACTTGGGAGTTCGGTCGCAACTTCGAGAAAGCCGCTTCCATGGCGCGATTGAGGCTTCTTTTCGCATACCGGTGAGTTCGATTTCAGTGGAAGATTTCCGGCGCGACGTACTTGCAGCGGCAAAACGCGACCCGCAGTCCGACCCGACAGCCACAAGCTGGGGGACGCTGAGAATTGGCTCGCTTCCGAGTTCAAGGAATATCTCCGGAACACGGCTCTATTCACCCGATTTTCTCCAGAGCGCCTATGGTTGGGGACCGATGCAAGATGAATGGGATGGCCTGCTTTGTGAGGTTCAAGCACCGATGTGGATTGGAGTGGAGGAATTCAAGTCGCCCGTCTGTCTGAAGTGGCGCAGCGAGAGCCAGGTAGCACTTACAAAGAAAGCCAGAGGCGTGACTTCTTTATGGGCAGATGCAGTCCGGCAAATTCCGGACGGTGAGATCGGTTTCGTATACATCGCGTACCCTGAGGGAGCCAGGCCAACTGTTGCTGACGAGCGTACTCGCCACATTCTTGAATATATGGGAGGGCAGGCCTGGCATCGATGGTCCGTTCGTATTCCCGCTTCCGTGATTAGCCGCCTCTACGCTCGTGCTGTAGGAGGCGGGTGCCCGGACCTGATCGAAAACTCTCTTCCGGGCGCGGAAAAGGGAGAGGAGTTCTGGCTATCAATTTTGCCCACTACGATTTTTACTAATCAACTTGAGTGAAGGATGCAGCCTTCGGTTCTTACCGCAACGGTCTGTGCAAGCGTTGCGCTGCGGAGTGCAACGGTGTTTGAAACCGTTGTGAATGCGTCCCGCTTTCGTCCGCAATGGCCCGTGTGTGCGGTGCATTCTGCGAAATCTATGGCTCATTTCTGTAGAACTGGGTCGGCTCCAGTCTCCTATCGGTGCAACAAAGCGCACTGCCGGAACAACGGCAAAACGCGACTGAAGCTATTTGTTAGCGAGTAATTAGAGGCCTGTTGGCCTTCCGGGGTATTTGTCGAGCCAATGCGAGTCGCGGTCCTTTGCCGTGGGTGTTGGCGATCGTTTCCAGCCATCCTCCCACGGCTTCATTACGCCGGACTCGAACCAGAACCACTGTCCCTCCCTGTATAGGTAGCAGGGATCGGCCATATACTCTCCGTCGAGATGCAAGGGAATGGTGCAAGCGGGGCACTGCTGCTTTCGACGATAAATGAACGAAGTTCCGCAACATGGACAACAATAGACAGAAGGGGCTTTGGGTGCCATGGTGTGCCTCACCTTTCGCGAAATTAATTTTGCGCGTTGGAATGCTGAAGGGGCGACGTTTGTTTTGTTAGCGTTACAAGCTCCTCAGTTGGGCTGAGACAAATAGCCGACTTCCGACATAAACCACAGTAGGCTCCAAATCTGTTTCGTTGCGGTTGTGTGTGGCTTCGAGGAGGCCGAGACCATGCGCAAAAACGAAGTTCCTTGCTGGTGCCGCCAAATCGAAGGAGAGGTACGTTGCCTAGAAACTCCTCTGCGTTGAGATGAGGTCCAACGCAGATTTTGGAGATTACGATGGTCAAACGGCTTTCCCGGAAGGAACTCTACGAGCTTGTTTGGTCGGAACCGATGAAGATTCTGGCCTCGGGATTCGGAATTTCGGATGTCGCTCTGAAGAAGGCGTGCACGCGGGCGGAAATTCCTACGCCCGGCCTTGGGCATTGGGCAAAAAAGGCCGCTGGAAAGGGTACGTCGGGGGTGGCGCTCGCCGAGCGTCCGCCTGGTATGGACGATGAGGTCCTTGTCGGCAAGGGCGCCGGTTACTGGTATTCGAGTTGGAGCGAAGAGGAACTGCTGGCCACTCTTCCGCCGCCGCCGGAATTCGAGGAACCGATCGAGAGCGTGCGCGAACGCATTGCCAAAACTGTTGGCAAGTTGACCGTGCCGCGAGAGGTGCGGCTGTGGCATCCCGCCATCGACAAACTCCTGAAGGAAGATGAGCAACGGCGGGAAAGGCAACGCGCCAGTTCCTACCCGTCGTCGTGGGACGCCCCACTATTCGATAGTCCCCTCGAGCGAAGAAGGCTGCGTGTATTGAACAGCCTGGTTCTCGCGACAGGAATGATGAATGGCAAGCTGGCAATCAGGGACCACGAAGGACGGAGCATCCATTTCAGCTTCTATCAGCGCCGGGTCGGCATTCGTCTGGACCGGCTCAGGCGAGCGAAGCGCCAGGGACATGCCGCCAACCCGCCGGATGCCGATGAAGCAAAGCTTTCGTTATCAATTCTCGAGTCCACCCATTCGGAAAACGAGCGGCTCGCCTGGCAGGACGATGAGCAGGGCAAGGTTGAAACGCGCATTACGGAGATTGCGATACAGATCATCTTGGCCGCGGAGCTGCAATACCGGGAAGGCGTTATCCGAAGTTATGAATGGCGGGTGCAACGTAAGGCCGAACTGGAAGAGGAAGAACGGGAAAAGAAGCGCCAAGCGGAGCGGGCAGAACGGGAACGACAGAAGCGGCTCGAACAAGCCCGCATCGATCGTCTGCTCAAGAGCGCTGCTGCATTTCAGCAAGCCGGAGCAATCAGGAAGTACGTTGAAGCGATTCGTGCGACCCAA
>Ga0209736_1000020_pt1 | contig 69387 bp, 53 predicted proteins | sample BlaSpr_A8_Ref_M3_FD_187992 | JGI IMG/M metagenome (GOLD analysis project Ga0209736, IMG submission 187992) | Forest soil microbial communities from Thunder Bay, Ontario, Canada - Black Spruce, Ontario site 2_A8_Ref_M3 (SPAdes) (version 2) | ecosystem: Environmental > Terrestrial > Soil > Boreal...
ATGAAACGAGTAGCAGATATGTGGACGGTGGAAGTGCCCGTGCGCCCCGCACATTCAATCAGCGCGTGGCTGTCCGGGTCAACTACTCCGCAAATAAGAATCCGGGTCAGTGGAAGGCACACGGAACGTACGTGGCCCGCGAGAGCGCGACGCAGGGAGGAAGGGCGGCCGAGGCAGGGTTTAATGCAACCGATCAGAGGCTAGACATCGCAACCACGCTCGACAATTGGCAGAGTGCCGGCGACGAGCGGCTCTTCAAAATCATCGTGTCTCCTGAGTTTGCTGACTACTTGAACCTTCAGAAATACGCTCGCGAGTTGATGCGACGAATGGAGCGCGACCTAGCCACTCAAATTGAGTGGGTCGCCGCCGTCCACCACAACACGGAGCATCCCCACGTTCACATCGCTGTTCGCGGAGTTGACGAGGAAGGAAGGCCGCTTCGGTTGCCGAGGGAATATATTCGTGCGGGCCTGCGCGGGCGGGCCGAAGAAATCGCTACCGAAGCTCTGGGGTATCGCAGCCCCGAACATGCTCAAGAGGCGCAGCGCCGCGAAATAGCTCAGAACCGCTACACATCTCTCGATCGCATCCTGCAACGCTGCAACGATGGCTCCTCGACCCACTTCGAGGTGAGTGCAAATCCCAATGACGACGCCCTGTCGGAGTCGGCCCAGATTCTCCAGAAACACGTTGCCGCACGGCTTGCGCACCTTCAAACAATGGGCCTCGCGCAATTTGTTGCGGCGCACAAGTGGCGTGTGCAGGCGGACTTCGAAAAGGTGCTCCGCACGCTACAACAGAGTGGCGACAGGCAAAAGATGCTCGCGGCGCATGGCGCACTGGTTTCCGACAAGCGCCTTCCCCTCCAGGTCACGACGCTCCGCCAGCTTCAAAGTGTGGCCGGCCGCGTACTTCTCCACTCTGAAGATGAACAAACTGGGAAGCGCTACCTACTAATCGAGGGCACGGACGGGAAAGTGCACTTGATCTATCACACCGAGGCTATTGAGAAGGCCCGCAAGCAAGGAAAACTCACGGTCGACAATTTCATTCGCCTCGAGAAACGATTCGCGAAAAGGAGACCTATCTTGCATTTGGACGATATGGGAGATGCGGTTGCGTTCCTCCAGAACTCTTCGTACTTCGAAAAGGAAGCGGAGCTCTTACTTCGGAAGGGCATTCACGATGTCCAGCCAGTATGGGGCGGATGGCTCGGACAATACCAAGCGAAGCTGCAAATCACGTTACACCACGCTGAAACACGTAAGCGGGGACACCCAGGACTCTCACGGTAGGATATTGACATTCCATCCCTTGATGGTGCTATATGTATAGCTACATTGAATAGCAGGTCAGAGAAACCGATTTTTTCTGACCGCTCAAGGGAGGTTTTTCGATGAATACCAACAACGCAGCCATTCGACAGGACCTAATCGAGAATTCCGTGGACCACCAAGTCTCTACTCTCACAAGCTCCGCGGCTTCGCCGGGGCAACTGGAAACCCTTCTCAACTCGGAACTCGATCACGATCTTATCGAGTGGCCCCGCCAATACCTGGAAACCTATCTCGATTCCGATGCGACAGGCCGCGTCCCCCTAAATCCCGAGCAACTCCAGGATGTTCTCGAAGCGGCCTTTGACCGCGACGGAACAGCCGCCCGCAATTATCTCGAAGAGTTGAACGGTGAACGTGGGCCGATGAACCTTGGAGACTCCACGCTGCAAATCGTAACTAGACGTGATGAAGGGAAAGACACCGGCTACGAGCTGCTTTTCGACCCGACTGACAGCCAAGACCTGAAACACCTGATCGAGCAATTAGACATCCGGGCCTGGGAGAAACAGAACGCGCAGACCACTCCCGGTCTCGATACAAAGCCCGATATCGAACGACGCGAGACCACTGTATCTGTCGCGACTCACCAGCCCGGAAGCGGTGCCGTCGAGATTCACGACAAAATTACGGGCACCGATGTCCGCAAGTTGCTTGGCGGCGGCGAGTTGCCAGCAGGTCTGCAGTCGGCAATGAAAAAGATGGGTCCGGATGCACTCATTAAAGATGCACAAACCGACAGCGGAATCTACCGCGGTGCGATCACCGGCGAAACTGATAAAAAGCTCATTCAACAAATTACTTCGCGCATCGTGGTTCTCCATCCGAAAGACCTTCTCGACATACTCCCTGCTGTGGGCGAAAACGTACGCATTGCCTACAGCAACGACAGGGCCAGCGTCGTCCCAGTCAAGGACAGGAGCAAAACGCAGGAGGTGGGACGGTGAATCAACTAACTGCTTACCGAAAGCCAACAGACCCCGGCTACGTCGGTGGGTTCTATTGGCCGCCAACAATCGTAGGTTTTATCGGCCTCTTCTTGACAAATGTAATTGCCACTCAGTTTGTGGCTTGGCGCTTCGAGAATCAGCCCGCACTCGGTCCCGCTTTGCTCCGCATCGGCTCGTTCTCTTTGTACGCACCTTATAAATGGCTCGTGTGGGTATGGACGGAAGGCGGCACATCAGATATCAGAATCAAACTTCCACTGCTCATCGGCGCGGGCATCATTGTGGGCGGGTCGTTCGCCTCCGGCGCCCTCTTTTTTCTCCTGAATCTCGCGCACACCAAGGCGCTCTCGAAAAACACCGAGGACCTTCACGGTTCCGCGCGATGGGCCACCAAAGCCGATATCGAGGAAACCAATCTCATTCAGGCAAAGCAGGGCGTGTATGTCGGAGGCTGGCACGAAAAGTCCATCAAGCACCTCCACTACTTACGACACAACGGCCCGGAACACATCCTAGCGTTTGCTCCCACACGAAGCGGCAAGGGCGTGGGCATCGTCATTCCAACACTCCTAGCGTGGGCGGAGAGCACGGTGGTCTACGACATTAAGGGGGAGAATTGGGCCAAGACGGCGGGTTTCCGCAGCCAGGCTGGGCAAATCTGTTTCAAGTTCTCTCCAATAGAGCCCGAGAGTTCCTCTCGATTTAATCCACTCGCCGAGATTCGCCTCTTTACGGACCGCGATGTTTCCGACGCTCAAAACATTGCGAACATGCTCGTGCGTACCGGGGAAGACAGTCCGCAGGAACGCTACTGGCAGGACGCCGCTGCGTCGATTACGACCGGGATGATCCTCCATGTGTGCTACGCCGCCGCACTCGACGGTACGCAAGCATCTCTCAGCCAGCTCGCCGGCGTCTTTACTCGACCGGGTTTCAACTTCCGCGAAACCCTCACTGAGCTACTGACCTACACACACGACAAGGACAACTCACACGGTTGGCGGCTTCCGACGGGTGAAGCGACGCGCACCCATCCCGTCGTAAAAGAGAAAGTCCAGGAAATGCTCGACAAGGAAGACAAGGATTTTTCCGGCGTCTTGTCTACTGCAAAGACGGCACTCACGCTTTACAGCGATCCTCTTGTTAGCCGCACCACTTCCGTCAGCGACTTTACGATCCAAGACCTCGTGAACCACGAACGGCCAGTATCGCTCTACCTCGTTGTACCTCCGAGCGACAAGATTCGGCTTCGTCCGCTCATGCGCCTAATCTTCACCATGATCGTTAACAGGCTCACCGAAAAACTCGATTTTCAGGGCTCCGAGCAACTCCGCAACAAACATCGCTTGCTGTTCCTGATTGACGAATTCCCGTCCCTCAAGCGCATGGAGATTTTCGCGGACGCGCTTTCCTACATGGCCGGGTTTGGGTTAAAGGCATACCTGATTACGCAGGATATTCGCCAGATCGTGGACGAATACGGGCGCAACGAGAGCATCGTCAGTAATTGCCAAGTTCGCGTTGCTTTTGCGCCGAACCAATACGACACCGCGGAACTCCTCAGCAAAATGACCGGGACACAAACAATTAGGAAAGCCTCTTTCAATTTCTCAGGATCGCGGATGTCTCCCGTCCTCGACCGCGTCAGCACGCACATGGACGAGATAGAGCGTCCGCTCATGACACCGGACGAAATCATGCGCTTGCGGCCGCCGAAAAAAGAGCGCGGCGGCAATCAGGAAAAAATAATTGCCCCCGGCGATATGCTGATTTTTGTTTCCGGGCACTACCCTATTTACGGCACGCAGATGCTCTATTTCTTTGACCCCATCCTGCGCTCCCGCGCTGAAATCCCTCCGCCGACAAAGTTTTATTCCATTCACAACGGAGGGCTTTCGCCCCAGGACCCACTCCCGGACTTCGCACCTCGCCCGAAACCAACGTCGGGACCACGCCCAAACCGCCGTCTGCCGACTTCGTCTGGCGGTGGCCCTGGCGCAGACTCACCGATCGACCAACCGGCGCCACCTCCGGGCTCCGCTCTCAAGCGATCCCCAGGTTTGTTTGACACCTTGGATTTGAATTCGGAGCGATGAGCAATGCAGGAAAACCGCTTTCAACTCGCCGGTTATCTCGCAGCGAAACCGACGCTGCGCTACTTGCCTTCCTCCATGCCGGTTGCCAATGCCCGACTTGGACAAACGTATCGTTTCCCGCGCAAAGATAAGCCTGCTGACCACACCAATTGGTTCAGCCTCGTCTTCTACGGGGATTTGGCGATCCTTGCGACCGAACTTGAGAAAGGCACAAACATTTATGTCGATGGCACCTTCGACCAACGGCCCTTCGTCGGGCAGGATAAATACACGCGCTATGTCTATGAAGTCACAGTGCACAAATTCTTCGTAGTTGGTGGCGCGGGGCAAGACCCACCAGTTCCGCCTAAACCGCACGCCACACTACCGAATGAGGTCATGACCGATGGCGCTCCGTCTATCGAATCCTCTGAAATTCAAGATACCTGGCTCTTATGAACTACACCATCGACTCCGCCGCGCAATTCTCTGGGCCTGCCTGCTGGGATCTCCCTTCTTTCTCGGGCTTATTACGGGCTGGGTTTTCGGCATCCGCGTTAATCTCACTCCCTCACTACCGCTTGGCTTCTACATCACAAGCCATTCGTCAAACGCAAAACTTGTTGAGTTCTGCCCGCAAGGAAACGCGGCCTATATCTCGCTCACCCGCCAATATCGCACTGCAGGGGCTTGCCCCGATGGAGGAGCGCCGCTTCTCAAACCAGGCGTCGCATTTCCCGGAGACGAAGTGGAGGTGAGCGCGAATGGAATTCGAGTCAATGGACAATTGCTCCCCAACAGCGCAGGACGATTCCGCGACCACCTCAAACGCCCGCTCGATCCGTGGCCGTATGGCACCTACAAAGTCGAACGTGGAACCGTGTGGGTCGTCTCGTCGTTCAACAGTTACAGCTTCGACAGCCGGTACTACGGCCCCATTCCAAATTCCGCGATTCGGCGCCATCTCCGCCCGCTGTGGACATTCGCTACGGAAGTTCCTCAACAGTAGACTGACGCTTCCTGTCGTCGCCGCTTCGACAGCGGCGATTGCGTGGAACGGACACCTTGCGGCAATCCCTTTTTCCCTTGTTGCTCCGCTGCTTGTCTATCACACGAAATCCAGAAAACACGCCTATGCTTCGATGTTCAGCTACTACGCAACGGCAAGCTGGCCTCTCATCCCTGGAGCGCGCGCTTTCTTTGGCGTCCAGGGCACTCCGCTCATTGGATTGTTACTATGCTTGGCCGCCGGGGCACTACTGGCATTGCCGTGGGGTTTGCTCTTCACGCGCGGACGGGAGAGAGCTGCATGCTCCGTGCAGCTCTGCATCCTGCTCACTGCGATACCGCCGCTCGGGATCATCGGATGGGCTTCGCCACTTCTTTCCGCAGGTGTTCTTTTTCCCGGCTCGAAGTGGTTCGGCCTGGCTTTCATCATCATCTTTCTGAGTGCCTTCCGCTTCAAGCCAGCGCAGAGCCTCCTCAGTTTGGCGCTGTGTGCACTCGTCTTTCATTTCCAGTACACGCAGCCGCGGGTCCCTGCAGGATGGGAAGCCGTCAACACAAACTATGGGGGCACAGGGCAGGGGGACCCCGACTTCACGACCGAATACAACACGGCCCAAACCATGCAGACAACGATTCTCGAGTCGCATGCGACCGTGCTCCTCTTCCCGGAACATTTGCTCGCGCACTGGAATGAATCCACGGATGCTTTTTGGGGGGACACTTTAACCGCGCTTGCTTCGCAGCACCGCACAGTGCTTATGGGAGCTGGAATCAACCCACTAGGCACTTCGAGAAATCCTTTTGCGCAGAAGCGGTACTTGAATGTGCTGCTCGCACGCGGCGAGCAGAATACAGCGCTCTATCAAGAGCGCATTCCCGTTCCAATTGCAATGTGGAGGCCCCTGAGTGATGACGGGGTGCCATTGAATCTCTTTGCCCGCGGAACAATCCGTGTCCACAATCAAAACGCCGCCGTACTTATTTGTTACGAACAAATCCTCGTGTGGCCGTTTCTTTCTTCCGCCCTCGAACGTCCGACCGTCCTATTGACCGCCTCGAATGACTATTGGGCCAAGGAAACCCGTATTCCGGCGATTCAGCAATCAAGTGCTGCGAGCTGGGCGCGACTATTCCATCTTCCCGTGCTTTCGGCTTCGAACTTCTAATGCACATTGCAAGAATGATTCTCGCAACGCTCTTCGCTCTCGCCGGCACGGCTTCGCGTGCACAAACACGAACGGCGAACGCCAACACAAAGATTTCGCCTACTTCGTTTCAAACGCTCGCCCAAACCTGTGCGGCGAACGTCCCGGTCAGCACCCTCGAAGCTATCGCCCGCACTGAGTCTGCGCTTTACCCCTACGCCCTCAGCATCAACCGTCCCCACCAGCTCGCCCGACGCCAGGGATGGAATCGCTCCACCATCACCCTTGAAAGACAGCCTACATCGCTCGAGGAGGCAATCGAATGGACGAAGTGGCTTCTTGCGCGAGGGATCACGGTAAGCATCGGTCTTCTCCAGGTGAACAGCGAACACGCCAAGGCTCTACACTTGACCGTCGAAGACCTCTTTGAACCATGCACGAATCTCCGCGCAGGTGCCGCGCTTCTTGCCACAACCTACAGCGCAGTGGCTCGTGCACAAGGAGAGGGCTTCCCAGCCCTCGACACCGCGCTCTCTTACTACAACAGTGGAACGGCGCACATTGGCTTTCACAATGGATATGTCAATCAAGTGAAATCGAACGCCATCCGGCACTGAACTCTTGCAACCCCACATGCTTTACTCGGCGCAAAGATAGGCCGTAGTCCGCTCCCCCTGTAAAGCCCGCTTGTGCAGCTCCGCTCGGCATACACCAACCGTGCTCGCTTCCGCGCCCCTCCGGGCTGCGCTGAAATACGCTTCGAAGCTTGACAGCCGCGAACCACGGCCAGAAGCCGCCTCCAGTAAAGCATGTTGTTTTTTTATGCCCTTAAAAGGGCCTGAAAACAATAAATCACAACTGGAGCGAACCAAATGCCAAACGTTTACGAAATCATCACCGAGAAAATCATCAAGCAACTTGAATCTGGCGTTGCACCGTGGCGGAAGCCGTGGACCTGCCAGACTCCCGCAAACCTAATCACCCAGAAGGAGTATCGCGGCCTAAATGTCTTTACACTTGCCTCGCAGGGGTATTCATCACGATTCTGGCTTTCATTCGATCAGACATCGAAGCTGGGCGGGAGGATTCGGAAGGGTGAGAAGTCTTCCCCTGTCATCTTCTGGAACATTGGCGAAGAACAAGAGACCGTCAAGTCAGACGGCATAAGAGACACTTCGCGCCCTTTTCTTCTTCGCTACTACAACGTTTTTAATTTTGCGCAAACAGAAGGTATCGACATTCCCACCTCACTCCTGCAGGAGACGCGCACCAACGACCCTATTGCGGGGTGCGAGCAAATCATAGAGAGGATGCCAAATCCTCCCGCATTTGAGCAATCCGATAAAGCGTGGTACTCGGCGAGCAGCGACGTGGTCGGCATGCCAGCACGAGGACTCTTCCACTCATCAGAAGAGTATTACGCAACCGAGTTTCACGAACTGGCACATAGCACGGGGCACGCGAAGCGCTTGCACCGGGAGAACTTCGACAATCCTGTTTCCTTTGGCTCCGATTCCTACTCGAAAGAGGAACTCATCGCGGAAATGACCGCCGCCATGCTATGCGGGATCGCGGGAGTCGAGCAAAAGACTCTTGAAAACTCAGCTGCCTATCTGAAGACGTGGATCTCACGGCTGAAGTCGGATTCGCGGTTGATTGTCTCTGCCGCTTCGCACGCTCAGAAAGCCGCCGACTTTATCCAAGGCAAAGCTGCACCTCAGGAGGCGGAAGGGTAATCCGCTTAGGCAGCATTTAACATCCCAAGAAACCGGCTTGCCGCGACATGCTTGGTCAGGTTGTCTCCTTCGAACTACATATCTTCCCAGTTCAGCGGAGTTCGCGTCGGCCTATAGTCCATCCACTACGTATTCTCAATGCGCCCACGTGCAAGTATCGAGGAAGATAAAATACAGGAAAAATCGAAAAGAGAGGATTTTTCATTTGCTCAAGACCGTTTGGATTTCCCTTTCCGGCGCTGGCCGGATATATTCTCCAAGGGCCGCAGCATTCAGCCCAGCAGTAGCATGAGGGTACTAGATAAAAGTGGTCAGCTAGAAACTCATTGATATTGTGCAACTTACCGACTACCACGCGAAGTATTTTGCCAATGAACTCACGAAGCGCTGCGCATCCGATAGCGTCGAAAAACTTGCGTCTGTACTTGCTGACGCCCAAGTTGATTTGAATCCTCATCAGGTGGAGGCTGCCCTTTTCGCTTTCCGAAGCCCCTTCTCAAAGGGGGCGATCCTGGCGGACGAAGTCGGCCTCGGGAAGACTATCGAAGCCGGCCTGTTGCTCGCTCAGAATTGGGCGGAACGGAAGCGCCGTCTTCTAGTGGTTGTGCCCGCCAATCTGAGAAAACAATGGAGTCAAGAACTTGCCGACAAGTTCTATCTGCCATGTACCATTCTTGAGACGAAGTCTTTTAACGAGGTTATCCGGTCCGGCAGGCTCAATCCGTTTGAGCAGGATACTGTCATCATCTGCTCGTATCAGTTCGCCCGTTCGAAGGAGCCATACCTTCAGCAGACCCCTTGGAATTTGGTGGTAATCGACGAAGCGCATAGGCTTCGCAATGTTTACAAGACTTCCAGCAAAATTGCGCTTGCCATTAAACAAGCTGTAGCTCCATTTCCGAAGGTTCTCCTCACTGCCACGCCTCTTCAGAACACACTCTTGGAACTCTACGGCCTAGTCAGCATCATTGATGACCACGCCTTCGGTGATTTGGCGAGTTATCGCGCTCGCTTCGCCCGCTTGGGCAGTGACGGAGATTTTGCGGAGCTAAAAGAGCGCCTAAAGCCCATCTGCAAGCGCACGCTCCGCCGCCAGGTCTTGGAGTATGTGAAATACACGAATCGGCATGCGCTCGTGCAGGAGTTTGTTCCTACTGATGAAGAGCAACGACTGTACGACTTGGTTTCGGATTACCTCCAGAAACCAACTCTTTATGCTCTCCCTGCAAGCCAGCGGCAATTAATGACGCTGATCCTTCGAAAGCTGTTGGCGTCATCGACCTACGCCATTTCGGGAACGCTCGACGGCCTCGCCCGAAAGCTTGAGGCAGCCGAGGCAGCAGCGACCGCCATTGACGCTCCTCCAGAAGAGTTATCGACAGACTTGGAAAACGTCGATGAGCTAAGTGATGAATGGGACTCCGAAACGGACGAATCTCCTCGACAAGAGACCAGTCGCCTCGCGCCAGAACAACTGGTCGAACTACGGCAAGAAATGGCCAGGCTTCGTGAGTTTCATGCTCTGGCCAAGTCAATTGTCAGAAACTCAAAAGGCGAAGTCCTCCTCACGGCTCTTCGCCGTGGTTTTCAAATCGCGGCGAAGGCTCAGCAAGAACAAGGGGCCGCTACACTTCAGCAGAAAGCGGTGATTTTCACTGAGTCCCGACGCACCCAGGAATACCTCTTGCGTTTGTTGTCGCAAGCCGAGTTCGCCGGAAAGGTGATGCTCTTCAATGGCACGAATAACGACCCAACATCAAAGGCAATCTACCAGCAATGGCTCAATCAGCACGCTGGAACAGACCGCATTACAGGTTCTCCTAGTGCTGACATGCGCGCTGCCCTCGTAGAAAACTTCCGTGATAACGCATCGATCTTGATTGCTACTGAAGCTGCCGCAGAGGGAATCAACCTTCAATTCTGCAATTTGGTGGTCAACTACGACCTGCCATGGAATCCCCAGCGCATCGAACAGCGAATCGGTCGGTGCCACAGGTACGGGCAGAAGTTTGATGTGGTTGTCGTGAACTTTCTCAACAAAAAGAATGCAGCTGATAAACGCGTTTACGATTTGCTTGCTGAGAAGTTTAAGCTTTTCAGTGGAGTGTTTGGTGCAAGCGATGAGGTTCTCGGGGCAATTGAATCAGGAGTGGATTTCGAAAAACGCATCGCCTCCATTTACCAGAAGTGTCGCACCACGGAACAGATACAATTCGAATTCGACCAGCTCCAGCATGAATTGGAAACCGATATAGCTGCGGGCCAGCGCGATGCCCGCGAAAAGCTCCTTGATAACTTCGACCAGGAAGTCGTGGAAAAGGTCCGCGTGGATAGCCGCAACATATTGGATCGCTTCAATGAGCAGCTTTGGCAACTCACCCGGCACCTTCTCGCTCAATTTGCAGGCTTCGACGGGGACGGCTTCAGCTTCATGCTGAACTCCAACCCGTTTCCGGGCGAGAAAATTCATCCCGGTCCTTATCGCATGGGAAAGGTCGTAGAAGACGCGAACACCTATCGCGTCGGGCATCCGCTCGCCCAAAGAGTATTGGATAGAGGTAAGGCCCTCACCCCGTCTCCCGCCGAAGTCCAATTCCAGTACCGCGGAAGCGGAAAGAAGATCGCGGCCTTGGAAACTTTGGTTGGCAAGAAGGGGTGGCTGTCCTGTTCGCGCATGACCGTCTCGGCTTTGGAGACGGAGGATGTGATTGTGTTCTCGGCTTTCTCCGAAGATGGCGGTTCTCTGGACGAAGCACAGTGCCGCCGGCTATTCGATCTCCCAGCGAGTGTGGGTTCAGGTTGTGTCGTTCCTGCGGTGTTTGCGTCGAACCTAGATTCTGCCCAGGCTCAACGTCGTCAAACTCTGTTGAACGAGACGACGAGTCGCAATGGGCGCTGGTTCGAGACTGAGATCGAGAAGCTTGACCGATGGGCCGAAGACCGGCGTAGCTCTGTGAAGGCCGAATTAGACGAGCTGGATGAGGCGTTCAAAGAGGCAAAGAAGGCCGCTCGTTTGGCGCCAAGCCTCCCGGAAAAACTTGAAAGACAGCGCGCCGCCAGAACGCTCGAAACAAAGCGCGAGGAAGCATGGCGCGCCTACGACGAAGCCAGTCGCGACATCGACCGGCAGAAAGACTCTTTGCTCGACGAAGTCAGCCATCGTCTTGAGCAGCAGATTAATGAAGAACAACTATTCACATTGCGCTGGCACCTGGTCTAGAGAACACAAGAGCACCCACGTTTGTTTCTTTCCGGTAAAGTGTTGTTGAATGTTTGGCTTGAAGATAAGATACGCCCAGATGAGTATGCCGCCTTCACTTGTCGCAAAGGTTGTTCGGCACATAAACCGAAAGGAGTGGTGGCACGTTCCGCCGCAAGATCCTGAGGCGTATCTCAAGCGCGGCAAGTTTCTGGCGTCGAGTTTTGCTGAAGCAGAGTTCTGGGGAAGGCCTCTCGATGAACCTCAGAGAGTCATAGTGTCTCGCCCTTTGGTGGGCGACGAGGGGACAATTGAAAAAGAGCTTTTCGGCAGACGAGTTTCCGGCGAAGACATTTCTGTAAGAGAGCGTTGGGCACTCGACGCGAAGCTGAAGAAGGCCGCACTTACAAAGGGTTACGATTCCATTGTGCTGGTCACTCCCAAAGCGTTTTCCGTTTTCAAAAAAAGCAGGCGAATGCCGCGAAGCATCGAACTCAATGTTCTAAATGCAGGCTGACCGTCGACAGGTTGATTCTTGCTCTGTCAGCGGAAAAGCGCCCTTAAACTTCATCACTCGTTACAAGATTGCAGCAAAGAAATTCGACCTGCAGGTGATCGACCGCAACGTAGTGCTGAGCCTTGCGCGGGATACGAGGTATGGAAATGGCCGTGCGGAATACTTGGATGCGGAGGGCACTGCCTCCTTGCCTGAACTATGGAATCAAATATGATGCCTGACCAATCTGACAAGTTGGACTTACGCTCGCACGACATTGCTGAGGATAAACTGCAGGAATTGCTGCGCTTGTTTCCCGAAATTCGAACGCAAGGAGGCAAGCTCGATTTCGACAGGCTGAAACTTGCTCTTGGCGAAGCAGTTGATGTTGGCAAAGAACGCTATGGCATGAATTGGCCAGGCAAGGTCGATTGCTTCAAGGCCATCCAGACTCCGAGCCTTAGCACGCTCTTGCCTTGCCCGGAACAGAGCGTGAATTTCGAGAGCACCGCGAATCTGATCATTGAAGGAGACAGTCTCGAAGTTCTTAAACTGCTACAGAAATCCTACCTCGGAAAAATCAAGATGATTTACATCGACCCGCCTTACAACACTGGGAATGATTTCATATACCCGGATGACTATGCCGAGTCTCTACAGACCTACCTGAAATTCACCAATCAAGCGGACGCTGAGGGCATGAAGTTCAGCACCAATACAGAAGCTGATGGACGATTCCATTCCAAATGGTTGAACATGATGTACCCGCGGCTGTATTTGGCAAGGAATTTGTTGCGCGAAGACGGCGTAATTTTTATCAGCATCGATGACAATGAGGTCGATAATCTGCGGAAACTGGGCGCCGAGATATTTGGTGAGGAACACTTCATCGCGCAATGCGTCGTTCAGACCAATCCAAAGGGCCGCGTGCTAGATAGGCATGTGTCTCGCTCGCATGACTATCTTCTAATTTATTCACGCGATGACTTGGACACTGAGCTTTCCATCGCAAAATCTGGCGAAGATGTTGAAGATGACTACCCCGAAGAGGATAAACGCGGCCGTTTTCGTGCCCTCGAACTGCGGAATACTCATCGCCAATTCGGTCGTCACAATCGGCGCAATCTTTGGTTTCCTCTCTATATCAATCCTGATTCAGGGTCCGTTTCGCCTGACCGTGGCCCTACCTCAATCGAAGTTCTGCCCCTTTGGGACGATGGTTTCGAAGGCTGTTGGACATGGGGGATTGAGAAAGTCCGAAGTCAGAAGGATGAGCTGACTGGTCGACAGGTAGGAGGGAGATGGAAAGTCTTCAGAAAAGCCTATTCACATTCTGCGGAGGGAGTAGTTGCAAGAAAGAAATCCAAGTCTATCTTGCTCGAAAAGGGTTACTCCACTGAGAGAGGGCAAGCAGCACTCGATGAATTGATCGGGAAGGGGGTTTTTCAGTCGCCCAAACCGGTTGAGCTCTTGAAGCACGCTATTTCAATGTCAACCGAGAAAGACGACATCGTGCTGGACTTCTTCGGGGGCTCTGGCACAACAGCGCACGCGGTTCTTGACCTAAACCGAAATGACGGAGGGCATCGCAAATTTATCCTCGTCCAGTTACCTGAGCCGACGAAGCGAGAAGACTACTCGACGATTTCGGACATCACTAAGGAGCGCGTGCGTCGCGTCATCAAGAGCTTGACTGACCAAGACGCCTCATCTTTACAGCTTGGCGGCAACGTAAAAACGGATCGCGGGTTCCGGGTTTTCAAGCTCGCTGAATCTAATTTTAGGCCCTGGAACGGTGGCTTGCCGCATGAGAGTGGGGCACTTGAACAGCAACTTGAACTCCACGTCAGTCATATCCTGGAAGGACGAACAGATAACGACATCCTATACGAGATTCTTCTCAAGAGCGGCTATCCACTCACCACGCCCGTTGAAATTGTCGCACTAGCTGGCAAGACCGTGCATAGCGTGGCGGGCGGACAACTACTTATCTGTTTGGAACGCAAACTGACCCTTGAACTGATCCGTGCGATGGCGGAACGCAAACCTGAGCGTGTGGTGTGTTTAGACGAGGGATTCGCTGGCAACGACCAGCTAAAAACGAATGCGGCTCATATATTCGAGCCCACAGACAGACGTGAAGCAAAGAGCGACGCAAAACGTTTCCGAACAGTATGAGGCGAGACGCAATTGAAGTTTCAATTTGACGCGGACCAGCAGTTCCAAATCAACGCCGTGGCAGCCGTTGCTGATCTTTTTGACGGCCAGCCACAGGGAGCGCCCGAGTACGCCGTCATAAACATCGCTGGTATGGGCGGCCTTTTTGCGGGTCAAGAACAAACAGAACTCGGTGTAGGTAATCGTTTGCTCTTGGCGGAGGATTCGCTCCTCTCAAATACCCGCACCGTTCAAGCCCATAATGAAATCGATGTAGCCGAGCCAAATGTCCCGCTTGAAGGATGGAAACTTTTTGACGGCCCGGCGAATGTCTCGCGCCAGTGCCCGCATTTTTCGGTGGAAATGGAAACAGGCACGGGAAAAACGTATGTGTACCTGCGAACAATTTTCGAGCTCTCCGTTCGGTACGGCTTTCAGAAGTTCATCATCGTTGTGCCGAGCGTTGCCATTCGCGAAGGTGTCCTGAAGAACATCGAAATTACCGCCGAACACTTCCGCGCCCTGTATAACAATCTGCCGTTCGAACATTTCGTCTATGACGCGAAGAAGGTCAACCGGCTGCGCCAGTTTGCTACCAGCAATACGCTTCAGATTCTTGTGATCAATATCGATGCGTTTCGAAAGAACTTCACCGGAACGGAGGAGCAGCAAAAGAGCAACGTTATCTACAAAGAGAGCGACAAGCTCTCTGGTCGCCAGCCCATTGAGTTTGTGCAGGCGGCACGGCCCATTGTGATAATTGACGAACCGCAGAGCGTGGATGGGACGGACAAGGCACAGGAGGCTATCAAAGCGCTGAATCCGCTGTGCACGCTACGATATTCGGCCACTCACTTGAATCCGTACAACCTGGTCTACCGGCTTGATCCTATTCGCGCCTTCGAGCTGAAGCTGGTGAAGCAAATTGTCGTGGGAAGCGCCAAGGCTGAGGGGGCGGCGAATGATGCCTTCGTGCGCGTGGAGAAGATCGATTACAAGAACGGCATCAAGGCCAAGCTGCGGATTCAAGTTCAGACACCACAGGGACCGAAGGAGAAGTCGATCACTGTGAAGCAAGGCGCTGATCTTTTCATCCTGTCGGAGGAGCGCACGAACTACAGGACCGGTTTCGAGGTGACGGAAATTAACGCCGAACCGGGCCGTGAGCACATTCGATTCAGCAGTGGGCGCACTTTGCGGCTGGGAGAGGAAATCGGAGGACTGCGGGAGGATGTTTGGCGGTCCCAAATCAAGGAAACAATCAATCGACACTTAGAGAAAGAGTTGCAGGTTCGCGAGTCGGCGGGCGAAAGAGGCATAAAGGTTCTGTCGCTCTTTTTCATTGATCGCGTGGCCAACTATCGCGATTACGACGACGACGGAAAGCCAGTGAAAGGCAAATTCGCTGAGGCTTTTGAGGCTGAATTAACCAATTGGGCGAAAGACCAGCGATTCAAGGACATTCCTTGGCTCAAGGAACCTGTTGAGAAGCTGCACAATGGATATTTCGCTCAAGACAGAAAGGGCATCCTGAAGGACACAAGCGGCGATACGCAGGCCGACGACGATGTCTACAACCTGATCATGAAGGAAAAGGAACGCTTGCTTTCATCTGACGAGCCGCTGCGTTTCATTTTCAGCCATTCAGCATTGCGAGAAGGCTGGGACAATCCAAATGTTTTTCAGATTTGCACGCTGAACGAGACAAAAAGTCCGCTCAAGAAGCGGCAGGAGATTGGCCGGGGTCTCCGCTTGCCCGTAGACCAAAACGGCTTGCGCGTCTTCGACGACTCGATCAACAAGCTGTACGTAATGGCAAACGAGAGCTATGAGGACTTCGCAAAGGCACTCCAGAACGAGTACGAAGAGGATTGCGGAGTAACCTTCGGCAAGATTTCGCTCGCTGCAATTGCAAAGCTGACACGCGTGGTGGACGGCGAGGAGAAACCCATTGGCCGTGAGGCAGCGGGGATTATCCAGGCCGCGCTAGTTGACCAAGAGATGCTCGACGGCGATGGTCGTCTTCAGCCAGCCTTTGACCCCAAACGTCCCGATTTCAAAGTCGAGCTGCCAGAAGGCCAGAAGGACTTGGCCCCGGCCGTTGTTGACCTGTTGGCATCCTTCCAGATCGAACGCCACATACGAAGAGCGCGTGACGAAGGAACAAACCGGCTGAGGAAAGAGGTCACGCTAACTCCCGAGTTCGCGGAACTGTGGAAACGAATCAAGCCAAAGACTACCTACAGGGTTGAATTCGCGACCGATGTGTTAATCCAACGATCCGTCTATGCGTTAAAGCAAATGGAACGGATCGAGAAGCCGCGCATTCGTCTCCTGGCTGGAAGATTGGGCGTGGAAAAAGGCGGCGTCACGGCAGAAGCAGTCAGTGCGGCCGAGGAAAAGGTGGTATATGGAGGGCCGGTTCCGGATTTGCTGGCCTATCTTCAGAACGAGACCGAGCTTACCCGGTCGACTTTAGTTCGCGTCCTGAAAGAATCTGGGAAATTGGGCGAGTTCTTCAATAATCCGCAACGCTTTATGGATTCTGTAGCAACTATTCTTAAAAATGAGCTTCATCGCCTTCTCGTAGACGGGATCAAGTACGAGAGGATTCCAGGAGCAGGATCGGTTGCCGAGTGGGAAATGCTACTTTTCAGAGACGAAGAGCTAATCAATTACCTTAAAGCGCTTCAGGTCGAGAAATCAGTTTACGAGTATGTGGTTTACGATTCTGAGATAGAGCGTGAATTCGCCAAACGCCTGAACGAGCGCGACGACATCAAACTTTTCGTGAAACTACCCAACTGGTTTCTCGTCGACACCCCCATCGGCAAATACAATCCCGATTGGGCCATCCTCAAGCATGATGGACTTGCTTTGTACTTGGTGCGTGAAACAAAAGGAACGCGGGACTATCTCAAACTGAGGACAAGCGAAGCCGATAAGGTTCGCTGCGGCGAAAAGCACTTTGATGCTATTGGAGTTCCCTTTGATGTCGTCGTTTCAGCGGACGACGTGTGAGCCATGCGAGCGATCCTTGTTCGAGTAGCCGTCGATCACTCCTATGGAGCTTGGAATGCCCCCGTCGATCCTAAATCACGTGAGTTCGTTTTTGTGCCGATTCCCGAGAAGGATGGTACCCAGTTTCTCTCCGGTTTGGGCCGTGGCTACGACGAAGTCATACCCTCGCTGAGGGAGTTCTGCCGGCGATTCTCACGCCACTTGTATACCGATCTGCGATTCCCCAAGGAATTGCGCAAGCGACAGATGCATCTCGATCCAGACTTCCAGCACCTCACCTACGGCGACCGAGGCGACCGCCGAGGCGCAGGAATCAGCAAGCTGAAGAAAGGCGATCTTCTTGTTTTCTATTCTGGACTCCGCCCGATTCGTCCAACAAAGGACAAGCTCATCTACGCGCTGGTTGGCCTCTACGTTGTACGCGACGTTAAGATGGCTCAAACAGTATCCGACGATCTCAGGCATCAGAATGCTCATACGAGGAAATTGAAGATAGGACAGCCGGATATCGTAGTGAGGGCCAAACCTGGAGTCTCGGGCCGTTTGGAACAATGCATTCCGATTGGCGAATGGCGCGATCGGGCTTACCGCGTTCGGAAGGATTTACTGAAAATATGGGGTGGGGTATCCGTCAAAGACGGCTATATTCAGAGAAGCGCAGTTCCGCCAACGTTTAACAATGCGAAGCGCTTCTATGACTGGTTCAGACGCCAATCCATCAAACTTGTGAACAGGAACAATTGAGATGGTCAAAGCAAGAGTTGTCGTCGTGCATCTCCGCAGGCCACACCTATCAAATCCAGAGGAAATGCGGTCAGATCCTTTCTGGGAGTTCGGAAGCTTTGGTTTAACCGGATGTCATTCCAAGAATTTGATGAACCCGAAAAAGTCCTCGGAGTTGAACGGAGTGCGTTTTGCCTTCGCCCAAGGCGGAGAATTGGGGATGAGGCTCGTCTATCTTTCGCCCCCAGTTAAGATTGCTCGACACGGAGGTCTGTGTGAAGCAACCTGGCAACCACATGAAATGCCTTTCAAGTATTCAGCGGCACCTGTGCTCATTGACCACGCCGGACAGACTGGCTTTCCTCTTCTCAAACGTTTCCTGAAACGGACCGACCGCGGCGGATGGGTGGGAAGGTTTTCAAGCCGGTTCAGATCGCGGAGGCAGCCTTTGGAGGCGGAACTCGGGAAAGAGTTAGTCCGGGTGTACGAAAAGGTGCGGAGGTCCGCACCCGCGTCAGTGCTTTCGCGCTTCTATGTCGATGCTCTTCCTTATGCACCGCCGACTGTCGACCGAGATCGCGAATCAACGTATTCAGATCGACTCGAAAAAGCCCGCCGAAGAAGTATCTTGATCTACAAACCTAAGCGGAGTCCACGCTGTTAGTTTCTGTTTCGCATCGCAAGGATGGCCATGTTCAAGAAAGAGACGTTATTGGTAGGTGGCAGATAACCGCTGAGCTACGCGCTGCGCTGCTTGGGCATCGGGATTACAATGTCTGTTCTAATTTTCGCCGCCTTGTCCAGACCAACGCCGGGCAATGCTTTGAACGTTTGTGCTATGTGGCCACTCGCAAGGTGCCCGTAATATCGGTCCACCATTTTGGTGTCAACATGCCCCAGTTGCTCTGCAACAACTTTCAAGGAAACACCCAGAGTGATCCATCGGCTCGCTGCGGTGTGTCTCAACTGATGAAATCCGAATCGTTTAATTTTTGCCAGCGCGCAGGCGCGGCCCATTCGTTTCTTTTGACTATCTTTGGCCCAGGGCTCGCCACTTTCGCGTAAGAACATTGTCTCAGCCGGATCACGGTTGGCGCACACGTCCCGGAAAAATCGCATAGCCTCAGGGTCGAGGTGTACGTACCTCTGCTGACCGCCCTTCGACTTCGCGATGAAAAGCGTGCTCGCCGAAGAATTGAAATCGCCGGCGCATAACCGGCCCAATTCTCCATACCTGGCTCCTGTGTACAGGCCAGCCCGAACAAGCCGTTGAAAGTCCTTCTCTTTCGCGCATGCCTTCACAAAACTCCGCTGATCCTTCTCGCTTAGGAAAATTGCTCGCGCGACCTCGACATTTTCAAATGGCGACACCTTCCAAGCCATTGGATTCGCATACACACGGCCTTCTTCTAGCGCCAGGTTCAACGCAGCGCGGAGCCGCCGCATAATTCTGTTTGCGGTCGCTCGACGCTTTCTTAAATCCTCTTCGGTTTGGATGTGCGGTTGGTTCTCCTGCTCGTGCTTCCGATTCGTTCGCCTCGGGCTGGCGGCAATATCTGCGCGCCACTCCTCTAGCTTCGGGCGAGTCAACTTAGCAACTTGCAAAACACCGAGCTTGGGGATCGCATAGGCGTCTAGATCGTACTTTGTATGACGATAGTCGGGAGATCCTCGACGCTCCAAATGCTTTAGATAATCTAGACAGCACTGATTCACAGTGTAGCCACCGCGACGACTAACGTGCTCGCCTGTCGCCATGGTCGTCGCGCTCAAGAACCATGTCCGGGCCTTTTCTTGAGCTTGCGCAAAGTCCAATACACGCGTGCCTTCGGCATCGAGGATGTCATCAGCCAATGCAAGTTTCTCTTCCTTGCGGAAACCATCGGCGTCAAACCGCGCGAGCCAGACTCCCCATTTGCTACCCTTTCTGTATCCGAGTGCTCTGCCGTGCGATAACGGCAACATTATTTTCGAACCAATCGGAATCGCTCTCCGTGCTGTTCTAGTCCCAAGATCCTTGCTGGTTACGGTTCGTGCCATTGAGTTGACAACTCCCGTGCAATCCAATCACTGATTCAATTGATCGATTCAATCTGCCATTTTGTCAACTGTTTGTCAACTATCCGGGTGCTAATTGCATTCCTTTGCATGGTTGTGCAGGACGGCGCATTGTCTACGTATCTTATTACAAAAACAAGACTTATTCTATGTTCAAGGCGTGGAGAGAGAACGCGCTACGGCGTGTACCGCGCCCCTGATAAGGGCGAGGTCGGTGGTTCAAGTCCACCCAGGCCCACCATTCAAATCACCAGTAAATAAGAGGCTATTCTCACTTTTTCCCTGTGGGGGAATATCTCTCAAAAGAGCAATTTGCCAACTATTTGCCAACTTTACGATTGGCCGAATGGACCCTCTCGGGTGACGGCCGAACGGCTCGCAGTGCAGGACACTGCAGGACTTCGCAAGCAGCGGGAGGTCATTTTTAGTCAGTTTGCGGGGGCGTAGTTCAGTTGGTTAGAACGCCTGCCTGTCACGCAGGGGGGCGCGGGTTTGAGTCCCATCGCTCCCGCCAATTTCTCGTTTTGAATTGTTAGCGCCACTATGGACCAAGCACGCGTCTCGCTCGTTGGGAATTCACGGTGCGAAAGAGTAGGTCCATTTGACTGCGAAGCGGGTTTCACGGACCTGTGGGGGGTTCGCCGGGGCAATGCTGGCGAATTGCGTCCCGACGTTGTAGATGATGTAGAGGTCGCTGTCCGGGCGATAGTTATATCTCAAACGCAAATTGGCACTGACCGCTTGCGTGTTTGAAGTATCCATCTGAATGAGGCTGGTGAACGTCAAGAAGCGGCTAAACGAATAGTTGCCTTGTAAACTCGCCAGCACCACTGAAAAATTACCGTTCGTTGATGGCAATCGGAAGCGATCCCAGGTCTCGGAAGCGGAAATCGAGAACTTCGGTGTGGGCCGATAATTTGCCCGCACCTGGAATTCATTCAGAGTTCCTCCGTAATAGCCGCCAAAGCGTTCGAAGAAATTGTAAGTAAATCGGCGGTCTTGCCCTGACCCGTAGGTGAGTTGGTGACGCGCGAAGTGATACAGGCCGTTCGGAATGAACACGTTTTTGTAAATATGAAAGGGAGTTGTAATCAGTTGCGTGAACACGTCCGCGATATCGTCATCGGTGTAGGCCCCATTATTGAACTCGGCGCGGAACGTGCCCTGCCATTCTTGCGTCGAGACCTCGTTACGCGTATCGGGCGCATGGAGAATGAATCCCTCGAATTGCAACTCGCGGACACCTCTGACTTTGGGCCTCACTTTGAAGGTTAAGTTCCCGTACGTTTCGTTCGAATCCACCCTCTCGATGAATCCCACTTCCGGGTTGAAGTTTGGCCCAATTTTTCTTCGCTCGACGATTCCATCGAGCCAGTTCGATCGATACGATAGCGATGCCCCCACATCACTGGCACCGCTTGGGTCTCCAGGTGATCGTGTTCCAGCCATGTGAGCATCAACGAACCAGTCTTTGAAGAAGATGAGACGTGTATCAGCGCCGCCAGTTTGATTGAAACTGTCTTGTATATTCCCCGATCGCTTGTCAATGGCCATCACGCCGATGTAAGAGCCGGCCCACAGTGATTCTTTCACTCTTGCGACTGCATAGTTTGCATAGGGATTGGGTCCGCTGGAACGGGTGTCGACGTCCATTATGCCCACCTCCATGCGACCAAATGTCCCGGTTAGTTTGACTCCGCCGTTGATGGGCACCTGTTGTCCGGTTATCGGATCAATTCCAATCTGACGGCTAAAGAACAATTGATCCTGATCGCCGATATCGAAGTTAAAGATTCCCGCGTTTTCGAGGAAGAACTGACGCTTCTCCGGAATGAAGACCTTGAATGGCGTGAGATTGAACGGCTGAAGATCGACTTCGGCATCGGCAAAATCCGTGTTTCCCGTCAGATTCAAGACCAGATCTGAAGTAAGGCCGTACTTAATGTCTACTCCGCCCGTCACCGGGAATTTGGGGTCCTGCCCTGTATGCTTGTCGTAGCGGGCAAGTCCGTAGGGTTTCACAATGAAGAGTCTTCCACTTCCGATGTCCTTGATGCCCCGCAGCTCTCCCGCCTCCGAGACCTTGGTGATCCCAAAAGTCCGCCGGTAAGCGCTCCAGAGGTCTTCTTCGTTCTTTCTACGGATGAAGCGTTTCAAATTCAAACCCCAGGTCACATCGCTGGAGTGAGTGAAATTGAGGGTTGTGAATGGAATTTCTATCGTCGCGGTCCATCCGTCAGGAGCGATGCGCGCCTCTGACGTCCACACTCCGTCCCACCCCCGGTCGAAGTCTCCTCCATTTGTGTCTCCTTGCTCTTCCACGATGAGGCCGTCGTTTTGCGTACCAAGCGGATTGACCTCGAATACGTATGCGCCACGACGATTGTGGTTGGAATCGATCAGGATTTCGAAGTGGTCGTCCAAGTCTTGGCTTACGTCCCGCCGGAGTTCTGTCGCGATGATCCGCGAGGGCTCGGAGTCATAGCAATGAATCCCGAAATACACGGCGTGCCGCGTGTAGAGCATGCGTACTTCTGTCTTCTCGGTGGGCGGCTCCCCTTCGCGGGGTTCTCGTTGACGGAACTCCGTAATAGGTTTGGCGGATTGCCAGAGCGGGTCGTCCAAGGTTCCGTCGAGCTTCGGGGCGCGATCGATAGGGATCGCTTCCGCACTGATCCGAACCGACTCGTCCTTCGCGGGTGAAGCTTCACCGTTCAAGCCAGGCGGTCGAAACAACAACAGACACAGGCCAAGAAACCAGCGGACCAAGGTGGGCTGGCAGCGGACGAGGTGTTTCATGGCGCTTGGATTTGTAATCCGTCAAATCCTAACGTCTTACTCTCTATTCCGGCACGGCATAATTCCATATTTGCGCGGGTTCCAGTCCGGACGCCGGCACGCCCACGTATACACTCGTTCCATAGAAAATGCCTGTGCGCACGCCCACTGCAGAGGGGATATTTGCAGATAGCGTATAGTAGTCCGGATCATTCTGTTGGACCACGCTGATGAACCCTTCCCCGCCCAGCGCATAAATCCGCTTCCGCTCTGCGTCGTAATAGACGTCGTCACAAGATCCCCCTACCGGAACTCTCGCAACTTCTTTGCCGGTATCCGTATCAAGCACCATCAGAAACGGCGGCCTCCGAGTGACAATGAAGAGCCGATGGTCGTCTTCATCGAGCGCCATCGGATAGTTTGCCTTGACTCCGTTAAGCCCCCATTTGGTCAACTCTCCCGTCTTGCGGTCGATCACATTGACCACACTTCCGTCCTCAGGAACATTGACGAAAATGCGAGACCCCTTCTTTTCTAACTGAAACGACTCGGAATGACCGCCACTCCCTTTGAGGTCTTTTCCGACATGAGTTTCCGCCACTGCATCGATCATGGCGACGCCGCCTACAATGCCCACAAAAACACGCCTGGAATCTTCGTCGTATCGCAGGTTGTCGGTGTCGGATTCCGCGCCCAACTCGATGCTCTTGCGCAGCGCGTACGTCTTGCCGTCATAAACTTTGACCACGCCGTCTCCCGCGTTGGCCACAAAGATTTTGTCGAGTCCGGGGACGTAGAGTACGCCCTGAGGTTCGTTCAACCCCTTGACACTCTGAACGACTCTGGCCTGAAAGGTGTTCACGATCTCCATCGTATTGTTGCCCAGGGCGGCAAAAATCAGGAGCCGGCGCTTGGGGAACGCCGTGAAATGATCGATACGACCGGCGACATTCGGCACGGGTATTTTTTGGATGAGCTGCAACGGCGCAAGTTCGCGGGCCTGCGCCTGGGGCGCCGCGATCGCAGTTTTTGCATTTCGCATCATGAGCAAGCCCAACGCACCCAATCCCACCACACCAACCGCTAACCACTTCTTCATATCTCCTCCTGAGAGAGATTCTATTACTGCTTCCTTCCTCTAAAAATCCACGCGTCCGAAGAGTTTCAAGTCTCTGGTTCGAAGACAAGAATGGCGGCCTCATCGTGATCATGAGCAGGTGCGGCGACGTAATAGCGATTGAGCTCCGGGGACCAAAACGAGGTGCCGGCACCTGATTTCGTTGGTATTTTCCCGATGGTTTCGTAGTGATCGGCGTCTTCCTGCCGGTAGGCGAAGACGTAGCCAACATCATAGTCGCGGCCACCGGAAATATAGATCCGCTTGAGTCGAGGATCGAAATAGACTCCGTCCATGCCTTCGACAGTTGGGAGAGTTGTGACTTCCTTTCCGGTCTGAGAATCCATGGCAACCATCTGCGGGGGAGTGCGCGTGCCGATAAGCAACCTGTGGTTTTTTTCGTCAAGGGCTCCGTCGCCATTGCGCTTACTGCTGGTAGGCCATGTGGACACCACTTCGCGTCTGTTCGTATCCACAACTTGAACTACGCTGGCAACCGAAACGAAAACGAACAAGGTCTTGCCGGATTCGTCCAACAAAAGTTCCGAAGGGTGGGCCTCCACTTTGACGTCGCCGAGGTGCTTGTCGGTCTTGGCGTCGATAATCCCAATTTCCCCATAGTCCTTACCTGCATCCTTGCCTCCGTATCCGACATACAGAAGTTGGGTGTGGGGATCGTACGCAACGCGGTTGGGCCCTAGATCCAGCTTGACCGCTTCCATCAGCTCGAGCGTGTCGCCGCGGAATGCCCGGACCATCCCGTCATCTCCACTGGCCACAAACAACTTGTTGAGGGATGGAACGTAGGCAATACCCTGTGTTTTCTTAAAGCCAGGAATGCTTTTCACCCATTTGCCAGCCTGAAGATCAACCACTTCGACCGAGCCATTCTCGAGCCCGGCCACAAACAGCCGCTTGCCTTGTACATCCACATCCATATGGTCAATGCGGCCTTTGACGTTCGGCATGGGAATGGTTTGGATGAGTCGGAGAAGAACATGATCTTGCGCATAAGCTGGGGTACTCAATGACGCAAGCACAGTCAGACCGAGTACAGAAAACATCTTCATGGAGTTTCTCCTCCTTGACTTCGGCACCTTCGTCTCCCAGGAGCCAAAGGTTTCCAAGCTGCCATCTAGGGAGACGGGAATGGCTATGAATGCGTCCTGCAGCTGTAGAACAAGTTCAGTACTCTCGTACACCGGATGGGCCTACAAAGCTACTTAAGATTTGCTGAACAAATCGTAAGGATGGCGGTGGAACGAGAGCAAAACTGACAGCCAGGAGCTTTAGAACGGTCCTAGACTTCCGTATCCCGACGCTGTTCCTCGGGCGGCTGAATGGATACAAATGCCTTGTAGAGCAAGAGATCGTAGACGATTTTCAGTGTGCCGGCGATGAAAAAGGGGGCGCTGATCAGCGACGGCTTCGCAAAGAGAAATCCCACAAACAGCGGGCTAATCGCCGCACCAGTAGTGCGCGCGACTCCCGTGAAACCGCCCGCGGCGGACCGTTCCTCCGCTGGAACCACCGCCATGATATAGGATTGCCTCGCCGGGACATCCATCTGGCTGATGCTAAAGCGAAGAAGAAGCACCAGCACCGCCAGCGAGAGACTCGGCATCAGCGGCACAAGAATCAACAGGACATTCGAAGGCAGGTGCGTGAAGACCATCGTGCGGACGAGGCCGACACGCGCCGCAAGTCGCGAAGCAACCAGAGCGGAAAACCCTGCAAACACATTCGCCCAGAAGAAAATGGCTCCCAGCACTGCGGGTTCGACGCCAAAGCGCAGATAGAACCAATACGCGGCGAAGCTTTGCACCACGAATCCGCCCGCAAACGAATCGAGGGCGAACAGGCTCGACAGTTTCAGCACAATATTGCGGGACCGAGTGATTCCAAGGATATTTCCTGGAGAAGAGACCGCACCCTCTGGAACTCCGCCCACCTCTACCAAACCGGACAAGCGCATGAAGACGAGTGCCAACAGGATTCCCAGAGCGGCGTACACCAGGACCACCGCGCGATAGCTCGCAACAGGCGTCATCGAAGTCCGTTGCAGCGCCTGCGTGATGAAACCGGCGAACAATGCACCCAGCGCCGTCGCCAACGAACCGGCCATGGTGTACCACGCGAAGATTTCCGTGCGGGCGGTTGCCGGCACAATATGGGACAGCGCGGCCTGCTCGATCGAGAGAAAAGGCCCGACTTCATTGCCACTGGGACTGATGACGCCGATGGTGCCCGCAACGATCAGGAAGAATAGATTGTGTGTGGACGCAAACGCCAAACCGGCGGCACCCATGAGAATCGCGCCTATGATCAGCATCCGCCGACGCCCGATCCGGTCTGCCCGGGTCGTAAGGAAGAGGGAGACCACCACATCACCCGCAAGCGTGAGTGTGAGCACCAGGCCGCTCTGCACTTCCGTAAGCCCTAAGCCAATCAGGTAGAAAACCAAAATGACGGAGAGCGAGCCATACGCGAACAGCCGCGCAAAGCGAGTGACAAACAAAAGCCACCCGTCACGGGTCAGGGCCTTGAGGGCCATCGGCATCATTTGCGTCGTCGACATTCTTCGAGGGCTCGATGCCAATACTAGGGATTGGTCACTGCTTCATAGACCACCATTCGCGCGACGGACTTGCCGTCCTCTTCCTGCTCTGGCGTGTACACGCGGTGGGTCTTGAGATCGACGGCTAGCGAATGCACCGCGTGCTGCACGCGGAAGTCCTCGAGCTTGCGATAGTGGTCCGGATCGTCCTGGTGGAAAACGGCAATGGCACCGCTGTAACAGGCGACATAGATGCGGCGTAAGCCCGGATCAAATTTGATGACGTCCGGCCCGCCGGGCAGCTTGAGAAACGCGATCGGGGCATGCTTATCCAAGTCGAAGACCGTCATCAATTCGTTTCCTTCGCAGGCAAGAAACGCACGGTGATGTTCGGGGTCGAGGGCCATTCCATGATTTCCCTCGCATCGGCCCACGGGATAACGTCCAACCACTTCATCTGTCGCGGGATCTATTACCGCAAAAATATTCTTGTCCTGTAGATTCAGGTATACCTTGCGCGCAACCGGATCGTACTGCGGCATTCCCGTTTCGCTGTCGAAATGCAGCGTGCGGATGACCTCGTCCTTCTGCACGTCGACGACGGCTTCCGCCTTCCCCCGTTCGTCCGAAACGTACAATTTGTGAAAGGGCGCTGCGTACGTGCTTCCGTCCGGCTTCGATTCCGTCTTTAATTTCTTCACCACTTTCATCTGCTTTAGGTCCACAACGCCAATCGTGTTGTCGTGTGCGTTTGAGGTATAAAATTTCTTTAATTCTGGGACGTACTCCACTCCTTCGGCTCCGGGAGTGTCCGCAATGGTAGCGACAACTTTGTTGGTCCCGAGATCGATAACGTAGGTCTGTCCAGCGGCGAGATGGGTGGAAAACAGATAGTGGTCGTCTTCATCGATCGTTAGATAGTCAAAACGCTTTCCACCCGGCCCAGGCAAATCGAACTTGGCCAACTCTTTTAGCGTCTGCCCAAACGTACTAATCGGAGAGCCACCGCCGATAGAAAGAAGCGTACAGACTCCGACACACAAAGATCTGAATTTCATTCCCATTCATCCTCTCCGTAACTGCGAAACACTACTTCGTGGAAACGTGTTTCAGCGCGGCAGCGATTCCGCCACCAACCGACTCCGGGCTGCCAACGGCCCAAAAGTGCATGAAGAACAGCCTAGGTTGTTCGGTGAGCATGTGGCTGTGGAGTGCCGTCACCAGAATATGGTGTGCCTGAAGTTCCGCGACCACCGGATTCACTTCTGCGGCGGTGAGCACGAAGTCGCCTGTCGTCGCCACATTTCCGGCATCTGCTGCTTGAAAATTGAAGGCCTCCGCGACGCCCGCCGCAGGTGCGATGGTCATCCCGTCCATCATGACGGATTCTCCGCGTGGCACCCCGTAGGAGAGCACTCCGCCCTTGAAGGTTCCTTTTCGCCCAACACTGTCCTCAACCGCCTTCACCCATGCGGGCGGAGTTGCTTCTTCGGCCGACGCCGCGGGCTTATCGAGCGGGGTTTTTGATACCGCCAGGGCGGCGCGCAATCCAGTCGCGAGCTGCGCGGCCACACCGTGGCCCATGTAGTGGAGGTACACCACATGCGGCGTCTCCTCGATGAGATGGTTGTGCACGGCGGAAATTTCAAAGCCCGCGGAACGCAGTTTTTCCATGACCGGGTTCAGCTCGTCCTCCAGCAGAACCAGGTCGCCCATAACCATCGCATTGTCGTCCGTACCCGTGAAGGCAGCCCATGAACCCAGTGCCAGTCCGGGTTTGATCGCCAATCCGTGAACGGAAACATGCAAGTCGGTCCTGGGAAATCCGACCTTATACACATCACCCATCTTTTGGCCCGATCTTCCCAGCACTTGGTCGATTTTTGTTGAATCAGGCCCCTGTGCTGCAACAACAAATGGAAGCACTAATATCGAAATCAGACTCACTAAGTGTCGAACAGACTGCATAACAGTCCTCCTCTTGAAGTTCATACTTTTCCCCGATCACACGACCCTTGCCAATCATTTCGGGGATCCTTGGGAATTTGGCGCAGCCTCCTTTCCATTCACATGAGTTCCGGGGTGCAACTCGTCCGTTCCCCGCGTTGCCACAGCATCCCCCGGATGCAAGTCGCCAAACACTTCCGTCAGCTTGCCGTCCGATTCGCCCGTTTGGACATTAACCCATTCCGTATTCCCGTCGCGGATGCGAACGACAAACGTTGCTTCCGTGGTTCGGGCTATAGCGGATGTTGGAACAAAAAGAGTGGGTTGCGACCGGCTGACGGGCCAAAGGACTTCCGGAAACATACCCGAAGCCAAGCGTCCACCCGTGTTGCTTACATCCAGCTCGACCGGCATCGTTCGTGTTTTTACGTCGACCGAGTGAGCAATCCGCGCAACTTTTCCAGAGAAAGCTTGATTCGGAAAAGCTGGAACACTGAATTGGACATCAGCTCCTTCCGTCACACCGGCCACGTACTTTTCCGGCACGGGAACCAGGAGCCGCAGACGTGAAGTCTTTTCCACCCGCACGATGGGAACTCCAACTCCGGCGCCGCTGGAGGGCCCCACGAGTGCTCCTGGGTGAACGTTTCTCTCCGTCACAACACCGTCGAAGGGCGCTCGCACTTGCAGATACCCTTCAATCTCGCTGAGTGATTTCAGTGCTGACCGCGCAGCCTGGGCACCCTCACGGACGGATTCAAGCCGTGCACGGTCTGCCTCGGCAACTTTCTGAGCGACGTCCAGGTCATTCCCGGCAACAACGCCTGGAGTTGCGGAAGCCACTTTCAGTCTTTGGTAGGTGCTTTCGTCCGAGGCGAGCTTGGCTTCTGCCTCTCCTCCTTGAGCCTCGGCTCCCTGGAGTTTCGATTGCGCCTCGGCACGCTGCGCGGCAATTTCAGGTGCGACAAGGTGCGCCATGAGTTGCCCAGTTTTCACCACCGATCCGCGATCGACGCTGATCGAATCCACGAATGCTGTAACTTTCGGATAGACGGCGACAACCTCATACGGCTGCAGTTCTCCCGGCAAGCGGGCGGTGATGGCAAGTTTCTTGGATACGACCTTTGCAACTTCCACAGTGGGAGCGGCCGCCGGAGTCCCTTGTGAGTTTGCCGCGTTGGTGGAGGTGCCTGAGTTGGAGCCACACGAGATGCACAAACAAACGCTTCCGGCGAGGAATACGTTACATAGAACCGCAATTCGACTCATAGTGCTTCTCCCTGCAAAGGATTCTGATTCCCCGCCCGCTGGCTGGCGAAAGCGCTTTGGGGATCTTCAGGGTCCAGTGATGGCGATTTCACTCCGGCCCGTTCCTGAACCATGGAAAACACCAGAGGCAGGATCAGCAGAGTCGCAGCGGTAGCAAATAACAACCCGCCTATGACGGCACGTCCGAGAGGCGCCGTTTGTTGGGCTCCCTCGCCAAGTCCCAGCGCCATAGGGATCATGCCAGCGATCATCGCCATGCTGGTCATCAAAATGGGTCTCATGCGAGTTTGCGCGCCGTGGATCGCGGCGACACTTGAGGTGTTGCCTGTCCGGCGGTGCTCCTCGGCGAAAATGATCAGCAGAATGGCGTTCGCAACGGCGACCCCAATGGCCATGATGGCTCCCATGAAGGACTGCACGTTCAGAGTGGTCCGCGTGACCAGCAGCATGAAAATCACACCGCAAACGACCGCAGGGATCGTCGACAAGACGACGAATGCCAGCTTCAAAGACTGGAAATTGGCAGCCAAAAGGAGAAAGATGACCAGGACTGCGAGAAGTAGCCCTACTCCCAGGCTCGACAATGTTTGCTTCATGGGGCCAATCTGCCCCCGGACGTTGACCTTTACACCACGCTGTGGCACCCCAGCGCGTTTGATTGCTTCATCCAACTGTTTCGATACTCGGCCAAGGTCCTCACCCGACACGTTAGCGGTAAGGGTCACTATCCTTTGTCCGTTTAGGCGATGATATTCCCCGACGACATTGCCGTAGTTCACCTGCGCCACGTCGCCCAACAAAGGATGGGAAGCGCTGCCCAGTGTGACGGGAATCCGCTCAACGTCCTGGATCGAGGTCATCTCCGACTGGGGAACTTGCACCTGAACTTGATATCCGACACCTGATTTTGGGTCGGCCCAGTAGTTCGGAATGACAAAGCGGCTCGAAGACGTTGCTGCCAAGAAAGAGCGGCCTACGCCAGCCGCGGTTACTCCCAGTTGCCCGGCGCGTTCACGGTCGATGTTGACGTCCACGCTCGGATAGTCCAACGGTTCGTCGTACTGCAGGTCGCGGAGTGCGTGAACCTGGGCGAGCTCGCCACGAACCTTTTCGGCGAACGCCCGGCTCGCCCCAAGGTCCGGTCCACTCACGTTGATCTCCACGGGGGTGGGAGCGCCGAAATTCATGATCTGGGTCACGATGTCCGCTGCTTCGAAAGAAAACTGGCACCCTGAAAATTGTGAAGGAAGCGTTTTTCGCAATTGATTCTCGAATTCGTCCACACGGATCTTTGCGTCCGGATTCAGCGCGACTCGCAAGACAGCCTCGTGCTGGCCGCTCGTCCAAAGATAAATCGTATTGATGGGGTAATTCGGCGGCGGTGCCCCGACATAACCCAAAGTGATCGTGACATTCCCCGGCCCAGCGGCCTTCTCGATGGAGCGAAGCACGTCGAGAGATAATCTCTCGGTCGCTTCCACACGGCTCCCGATGGGGGCTCGAAAGCGCAACAAAAGTTGGCCGGAGGAGACCCGGGGAAAAATCTCTCTTCCGAGATACGGCCCTATAAGGGCGATGACCACCAGCGCCGTAACCACGTAAAGCGAAACAACGAGCCAGCGATTCCGCGTCAACTTTTCCAGAATCCGTCCATGCTTTTCCCGCAATCTGGCGAGTAAAGAGGGTGTCTTTTTTTCGTTGTCTGGGGAGTGGTCGCGGAGAATCCACGTGGAGAGAACGGGAGCCAGCGAGCTGGACAATAGGTACGAAGCGGCCATCGCGAATCCGACCGCCAGAGAGAGCGGAATAAAGAGCGAGCGGGAAACCCCGACCATAAAGAAGGACGGCACGAATACGGCGAGGACGCACAACATGGCGAGCAAGCGTGGAATCTGGACCTCCTTGCTTGCCTCCAGAACAGCGACAGCCCGCCCTTGTCCCTGGCCCAGATGGCTGTGAATGTTTTCCATGACCACTGTGGATTCATCAACGAGAATCCCGACAGCCAGTGCCAATCCACCAAGCGTCATGATGTTGATGGTCTGTCCCGCGCCCCACAGGGCCACGACGGCTGTGAGCAACGCAAAAGGGATAGTGATAACCACGATGAGCGCGCTGCGCCAATCGCGCAGGAAGAGCAGCACCATGAGGCCAGTCAGCAATGCGCCGAGCAAGCCTTCACGCACAACCGACAGCAAGGAGTTTCGGACATACGAAGATTGGTCAAATTCATAGTCGATCTTGATCTCCGGCGGAACGGCGGACTGGAACTCGGCCAGATTCGCCTTGACCTCGTTTACGACACTCAGGGTCGAGGCATCGGCACGCTTTGTCACGGGAATGTAGACGGTGCGCCGTCCATTCACTTCGGCATATCCCGTGACGATGTCGCTGGAGTCCTCGACCGTGCCCACGTCGCGGAGAAAGACGGTGGGGCCAGCACCCGTGCGAATCGGGAGATTCTGCAGGTCCTTGATATTCGAAACCACGGAATTGATTGGCGCGAGTCGCAGCAAATCGCCGGTGCGTACGTTCCCCGCCGGCACGATGGCGTTTCCGGTATTCAGCGCCTCGATGACTTCGTCTGGCGCCATGCGGTAGGCGCGCAGGCGATCCGGGTCAACACTAACGACAATCGTTCGTGCAGAACCACCAAACGGAGGCGGTGCCGATACTCCGGGCAAAGTCGCAAACAGCGGGCGGACACGGTTCAGCGCAAGGTCCTGGATCTCCGCGACACTCCGCGTCGCACTGGAAAAAACCAAATAACCGACTGGGACGCTCCCTGCGTCAAAGCGCATGATGAAAGGGGCAACCGTTCCTGGCGGCATGAACGCGCGGGCGCGGTCCACATAGCCGACTGTCTGAGCCAATGCCTGGCTCATGTCCGTGCCAGGATGAAACGTGAGCTTCACCAGACCAACGTTCTGGATGGATTTTGATTCCACGGACTCAATCCCTGTGATGTACAGGAAGTGATACTCGTAGTAGTAGACGAGATAGCCTTCCATCTGCGCGGGAGACATGCCGCCGAAGGGCTGCGCCACGTAAACAACAGGCAGGTTTAGATTGGGGAAGATGTCGATCGGCATTCGCGCAAGGGCAAGGATCGAGCAAAGGGCTATGCTGATAACGGCTACGATGACCGTGAACGGCCGGCGAAGGGCGGTGCGCAGCAGCCACATACGCTACAGTCCTCCCTGGGTCTTGTCGTGGAGAAACTGCAGGAACGGTTGAAGGTCGCCTTGCGACGCCGCGACCGCCGCCAGATTCTGCCAGACCGCGAGCCGTGCGAGAGCATCGTCGGTTTCTGCCTGCACCAGGAGGCTCTGTGCGTCCGCAACATCCACGAGCGTCGCGAGTCCTGCTTGGTAGCGCGAGCGTTGCTGACTTTCGGTTGTCCGCGCCGCGTCCAATTCCTGCGGCGTATTCTCGGCAACGCTGCGAGCCCCTTCGAGAGAAGCTTGTGCCTTCCGCAATTGTCCCGTCAGGTCTTGCAGGGCTTGATCGTAGCGAGCTGCTTCGGCACGTTCATTTGCCGATTCAATCGCCTTTCGAGATCGAATCGCGAAGATGTCGAATACCGGAAAAGTTACGGTCAAGCCAACCGCCCAGTTCGAACGATCCGGGCCCAGTCCTGCTGTGCCTCCCTCGAAATTGCCCGCAGGATCCCAGCCGCTGCCGCGTCCATACACCGACGATTGAAGATAGAACTTCGGATAGTAGGAACGGTCCAGGATATGGACCTGCGCCTGGGCTTCTTCCACACGTGCGTGCTGCACCTCCGCAATGGGATTGTTTGTAAGTGGGATGGTCTGTAGAGATCCGTCGGGAGGTGGCGCGAGCAAAGAACTCTCTCGAACTTCCACCGAGGTATCCGGCAATCCGAGAATATCGGCTAATCCGGCCCGGCTGATTTTTTCTTGTTGCTGGGCGCGGGCTAAATTTACTTTGGCGCGGGCCAATTCTGCGTCCGCACGGGAAACATCCGCTCCCGCGCGAAGCTGGTTATCGACCAGCACACGGACGGCCTTGTCGAACGTTTCGCGCCGTTGCACATCCGCCTCGGCGGCATGCACGGTCCGCTGGGCAGCCAGGACCGTTAGGTAGGCGCTCACTGTGGCGATCGCCACATCGAGGCGCGTCAAAGAAGCTTCCGCAGTGGCTCGATCCCGAGCGGCACGCGCGGCGTCTACCTTTGCTCCCCGGTATCCAAAATCGACGGGTTCCCAGGAGAACAGGAGCCCCGCCGCACTTCCCCAAGCGCTTCGATTCGAGACCGACGCCGGAACGGGCCCGGAAATCGGAGCGATGATGGATTGTGGAAGAAGGAGACCTGTGATGTTGTTATCTGTTGCGCGATTCGTTTGCCATACCACGTCCGCCCGAGGGAGGTAATTCGTTTGTGCCAAGCCTATGCCTGCCTGCGCCGCGCGGATCCGCTCTAGGGAAGCACGGACGGACGGATAGTTCTTGAGAGAGAAATCAACCGCCTCTTCGAGGGTAAGCACCTTACTCGCTCCACCGGATTGCGCCAGAACTGCCGGCTCGACCAGCACAGACAGAATCAGAGTGACCGCAATCCATCGGAGGTAAGTGCGACAATTCGTTAACACGATCTGCTCTCCCATTTCAGAAACTCCCCCCGCCGAACCGCTGCTCATGCGAGCGAGTGATAGAGCCCCTCAATTAACTGCATTCCCCGATCGAGAAGCTCCTGGTCCGGGATTACTTGTCGCGCCCAGCCCTTCAGCACCTCATCGATCCCATAACCTTCTTTGCGGCCGAATTTGTCATCGGCCAAGTCCGCGTCGTGAATAACCTCGGCGATGACCTTCACTTTGCGGTCGCGAATCTTGAAGTCATTTTGCAGGGTCTCGAACGTGCAATTGTCACCCCGGTGTCCGAAACCGCCTTGGAACATGTCAAATGGCACGGCTGCGGGAGGCACTTGTTCTTCCGGAGCGAAGGCAAATCGCGCCTTGGGATCGATGAATCGACGAATCAGCCACGCGGATGCGGACCGGTCTACACCAGGTCTCGGTCTCGTCACCCAGACCCTGTTCTTGTAATCCTGCGGCTTGATCTGCGTAGTTTCTGGCACCCGCGTCGCCACGCGCGCTTCGTCGGCCCGCGCGAACAACTCCCCAACGCGCTTCTGTAAGGGACTGTCGAAGAAATCGACCTCAACAATTTCCTGGAAACGGCCCCGTAACCGGCTCAGACGACCAACGACGCGCTTTTGCACCGGCAGGAAGGAAAACTTTTGCAGCTCGCGAATCAACTCCTGGTACTCACGCGCGCGCGCTTCCGCGAAGCGTCCGATCAATTGGGGAGTCGAGATATTGTCGATGGATCGCACATGAACAATCGAAGCCTCGCCTCCGTACTTGCGAATGGAGGTCGCGAGCCACTGAAAGCGTTCTTCGTTCGCGGAATTGCTAGGCAGCAGGTAACCGGAATTGCCCAGCGGCACGGTTCCGTAGCGTTGGAGCTTTCGCCAGACTTCCACCCGCTGACTGGCGCGCTTGGTAGGCAGCGTGAACGTCAGCAGCAGCCAAGCGGTGTTCGCTTTTGTGAGTACATCCATTTCTGTCTGATGTTATATCTCTAACAAAGGCTATATCATTTTTCTGAAGAAAGCTCGCGCAGAATGGGGGAAGAGCGTAAAGGGGCGGAGTATCGTATCGGCGTCTTGTTTTCACCCCAATAAGCCGTCTCCGTGCCCGGGGTTTTTGGTCACTCCAAATCGGTCACGCCTTATTGCGTGGCCCGCTCAGGAGATACTCTCTGCCCGACTAACACAAGTCTCTCGCGTAAAGCGTGTTCCTGTGCCGCAGCGGCATGAATTCGTCATGCCAGAACTGGACTTGTTCCTCCGCAGGGAGCGAAGCCATGTCGTGAATTACCGACGCCTCTTTCTTTGTGACTTCATTCACCCGGCGCACGAGCTCGATTAGTTCGGCGTTGTTCCGCCACACCTCTGTGTTGTACCGGCTGTGCAGACGCTGGATATTGATCAGTCCTCGTTTCTGGTCTCTCTGTTGAGCCGTGCGGCATAGCTCGCTGTACTGCTGCAACTTCTGAAACGGTTCAACCCGCGCATACGCGGCAATGTATTCGTTCATTGTTCCGAACTGATGGTCTTTAATAGCTGCAATCTGAGCACCCAGCGTCCTTAGCTCTGATTCACTCTGCGCGACCTGGGCGCGCAGCACAACTGTCGTTGTGATTCTAAATGCCAAGGGTGACCGCAACGCTGAGCAGGACCCCAAGCAAAAGCGACGAACCTGCGATCACCCAAATTTGAAGTCTCTTCGCAGCGCCCCTTGGTTCACTCGTGGCCTCGGAAGCCGTCGCTGCCTTCGACGTGTCGACGCTGTTTCGCCTAAAGGTCATTTTCCATCCTTGGAGTTGCGCTCACGCGACCCGCCGTTTGGCTGGGCGTGTCGCTCGCAATTGGTAAACAGATTCGAAACGTGCAGCCGTCTCCGCCTTTGCTGGAGAGGGATATCTCGCCACCATGAGCTTCGATCGCCCAACGGGTGATAGACAGCCCTAGACCGGCACCACCCCACTCACGGGTGCGCGCTTTATCAACCCGATAGAATCGGTCGAAGACATAGGGCTGATGCTCAGCCGGAATTCCAGGCCCTTGATCAATGACATTGAGGCACGCCTTTTTGTTCTTGCCCGGATGTACGCGAATGAGAATGCGACTCTCGACGGGCGAATACTTAATTGCATTATCCAGAAGATTGACGATTGCCTGACGCAGAATTAAGCGATCGACGGAAACAATGAGATCACCGTCTCCTTCCACGTCTATCTTTTGCCGTTTCTCCTCCGCCAAGACTTCGAGAGTCGAAGCCGCCTCCTCAGCAACGGAAAGAAGAGAAGTATCAGCGCGATGAAGCTGCACGTGACTGCCATCCGCACGAGAAAGAACCAGCAAGCTTTCAACGAGGCGCGTTAGACGGTCTACCTCTTCCAGCATGCTTCCAATCACATCTCGGTATTCCGCGGGACCCTTGGGCTCCTGAAGAGCGACCTCACCGACACTCCGGATGGCGGTCAGGGGAGTGCGCAATTCATGCGAAGCGTCGGCAGTGAAGCGCCGCAACTGTTCGAAGGCTCCTTGCAGTCTCCCGAGCATGGCGTTCAATACCGCTCCAAGTCTTCCCAGCTCATCTTCCCGGTTTTGGACCGACAGCCGGGCTCCCAAATCCTGTGCAGATATTTTTTGCGTTTCGAGAGTCATCGCATCAATCGGTGCCAGTGCTTTGCGAGCCAAGGCGTACCCCCCGAAACCGGCCAACAACACTCCAAGAGGAAGTCCAATGAGCAGGACGGTGGTGAACTCTCGGAGTTCGCGCCACATGGCTTGCTCGTTGTGGGCCACCCGAAGAATGACTATGTAGTTGTCGAAATGGTGTGGGCTACTAGCGAGCCGGACTCGCAAACCATTCGGGAGACGCTCGGAAACCGGGGAGATATCTTCGCTTGCCTCTTTCTGCGAGGGCGGCCCTCCGAGTGCCTGCCCATCTAATTGGGGAGTACGATAGAGCAGCTTGCCTTCCGCCGACCAAATCTCCACGAATCTGTGCAAGCCGGGATCACCCTCTTCGCCGTGATGCAGTCGCAGAGTTAAGGAACCATCGGGTTCCTTCGCGATTTGCCCCTCAACCGTCTCCATGTCTTCTAAAAGGTTATGGTCGACTTGCTCCCGCATGCTCAGGAAAAGGAAAAACAGAGATGCGGCTCCATACGCGACGAGCAAAGCGCCGAGCACACCCACGTACCAGATCGTCAATTGTGATCGGACATTGCTAGGCGACAGTTTCATCACTCTTCCCGCAACACAAACCCAACTCCTCGCACGGTGTGGATCAGCTTGGGGTTGAAGGGCTCATCCACTTTTCGGCGCAGACGGTTGATGTGAACGTCGATGACGTTATCGATTGGCGTTGCGCGAGTTTCCTTCCAGACATCGCGCGCCAGCATCTCCCGCGAAACGACCTGCCCTTTGTGCCGAAGCAGATACTCGAGAAGCTCAAACTCCCGGGCTGTTAATTCCACGTATTGCCCCCGCCGTTTCGCATTGCGAGTCATCACGTCCATTTCCAAATCAGCGAGTCGTAGCTGGGGAGATTGTTCGGTTCGCCCGCGTCGAAGGAGCGCGCGGACTCGCGCTAAGAGCTCCGGAAAAGCGAAAGGTTTGACAAGGTAATCGTCGGCACCCTTGTCGAGCCCCTCGACGCGATCCTCGATCGCATCTCGCGCCGTGAGGATTAGGACATGGGTCTGCAATCCACGCTTTCTCAGCGTGGCGAGCACTTGTAGACCATCCCGCCCTGGAAGCATCAGGTCCAGGATGACGAGGTCGAATTCCTCCGCATTCACGAGGAAAAATCCTTCTTCTCCGGTGGGCGCGACAACAACTTCATATTTTTCGCGCTCTAATCCTTCCCGGAGCGCCCGAGCCACCTTCGCTTCGTCTTCCACGACGAGGACACGCCAATGACTTTTCGCTTCCTGCATCTTGGTCAGATCTTCTCTCCTCAGTCCTGCACCGTATAAATCAAAATCTCCGCACCGTGATCGGCACGAGCGGGAACGGCCAAGAAAAAACGCTCAAAGCCCTTCTTCCCTTTTCCGAAGTACCCTGCCGTGCGCGCGCCCAGGGTCGTGGGCATCTTGGCGAGCAGTTGGTAGTGGCTGGGATCGCTTTGTTGAAATGTGTAGATAAAACCCTCGCCACCGGCCATATAGATCCGCTTCCGTCCGGCGTCATAGTAGAGGTCATCGGCATCCTGCACACTGGGAAGCGCGGTGATCATCTGACCGGATTGCGTGTCGAATACAGCCATGCGCGCCGGTTCGTGCGTTCCGACGAACAAGCGGTGATCCGACTCGTCGAGCGCCATTGGGAAGTTGTGCTCTAGGGTCAACGGCCAGCGGGCGATCGCATGAGTGGTGCGGTTGATGACCGCAATCTGTTTCAAGTCTGGCAGGTTGACATAGATATTCGGCCCTGCGGATTCCAATTGAAACGACTCCGGATGCGCTCCCAGCTTGTATTCCTCATCGGTGCGCTTGTTGGTCGTTGCATCCACAGCCCCGATGGCCGCGGTCTCCTCGTCGCCATAACCAACGTAGACACGCTTGTTCGCCGCGTCATACCGCAAATTATCGACATCGCCGTGGAAGTCGATCGCCGTGATCAGATCGAACGAGGTTCCGTCATAGATGTACAGCTTGCCTTTGCTGCTCGCAACAAACAGCTTGTTCACTTCCGCGGCGTAGACCACGCCCTGTGGGTTTGGCACGCCCGTGATCGTGTGGTCCAGTGTTCTCCCGCTGATGTCGATGACCTCAACCGTATTGTTGCCCAGCGCGGAGACAAACAGCTTCCTCCCACTCGTACTAAAATGGTCGAAACGCCCCTTGATGTTCTCCAGCGGGATCGCCTCAGTCAAAACCAGCGGCCGGACATCTGGACGTGCCGAACTCTCTTGAGCATGGAGCGAAGCCGCGCATGCGAAGATCATCAGTCCTGAACAAACAACGTCTAGTCTTTTCATACGGTCCTCCCGCGACTCGGAATAAATGCTTCGCACTACCTTACCAAATCACTTTTATCGCGAACTGAATCTGCCTCGACGGCGTCTGGGTCGAAGTGATCAATCCCGCATTGGCGATCGGATTGCCGCTGGAGTCAAAAATATTCCGGTTATCCAGGGGCGGCGCGAAATTCGTCCGATTGAGTATGTTGAAGAACTCCGACCGGAATTGTACGTTGAACGTGTCCGAAATTCTTTTGATGTAGTTGTTCTTGAATACGGAAAAATCCAGGTTCAAAAGCTCCGGTCCAATAAGCGTATTCCTCCCCAGGTTTCCCCGGAGCGTAATGGGATTGGGTACGCTGAAACATTGCGTCTTAATGTAGTGGATCGGATTCCCAGAATTGACCAGCGATCCGCAACCGGAACCGCTCGATAGGTTGGGAACATCGATATTGGGGTCGGTGCTTTTCACGCCGAGTGTGTCGCCCGCGAAACCCGGAGTAAAGGGCACACCCGTGCTCGCTTCGAAAACGCCCCCCAATTGCCACCCGCCCAAGGCCCATGAACCGAAGGCGGAGGCGAGCTTCGGCGTACCGATGTCCCAGGTGTAATTGACTTCCAGGTTGTGCGCGATGTTGAAATCCGCCAGTCCTCGATTCCGTTTCGTGTCAAACCAGAGCGGGCTGGAAATGGAATTCGAGTATTCGTCTCCCACCAGACTGCCCGAGGAGGTATCAACTGTTTTGCCCCAGGTATACGAGCCCTCAATTTGAAATCCCAGGCCGAATTTCTTCTTAACCTGGACTTGCAAGGCGTCGTAGAACGAATTGCCTTCCCAGAAGGCGGCCGTAAGTCGGCCGGTGTTCAGGTTGAGCCGTGTTCCGCTTCCCGCGGGCGACGGCCACAGATACCCCTGCGGTGTGAGTGACGGCAGAACAATGTCTGCGTCTTCCACCCGGAACGGCTGATGCACTCCACGCGAACCCACGTAACCAACCCTCAGGCTGAAATCCTTGGCAATCTCTCGCTGCGCCGTCAGATTCCACTGCATGATGTAATTGCGATGTGGGTGTGGATCGAAGTACGCCTGGCGAAACGTGTTGGACGACGCGGCGACGATATCGAACGCCGTGTTTGGAAAGGAGCCCGCCGGCAAATTCGTAGCACTTCCCAAACCATAAAAAGGCGCGGAGAAGAGTTCATTGAATTGAATGACGTAGGGAAGCGGCAGTACGTCGAAGATTCCGAAGCCCCCGCTCAGAGTGGACTTGCCATCACAGAATGGATCCCAGGAGATTCCTGCGCGCGGCTCAAAGTTGCGAGTTGTGGAATTGGAAAACAGCGGATCGCCCAAGTGAGGAGTTGCATCCGTCAGCTGCCGCAGAACGGTCAGCTTTCCATGAACTTCTGTGGGCACGGTCGCCATTTCATACCGCAGGCCCAGATTGATAGTGACGTCCTGCCGCCAATGCCAATCGTCCTGGAGGTACGCCCCCACGATCGTCTGGCGAAAGCCCCGGTCAGAACTGGTGCTGGGTATTCCTGCGGACAAGAAAAAGGGATGATTTGTCAGAAAGTCGGAGAGCGAGTTGAAAGAAAAAACGCCGTTGGGATCGGAAGTCGCCAGGATATTGTCCCTGATTCTTTCCATCCCGCCGCCAAATTTCAACGTGTGACGGCCCTTGGTAAGCGAAATATCGTCATAAGCTTGAATCGAGGTCCAGTGGAAATGGTAGCTTCCTATGGCTCCCAAACCACCCACGAAAGCCGTGAGGCCCGGAACGGTAATGCCGCCGGCGTTGCGGCCGGGCACGGTTCCATAAGACGGGTCTGCCGCGAGAGGGTTTTCACCTGCAAACGTCAGACCGGTAGTCGCGATCACGCGATTAATTCCGAACCGGAAAGTATTCACAAGCCGCGGGCTAAAAGTATGCGTTTCATTCAAGGCAAAGAATTGGCGGCGTGAATCGTATCCCGTCCCTTTGTTGTTGAGCTCGTCAGGTTGCCGTACCGTTCCGCTGTCAAACATATACGTGCCTGCGAGCGCGTCCTGTTCAGAAAAAGTATGGTCAATCTTGGTCGTAAAATAGTTCTCAGGTGTGACGGTCTGCCCTGCGAAAGTGAAGACGCCTGTGTCTCCCGTTCCAGCCACACACGAAGAGAACGGACACAACAAAGCCCCGTTCGGCAGTGGGTAAAATGCCTTAAGAAAACGTGCAGGCTCGGGATCTACCGCAAGGGTTGTCGTCGAACTGCAATCCGGAGGAGCGCACAGATGTCCGTCCCGGGCTGCTTGCGAGGGAACCGTATCTACCTGCGTGATTCCTTGCGATTGGCGCAGGCCTTCGTAGTCGGCAAAGAAGAAGGTGCGATCTTTCATTACGGGTCCGCCGATGGAACCGCCGAACTGATTCCTATGGAACGCGGGCTTGGCCGTGTCGAAGAAATTCCGGGCGTCGAACGCGCTGTTGCGGATGTATTCAAATGCATTTCCGTGGAAATCCTTGGTTCCGGAGCGTGTCGAAGCGCCGATAATGCCGCCCGAAGAGCGCCCGAATTGCGCTGGATAATTGCTCGACAGCACGGTGAACTGCTCGACGGCGTCTGAACCCAAATTCACGCCCAATGCGCTGCCGGGTGGACCGTTCACGTAGTCGTTGACGCTGATGCCGTCCAGGCGGGAGTCGTTCTGCCGCGGGCGACCTCCCGAAATCGTCATTTGGGTTCCGAAACCCCGCTGTGCCTGTCCTGTGGATTGCGTTCGGGCAGTGGCTACTCCGGGTTCAAGCGCAGCTAGATCGGAGGCGGAACGCCCGTTGAGAGGGAGGTCCCTCACACTTTTGGAATTCACGACCCCACTGACACCGGATGCTCCCCCTTCGCCAGCGCCCGTGCTGCTTTGGGCATGCATCACAATGTCTGCCCGGCTGTCCACACCGGCGGTGATCGTAACGGTGGTCCGTGCCTCGGCAAAGCCCGGCGCCGAAACCGTAATCTCGAAGATTCCCGTCGAAAGGTTCGTCAACGTGAAGGAGCCGTCCTCGGTCACAGGGATACTTTTCGAGTCACCGTTCGCTGGATTCTTGAAAGTAACGCGTGCATTAGCAATGCGCGCGCCACTGGTGCTGGTAATTCTGCCGGAGAGACTCTGTCCGGCGACTTGGGCATTCAGTTCAGCCGACACCTGAAGACAAAACACCAAGACGAGAAACGTAGTGAGATAACGAAGGTGTTTTTTTCGAGTTGCATCAAGTGACAAGATTTGCCCTCAGAACCGCCTTCGCCAATCCGACGATTATCGCGAAGCTCGGTTCGCCAAGCTAAGGTCATCTTAGGTTTCTTCAGCGGAGACGCATACTTAAGTTTTCCTGAACAAATCGTCAGAATCTCAGCGAGCTTTTGCACGACTCGGTGAACAGACAATAAGGGCATACAGGGGAGATGGAGTCAAAAGTGTCCGCGATAGGTCAAGATACTATGCATATAACACCATAAAAGCCCCTGATAAGGGCGAGGTCAGTGGTTCAAGTCCACCCAGGCCCACCATTCAAACCAGCAAAAATACAGAGCTATTCTCACTTTGGAGTGTCGTTTGCCGTGCAGGTATGCGAATTTCGTTACTCTGGACGCTTCAGTTCGAAGCGGTCGGTCGTTCGGCAGTAGGTGACCCCGGCCATGCGCCCGATGGCGCGCAGCTTCTCGGGATCGATCTGAAAGTTGCTCACTACATTGTCAGCCACATGAAACCTCAACACTTCGCCCAAGACCAAGCTTCCGCCCATGGGCTTTTCGCTCACGGTGACTACTTGCAGTAGACGGCATTCCATCTGCACCTGGCTCTCGGCCACACGCGGCGGCTTTACCAAATCGCTGGGCGCCGGCGTGAGTCCGGAGAGTGCAAATTCATCGACTTCAGGCGGCACCGTTGCCGAGCATTCGTTCATTTGCGCAGCGAAATCCTCGGAAACGATGTTCACCACGAATTCTCGAGTGTCCAGCACGTTTCTAAGGGTGTCCTTCATGGCGCGATCTCTGCCCGGCACCGACGAACAGAACACCACGACCGGCGGATTGGAACTGGCTACGGTGAAAAAACTAAACGGCGCCACATTCCTCAGGTTGTTGGTGCCCACCGTCGAAACAAACGCAATCGGCCGCGGCACAACGGCGCCGATCAGCAGTTTGTAAACGTCCCTGGGCATCATGCTCGCGGGATCAAAACTCAACATTTTGTTCTCGGTCATGCCAACCTCTGCGTGATTGGTGGCTTGCGCATTCGCAGGCCATGCGTCCTGCGGAAACAAAAAACTTCAAATTCGGCCGCCGTAGCAGGCGAGAGCCGTTTAGCGACTTCGAAATACAAGAGAGCCGCGCACCAGGTGCTCCCCGACTGAGTGACCAGCTTCGTCACCTGCCCGGTTTGCTCCGGCGAGGCGGCGGCTTCTTGCTGGAGACGGCCATTTTGCCGGACCAGCGGTCGGGAGATGACCGGTGCAGTCCGAACTGATCCAGAATTCGAAGAACGGTCTGATCGACAAGATGCTCGATCGTTTTTGGGTGATGGTAGAACGCGGGAACCGGAGGAAAAATGATTGCACCCATGCGCGAAAGCTTCAGCATATTTTCGAGGTGAATGTCGCTTAACGGCGTCTCGCGGACGACCAGCACCAGCCTGCGGCGTTCTTTGAGCACCGCGTCGGCGGCGCGGTGCACGAGGGTGTCGCCATGACCCTGCGCAATGGCGGCGAGCGACCTGACACTGCAAGGGCAAATCACCATGCCTTGCGTAACAAAAGAACCGCTGGAGATGGCCGCGCCCTGATCCTGAGACGCATGGTGGTGCGACGCCATTTGGTGGACCTGCGCGATGGAGTACGGCGTCTCGTGGATCAGCGTGCGCGCGCCCCAGTTGCTGAGCACCAGATGCGTCTCTACTTCCATATTCTGTAGAACCTGCAAAAGGCGCACGCCGAAAATAGACCCGGTAGCCCCGGTGATACCGACAATCAATCGGAAAGGTTGTTTGCCCATAACGTTGCCAGCGCCGCGACTTCTCCGCAACCGCCTGCAGCTACCGCCCGTAAAGCGGCGGGATCAGCTGATTCCAATCAATGGCCAATAGAAAGGTACGATCAAGAGGAGCACAAGTGACTCGATAACGGTGACACACAGGCCGACGCGAAAGACATCTCGCGCTTTGAAGTAACCGTAGGAGTATCCGGCGACCAGCACTCCGGACTGATAGACAAATATCTTTCCGCCAGCGGCAAAGGCCCAAATTAATCCCAGTGGAAGGGGATGAATGCCGTTGGCATGCGCAAAGCTCATTAGGCCGGGCATGGAGGTGGCGAGCATTCCGATCTCATTCCCCAGAAAGATATGGTAAACAAAAGCGGTCCAGTAAGGCACGACGGCCAAAGCGTAAGTGCTGGTGGTAATTAGCGGGCGCATCCAGTCGAACATAAGAGCAGTCATGGTGCGAAGAGCCCCGGTTTGCACCAGCACCGTACCCATGCTGATGGCGGCGGCCACAAAAAAAACGGGAAGATAATTGAGCCGCTTCATGTCCTCCTGGTCCAGGATCCCGACGGCAGGCACGCAAGCGAGGAGGCCGATGCCGAGACCGATTATCGCCGGCGAAATGTGGTGAATCAGATCGGTCATCCACAGGGCAATGGCGAGGAGCATCAAAAAGAGCGCTTTTTTCTCGATCGCGGTCCACGGCCCCATCTGTTCGAGTTCGTTGCAGAGGAATTCCGCTCCGCGATCCAGTGCCGCGGGCTCCGGCGGGTAGAGCCACACGACCAGCCGCCAAATACCGAAGATCGTTACGATAGCGCACGGGAGGAACGCCAGGAGCCACAAGCTGTAATAGACATGAATATTTGCGCCGTTCTCGATCAGGCCGCGCCCGAGAATGGTGGAAGGACCGGCAATGACCATTTTGTCGAAGCAGCCGGCGGTGTAGGTCAAGGTAATGAAAATGCCCTTGCCGACATTGCTGCCCGGACCGAGTCCGAAGACTTGCATCAAACCGAGCGCCACGGACGCCATGATCACCACACACGCGATTCCCGAAGGCACCAGGAAGGTCAACAGGAACGAGGAAAGAATGATTCCGAGAAGGAGCCGCGAATAGCTGGCGCCCACTCTTTGGATGATCAAGTAAGCGAGACGGCGAGCTAACCCGGTTTTTGTGGCCATCATACCGAAGAGGCCGGCTCCAAATAAGAACCATGGGGTTTGATCCGCAAAGCCACTGAACGCGACGTCGAACTTGACCACCTTGAGCACCCAAAAGAGGTAGCACCCGATAAGACCCGTAAGCGCGTGGGGAATCGGCTCGGTTATCCACGCAACAATCATGAAGGCGGCCACCGCGAGAGCGTGCTTCGAAGTGGGTTCGAAATTCAGCGGAGCGAACCACAGAAATACCGGCACGGCGATCGTAAAGATCCAGCCGATTAATTTTCGCGTGGAGAAACTAAACTCCTTCGCTCCGCCAAGTTGAGCGGCCGCATGCACCGCCTCGGCCATTAGTATTTTCCTTGTATAGAGGATTCCACTGCTGGATCAAGCGCGCCGCTTGGCGCGCCAACGGGTTCAGGAGAAGCGGCGCCCCGGCCATTCGAAGTGGGTTCCGCGAGGATCTTGCCCCACTTGGCTTCTGCGGCGCGGCGGACTTCGGGACTGGATTCCGCGACCGGAGGAAAATCCTTCAGCCATTCGTACGGCCGGCATGCGTCAATGACGGCACGTGAGCTGTGCCCACGCTCTGCCATCGGAATGATGGGATCGAGCGAACCGCTCCAACTGCGGCGAATGATTTCGATATCGGCTTCGGGGTTGGATCGCGTTGTCAGTGCCCAGAGAACGTCGTTGGTATTCGTCACGTCGATGTCATCGTCCACGACGATGGTGTAGCGGCCGAGGTACGCGCCGGCATGGCAGTACGCGGCGATCATGCCCGCCTGCCGAGCGTGGCCGGGGTAGCGCTGTTTGATGGAGACGATGGTCAAAAGACGGCTTCCGCCGGCCTCGTGGCACCACACGCCAGTCACATCTGGAACGCCGGCTTTCTCGAGTTCCTGCCAAATCAGTGCGGAACGCATGAAGCAACGCATGTAGTTGAATTCGCAAGGCGGGCGGGTCGGCGGCGCTCCGAGAATGATGGGATTGTTGCGATGGTACAGCCGCTTTACCTTCATGGTCGGCTCGGGGCGCATGTTGCTGGCGTAATATCCAGTCCACTCGCCGAAAGGGCCTTCGTTGCGGTCATCGCCAGGAATCGCCTCGCACTCGATGACGATCTCCGAGGAGGCCGGAATCGGCAACCCGGTGTATTCGCCTATGATCACTGGTACGGGGTGGCCCTGCAGGCCGCCAACCCATTCGTACTCGGAAACGCCGTACGGCACTTCCATTCCGCCGGCGAGATAGAGCAAGGGATCGTGGCCGAAAGAAACTGCCAGCTTGCAGGATTGGCCGCGCGCAAAATACTTTTCTCGCATGATGCGGCCCTGTTTCCCGGGCGAGATGAAGAATCCCAGCGTGTCGCGATCATGGATCATTACGCGATAAGTGCCCAGGTTGACCCAGCCTTCATCAGGATCGCGCGTGATGTCCACCGAGCCGGTGCCAATGTAACGTCCCCCATCAAGCTCGTGCCACTTGGGAGTGGGGAACTTATACATGTCAATATCCTTGCCCTCGAAGACGTTTTCCATCACCGGGCCATCTTTGACCACGTCCGGCTTGAGGTAGGTGAGGTCGGTGATGTGCTTCTTGATGTCCTTCACGAACTGCAGACGGGTGTAATTCGTATCCATATGCAGCGTCATCGCCAGGCGCTTGGTGGTGTTGAGGGTATTCGATAGAACGCGATAACCGGCAGGATAGCCTTTGATGTGATCGAAAAGCAGGGCGTGGCTTTGCTCGCCACGGTGATGGCCGAGTTCCGTTATCGCGCCGAGCTCCACATCCCAGTCGGCGCCATCGATCTTCTTGAGTTCGCCGAGCGCCTCGGCTTCTCGAATCCAGCCTCGCAAGTCTCTGCTTTCCATGTCCTACTCCTTGTGGTCACTGCTTGGTTTATCAGCTTTTGGTTCAAAAAAATCCGGCACCAGGAAACTCAGAATGCCGTTTCTGACGCTGTCTGAAACATAAATCTCTCCGTCTTCCGGATTCAACGCCAGCCCTACCGGATGCAGGAGTCCGCTAAAAGGTCCGCGAATCATGGCGCGTGGCGGGACGTCGCCGTTATCGGTAATGTTCCAGACGCCGATGAACCCGAGCGTAGGATTAAGCCAAGGATCGTCGGGAACGGCCTTCGAGGACTCTTTCAGCGTTACGCCCGAATACAAATTCACGTGTAGATGGTTCGATGCCGCCAGAAATATTTTCCCTTTATAGAATTGCAATTGCCAGGGCTCATCCGTGATGCCGGTCTGGGGCCCAGCGATGCGCGCCCGGGGAGCAACGTTTCCGTCATCGGTCCGGTTGAACACCAGAATGTCTTCCGAGTTCGCCACGGCCATCAAGTTCCGCTGCGGGTCGACGGCGATCCCCACCAGGTGCCCAAGTTTCGTCTCCGGCCCGGTAATCACCCGGAGAGGCGCGACATCTCCGTTAGCGTCCCAGCGAAATACGTTGATCCTTTTGCCGGTAAGGCTGGCCACTAGAATCTCTCCATGCTCGAGATCCAGGCTTACCGAGTGCGGCGTCACGAGTTTTGTGCACGGCCCTTGAATCACGCGAATCGGCGGTTCGTCACCATTGGCACTGCCGCGAAAAACCAGAATAGCGTCAGCCAGCGCGTTGGGCACCACAATCTCGTCATGCACCGGATCGTAGGCCAAGCCGTGAATCGTTCGCCCCAGCTTGGACCCTTGTCCGGTAATCACTCTGTTCGGCGCCATGTTCCCATTTGCCAGCCTGGCAAATGCCGCCACACGCGGCTGGCTTACTCAATTCGGAACCAGGATTTCTCCGCGCTTGGTGTCATACGCCAGGGCCATGGGATTGCCGAATCCCGGCGTCGAGGTGCCCGCCGGAGCGCTCCGCAGCACGCGCTTTGGCGTTACGTTTCCGTCCGCCGCACTATCGAACGCCAGAGCCGAGTGGTCGCCGTAGTTCGAGACCCAGATCTCGCCATTCTTGGCGTCCACCGCCAGCCCCATCGGACGGTTGATGCCGGTGCGGTCCCCGCGAATGACCCGAACCGGCGCAACGTTTCCGCCGCGCTGGCGATCAAAGATCAGAATCGAGTTGTCGCCGTTGTTGGCCACCACAATGGAGTCGTGCAAAGAATCTTCGGCGATGCCCATGGGCCAATCGAGCTTGGTGGCAGCGCCTTCGATACTGCGCAGCGGCGCCTGATCATCCTTGGCTCTCGAAGAGAATATCGCGATAGAGGGCGGACGGAACTCTCCGCTCTCGCTGGCCGTCTGCTCTTTGCCTGCCGCCGGAGCGCATCCTCCTCCGGTGTTCTCGATAACCCCGCGGAAATTCCCGTGGCTGGCCACCGCGATTTCGCCATGCGCATCGTCCCAGTATATTCCGTGCGGATCCGCCAGGCGCGTCTTGGGGCCACGGATGACCCGCACCGGAGCTTCGACGCCGTGCGCTTCGCGGCGATAGAAAACCACGGCGTTGAAAATCTCCGCCGTGACCGCGATCTCATCGCTCGAACGGCCCAGCGCCAAGCCCCAAGCTTGATGCGGGACCGATAGCACGCGCGCGGGCTTGGCGTTGCCGCTCGCGGCGTACGGCATCACCACCACGGTGTCCTCAATGTCGTTATTAGCAGTGTAGATTTCTCGCCGCTGCGGATCGACCACTACCGCCGCAACCATCCCGATGTAAGTCTCCGGCCCGATGATTTGACGCACCGGTACGGTCTGCGTGCCTTCACTGGTACTGCGTGAGCGATCGTAAAGCAGCAAGCTCTTGCGGTTAGGATCGCTGGCCACCACCACGTTGTTTTCCGCATCGACGGCGATTCCATTCAACGCCGGATACGGATCGGCGACCATTCGTGCCGCCGGAATGTCCTCAGGGAAAGGTTGAGAGCGCCGCTCGTCTGCGCGGGAGTGAGAAAGCGCGGCCCAGGAAATCACGACTGCCAGGGCCATCGCCCAACACGGTAGTCGCTTATACATGGGCCGCGCACCTCATCAAAATACGAACTTTGCGCCGAGCTGAATCTGACGCGATGTCGTCAGGGTTGGTGATTGCAAAACGTTGGCTGTTCCCAACAGTGTGGTCTGAGCGCCAAAATTCGTGTGGTTCAGGACGTTGAAGGCTTCGGCTCGAATTTGCAGCTTATACCTCTCCTGGGAAAACGCGATGTTTCGGAACAGAGAGAAATCGAAGTCCGCGAAACCTGGCCCGCGTAAGGTGTTGCGTCCCAGATCGCCGAGCGTTCCAGGCGTCGGGATTGAGAAACAATTAAAGTTGATGTAATTCGAAGGCTGTCCGGGGTTCACCGGATTCGTCGTGCAACCCGGTCCCGGGTTGAAATCTGGCCTTTGCCCTCCAGCACTGCTATTAACGCGGCTGTTTCCGGTGAACGCATTATCCGTATTGATTTTAACGGTGAAGGGCACGCCAGAGTGCAACGTGAGAATATTCCCGAGCTCCCATCCTTGCAGAATGGCGCGTGGTGCGCCATGAAGGGATTTCGAGACCGGAATATTCCACGTCCCGTTCAGCACGAAGTTATGAGTGATATTAAAATCGGAGACGCCATTCTGAAGGTTTGGAGCGAAGGCATAGGAAGGCCCGGCCGTGTTGAGATACTCGTTGTCGCTGAACGTCGCGGAACCCTGGTCGGTATTCTTGGAATAGGTATAAGCGCCCTGAATCGCGAAGCCGTGGCTCAAGCGCTTGCTTAAGTTCACCTGCAAGGCGTTATATTTCGAGTAATCTCTCCACAAGGTTGCGACAATGCGGCTGAAGTTGGGGTTGATCCTCTGGATGTTCTTGACTTGCTGTTTGAACGTAGTTCCCGCAGGGATGGGAAACATGAGATGGCCATCAGGCGCAGTGGTCACGTTAGCCAAGGGGACCTGATCCGCATCCTCAATGCCCTGGGGAACGTGAACGGCATGCGAGCCGACGTAACTAATCGTCAGTGCGGTGTCGGCGGCCAACTGGCGCTGAATGGAGAGGTTCCACTGATTGTTGTAAGCGCGATGCGGATTGGCCTCGATAAAGGCCACGCGGGCCTTTGCTCCCGGGCCTTGAAGCAAGCTCAGCCCATCGGGGAAAAGGGGTTGATTGTTTTGGTCTACGCAAGGACAATTCGCGTTTCCCTGCAAAAAGAACGGAGCGCCGTGGGTCCGATTGATGAAGAGGTAAGGCAGCGGGAGAATATCGTAGGTACCGAAAGAAGCGCGAACGGCAGTCTTGCCGCTTCCGGTCGGATCCCAAGAGAGTCCTACACGCGGCGCGAAGTTTCGTTTCGTGGGATTATTGAAAAAACTGCCGCCAATTCGGGGCGTCTTATCCGTCAGGTTTACTAGCGTCGCCACCTTGCCGTTCTGCTCGGAGACCGGCGTGGATGTTTCATAACGCACACCGTAATTCAGCGTGAGATTGTGCCGGATGCGGAAAGAGTCCTGCACGTAGGCCCCAAAAACGTCGCTGCGCAAGCCGCGCGCGCCATTGGTTCCTGGCAAGTCGGAGGTAAAGTTGTTCGGATTATTGGTCAAAAGATCCTGGACCGAATTGTAGTCCCATTCTCCCAGAGGAATATTGGCGGAGTTGAAATTGTCGTCGATCCTGTCGAACAGAAAACCGAACTGCAGCGTGTGCCGTCCGCGAATAACATTAACGTCATCGGACGCCTGGTACGAGGTGAAATGAAAGTTATCCGCGCCGGACGCGCCGAGGCCTCCAGCGGTGCTCAGGCTGCCGGCAGTAAAAATTCCCACCGGGAGACCCGGTAGAAATCCCAGAGCCGGATTCGTATCCAGCGGCGAGATTGCAGAAACATCCTGAGAATCTGCGGCATAGGTGCGGCTGACGCCGATGCGCGCGGTATTCAGAACCGTTGGTGTGAAGCTGTGTTGCAGCGACGTAGTAAAATTATAGTGGCCCGAGGGGGAACCCGACAGTTTTTGATTAAACAGGTCGGGCTGCAGGAGCGCGCCGGTGTCCCACTGAAAGCTGGCGGAAAGCCGCGTCAAATCCGAGAAATTGTGGTCGAACTTGCCCACCGCGTAGTATTCATGCCCCGTTTCCGCACCCGCGAAATTGAAGAAGGCCGTACCATCACCGTTGTCTTTTCCATTGGCGACTGGGAAGAGAGCCAAGTAAGGCTGGATGCTCGGAGAGATTGGCACGGTGATGTTGCCGCCCTTGCCATTGGGATTAGGAACGACGCCGTTATTGCGTGCTGCGTCCGAAAGCGTAAGCGTATTTCCCGATACGCTGCGATCCTGGTTGAGGCCCTCAAAACTTCCGAAGAAGAAGGTCTTATCTTTCACTATGGGGCCACCGATTGATCCTCCGTACTGATTTCTGTGGAACGGAGGCGTGCTTACAGGGCCTTGCGTGGGATCCGCATTATCAAAAAAGTTTCGCGCGTCCAAGGCGGCGTTGCGGAAAAATCCGAAAACGTCACCGTGTATCTGGTTCGTACCCGACTTGAAAATGGCGTTGACCACACCGCCGGAGGTCATTCCGTATTGCGCCCCGTAATCGCTGGTCAACACCGCGAATTCCCGCACCGCGTCCACGCCCAGATTGACGTTCAATCCGCTTCCCGGGCTGCCATTCGCGTAGTCGTTTACGATGAGACCGTCGACCTGGTACAGGTTCTCCGTGGGACGGTTTCCCGAAATATATAGATTTTCTCCGTTGCCGCGGGCCGCGCGTGAATTCGTGGAGGTCGCGCTGGACTGCTGCTCCAGTCCTCCAATCACCCCGGCTTGCAGCGTCGCCAGTTGCAGCCAGTCCCGGCCATTAAGCGGAAGTTCGCGAATGGCGGCCTCGCCAACTACACCACTTAAAGTAGAGCTGGCCGTATCCACCTGTGGTGTGTCATCCACAACCACGATTTTTTCCTGAACCTCGCCCACCGTAAGAGAGAAATTCACGGTGGACGACGCGCCCACAGTTAACACAATTCCTTGCCGCAACTGCGTCTTGAAACCCTGGAGGCTCGCCTCAAGTTGATACGCTCCGGCCGGCACGCTCAGGAACTCGTAGGCCCCGTCGCCGTCGGTCGTCACGCTTCGTTCGACACCCGTTTCGGTGCTCTTGAGCACAACTTTGACACCCGCTATTCCCGCTCCACTCGCGTCCTGCGCGGTACCCAGAATCATTCCGTTCGTCGTCTGCGCACAGACGTGCGTCGGGATTACTTCCAGCAAAAACATGAACACAGTAAGACTGAGAACAATTCGAGAACAAACACCCGTAAGCTTCATATTGTTGCCTCCCCCGCCCCATCTAAGATGATTGACTTGTACCCTGCCCATTAAATTCCAAATTACCGACGATCTGCCCGCCCCTGCATCACTGCGGCCTTACCGTGGAAAAACTCCGGCACGGAAAAAGTAAACATTCCGTTCCGGACGCTATCAATCGTGTACACTTCCCGATCCTTCGGGTTCAGCGCCACCCCCGCAGGCCAAACGATTCCGCTCGCCGGTCCCTTGATCACGGCGCGCGGCGGAACATCCCCGCTGTCCGAGATGTCCCACACACCGATGAACCCGAGCTCCCGCGCATCCCATGGCGCGGGAGACGCCGCTTCAAATCGATAGGATTCGGTGTTGTTTTTGACCGCCACGAAAATCTTGCCTTGCTCGGAATCCACCTCCACCTGCCGAACTCTCACTATCCCGGTCTTAGGACCGGCGATGATGGCCCTCGGAGCCACGTCGCCCTCGTCCGTCCGATTGAAAATGAACAACCCGGTAGTTCCCTTGTGGCTGTAACTTGAGACCACCATCAAATTGCGAACCGGATCGACGGCCACTCCGCGAACCTCGTCCAGTCCTGTCTTCGTTCCACGAATGATGCGCAGCGGCGCCGCGTCACCTTCCGCATCCCGCCGAAACACCAGGATGTCTTTGCCCCCGTCTTCGCCCACAATGATTTCCCCGTGCGGCACATCCACCGTCACCGTTTCCGGACGAAGTATTTGCGTGTGCGGCCCTTGAATCATTCGAATGGGAGCTTCTTCTCCCTTCGCATTACCCCGGAACACCAAAACAGCTCCTGCAAGATGCACCGGCACTATGATTTCGTCGTGCACCGCGTCGTAGGCGATGCCGTGCATCGTGCGGCTCAAGTGCGTTCCTTGCCCTTCGATTACTCTCACCGGGCTCATGTTTCCGTTTGCCAGCCTGGCAAACACCAGAATTCTGGGTACGCTTACTCAATTCGGAACGAGAATCTGATCGCGTTTGGAATCGTAGGCCACTGCGCCGGGATTGCCGAAACCCACCGCCGCCGTGCCGGGCGGCGCGTTGCGCAGGACACGCTTGGGCGCAACATTCCCTTCCGCTGTTCGCGCAAATGCCAAAGCCGTGTGTTCCCGATAGTTGGTCACCCAGATTTCGTCGTTCTTGGTATCGATGCTTACTCCCATCGGCCCGGCGATGGCCGTCCGCTTTCCGTGGATTACTCGCACCGGCGCAACGTCACCCTGGTCTGTCCGGTGAAAGATCACCACCGAGTCGTTTCCGTAACTGGCTACCGCTATTTCGTCGTGCACGGTGTCCAGGCTCAAGCCCATCGGCCAGTTGAGCTCGGTTCGTTTTCCCTGGATGCTGCGTACCGGGCTTTCATCTTTGGCTGCTTCGCCCGCATAGGTCGTAATCGAAGGCAGGTCAAACCGCCCGCCTTTCAATTCGCCTTCCAATGATTCCGCGCGGGTTAGCGGCGCCCAATTGCCGTGGTTGGCAACGGCAATTTCGTTGTGCTTCTCGTCAAAAACAATTCCGTGAGGATCGTCCAGACCTGTTTTCGGCCCGCGAAGAACCCGCAGGGGCGCATCTCCCAGGGTCGCGTCGCGCCGGTACACCACCACCGTGTTGGCATGCTCCACGGTGATCGCAATTTCATCACGCGCGCGGTTTAACGCCACTCCCCAGGAGCCGTGAGGCACGAACAAGACCCGCTTGGGCTTCACATTACCTTCGGCGTCGTAGGGGAATACTTCCATGCGGTCCCCAATATCGTTGTTAACCGCGAAAAGCTCACGATTGGCGGAATCCAGTGCGACTCCGGCCACAAACATCATCCCCGTCGCGGGCCCGCGAACTTGCGTCACCGGCTCGGTGACCTTCGAGGAGGAAGCGTCTCCGGCCCTCCGGTCATAAAACAGAAGACCTCCTCGGTTGGAGTCGCTCATCAGAACACGGTCGTTATCGGGGTCCACTGCCACACTGTGAAGACTCGGATAGGGGTCCGCGACGGAACGAACCGGAACGAGGTCTCCGCCCGCGACACCCGCAAGTTCGGAAGCCTCTACCACCCAAGAGGTGGCGAACATGCCGGAAGAACAGCTCCCAAAAGATTCACCGCCTGCCGGGGCGCCAAGTGCTCGTCCGTCCTCTTGAGGGAGTAGCAGCGTGACAGCACCCAGGAGTCCCACAAGAAGGACTGCACACGCGCCCGATCTAGCCCAAAGCCGCCTCTGTTCAGTCGTTCGCTGCATTGAATGCCTTATCTGCCCGGCGGAGGCTGATACCCAAGTTCACGGCAAGCCACACAATGCTGATTGCCATTGGAAAACTCTTGGCGCTCCCGGGGCGAACCCACCCTGATGGCTCTGGACGCCCAAGTTCCAGCTTGGCGTAATATCAGACCATTGTAGGCCCTGTCAAGGAAAAATTGCATCCAGCCCATTCAGTTTCTCGATGCTTCCATCCGCTCCCCGATCTCAAGCTCTCCGCTTGCTTGGCAGCCCGTGTCAGCTTTTGTTCTTTTCAATAGCGTGCGACAAAGGTTACACTCCCAGTCCGGCGGTCCTTCGAATCGTCACAGCTGAAACAAACTTCTCCGTAATTCGGGGAAAGGCGTTGAATCTGATGGGCGCGCCGCTGGACCACGGCAGGTAAGTTGGCAGAACCGGCAAGGACTCCAAGCTCAGCCTGTCGGAAACCAATGGGAGCCAGCTAACAACGTAACCCGGTCTAGCCCGGCACGCCTCGCTCACGCACGGGCTCCTAGGGTTCTTTGGCGTGAGGGATCCAATTTGTGATTTCGTCCTTGCAAAAATTAGTTGGTCTAACATAATGCCTATGGTATGCTTCGCTCGCGTACAGTAAGCCTCGAGTGGAGGCCCGGAGCCGCATGGCACGCACCAGCTTTGACGCCCAGTTCAATATCACTGGAGTAGCTCGCCCACGCGTTCACGAAGCAGTGGCCGACCAAATACGCCAAGCTATCTTCAGCGGACTGCTCACCACCGGTCATAAATTGCCGCCCGAACGTGAAATGGCGGAACGCTTTCAAACCAGTCGTGTGGCTCTGCGCGAAGCCCTCCGCGCACTCGAAAAAGAAGGCATGATCACCATCAAGCGCGGTTCCGGCGGCGGCGCGTTTGTGGCGGACTTCGATAATGCTTTGCGCGCCTTGCTGGATTCCCTCAGCACCGTCGTGAAGTTAGGCCAGGCCAAGAGCGCTCACTTGACCGAAGTCCGCGCCATTCTCGAGCCTGAAATCACCAGGCTGGCCACCTTGCGCGCGACACCGGAAAACCTTAAGGCCATCGAGGCCGTAGTGCTCGCTCAAGAAAAGGAATTGCTGGCAGGTGAGCTTAGCCGAAAGCTCGACATGGAATTTCATCGCCGCGTGGCCGAAGCCGCCAATAATCCGGTCCTCAACATCGTAGTGAACGCCGTCAATGAGTCTATTCGCGATGCCATCTTTCGGTCCAAGCGCAGCACCGAGATGCGTAGCCGCGTAGTGGGTTACCACCGCAAGATACTGGAGGCGTTGCAAAGCGGCGATGCCGCGCGCGCGCGCGCGATGATGACCGAGCACGTCGTCGATGTTCAATGCCATATCGAGACGGCCGATCATGACTAAGCTGATTCCCCGCCTGCCGCAGGAAAAACTGCATCCCGAGTTGGAAGCTTTCTTGCGCCCACGCATTGAGCGCCTCGGCTACCTCGGAGAGTTTTTTCAGTGCACCGCCCACCAGCCCGAAGCTTTGCTGTCGTTCCTCGAATTCACCGACCATTTGAAGCACGCGCTGCCGAATAATTTGACCGAAGTGGTGTCCCTCTCCGTCGCCCAACTGATGAACAACAGCTACGAGCGCGTGCAGCATGAACGCTTGTCTCTGAAACTCGGATTTGGTGAAAAGTGGGTGCGTGAAGTTCTCAGCCTTTCCGCCGATGGGAAAAGCGCCCTGTCCGACCAGGAAGTGCTGGTTCAGCGGCTGGTTATCGCTGTGATCCACCGCAAGGGTCACGACACCACCCGCGAACTCGAAGCGGTCATTCAATCCATCGGTCCGGCCATGACGATCGCCGTTTTGATGCTCATCGGCCGGTACATGTCCCACGCCATGATCGTGAACTCCTTGAACCTCGATGCGCCGGTGCCCTCGCCCCTGGAGACCAAGCCGTGACGCCGCCGCACGACTCCGCGCTGTGGATCTCCGAATCCGACGTCGTTTCCATGATGGATATCGGCGAAGCCATTAGGGCTCTCGAAGCAGGCCTTCGCGCTGAGGCGCAAGGCGAAGCGCTGAACATGGTCAAGACACACGCAGAGTGGGGCGGCGGCGGCTCCTTGCATGCCATCGGCGCGGTCTTTCCCAATGCCGGATTTGCGGGAACCAAGACTTGGCCCCACACCAAGGACGGCGCAACGCCTCTCCTGATTCTCTTCGATAGCAACGACGGCTCGCTCAAAGCCGTCCTGGAAGCTTTTGCTCTCGGGCAGATGCGCACGGCCGCCACCTCCGGCGTTGCTACCCGTTGCCTGGCCTCACCGGAAGCCCATGAGTTCGCGGTCATTGGAACCGGCAAACAGGCCATCACTCAGGTTGCAGCCGTCGTAGCCGTTCGCCCCATTCGCCGCATTCGAGTTTTCAGCCCCAATGAAGACCGCCGCAACCAGTTTGTCGCCCGCGTGACAAACGAATTCGGCGTCGAAGCGGTCGGCGCTCGCAGTGTCCGCGAAGCCGTAAAAGGCGCATCCATCATTACGCTGATCACCCGCGCCACCGAACCTATTCTGAGAGCCGACATGCTGGATCACGGCGCGCACATCAATTCTGTAGGCGCGATCGTGCCCAGCCGCGCGGAAGTCTCCGCCGATGTCCTCGCTCGCTCAGCCCAGATCGTCACGGATAGCATTCCCCAGGCGCAAAAGCTTTCTCGCGAGCTCATCGAGTTTTTCGCACCCCATCCCGAGAAGTGGGGCACGGTTCAGTCTCTCGCCGGCGTTCTGGCAAGCCGTTCGCTGCGTTCGGCCAGCGACGATCTGACGCTCTTCAAGTCCCTCGGCGTGGGCATTTCTGACCTTTCGCTCGGCATTGCGCTTTATCAAAGGGCTTTGACATTGGGGCTCGGTAGCAGGATTCCCCAGCCACGCAAAATTTCACCGCGCTTGCGGACCACAGAACTGGCTAAGACTCTTTAAGGAGGATGACCCATGCAATCGAAGGAATTTTACTTTGCGGATCGTACCGGAGCGACGGAGAACAAAATAGAACTCATTCCTCCGGTGGTCATTCCCAAAGAAGCCATCGACGCGGAAATCGAGCGCCTTGCCAGCTTGCCTGTGCCGGCAAACGGACGCCGCACCTCTCGCGTAGTGAATCCTTTGACCGGCGTCGGTGATGGCTTGGCTCCCGGCATCGAAGTTTCCATTTCAGTTTTGAAACCTGGCGAGCGGACTTCGCCCATCCGCCACAATTCCTCTCTCGTCAATTTCTGCATCCGCGGCGGCGGCCACACCAAAGTGGACGGCAAGACCATTCCGTTTAAGCAATACGATGTTTGGACCACTCCCCCTTGGGTGATTTACGAAAACTCCAACGACACCACCGACCTTCAAGTCCGTTTGACCTACAGCAACGCCCCGCTCCTGCAAAAAATGAAGGTCCATATCGTCGACGAGAACCCCATAGCAGACCCTTCCAAAACCAAAAAATTTAAAGATGAACACGCCAGCGCCCAGAGCCCCTTCGGCACTTTCCCCATCTCCGATGACGGCGCGCAACTCATGCCTTACGAAAAACTCATCAGCCCGGACGTCGTCAAACACCACCCGCTCCACTTTCCCTGGAACCGCGTCCAGCAAGAATTAAACAAGCTCGCCGCCCTTGGAAAATCCTACCTCGGCCGCCGTTTGTACCTCCTTTACAATCCCAGCACCGGACACACCAACGGCACCACCAGCAATTTCTTCGCCGCCATCACCATTCGCCCAAAGAATATCGTCGATCGCCCGCACCGCCACGTCGGCGCCGCCGTCAATTATTATTTCGCAGGCAAGGGCTTCAGCATCGTCGAAGGCCGGCGCTATCCCTGGAAAGCCGGCGATTTAATGTTTTCCGCGCCCGGTTGGGCCGTTCACAATCACGCTTCTCTCGATGAAGATGTTTACGAGCTGACCATTCAAGACAGCCCGCTGAATATCTGGATGGGCTCGCTTCTCTGGCAGGAGAGTCTGGACCAGCCCATCGAATCACTGGGAGCCAACGAAGGCTTTTCCACCAACCGCGCAGCGTAACAAACCTCCATCTTCGGACGAAGTGCGCATGCTCTGCCCACTTCGCCGGGAAAGCGATCCTTATTCATGATTTCTTTGCAGAAGACATTCTTGCGCGGCTCCTACCCTCCGCTACTTACACCCTTCCGCGCTGGCAAAGTCGACTTGCAGAAATTTGCCGAATTGGCCGAGCGCCAAGTCCGCGAAGGTTCGCACGGAGTAGTCGTGTGCGGAACCACCGGGGAGCCCAGCAGCCTCACCTCCGATGAACGCACCGAGCTTGTCAAAGTCGCCGTCGAAGTGGTTGCCAAACGCATTCCCGTTGTGGCCGCCACCGGCTCGCAGTCCTTCGCCGAAACCGTCGAGATCACCGCGCGCGCCGAGAAAGCCGGTGCCGATGCCGTCCTGGTAGTCACCCCGTATTACATCAAGCCTTCGCAACGCGGATTGGTGGAGTATTTTGTCTCCGTCGGACAACGCACCCAGCTGCCGCTTTTGATTTACCACATTCCCGGCCGCGCCGCCGTGTCCGTGAAGTCCGCGACCGTCGCGCGCATCGCCGAACGCATCCCCAACCTCGTGGGCATCAAGCATGCCGCCAATGATCTTGAATTCGTCACCGAATTATTGGCCGAGTTGGGACCCGAATTTCGCATCTTCTGCGGCCTCGAAGCCCTCAGCCTTCCCATGCTGGCTGTCGGCGCCTGCGGCTTGATGAATGCCGTCAGCAATCTGGCTCCCGCGCGCGTCGCCGCCCTTTATGAAGCCGTCGAACACGGCAATCTTGCTGCCGCCCGCAAACTGCACTCCGAACTTTTCGAGCTGAATCAGTCCATCTTTCTGGACACCAATCCGGTGCCGCTGAAATATATGATGAGCCGGCTCGGTCTCCTCGATTCTCCGGAATTGCGCCTCCCGCTGGTTTCGCTCGAGGCGGAGAGCGCCAAAATCCTCGACGCGATATTGCTTCGCGCGGGACTCTTGCAGGCCACCGCGTCGCGGGCGCACTAGCGTCTTTACTTTAACGCGGGCGCGGCAGCGCGGTCCGGTCACCTGCGCTCACGCATCTCGCTCGCCGCGGAGGAGATTGGTTGCAACCTCGCATTTGCAGCAAGGAGCAGTTCACCGTGAAGAGCGTGGCGCGTCTTTTGTCGGTTGCACTTGTGCTGATCTCATTCGCCGCTGCATTCCTTCTGTTCCCTTTCCGCGGAGAAAAAGCATCACGCCACGGCAATCCGGAAATTCCCCAAGCCATGCTGGCTAGCTTTTCCCCCGGCGAGATTTGCCTGCCGCCGAACTCGCGCCGGCCAGTGCCTTACGAAGAAACGCCCGCATCCCTCGGCGGAGAACTTCCGCCGGTTCGTCTCGTTAGCGATCCTTATCCCACCTTCAACGGCATCGCCCTCGACCCCGCAAACAACCGCATCGCCATGAGCGATGAGAATCGCAAAAGCTTATTGGTTTACGATCGCGCCGCCGGAAATGCCTCCGCCCTCGCCACCTCTCCTCTTCATCAAGTCATCGGCCCGGATTCCCAGATTGGCTACATCGCCGGTGTCACCTTCGACCCCGCGCACCGCGAAATCTATGCCGTCAACAACGACCTCGACGACCGTATCGTCGTCTTCGACGACGACGCCAACGGCGACGTCAAGCCCAAGCGCCGCTTGTTCGTGCCTCATCAAGCTTGGGGCATCTCCGTGAATCCTCTCGCCGATCAGTTTGCCATTTCCGTCCAGCAATTGAGCATGGTGGCCATTTATCGCCGCGAAGCCGCCGGGCTCGAAGCCCCGCTGCGCATCATCGAGGGTCCCAGCACCGGCCTTGCGGACCCCCACGGTGTCCACTGGGACGCCACTCATCATGAAATCGTCGTAGCCAATCACGGCAATTCCTCGGTCATCGCTTCCTATTCGGCTTATGACGCCGGCGTTTCCAGCCGCGCCTTGTCCGCGGGCGGCCATTTCTTGCCGCCCTCTCTCACCGTGTTTCAGGATTCCGCAAAAGCCGATGCCCCACCACTGCGCACCATTCAAGGCGCGCGCACGCAGTTGAACTGGCCCATGGGCATCGACGTCGACGTCGCTCATGACGAGATCGCCGTAGCCAATAATGGCGACAACTCCGTGCTCGTTTTTCGCCGCTCCGCACAGGGCAACGCCGAGCCCCTCAGAGTTCTGCGCGGCTCACACACCGGAATCGCCAGTCCCATGGGTGTCGCCATCGACGCCAAAAATGATGAAATATGGGTCGCCAATTATGGCGACCACACCGCCGCCGTCTTTTCGCGCACCGCCACCGGCAATGCTGCTCCCCTACGCATCGTTCGCAACGCCCCGGCCGGTACTCCCACCGGCGGCTTCGGCAATCCCTACGCCATCGCTTACGATTCCAAACGCGATCAACTTCTCGTACCCAATTGAGTCAGCCAGCCGCGCATTGCGGCGTTTGCCAGGCTGGCAAACGGAAATGCGAATCCGGTGCGCATTATTGAGGGCCAGGCCACCCATTTGAGCAGGACCATGCACGGTCTTGCCTACGACGCCACGCACGACGAAGTCGTCGTGCCCGTAGCTCTTGGTGCCGCCGTGTTGACCTTCCGCGGCGCGGCCGCCGGCGCCGAGCCTCCCGTTCGCTCCATCCAGGGACCCAAAACGCGCCTGGTTCGTCCACATACGCTCGCCGTGGACGAAAAAAATGGCGAGATCATTGTGGCCGACACCAGCAGCCGCAGCCTTCTGGTCTTCTCGCGTGACGCCGACGGCGACGTGCCGCCGAAACGCATCATCGCCGGACCCAAAACCGGCTTGCTCTTCATTGTCGGCGTCGCCGTCGATCCCGTTCACGATCGCATCGTGGCCGCCAGCGCTTCCAGCGTCCCCGGCGGCACCACTGGCCTCTTCATCTTCGACCGCACCGCCAACGGCGACGTGGCCCCGCTCGGCGTGATCGCTGGACCTCGCACCGGTATCGTGCGGCCCTGGCAACTCGCCATCGACCCCAACCTGGGAAGAGTCTTCGTCGCCGCCATCAACAATGAGAATCACCCCCCTTACGCCCTGGAAATGCCCAGGAAGGATTTGCCTCCGGACACCGACTTGCCGTCCCCTTGGACCACCGGCGAACCTGGATTTGTCGGCATGTGGGACATCAATGACCATGGCGACGTCCCCCCGCGCGGAATTATCAAAGGCCCCGGCAGCTACCTTGTCCATCCCGCCGGAGTCGCCATTAATCCGAAATCCGGCGAAGTTTTCGTCACCGACGGCGTGCGCAATGGTATGTTCACGTTCCTCGCCCCCGGTTTTTTCTCCAAGCCCTCCCAGGGCGCCTCGGGAACCAGTTCAAATCCAAACGGGAGCGCACACTAAATGACCTTGCCACTTCAGCCTCCAACGCCATCTCGCAGCTCCGTAGCCAACTGCATCCACAAAGTATTTTGTGGACTTGCCCTGACCGTTCTGCTCGTCTCTGGCATTCCGGCAGCAGCGCAAGAGAATCTGCCGCAACGCACGGACCCGCCGCTCATCTTGTCGGGAACCATCGCCCTCCCCAATGTCGAAGGCCGCATCGACCATTTTGCGCTCGATCCCGGCGGCCGGATATTCATTTGCGTGATCGGCAACGATACCGTGGAAGTTCTCGAAACTCTCACCGAAAAACGCATTCATACCATCAGGGGTGTGCCGCATCCTCAGGGCGTCGTATACGTCCCGGAATTCAAAAAACTCTTTGTCGCCAGCCGCGACGGAAAACTCTTCGTCTTTGATGGCGCTTCTTTTAACCTCCTCGCCTCCATTGACTTTCATGGCGACGTCGATAATCTGCGCTACGACGACACCGCCAAACGCGTTTACGTAGCTTTCGGTGACGACGACGATGCCGGCATCGCCATGATCGACGCCCGCACCAACCAGCGTCTTGCCGATGTTTTCCAATTGGGAGCCCATCCCGAGTCTTTCCAGCTCGAAACCTCCGGACCCAAAATCTTCGTCAACTTGCCGGATTTGAAACAGATCGCGGTCCTCAACCGCTCCACGCACACCATCGCCAGATGGCCGCTCGTCAAAATGGATGGAAACTTTCCCATGGCTCTCGACGAGGCCCGTCACCGGCTATTCGTTGCCATTCGCACGCCGCCGCGTCTCGTGGTCTTGGATACCGACACCGGTCGCGTCGTCGCTGTCATGCGCGCCGCCGCCGATATGGATGATCTCTATTACGATTCAGTTTTTAAGCGCGTTTACGTCCCCGGAGGTCAGGGATTTATCAGCGTCTTCCAGCAAAGCGATGCCGACCACTATCAACTCTTGGCCGAGATTCCCTCTGCCTTAGGCGCCCGTACCGCAGGCTACGCCGCCAAGATTGGCAAGAAGGGCCGCGACCGTTTTTATCTTGGCGTTCCCGCGCGCTCCGGGAATAACAGCGCCGAGGTTTGGATTTATCAGGCTCAAGAGTAAAACACGCGTAAGGTGCAATGAGTGATCAATGTTCTGCTTTGCTGAAGTTTTCGGTCCGTTCTTGCTAGCCGCCCACGACGGCCAGTTCCATGGACCAATCCATTCACGACAAGAGGAAAAATGAGCGACAAACCGCAGTCGATGCTCACAACCGGCGAACGTCAAAAAACCATTCGCGAGGGAAAGTCCTGCCGCCGCGCCTTCGGCATTGTCGCCAGCCTGGCTTGCTATTTCGCCCTCGTGGCATTTTCGCAGACCGTCCGGGCGCGTTCCACCTCCGCGGGCCCGGCGATGTCAGCGCAGCCGCAGAACCCAGCGTCCTCGGCTTCCAAGTCTCACGGCTCAGTCGACCTCTCAGCCAAGAGCCCCGACGAGTTAGCCGCTTATGTCTTCGAAAATCATGGCTGCGGCAGTTGCCACACCATGGGCCAGGGCGGAAAGCTCGGATTCACCGATCGCGGCAAAGAGGTCGGCAAAAATTTCGAGGGTTGCATCTCTTTGCTCACTTCCATGAACGTCATCGCTCAGACCAAAACCGCCAATCGCACCCCGGAAGAAAAGCACAAAGCCGCGCGCTTCCAGCAGTTCGGTTGCACCACTTGCCATCAAATCGTTCCCGGAAAACTAGGATTGACCGAATACGGCAAAAAACTGAAATCAATGCACATGGCTTGCACGGATGTCGAGAGAATCTTAGCCAAGTAATGCCGGCTTAACTCCGCGTAAAGGGACAAAGGGAAAAACTCCATGCCTTCCAAACAACTCTTGGCCGTCTCGCTCCATCCGCTCCTGCCGCTTCTCCTGCTCTCCGCAATGGCCGGCGCCCAGCAGACCGCCATGCCGCCCAGAACCCAGGACCGCCCGCTCAAAGACCGCATCGCCACCATGGAACGCGCCGAGCGCGATGAGTGGCAAAAACCGGATGAGGTTGTCAAAGCTCTGGATTTGAAAAATGGTGATTTCGTCGCCGACATCGGCGCCGGCACCGGTTATTTCAGCCGCCGCCTCGCTCTAGCCGTGGCGCCCGCCGGAAGACTTTATGCCGTGGACATCGCCTCCGACATCCTCGCCTATCTCCAGGAGCGCGCCGCGCGCGAGAACCTCCACAATATCGTGACCGTGCTTTCCCATCCAGATGATCCCTTGCTCCCCGCCAATTCCCTGGACTTGGCCTTCTTCTGCGATACCACTCACCATATCGAACAGCGCGTTAATTTCTATCGCAAACTTCTTCCCGCGGTTAAAGCCCACGGCCGCTTGGCCATCATCGATTATCCTCCGGACAGTCCGCATGCCCCGCACAAACCGGAGCAACTCGTCCCGCGTTCCCAGGTCATTTCCGAAGCCGAGCAGGCCGGGTTCAAATTCGTCAAGGATTTCAAATTTCTTCCCTACCACTACTTCCTGATTTTTGAGAAGCAGTAAGACCGCTTCCGTGTCGCCATTCAAGTCGTGCTCCCTGGAAGGTGTGAGCTAATGAGCGCCCGGGCTTCCCTAAAAGTGAACGGCAAGGTCCACCTCATCGACGTGGATCCCCAATGCCCTCTTCTTTACGTCCTTCGCGACACTCTCGCTCTCAATAATCCCAGGTTCGGCTGCGGCCTCGGACAATGCGGTGCCTGCACCGTGCTCGTCGATAATCACCCCGTCAAATCATGCCTCTACCCGCTAGCCCGCGCGCTTGGCAAGGAAATCGTCACTCTCGAAGGTTTGGGAACACCAGAAACCCCTCATCCTATTCAGCAGGCCTTTATCGACGAACAAGCCTCGCAATGCGGCTATTGTCTCAACGGCTGGATCATGACCTCCGCGGCCTTGCTCCACAAAAATGCCCATCCCACCGAAGCCGAAATCAACGGCGCGCTCGCCGGTTTAGTTTGCCGCTGCGGCAGCCACGTGCGCATGCTTAGCGCCGTGCGCCGCGCCGCCGGGAGGTCCGACGGATAACCATGGCTCCGCAAAATCCCCTCTCCAGAAGGCAGTTCGTTAAAGATGCCGGCGGCCTGCTCATCGGTTTTAGTTTTGGCAGTCCTGCAGCTCTTCCGCACATTCTTCGCGTCTCGGCTTCGCCAGAATCGCCAGAATCGCTCCACACCCCGGCCACCGCCAGGCTCGATTCCTGGCTGCGCATCGAACGCGACGGAACCATTCGAGTATTCACCGGAAAGACCGATATTGGCATGGGTGTCGAAACCGCTCTGATGCAAATTGTCGCTGAAGAGCTGGAAGTTTCGCCGCAAAGTGTCTCCTTCCTCATGGGCGACACTTCCCTGACGGTAGATCAGGGCGGCGTCGGTGGCAGCACCTCGCTCATGCTCGGCTCGAAGCCGCTCCGCAATGCCGCCGCCACCGCCCGCTTCCTGCTTCTTCGTCTCGCTTCCCGCCACCTCGCAGTGCCCCTCGAACAACTCCAGATAAAAAATGGCCTCGTCAGCGTTCAAGGTGATGCTGCCAAAAGTGTGTCCTACGGAGTTCTCGCGCTGCAAAGCAAACTCAGCGACGACCTGACCGTTTCCGGCCAGGGTTTCGCCCTCAATGTCGAAGGGCTCGGCAAACCAAAGGATCCGGCCAGCTATACGATTGTCGGCCGCTCCCTTCCGCGCGTGGATATTCCGCCCAAAGTGCAGGGCCAATTCCACTACGTAACGGACGTTCGCGTACCGGGCATGCTCCATGCTCGCGTGCTCCGGCCTCCGGGCGTGGGCGCAACATTAGTCCGCGTCGATGAAACTCCACTAAAAGACATTCCCGGTCTCGCCAGAGCTGTCGTGCGCGGCAACTTCGTCGGAGTTGTCGCGGCAACGGAGTGGGCTGCCATCCGCGCATCCGAGGCCCTGAAGATTACTTGGACGAATCCCGCTCCCGCCTTCCCAGAACAGAAGGATCTGTATCAGCACATGCGCGACACTCCCGCCAAGGCCAGCAAGGTCGGCTCAACTCGCGGCGATGCTGCCGCCGCCTTGCTCCTTGCAGTCCATCGCGTCGCAGCCACCTATGAGTGGCCCTTCCAGTCCCACGCCACCATGGGACCGGGCTGCGCCGTCGCAGACGTTCGTTCCGCCGGAGTGACGACCATCTGGTCTGGCTGCCAGAAGCCCCACGCTTTGCGCAAAGGTATCGCGGACCTGCTCAAAATCCCCGTGGATTCCGTTCAAGTGATCTGGGTTGAAGATGCCGGTTCCTACGGGCGTCCCGGCTTCGAGGACGCCGCCGCCGATGCCGCGGTGCTCTCGCAGGCCGTCGGCAAACCGGTGCGCGTGCAGTGGTCCCGTTCGGACATGCACGCCTGGGGGACCAAGGGTCCCGCAGTCACCTGCAATCTTCGCGCCGCGCTCGACGACCACGGAAAAGTCACCGCTTTCGATTTCACCTCGCGCGCCTTTTCCGGAGGAGAAACTTTTTATCATCCGGATACTGCCGGCAATTTTCTCGCCGCCCAACTCATGGGCGTTCTCAACACCACTGGTAAAGACGAGTTTGCGGAATTCGGCGAACACTCCGCCTCCTATAATTTCCCCAATATCCATGCGCTCGCCCACGTAGTTCCCGCTCTCTATCCCTTCGCTTCCCCGCTGCGCACCACGCATCTGCGCGATCCCGAAGGCCCCGCGGTAACTTTTGCCGTGGAATCGTTTCTAGACGAACTCGCCGCCGCCGCCGGAATGGATCCCATCGACTTCCGCCTCGCCTATCTCGATGATCCGAGAGCCCGGGCCGCTCTGCTTGCCGTCGCAGAGCGCGCCGGCTGGGATCGCCGCGCCTCCCCCCAAGCTGGACTTGGCGAGAAGGAGACAACCGGCCCGACGACGGAGATTTCCACCGGACGCGGCATCGCCTTTGGCACTCGCCGCGGAACCTATGTGGCCACCGTTGCAGAAGTGCAAGTCCATCGACGCACCGGCGCGGTTCGCGTCCAGCGCCTCATCTGCGCTCACGACTGCGGGCTCATCGTCAACCCCGCTGGGCTTCGCGGAACTATCGAAGCCAATCTGATCCAATCCATGAGCCGCAGCTTAAGCGAAGAGGTCCTCTTTAACCGCAGTAACGTCAGCAGCGTGGATTGGCAATCCTATCCCGTATCGAGATCTCTCGACATTCCGCAGCATGTCGATGTCGTGCTTCTCAATCATCCCGAGCTTCCCGCCGCCGGCGCCGGCGAACCGGCCAGCCGCCCGACTGCCGCGGCAATCGCCAACGCCATTTTCGATGCTACCGGCTCGCGCGTGCGCCAAGCCCCGCTAACACCACCGAGAGTCTTGGCAGCCCTCGCAAATATGCGGACCGAAAAATCGACCTGACCGCGGGTTGCAACCTGCAGGAGGTACTTGCCTTCCGGCGAGATTCCGTTTCCGCGATGGCATCCTTTCGCCGCCGCCAAGTTCAACGCAGCCCCCAACGCTACCCCAATGCTAGAGGTTGTCGGCGGCTTGTTCGCCGGTGTCTACGGCGCCTTCCATGAAGCCTTGTTCATCGGCGATGTGTTCGCCGGCGAATTGCACGTGGTGGAATGGCCGCTGCAAAATAGGGCGCACGGTGAACCACTGGCCCGGGCGATAGAAGGCGTACGCTCCGGTGATCCAACTTTGCTGCTGCCAGGCCTGCATTTTTACGTCGATGATATTCGGCTTATGCAGGACTCTTTCCGTGGCGCTCTTCACGTCTTCGGTAATCCACTTCCCTACCGCCTGCTCGCTTGGTTCGGACGCGATGTCGTCGGCTTTATCGCCAATGGCGTAGCTGCAGAGAATTCCTCCGGGCTCGGGCTGCAGGTAGGTACTCTCGAAGCAGAAATCGGAAACGCGATTGGTGAACACGGCGAAGCCGCCTTTTTTCGGAGTGTCCCAAAAGCGTTTGGCGAAGAGCACGGCGGTCTTGGTGATGCGCGCGTACTGCAGCTGGTTTGCGGCTTCGAGCTGGCTGGGAGGCAGAGGAGGATCCCATTGGATGTGGCGCAGGCAACTCGCGGGAACGGTGCAGATGCAGGCATCGGCGGCGAGCTTCTGGCCGTTGCCATATCGCACTTCGACGCGGCTGCCGCGCTGGATGACGGCTTTGACCGGCGTGTGCTTGTGGATGGCCGCCGGGCCGATGGCGGATTCGAGAGCGTGAATGAGGCGAGTGTTTCCGCCCGGGATCTTGAAATCCATTTCGTCGGAAGTGTCGGCTTCGGAGCCGAGATACTCGGTGGCGGCAGCGTAGGCGGAAGTTTGGCGGATGGTTTCGCCGAAATCGGTGCTGTCCATGAGGTCGCGCTTGAGCAGCGCATCGTTGGGAAAGCCGAGGAGCTTGAGTTGCGTCCACCAATCGCGGAGGTCGAGCTTGCGCTGCTGCGCGAGGGAATAGTTGGCGAAGTCGCGGCCGAACTTGGTAAAGATTTTCTGCAAGGCTGGCGAGAAAGGCCACCTGCCGGGTGGGTAGATGGTTGAGACTTTCTTTTTGGCGTTCCAGAAGGAATACGAGTACTGGTGGGGGAGGAGCGGCACCAACCCAAAACGTTGCGCCAGGCGCCGCATGGAGGAATGGTCCTTGCCGATCCATTCGCCGCCGAGTTCGCAGACCAGATGGCCGTAACGGGCATGCGGAAAGCGGTAGGAGCACACGCGGCCGCCGAGCCTTTGGTGCGCCTCGAAGAGGTCGACGTGCCAACCCTTTTGCGTGGCGCGGTAGGCAGCAGCAAGTCCGGCGAGACCGCCGCCGATGACGATGCACTTGCGGGTGCCGCGAGCGGCGGAGGAAATTTTCTTGCGTGGTGGCATGGTTCTCCCCTGAAAACCGCGCGGATTGGGGAGAGTGGAGGCAAACCGCTGCGGTATCGGTGCTTAACTTGACGCGGAGGGTACTTCGGGGTGGTGCGGAAGTCAAGAATGGGAGGCGGGGCAGACGGACGGGAGGCGGACTGACCGATCTGAAGATCGGCCACAACATGGATGGTGGCCGGGGCACGCCGTCCTAAAAGGACGGCGCCTACAGTCTTCGGGAAGGACGCTGGGCTAGTTATGTACGGTCGGGGGGATCGCTGACATTTTAGACCGGGAGCATATCTGACACTTTGTGGTCCCTTTCGACGGAGGTATCAGAGGAAAGCGAAGGGGACTC
>Ga0209736_1000021_pt1 | contig 66514 bp, 52 predicted proteins | sample BlaSpr_A8_Ref_M3_FD_187992 | JGI IMG/M metagenome (GOLD analysis project Ga0209736, IMG submission 187992) | Forest soil microbial communities from Thunder Bay, Ontario, Canada - Black Spruce, Ontario site 2_A8_Ref_M3 (SPAdes) (version 2) | ecosystem: Environmental > Terrestrial > Soil > Boreal...
AGCAAGCCATGCGCTATCTCGCCGCCGAACCCATCGTCCGTCGCCTCCCAGCCGCCAGCGCGCTGCTAGCCGATCTCGAAATCAGCCGCCCCCCGCTCCATCTCACCATCGTCGGCCACAAAGACGATCCCGCCGCCCAAGCTCTCTTCCAATCCGCGCTCCACTATCCCGCCAACTACAAACGCCTCGAATGGTGGGATACCCGCGAAGGCAAACTCCCCAATCCCGACGTCCAATACCCAGAACTAAGCAAAGCCGCTGCCTTCGTCTGCACCAGCCGCGTCTGCTCCGCCCCCATCTTCAACCCCACTGACCTGGCCGCCCGCGTCGACAAAATCTCCGGCCTCCAAGCCTTGAAATGAGTGTGCCAAAAATCCGTTGTAGTGGCGCAGCATGCTGCGCCACCGTAGTATCCTGCTTCCGTGCTCGAACTCGATTGCGGCGCGGACTTAAGCGCAACTCCCGACCTGGACTTTTTCTTGGCGCTTCCGCCGCGCCCAGCCGTCTGCCTGATCGAACCGCGCGATCCCACCGCGCAACCCTACTTGATTCGCACGCAAGACCTGCGCAGCCGCCTCCACCGCCTGCTCGGCCCGCCCGATCCGACCAGCAAACGCCTGAATCTGCGCGACTTCGCCGGCGGCGTACGCTACCGCCTCACCGGCTCCAAACTCGAACAAACCCTCACCTACTACCAGCACGCAAAATCGCGCTTCCCGCAGCGTTACAAAAAACTGATGCGCCTGCGCAACCCCGCCGTCCTGAAAATAAATTTGCGCAATGCCTATCCCCGCTGTTTCGTAACGCGCAGCGCCCCAGTCGACGCTTCCGGCGCCCCCAGCAGCGGCAGCTACTACGGTCCTTTCCAATCACGCAAATCGGCGGAATATTTTGCCGGGCAGATTCTGGATTTTTTCAAGGTGCGGCGCTGCCAGATCAAAATCCGCCGCGATCCGGCTTTTCCCGGCTGTATCTACTCAGAAATGAAAATGTGTCTGGCGCCGTGTTTCGCCGGGTGCAGCAAGGATGAGTACGACGTTGAAGTCGCGCGACTGGCCACGTTTCTCGAAACCGGCGGCGATTCTCTTCGCGCCAATTTCGAGCAGGATCGCGAGCGCGCCAGCGAGAATCTGGATTTTGAAAAAGCGGCCGCCTTTCACAAGAAACTTGAAAAACTCGACGACGCGTTGCGGGGCCGTCCCGAAATAGCTCGGCGCATTCAGGATCTCGACGCCGTCATCCTGCAGCGCGGCGCTGAAGACCAATCCATCGCCGTCTTCACCATACGCGGCGGCTGGCTCGCCGAGCCGTTTTTTCTGCGCTTCGCGGAAATCGCCAGCCAGCCGCGCTCCGTCGAAGAATTGATTCGCGAGCGCCTGGAAAGCGAAATGGTGCGAGAATGTCCAAGCGACCTGGCCGAGAATCTGTGGATCGCGGCGCGCTGGTTTTACGGCAAGCCGCGCGACGGAGAAATCTTCTTCCGCGAAAAAGACTGGCCGTACCGGCGGATTCTGCGCGCGTGCTCGCGCATTCTCTCGCCGAAGCCGGAAGCTGCCGCAAGCAAGACGCGGGCGGCAGCGCCGCAAAAACCACTTGAAGGAGCATCATGAGTCATTCGGCAACCAAGCAAGCCACCGCGCGGTATGCGCATAAATTTGCGGGCCGCGCCGCCGACGGCCATTTTCGGGAAACGCAGGGACTCACGCTGTCTTCCCTCGGCATCGGTACGTATCTTGGAAAGCCGGACGCTCGGACGGACGAAAGCTACACCGCCGCAGCCGTTGCCGCGGTCGAAAGCGGAATCAACTTCATCGACGCGGCCATCAATTACCGCTTCCAGCAAAGCGAGCGCAGCATCGGCGCCGCGATAAGGCAACTCGCCGAGAAGGGTTTCCCGCGCGAAGAAATAGTGCTGTGCACCAAAGGCGGCTACCTCACTCCGGACGGCTCGATGCCCGCCGATGCCAACGAATATTTTTTTCGCGAATACATGCAGCCCGGAATCTTCACCGCAAAAGATATCGTCGCGGGCAGCCACTGCATGACGCCGCGCTTCCTGGAGAATCAGCTGGACCGCAGCCTGCGCAATCTGGGCGTCGATTGCCTCGACGTCTACTACCTGCACAATCCGGAAACGCAGCTGGCGGAGATTTCCAAGCCGGATTTTCTGAAGCGCGTCCGCGACGCCTTCGAGTTTCTTGAATCCGCCGCGCTGCGAGGCAAAATCCAGTTCTACGGCATGGCCACCTGGAACGGTTTCCGCCAGGACGCGCATGCCCGCGACTCCATGCAGCTCGCGGAAATTGAAGAGATTGCGCACCAGCTAGCCGGAGGCACGCATCGTTTCCGCTTCGTGCAGCTTCCTTTCAATCTTGGGATGACGGAAGCGCTGACCCTGGGCAATCAATCGGTCAAAGGACAATTGAAAACGGTGATGGAAGCGGCCAGCGAGCTGGACATCACGCTGATCGCCAGCGCTTCCCTGCTGCAAGGGCAGGTGGCGCGCAATCTTCCGGCCTTCGTCGCCGAAGCTTTCGGACTCGAAGATGACGCCGAACGCGCGCTGCAATTCGTGCGCTCGTCTCCGGGAATCACCACGGCGCTGGTGGGAATGTCCCGCGTCGACCACGTGCGCGCCAACGCGCGTCTCGTCAACATCGCGCCAGCCAGCGTCGATCAATTCAGCAAGCTGTTCGCGCGGGGCGAATCCGCGTGATTCCGCATTCCGCTCGGTGCGTCAAACGCGTTCGCGCATCCACGAGACGATGGCCGTGTTCACTTGGTCGAGCTTGCCGGCAAAAAAATGATCCGCGTCCGGAATTTCAACCAGCCGCTTCGGCTCCGGAAAACCTGCCACTACTTCTCTGGTTTTCTCAATCGCACCGTACTGGTCGTTCCCGCCCTGCACAAAAAGCTTCGGTTTAGTGCACTCCGCCAGGAAAGAAAAATCGGTGCCGTTCACCGGAATTCCCAGTCCGATCAATTCCGTAACGCGCGCATCCACGCCGCCGACGAGCAAGCCGGTTACAGAACCAAAACTGAATCCCGCCACTAGCAGCGGCACCCCCGCAAATTCCGCCGCCAAAAAATCCAGCGCCGCGCTGACGTCATCTCGCTCGCCCACTCCGCGATCGTGGGTGCCGGCGCTTTTTCCCACGCCGCGAAAATTGAAGCGCAGCACCGCGAGCCCGAGCGAGTCCAGCGATTTCGCCGCCTGGTACACCACCTTGTTATGCATGGTGCCGCCAAAGAGCGGATGCGGATGGCAGACCACCGCTGCCTTTGGCGGCAGCGCGCCGCCGGCGGGCGTCCACAGAATCGCCTCCAGCGGCCCTGCCGGGCCCTGCAACCGCAAGCTGCGCGAATCGTGTCCTGCGCTCATCGTTGCGCTCGTGGTGAAGTTAACTCCCAATATTTTGGGGCACCACGTTGTCAGTACGTGGCCAGCACGGGGCCAGTGTGGGCCAGGCCACGGCAAGCAAACGGATAGTACCTGTGCAGTATAGGGGGCGAGTACTGAAACTGCCAAAACCTCGTACTAGGTCTAAATTGTTGTATTTTCGCGTTGCGAGCGCGGTGCGCGGATGATAGTTTTGCGCCAGTTGGCAAAGACGCGGAGGCTTGATGTCTGACGGATCCGAACGCCGGGAAGCGCGGCGCTTCAACATGACGCTTCCGATGCGTGTGCTGCCACGGCAACGCCACGAGCAGGAGCTGCAAGGGCAGACCCGCGACGTCAGCTACCGGGGCCTGTATTTTCTTTCCGACGCCAAATTCGAGCCGGGCACGGAAATCGATTTTGTACTGACGCTTCCGCAGCAGGTTTCGCCCAACGGCGACGTCAACATCCGGTGCCAGGGCCAGATCATCCGCGTGGAACCCACGGGCAACGGACGCATTGGGGTCGCGGCAAAAATCAACCGATACGAATTTGTTCCCGCCGCGTCCGCGGCCTGAGGCTGGGAGCGACGGCGGCAGCGTTGCCGGCACGAGCGGATTCCTTTCTTTCTTCTTGTGGTTCTCCGAGTACAATCCACTAAGAGCATCGTTCGCTTCGGGGGACGCCATGTATCACTACGACGCAAAAACCGCGCTCGAAGAACTGCAGGAAGAAGCGCTGCTGCCGCACCCGGTGAAGCTGCGCGACATGATTCTGCGCACGCAACTGGGACCGAAGGAAGCGCAAATCCTTAACCAGGAGTTTCAGGATTATCTGACGCGCTTCGGCGATCTGCAGAAACTTGGCCGCGCTATTCTCGAGCAGCTGGCGTCGAGCAAGCGCAAGGCGTCCTGATTGCGCAGCCTGCCATTGGGTGAAACGGCGGGGCGCGCGGTGAAGTGGAAGCCTCGCGTGCTGCTGCTCTCGGCGTCTTCCGGAGCCGGGCACGTGCGAGCGGCGCAAGCGCTGGAGAAGGCTTTCACGGCGCGCGGGGATTGCGTTGTCGAGCACATCGACGCGATGGAATACGCGAGCAAACTCTTCCAGCGCATTTACGACAAAGCTTACATTTCGATGGTGCGCCGCGCGCCGAACCTGATGGGCGTACTCTACGACCGCACGGATCAGCCCTGGCAAAGCATGAAGCGGCGGCTGGCGTTCGACCGCTTGAATACGGCGCCGATGGTGCGCCTGCTGAAGCGCGTGCAGCCGGACCTGTGCGTCGCGACGCATTTTCTTCCGGCGGAGATTATTGCGTGGCTGACCGCGAAGAAACAACTAAGCGCGCGGAGTGCCATTGTCGTTACCGACTACGATGTGCACGCCATGTGGTTATGCAAGGCGGTGGACCGCTACTACGTGGCGTTGGACGAATCGGTGGAATACCTGGCGCAGGTCGGAGTGCCGCGCGAAATCATTCGCGTGACCGGCATTCCGGTCGATCCAGTCTTCGCGACGGTTTTGGATCGCGCGGAAGTGCGGCGCAAATTCGGGCTGGATCCTGCGGCCACGGTGCTGCTCGTCGCGGCGGGCGGGTATGGCGTTGGGCCAATGGAACAACTCGTGGGTGCGCTGCTGAATCTGAAGCGAGGGTGGCAGATTGTGGCCATTGCCGGGAAGGCGGAGAAGTTGCGGCTGCGCATGACGAAGCTTGCGGAAAGTGCTGGGGCGCTGCCGGGCGGTGGGCAGCGTCTAATTCCGGTGGGCTTTACGCAGGAAATGGATCGTTATATGGCGGCGGCTGATTTGCTGGTGGGAAAAGCGGGCGGTCTGACGACTTCGGAGGCGCTGGCGCGGGGGCTGCCGATGGCGTTGATCGAGCCGATTCCTGGGCAGGAAGAGCGTAATGCGGACCATTTGTTGGAGGAGGGGGCGGCGATCCGGTGCAACAATTTTCCTGCGGCGGCTTGGAAGATCGCGAAGTTGCTTGATGATTTGCCGCGGCTAGCGAGGATGCGAGACGCTGCGCGAGCTATGGGACGGCCCAAAGCGGCGGCTGAGATCGCGGGAGATGCGCTGGGGCTGGTAGACTGACGGTTCGGATCGGCGACGTAGCGATTCTGGCGCAGCCCGCAGCGGCGGGCGCCACTACAAAGGAAAAAACCAGAGTACGAAAGCGAGGACGATGCGACGCCACACGCTGCTGATCGATGCGGACGACACGCTGTGGGAGAACAACGTCTTCTTTGAGAAGCTGATCGAGGATTTCATCAGCGTGGTGGAGCCGTGCGGCTACACACGGACGTACATCCGGCACGTGCTCAATGAAACCGAACGCAAAAATATTCGGCAATACGGTTATGGGGCGCGGAGCTTCGGCCGCTCGCTCGAAGAGACTTACTTGAAGCTCGCGGAGCACATGGCCAAGAGGGAGACTCTTGCGCTGATTCATGAACGGGTGGTCGACCTGGAGCGCACGCCGCCGAAAATTCTGGATGGCGTGCCGGAAACGCTTGCTTATCTCACGGAACGGCACCGGCTGATTCTCTTCACGAAGGGCGAGCCCGCAGAGCAGGCGGCAAAGGTGGAACGCTCGGGCTTGCAAGGCTTTTTCGAATCCATCGAAATCGTAATGGAAAAAGATCCGCAGACTTACGGCGCGCTGGTGCATAAGCACAAGATCGTGAAGGCGCAAGGGTGGATGATCGGGAACAGCCCGCGAAGCGATATCAATCCCGCGATGAAGATCGGGCTGAACGCCGTGTACATCCCGCACCAGCACACGTGGCACCTGGAACATGAACCGGTCATGTCCGGTTCCGGCAAGCTGGTGATCTTGCCGGCGTTCCGCGAACTGCGCGGGCATTTTTAGGCGACCGGCTGTCACACAAGAGCCAAGACCGGAGAGATTCCTCACTGCGCTGGCCGACGACTTCGCAGGAGCGAAGTCGCAAGAAAAAACGTCGGCCTGCTCCGTTCGGAATGACCCTGGAGTGGGCGCGGCTTTGTGGGGGGCTGAAAGCCCCCGCCTCCTAAAGAGAATGAAGGTCTCCCGTAGCGCTCCCCACATCTCCTTACGCGCTGGTAATTTTCCAAATTGGCCGTTGTAACCGGTAGTATGGGCGGGAATCTATGTGTGTTCGGGAATGAGCAGGAGGCTGGAGATGAGCACAGCGTCGGCTACGGTTCGTACGGATTGGCGGCAGGAGTGGTTTGAGTTTGAGGACGCGACGTATTTGAATCTGGCGGGGCAGTCGCCGATGCCGAAGGTGTCGCTGAAAGCGGTGCAGGCGGCGCTGGAGGCGAAGAAGTTCCCGCATCACAAGGCAGATGAGACGTTCTTCGAGGTGCCGGCGCGGATTCGCGCGGGCATTGCAAAGATTATCGGCGCGAAGGCTGAGGAGATTGCGGTCACCAGCGGGGCGAGCAGCGGCGCGGCGGCGGTGGCGCATGCGCTGCAATGGAAGCCGGGCGACGAAGTGATCACCGCGAAGAGTGAGTTTCCGCTGCAGTACACGACGTGGAAGCCGATGGAAGAGCGGGAAGGCTTGAAACTGAAAGTGGTGGCGGCGCGTGAGCGGTTTATTACGGCGGAGGACTTGATTGCGGCGATGACGCCGAGGACGCGGGTGGTTTCGGTGAGCCATGTGCGCTACAACGATGGATCGATGCTGGATGCGGCGCGGGTGGCGAAGGCGTGCCATGCGCAAGGGGCGCTGCTGCTGCTGGACGTGAGCCAGAGCTGCGGCGCGGTGCCGATGGACGTGAATGAACTGGGCGCGGATTTTCTGATTTGTGCGGGATATAAATGGCTGCTCGGGCCGTTTGGCACGGGATTTTTCTGGGTCAAGCAGGAGCATCTGGCCATGGTGCGGCCGGACCCTTATTACTGGATGGCGGTGGAAGGCTCGGACAATTTTGCGGCGCTGAACTTTGCCGATCCGAAGCCTGCGGCCAGCGCCAAGCGTTGGGATGCGGCGGAATGGGCGAGCTATTTCAATTTCAATCTGGTGGCCATGGACACTTCAGTGGATTTTGCGGCGAGTGTTGGCGCGGAAACCGTGGCGGCGCACAATCGCAAATTGATCGATTTGCTTTTTGCGCGGCTGCCGAAGGATCGTTGCGTGATTGCGAGCCCGCTGGACGCGACGCACCGCGGGCCGTACGGCTGCTTCGCGGCACGGTCGCCAGAAAAGACTGCGGGACTGTATGACAAACTGCGAAAAGAAAATGTGATCGTGAGTTTGCGCGACGGGAATATTCGCGTGTCGCCGTATCTTTACAACACGGAGCAAGATATCGACCGTCTGATTGCGGTGGTTACGGCATGACCGCTCCGGCAGATTGGCCGAAAGTTGCGGTGGTGGGCGCAGGAGCGGTAGGCGGCTATTTTGGCGGAATGCTGGCGCGCGCGGGCGCGCCGGTGGTGATGATCGGACGGACGGCGTTTGTGGAAGCGGTGAAACGCGGGGGATTGTTTCTGGATGCGCTGCAATTCCAGGAGCGGGTGAAAGTGGAGGCGTCGGCAGATTTGAGCGCGGCGCGCGGAGCGGAAATTGTGCTTTTTTGCGTGAAGACTACGGACAATGCGGCGACGGCGGCGGCGCTGGGGCCGCTGCTCGCGCCTGGCGCAATGGTTGTGAGCATGCAGAACGGCGTGGACAATGTGGAGCAGATTCGCGCGGCGGGAATCGCGAATGCGCTGCCGTCGGTGGTGTACATCGGAGCGTTTGTGCCGGAGCCGGGGCGCGTGAAGCATACCGGGCGCGGGGATCTGGTTTTTGGTCCGGAGAGCGAGCAGACGAAGAAGCTGGCAGATTTGTTTACGCGCGCGGGAGTTCCGGTGCGGGTTTCGTCAAACATCGAGGGTGAGCTGTGGACGAAATTCATCGCGAATTGCGCGCTGAATGCGATCTCGGCACTGAGCCGCGCGAAGTATGGGCAGATCGCGGGCGACGCGGAGACCTGGAAGCTCGTAGAAGGCGCGGTTGTCGAGGTTTTGGATGTGGCGAGAGCTTGCCAGGTGGATTTGGGACCGCTGGCGGACGCTGAGAAAGCGTTTGAGCTGGCGCGGAAAATCGCCGCGCAACTGCCGGAGGCGATTTCTTCTACCGGGCAGGACCTGATGCGCGGCAAGCGTACGGAGATTGATTCGTTGAACGGATTCATCGCGCGGCGGGGCATGGCTTTGGGTATTCCGGCGCCGGCCAACCATACGTTGTGGGCGCTGGTAAAACTTGCGGAAGCGGCGGCCGAATCCACCGCGGCGGCGCAGAAAAAGACGAGCGCCTGAGAATGTGTGAACGCGGCTAGTAGCGATCGGGCGGAGCGTGGAAGGGGATATGCACGATGGCTTCGAGATCGATGGTGGCGCCGGCTTTTTCGGCAGGGCGGAATTTCCACTGGCTGAGGGCTAGCATGGCGTTGTTGTCGAGCTGCTCGTCGATGCCGCGAACAAGCTGAATGCTGTCGACGGAACCGTCGCGGCGAATTACCGCGTACAGAACTACTTCGCCCTCGACGTGATCGCTGATGAGCGTGGGCGGATACTTGGGGTCGACTTTCTTCAGCGGCGAAGGCGCAGCCAAATCGGCTGAAGTGACGTGTGGAGCATCGGCATTCGCGCGCAATTCGGAAAAATTCAGAATCCAGCTACCTGTCGCGCTGTTCAGATTCGGCATGTTGACGTACAGCGTGTAAACCTTCTTGCCGATGAGCGCCGCTTCCGGTTTTGCGCCAGGCGGAAGCGCTGCAAAATTCGGCGGGCCGGTGCGCTGCGGCTCGTCGTCGGGACGGGCGCGCGGGTCGGGCCGCGCGATGGATAGGCGCAGCGAAGGAGCAGTGACCTTGGGCGTGCCGCCGCCGAGGCCGGAGATGCCATTCTTTGCCGGCGGATTCCCGCCGCTGATGCTCACACCCGTGACATTTTTCCCCGCGCCACCATTGTTTCCGCCATGGCTTTCGGGATCGCCGCCGCTGCCGCCGTTGTTAGCGGTCGGATTTGCCGGCACGCCTCCGGGAACGCCGGGTTGCTTACCTTCCGGCGAGATGGAGATGCGGGCGGAGAGATTGCCTTGGGGGAGTTGTACGGGAGCCGCGGGGCCGGGGGTAGCGGAGAGCGCGATGAACGTGGCGGAATTGCCGTTGGCGGCGGATTGGGATTGCGAGAGTTCGGGTGCGGGACCTACATCGCCGGTTTGTTTGCGGTCGGCTTGGCGAGGGGCGGCACCGGCGTTGAGCTCGAGCTTGGGGCGCGCGGGTGCGTTCGCGGGAGTGGCGAGGACGATTTCGCCGGGTTTCTGCTCGAAGGTTGGGAGATCGGGCGCGGGAGCTTCGGTTACGGTGGCGCGGCGGCGTTCGCGTGGGCGGAGTTTGGCGAGAGTCTTTTCGCTGATTTCGAGATGCGGGCGCGGGGGAGCGAGAGTTGGCGCCAGCTGGACCATGTTGGGGAGAGTGGGGAGGATTTTCGGCGGTTCAGGGGGCGCGGCGGAGTTGATAAGCGTTTGTCGCGGATGCGTGGGATGGGCGGGATCGGTGAAAATACGCTGGCGCGGATGGAAAGCGTCGGCACCTTGGGCGGGAAGAGGCTTGTTGGGCTCGCCGCGCGGACTGGGCTTGGGCTTTTCGGCGCGGAGTTCGACGAGAGGAAGATCGTTGATGAGGCCGGACCAGGTGAGTTGGGTGTTTTCGAAAGCAGAATTCGTGCGCGGGGCGGCGGGTAGGTTGGGAAATGGCATGGCGAGGAAAACGATATGCCAGAGGCATGCGGCGACAACGGCGCGGCGGGGAATGCGGCGCTCGACCCAGCAATCCTTGAAAAAGCCGCCGCTGAGAAATCTTCTTGGAGCGGAGGGACCGGCAACGAGTGCGCGGATGCTGCTGCCGAGGCTTTGGCGGAATTCGCCCCAGCCGACGCGGAGATTGGGTTCTTGCGCGCCGTGGAGGCGGACGAGATCCTTGGGAGCTTCGGCCTGACCCAGGAGGTCGAAGGCGTTGATGACCTGATTCGACGACATCGATAGCACCAGTATACGCGAGGGAACGGCGGGACTTGAATGGGATGCGGATTGCCGCGTTTGGGGTTGCGGAGGTTGCAGCGGAGGACACGAGGTCCGCGGAAGGACGCATGGGAACCTAGCGAAGGCGGAATCGTGCGAGCGGCGATTCTGGCGCAGCCCGCCGCGGCGGGCGCCACTACAAAGAAGTTGCGGGAGTGCGGCGGTAGAAAGTCAGGGCGGCGTCACCTTGTTTCAGGAGGCGGACTTGGTGGAGGTTTTCGATTTGGTCTGGGAGGGGGAAGGTCTTGCGGTGTTCGGCGATGACAATGGCGTTGGGGGTGAGAAATTCGGCGGAGCCGAGGTAGCGGAGCACGCGGAGATAGTCATCGGCGGCGGCGTAGGGCGGGTCGAGGAAGACGTAGCCGAACGTTGGCTGAGTGGCGTAGCGAGAGGCCATGGTTTGCAGGCCGCGAAGGGCGTCGGAGGAAAGAACCGTTGCGCCGGAGCGGATGGCGAGGGATTCGAGATTTTTGCGGATGAGGGCGGCGGCGGGCGCGTGGTTTTCGATGAAGACGACTTCCGCGGCGCCACGGCTGAGGGCTTCGATGCCGACGGCGCCGGTGCCGGCGAAGAGGTCGACGAAATGCGAGCCGGCGATTTCCTGAGCGAGGACGTTGAAGAGGGTTTCGCGAAGCTTGTCGCTGGTGGGACGGAGGGCTAAGCCCTTAAGCGATTTGAGAATGCGGGAGCGGTATTGGCCTGCGATAACACGCATGGATGGATGAAATTAGCACAGCGGGCGGTAGAGTGTTGAGTAAAGCGACTGCAGCGGCACGAATTGGTTTTTGCGGTGGTGTCGCGTACACTGACGCGCTTTTCGTCTGAGCGCCGATTCACGTAAGGAGATCCGATGCCTGTGCGTCCTCCCACAGTAAAGCAGCTTCTGGAAATTGCCGGATCCTTTGGCATGACGCTCACGTCAGAAGACGCCGCGAGTTTTCGGGGATTGATGGCGGGAACCATTGCGTCGTATGACCGATTGGATGAGCTGACCGAGCCGAAGCTGCCGGTGAAGTACCCACGGTCTGCGGGTTATCGTCCGAGCAAGGAGGAAAATCCTTGGAACGCATGGTACTGGAAGACGGACATTCGCGGTTCTGCCAGCGGCGTGCTGGCTGGGAAGAAGGTGGCGATCAAGGACAACATTTGCGTGGCCGGAGTGCCGATGATGAACGGCTCGCGGGTGCTGGAAGGCTACGTGCCGGACGTGGACGCCACGGTCGTGACACGCATTCTGGATAATGGCGGAATTGTCGCGGGGAAAGCGGCTTGCGAGGATTTGTGTTTCTCCGCGGGAAGCCACACCTGCGCGACCGGGCCGATCCGCAATCCGCATAGTCCGGAGTACAGCACAGGCGGATCATCGGGCGGAAGTGCGGCGGTGGTGGCTGCGGGCGATGTGGAGATGGCGCTTGGCGGAGATCAGGGCGGCTCGATCCGCACACCTTCCGCATGGTGCGGCGTTTATGGATTGAAACCGACTTGGGGATTGGTGCCGATGACGGGTGGCATGCCGATTTCCTATTCCGTGGATCACTGCGGGCCTATCTGCAACAGCGTGGAAAATGTGGCGCGGCTTCTGACCGCGATTGCGGGAGCCGATGCGCTGGACCCGCGGACGATCAGCGCGCGGACTGGCGATTACATGGGCGCGCTTAGCAAAGGCGCTAGAGGACTGAAGGTTGCGGTGCTGCGCGAAGGATTCGGCCATCCCACGACTGATCCGCGCAGTGCCGCGACGGACGCGAAGGTTCGCGCGGCGATCGACGAATTCAAAGGCCTGGGTGCGACGGTGGAAGAAGTCTCCGTGCCACTGCACTACGACGGACCGCACATCTGGGCTGGGGTGATTCTCGAAGGCGCTGCCGAGATGATGATAAAAGGCTACGCAATGGGCAACAATTGGATGGGCTACTACACGACGTCGCTTCAGGAAGCATTTGCCAAGGGGTGGACTTCCAGACCGGACGACGTGTCCGAGACCGTAAAACTGGTGCTGCTGCTGGGCGAATACATGCATCGCGTCTACCACAATCGCTATCACGCCAAGGCGCAGAATCTGCGCGTGCTTCTGCGCGATGCCTACGACGCGGTGCTCAAGAATTATGACTTTATCGCGATGCCGACGATTCCTTTTCCGGCGACGCGCATTCCTCCGGCAGACGCTTCTCGAGAAGTCTACGTGGATGCCGCGCTCAACATGCAGCAGAACACCTGTCCTTTCGATGTTTCCGGCCATCCGGCGTTCACCATTCCCTGCGGCAAAGTGGATGGACTGCCAATCGGGATGATGCTGGTAGGGAAGCATTTCGACGAGACGACGTTGATCAGCGCCGCCAAAGCTTTTGAGGAAACGACAGACTGGCGGCTGCGCTGATAAACATCAGACGCGACGCAGAGCCTGACGCGGATTTGCATTGACAAAATTGCACGACTGATTTTTTGAGGCAGCAATGGCTACGGCAGGGCCGCAACCCATCTCATCCAGTTTGCTGGGCGATGTTCTTGCGCGGCAGGCGGCGCAGTATCCGGATAGAGACGCCTTGATTTACCCGGAACTGGGATTGCGCTGGACGTTCCGGCAATTGGAAGAGTTGGCGCAAACGTGCGCGCGAGGGCTGGCGAGCCTGGGTATTCGTAAGGGGGAGCGAGTCGCGCTGTGGTCCACGAATCTTCCGGAATGGGTGATGCTGTTTTTCGGCCTGGCGAAGATCGGCGCGGTGATGGTTACTGTCAACACTTTGTTGCGGAAACATGAGGTGGAGTACCTGCTTTCGCAATCGGAGTCGTGCACTCTGATTCTCAGTGCCGGATTTCGCGATGTGGATTATGCGGAGACCCTTTATGAGATCGTTCCGGAATTGCGCAACCACAATCCCGAAGCCCAACTGCATAGCGCCAAGCTGCCTAGCCTGCGCCACGTCGTTTTTCTGGGAGAAGAAGCTCCGGGCGGAATGATCACTTACAAACAGGTTCAGACGTTGGGAAAGGAAGCGCCGGATGATTTGCTTAGCGGCATCGCGCTCGACGTCCATGATGTAATCAATATCCAGTACACCTCTGGCACGACGGGATTCCCGAAAGGAGCGATGCTCTCCCACCACAATATCGTCCACAACGGACACTGGATCGGACATACGCAGCGATTCTCTGCCGAAGATCGCGTCTGCCTGCCTGTTCCGTTTTTTCATTGCTTCGGCTGCGTGCTGGGGATTCTGGGAGCCTACACCTGGGGCGCGGCTATCGTTCCGCTCACTTCGTTCGATCCGGAAACGGTCTTGCACGCCGTGGCTAGCGCGCGCTGCACTGCTCTCTATGGAGTGCCCACGATGTACATCGCGGAACTCGAGCATCCGTCGTTCGGCAAGTACGACTTGAGCAGCTTGCGCACGGGAATCATGTCCGGCGCTCCGTGTCCGGAATCGCTGATGCGCCGAGTGATTCACGACATGCATCTGCCGGAAATCACCATCGCTTACGGGCTTACGGAAGCGTCGCCGGTGGTGACCATGACGGAGATTGACGACGACATGACGCGCCGGACACAGACGGTCGGCAAGCCTCTTCGTGGCGCTGAAGTGAAAATCGTCGATCGGGACACCGGCGAGCCCATGCCTTGCGGCGAAACCGGCGAATTGTGGGTGCGCGGATATCTGGTGATGAAGGGCTACTACAACAAGCCGGAAGCCACGCGAGAAGCGATCACCGATGACGGTTGGCTGCGCACCGGAGACCTGGCTTCCCAAGATGCGGACGGATATCTGAAGATTCGCGGACGCAAGAAGGAGATGATGATTCGCGGGGGCGAGAATATTTATCCGAGGGAGGTCGAGGAATTCCTGCGAAGCCACCCAAAAATCAGCGACGTGGCGGTGTACGGCGTGCCGCATCGGAAATTTGGAGAGGAGGTGGCGGCCGCGATTCGGCTGAAACAAGGTGCATCCTCTACGCCGGAGGAGATTGCCGCGTTCTGCAAGGGACAGATTGCGTCGTTCAAGATTCCGAAATACATTCAGTTCGTTTCCGAGTTTCCGCAAACTGCCAGCGGCAAGCTGCAGAAATATAAGTTGCAGGAACGAGCGTTGCAGGACTTTCCGGCGCTGCAGCACAAAACAGCAGGATGCGCTTCAGACGATGCTGAAGGAAATTAGCAGAGAGTGCCGAATGAAAGAGGACACGCCAAGGAAGCCTCTGAGGCTCCCTCAGCGTGACGAACATCAGAGCAGATGGATCGGCAAGATTGTGCCAGCGGATCAACCGCCGTACGAGCCACCGCCAGAATCACCGCCGCTCACCGGGCAGCCTTCGAATTCCTTCCAGGACTCCGTGCCCTTGAGAAGTCCGCTGGCACTTTTCAGCTTGAGTAGGTACACGCGCTGGATCTGGCCCTCGCGCGCACCCTTCCCAGGCCCGGCGATGCAAACGTAAATTCCAGCTGATTTTTGCTCGAGGATCTTGATGTTGATTTGCGAACCGCCGGATGCCGCCTCGACAAGCGCTTCGTTCTCGTCCAGTTGCCGCGTCACGTAGCCATAATCGCCGAAGGTCTTCTTGCCCTTGTCGCGTTTCGGCTGCATCGCAGCCGGGAGCGTCGTGACATCCAGCTTCGCGACCACAAACTCCGCGACCTTTTCCTTGGGATAAGGCGCATCATTCTTTGCCAGCGCCGCCGGCACGCAGGCCAGGGCCATCACTGCACAGAACAGTTTCATCGTTTTTCTCTTTCTTGAGTATCTCTACGCGCTCTTGACTAGCGTGCTCACATTTATCTCGACCGCCGCGGTGCCTGCCGTATTCCACATTTATTGCGTTGCGTTGTTTTCGCTGGTACTCAAAAAAAAGAGGCCCGAGTCGCGAATAAAATTGCCGCTCGGGAGGTCTTCTAAGTGAAGGATTAGTGGTAACAGCGCTGTCGTCTTTTCGCCGCGCAGACAAGTGCGCATAACTAGCGAAATTCGAATGCAGGGCCGCGCGGCCTATCGCAGCCGATCTAAAGATTAGCGCCAGCAACTGAATAAGCGAGCGTGGGAGGCACTCCGCGGCTCCGCCGCACGCATCATTCTGAATGTCCGTTTGGTGATTCAGTGCGGCAGGCCAACGCGGCGCAGAAAGTCTGCAAAGCGCGGGTCGGCGCGAAGAGCATCGAAGCCCGGCCGCAGCAGGACGCCCGGGTTAAGCCGTTCTTCGTAGCCCTTTTCGAGCCAACGCATGGCTTCATCGATATCTCCAAGAGCCACATAAATGACGGCCATGTCCGCGGCATCGGAATAACCAGAATTGGAGCGCTTCTTCAGATCGCTCAGCAGTTTCAGTGCTTCCGCGCGTTTACCGGAGGCGACGTAGGCGCGAGCGAGATTGGCTATGCACGCCGTGCTGCTGCCTGAAAGCTGGACGGCTTTTTGCAATTCCGCGACCGCTTCGGCAGGCATGTTTTTTTGGAGGTAGGCCTGACCCAGCTGCGTGTGAGCGAGAGCAAAATTAGCGTCCATTTCGATGGTCTTGCGGCTCTGGCGAATCGAGTCGTCATAAGAATGCGCCAAGAGAAGAACCTCGGCCAAATCGGCGTTAATGATAAGAGAGAGCGGATCCAGGTTTTGCGCTTTTCTCATTTCCGCGATGGCTTCGTCGTACCGACCCAAGAGACTCAAATGCCAGGCATACCAATGGTGAGCGGTTGCGTAGCCTGGGTTCAGTTCAATGGCCCGCCGGAATTCCTTCCCGGCCGAGTCAAAATCCCAGTCGAAGCCATCCAAGCAGAATGCAAGCGAGTTGTGGGCTTCGCCGAGCGTGTTGTCCAATTCTAGAGCTTTGATCGCCGCGGCCTTCGCTTTGGGGAGTGCCTCCTTGGGAGTCATCACCGCATACTGCCAGTCTCCCAACAAAGCATAAGTGTCGGCTAAGCCAGAATAAGCTTGGGCGTATTTCGGGTCTTCGTCGATGGCCTGATGGAAATAAGCCAGGGCCACCTGCAAACCGTTTGCCGTGCGCTTATTCCAGAAGTAGCGGCCTTTGAGGAGGGACTCGTAAGCTTCCGGATTGACAACTCTGGCGGTTTTCAACGCAGCCTGTTCGTGTGGATTCAAATTGATGCGAATTTGATCGGCGATGGCTTTCGCTACTTTGTTCTGGAGCGCCAAGGTATCCCGCAATTCACCCTCATAGCTCTGAGACCATAAGTGTTTGTCCGAAGAGGCTTCGATCAACTGCGCGGTGATGCGGACCCGATCGCCGGAACGGAGCACGGTGCCTTCCACCACGGCGTCGACGTCGAGTTCACGAGCAATCTGCGGCAGAGGCTTGCGCGCGTGTTTGTAAGCCATGACGGAGGTACGCGAGATGACCCGCAACGCGCTGATCTGGCCGAGGTCCGAAATCAACTCGTCGGTCATGCCATCGGCGAAGTACTCCTGAGAGGCGTCGCTGGAGAGACTTTCGAGGGGAAGAACAGCTAAGGAGCGAATGACAGTGGATGCGCGCTTCCGAGAATGGAACTGCCAGGCGACGAGAGATACCACCAGTAGGAGCAGCACGAACGCCGATATTTTCCACGCATACGATGGGCGCAGATTCTTGGGCGTTGCAAATTTTTCAGAGACATCCCGGGGATCGGCGCCTTCTGTCGCTGGATGAGACTGCATAGCGGATTCCGGACTGCGAACCGCTGGTCCTTCGGTGATTTTAACCTCCGCAAGGAAGCGGTACCCGCGACGTGCGATCGTTTCCACAAAACGAGGACTGTCGGCGGAATCGCCGAGAGCGTCGCGGATTTTGTTGATCGCTTTGTTGAGCCCGTGATCGAAATCCACGAACGTGTCTGCAGGCCAGAGTTTCTTCTGGAGTTCCTCGCGGGTTACGACTTCGCCGGGGTGCTCAAGGAGCGTCGCCAGCACTTGGAACGGCTGTTCCTGAAGGCGAATACGGAGGCCGTGTTTGCGCAGTTCGCCGGTGCAGAGATCCAGCTCGAAAACCCCGAAACGGAACCGGTCGCGAAGCTGATGGTCTTCTGGCATGGACAGGCAACTTCAGTCGGAAGGGGCAGTCTACCACCGGACCCGAGCTTGCGGAAACAAAGGCGGGGATAGTTTTAAGTAAGTCTTTTATTGACCGGCGGTTAGCAGGGGACCCGCGTTCCAGCGGGAAAGAACTGGCCGTCCATTGCAGCAGTCTGCGGTGCGAACCATAGTGAGACGCTGAAGCGACGCGGGCCGGAGGCGGTAGCGCTCGTAGAGGGGCTTCCAATGCTCGAGCACAAGGACCTTTTGAACTTTGAGCAGGCGGTCTTACCGCATCTTGATACCGCCTACAACCTCGCCCGATGGTTGACACACAACGCGCAGGACGCCGAAGACGTGGTACAGGAAGCTTCCTTGCGCGCTTTCCGATTCTTTCCGGGCTTCCGCGGCGGTGATGCGCGCGCATGGCTGCTGAGAATTGTCCGCAATACTTGCTATACATGGTTGCACACCAACCGGCCACTGCAGGATGCCACGGAATTTGACGAGAACGTTTTCCATCCTGACTCCGAGGCTGCCAATGCCGAAGACGTTTTACTGCAAAACGACAGCGGGATTCTGGTGCACAAGGCGCTGGAGAAGCTGCCGCCGAATTATCGGGAAGTACTCGTCCTTCGCGAACTCGAGGGCATGTCCTACAAACAAATCGCAGCCATCATGGGCATGCCGGTAGGCACGGTGATGTCGAGTCTATCGCGTGCGCGGTACCGCCTTCGCGAAGTTCTGACCGATCTGGTGAGCGGAAATACGGGGCCAGGTTCACGGCGAGTCGAAGCTGTGAGCGCATGAGGGGCTATTTATTCCAAAGCGCGAAAATGACGCAGATCAGGAAGAGACCGAAGAGGATCGACATAGTGCGGCCGAGCCAGGTGGGCATTGGCCCTCCACCCCGCCAGTGAAAACTCTTCTCACGGACAGCGGAAACGAGGGACCACACGCCTGTCGCAAGAAGAAGACATAGCACAGCTAGGCGGGCGAGGCGCGGCAGAGATGGTTGCGAGACGTCCGCGAGACGAATCCAGAGCATAAGGGAAATGGTCATTTGATCAGCCTACTCTCGCGAGATGGTAACGGCGCTGCCAGTGTGGGGGGAGGGTGTGCAAAGTGCGCTGGAGGGTAGCGGCTTGGTCGGAGTTTTCGGCCAGGGCGAAGGCTTCGCGGCGGGCTTGCTCGAGGAATTCGCGGTCGCGGAGCGGGTTGGCTACCTGGAAGCCGAGGTCGCCGGATTGGCGGGTGCCGAAGAATTCGCCCGGGCCGCGCAGCTGCAGATCGGTTTCGGCGATTTCGAATCCATTGTTGGTGCGGACCATGGTGTCGAGGCGGGCGCGGGCTTCCTCGGTGGTGCGGATGGGAGCGACGAGGACGCAGTGGGATTTTTCAGCGCCGCGGCCGATGCGTCCACGGAGCTGGTGCAATTGAGAGAGGCCGAAACGCTCGGCGTGCTCGATGATCATTACTGTGGCGTTGGGAACGTCGACGCCTACTTCTACTACCGTAGTGGAGACGAGGATTTGCACTTCGTTTTTTCGGAAGCGCTGCATGACGTCTTCTTTTTCTTCGCTGGAAAGCCGGCCGTGAAGAAGGCCGAGCTTGAGATTGGGGAAAACTTGTCTCGAGAGACGCTCAAATTCGTCGATGGCGGCTTTGAGCTCCAGTTTCGATTCTTCGATGACCGGATACACGATGTAGCCCTGATGGCCGGCGGCGACTTCGCGCCGGAGCGCTTCCCAGACGCCGGGGAGATGCGGCTCGGTGGTGGTGCGAGTGACAATGGGAGTGCGGCCGGGCGGAAGCTCGTCGAGAACGGAGACGTCGAGATCGCCGTAGAGCGTCAGTGAGAGAGTGCGCGGAATTGGCGTAGCAGTTAGCACCAGGACATGGGGTGCATGGCCGTGCGATGCGGCTTTGTCCATCAGGCGCTTGCGCTGGAGGACACCGAAGCGGTGCTGCTCGTCGATAGCCACGAAGCCGAGGCGGGCGAAGGCGACGTTGTCTTCGATCAGCGCGTGTGTGCCGATGACGAGCTGCGCTTCGCCGGAGGCGATGCGCGCAAGGGCCGCGGATTTCTCGGCGTGCTTCATGCCACTGATGAGTAGCTCGAGGCGGTAGCCGGAGCGTTCGAGAATGCGGCGCGCGCCGAGGAAATGCTGCACGCCGAGAATTTCGGTAGGCGCCATGAGCGCGGCTTGCGTCTTGTTCTCGATGGCGATGACCGCGGCTTGCAGCGCGATGATGGTTTTGCCGCTGCCGACGTCGCCTTGCAGCAGGCGATTCATGGGCGTTGGTTTTTCGAGGTCGGCGGCGATTTCCGCGAGCACGCGCTTTTGCGCCCCGGTGGGCTTAAAGGGCAACATGCGCTTGAGAGCTTCGCGGATGGAATCTTCGCGAATGCGGAAGGCGATGGCGTTTTCCTTGCGGGTTTGTTTGCGATCGAGCGCCATACTGAGCTGGTAGAGGAAGAATTCCTCGAAAATGAGCCGCTGCTGCGCGGGAGAACGGAAAGCATTGAGCGCATCGAGCGATGTGCCGGGCGGCGGAAAATGGGTGTAAATCACGGCATCGCGGCGCGAGGGAAAATGGAGTCGGGCGCGCAGCTCGGGCGTAAGAACTTCCGGCAGGCTAGAATCAATTAGTTGAACGGCCGCATACATGGCGCGGCGAATCGAGCGCGAGCCGAAAGTGCCGATGGCTTCGTAGATGGGAACAATGCGGCCGACTTCAGTCGAGTCCAGTCCTTCCGTGCTCAGCAGCTCCATCTGCGGGTTGATCATTTCGCGGCGCGCCGGGCGAAGCTTGTCGATTTCAACCTTGCCGTGCAGGACGAGCAACTGGCCGGGCTTGAGGCGTCCTTCGAGATAACCGCCGTGAAAGAATTTGACCGGGAGCGAGCCGGTTTCATCCTGCACGAGCAGATGGTAGATGGCATCGCGTCCGCGCATGCTGCGAACAGCCTGGCCGCTCATGACACGGGCGCGAACGGTGTACGTATCGTTGGGCTGAACGTCCTTGATGTTGGTGAAATGGATGCGATCTTCGTAGCGGAACGGAAGATAGGCGAGCAAATCTTCGAGGGTGTGAATGCCACGCTTGGCCAGGAGCTCGGCGCGCTGCGGGCCGACGCCCTTGATCATGCGAACTTCCGAAGTGAGACCCATCGGCATGAGCTTTCCTTTATATCATTTGGCGCACGGAAGTCCTTGCTAAGGCGATACTTGCACCGGTTCGCCGCGTAGCATTAGAGTGACTCTTCTGGTGCCATCTTCCGGGAGGGATTTGTGGCTGGAGACCGCTTAACAGGTTCAGATAAGCGCGCGCTAGTGTTGTGGGTGGTGGCCGGCGTGCTGGGCGCGCTGTTCGCGTACAAATTTTATTTTCAGGCGTTTCCGGAAGCCTCGGTGAATTTCCAGATTTCGCGGAGCGAAGCGCAAGCGCGGGCGCAACAATTTATTGCCGGGCTGGGCGAGAACGTCGAGGGCTACCGGTCCGCGATCGTTTTCGACGTGGACGAGAACGCGAAGACGTACCTGGAACGCGAACTGGGTCTGCAGCAAGCCAACCAACTGATGTCTTCGACGCTGAACGTCTGGTATTGGGACGTGCGGTTTTTTCGCCCGTTGCAGGAAGAAGAATTTCGGGTTCGAGTGAATCCGGCCGGGCAAGTGGTGGGTTACGAGCATCGGCTGGAAGAGGCACGCGCGGGCGCGACTCTGGACCGCGATGCCGCGCTGCGAATTGCGCAGGCGTTCGCGGCGGCGAAGCTGGCCGACGATTTGAATACCTGGGAGCTGCTGCCGGAAGAAGCGAACTCGACCAAGCGTACCAAGCGAACGGACTGGTCGTTCACTTACGAAAAGCGCGGCTTCCACGCGAAGGATGCGCCGTACCGGCTGCAGGTGACGGTGCTTGGCGATCGGATTGGCCTGGCGAAGCACTATCTGCGGGTTCCCGAGGAATGGAATCGCGGCTTCGCGCGAATGCGTTCGGGCAACGACACGCTGGCGCTGGCGTTCGTACTGCCGTACCTGCTGCTGCTGGTGTTGGCTGTCCGGCTTGGCATTCGGCTGAGCAAGCAGGGGCAGACGAAGTGGCGCACCGCGATCATCCTGGGGCTGGTTGTCGCGGTCGTACTGTTCTTGCAGGGCCTGAACACCTGGCCGCTTTGGGCCGCGACCTATGACACGAACAGTTCCTACGCAGCTTTCCTGGCGCTGCGGATTGCCGGAGCGCTGGGGCTCGCGGTGGTGACTGCCATCACGATCACTCTGGTGCTTCCGGCAGCGGAGCCGCTGTATCGCGAATCGCAGCCGGAGCGGCTGCAACTGTACAAGGCTTTCACGCTGCGGGGGCTGCGGTCGAAGGAATTTTTCTCCGCGGCCATCGTGGGACTATCGCTCGCAGCGGTGCATATCGGTTACGTCGTGGGGTTTTACATCATCGCCAGCAGGCTTGGCGCCTGGGCTCCGCAGGAACTGAACTATGAAGATTCCATAAATACGCTGTTCCCCTGGATTTCAGGAGCAGCGATCGGACTGGTGGCTTCGACGAACGAAGAATTTACGTTTCGCCTGTTCGCAATTCCCTTCTTGAAGAGGCTTACGGGATCGCGATGGATTGCGGTGATTGTTCCGGCGTTTCTGTGGAGTTTTCTGCACAGCAATTATCCGCAGGAGCCGGCCTACATCCGCGGGATTGAGATTGGCCTTTTCGGCGTGGTGGCGGGTATCGTGATGTTGCGCTGGGGAATTCTGGCGACACTGATCTGGCATTACACCGTAGATGCCTCGCTGGTCGGATTGTTTCTGATTCGGTCGCACAGCTGGTACTTCAGGATCTCCGGTGGGCTCGTGGCAGCAGCGGCGGTGGCGCCGTTGCTGTTCGCGGCGGTTTCGTACCTCACCCGGCGACGTTTCGAAGCCGATGCAGATCTCCTAAATGCAGCCGCGCCGAAGCCGGAGATTTCCTTGCAGACGGGACCTGCAGCCCAGGCTGTTGTTGCGACCGGCCGATATGAAGCGCTGCGACCGGCGATGATCGGATTTCTGGCGCTGTGCGTCGTGGTTGGCGGTACGGTCGCGTGGCGACTGAAGCCGGAAGCCATCGGAGACTACCTGAAGCTTTCGGTGGACGCCAAGACCGCGGAAGCGAAAGCGGATGAAGTGATGCGAGCCCGCGGAGTGGACCCGAGTCGGTATCGCCGGGTAACCATTTTCGCGAATCTCACGGATCCAATCGTCAACGAATGTCTGCGTGAGAGCGTGGGCATTGCCCGCACGAATCAAATCTATGCAAAGGAAGTCCCCGGAGCAGTGTGGCAGGTACGCTACTTCCGAGACAGCCAACCGGAAGAGTATTCCGTCAAGCTGGGGCCAGACGGAGAGTTTCTAGCGTTCAGCCACAAATTGGCGGAAGAAACGCCGGGCGCTTCGCTGAGCAAAGAAGAAGCCCAGGCCAAAGCGGAGGCTTATCTCCGGAACCAAAAAAAGATGGACTTAAACCAGTGGACGCTGGTGGAGGCAGACTCGGACAAGCGGGCGCACCGCGTGGACCATGAATTGACGTGGCAACAAAATGCGCCGCTGGATGGTTACACGGAATATACCAAGTCGATGGAACCCTCGAGCCCAGCGTATGTGCGTTTGAAGATGGCGGTGATCGGCGATGAAGTGACGGAATACCGCTCGTCGTACTACCCGAAACCCCTGGATCGGGAACAAGCGGAAGAAAAAGAGGGCGGCTCGTTCTGGACGTTCGTAAAAATTCCCGACGAGTGGCGGCGCAAACGGCAGGAACTCACGTTTGGCCGGACCCTCGCGAACTACGGAATTCCCGTCGGTTTTGCCGGTGCCTTTGGACTCACAGCCCTCATTTTGTTTCTGAAGGACTTGCGTTCGGATGCAGCGCGGTCGATTCCATGGAAGCGTTTGTCGCGCTGGGCGCTGTGGAGCCTGGGGGCGTTCGCCATGGTGTTTGCATTCGGCGATCGGGTGGCGACGGCGCTCAACCAATACAACACTGCCATTCCCTTGAAGACGATGTTCGGAGTGTTGGGAATTGGCGCGCTGCTGGGAGCACCGTTCGTGTTCGGCTATGCGCTGCTGGTTTTCGGCATGGCGTGGTATTTCGCAGTGCGCGCCTTTGGGCAGGAGCGCTTGCCCGGTTGGACGCGAATGCCGCCTGCGTACTATCGGGATGCGCTGATGATCGGGCTCGGCGGCGCTGCGGGACTGCTAGGACTCGAAACCGCGCTGCAAATCCTGTCCCAGCACTGGCCGACAGCGCACCGCACAGCCGAAGCTGTATTTGGGGCGGACTTCGGTGCGAAGGTTCCGGCGATAGCGATTCTCGGAGCGGCGTTACAGCACAGCCTGGTGACGTCAGGTTTGGTGGCGCTGGCGGCGAGTTTCGTGGCCAACACGCTGCGGCAGAAATGGCTGCGCTACCTTGCCTTCGCGCTAGGTGCAGTTTCTCTGGTCGGAGGGCATTGGGGAGATCCCGCCGACTTTGCCAAGCAACTGGCGGCACAGATCCTTTTCCTGGCGGTTGTGGTGTTCGGTGTGCGCTACGTCGCCCGGTTCAATCTAATGGGCTCCTTCCTGATTCTGATGTTGCTTTCCCTAGTGGCCGGAGCGGGCGAATTGCTGCGCCAGCCAGATGGCTTTTATCGGACAAACGGGTATGCGGTTGTGGCTGCGCTAGTCCTTGTGCTGTTGTGGCCACTGGCAGGCTGGCTGCGGGCGCCAGCGGAGACTACTGCGTAGGTCAAGGGCATCCCCGACCTACCCCTGTGCATCGCAGTGTCCAAGCTTGACGGAAACAATTCCACAGGCGAAACGTTAATAGGGTTAGGGAAGCGGTGCTCACCCAGGGGTCTGGTCGTGCGTCCAAATTGGAGGACGTTTCGTCCGGCTCTTAGCCTGAAGGCACATGCGAGGCTAAGAGGCTGCTGTACAAGCAGTAAGACTGCCACGCACGAAGAGAAAGCGAAACATGCCGCTCCCTCAGTGGGCTCTGGCTTTGGCTAATGAATCAGGCCGTTCGGGCGGTACTGACGCAGCCTTGGCCGCGGTGACCTCTTTGCCGCACCTCGAGGAACGGGCGCTGGTGGCAGAGGCGCAGGCGGGTAGCCGCGCTGCGTTTGAGGAATTGGTGCGCCGCTACGACCGCGACGTCCTGCGGCTGGCGCTGAACCTGATGAAGCGGCCAGAGGACGCCCGAGACGTTTATCAGGAAGCCTTCCTGAAGGTTTACCGCAATCTCCACCGGTTCCGTTTCGAGTGCAGCTTTTATACCTGGCTGTACCGCATCGTCACCAACGTTTGCCTGGACCAACTGCGTCGCCGGCAAGCCCGCCCCGAAGATCAGGCTCCCGAGGTACACTCCGCGCATGAGGACGGCATCACGGACTTTTTCGAGCGGCAGCGAGAGTATCGTGCCACGCAGGATCCGGAACGGCGGCTGATGGGCAACGAGATTCGCGTGCGCATCGCCCGGGCCATGGAGCGGCTGTCGCCGCGCGAGCGCATCGTGTTTGAGATGAAGCACTATCAAGGGCTGAAGCTGCGGGCGATCGGGGACGCACTGGGGACGACCGAGGAGACGGTTAAGAATTCGCTGTTTCGCGCGACTCGGAAGCTCCGCAGCGAGCTGGGAGAGCTGCGATGAGTCCGAACCCGGCGCCAAAGAGCGGCGCAAACTGCCGGGAAGTGGCGGAGCTACTGGTTTTCTACGTCTGCCAGGAAGTTTCGGAATCGGAACGCCAACAGATTGCAACGCATTTGGCGGCTTGCGCCGCTTGCTCGAAGCAGTTGGCGGAAGAGCAGAGCCTGACGGAAGTTGTAGGCGCGGCGGCGCAGGCGGCGGATGAGATCGACGCGACAGGAATTTTGCTGGCGCAATGCCGCAGCGAATTTGCGGAAAAGCTGGATGATATGGCCGTGGCAGCTGCGCGACCGCGCTGGGAGCCGCTAGGCTGGCTGCGGCGCTGGATGGCGCTGCGCCCCGCGTGGAGCGGCGCATTTTTGGTCATCTTCGGCGTGATGGTCGGCACGCAGGTGGTTCCGTGGATTCACTCCGGCGATTCGGATGATGCCAACGGGCAGGCTGTGAAAGTGATGGCCGCGCCAAAGCTCAGCAACGATCAACTCGCGAATATGGCAGTGGCGCGCGTGAATGTGCTGCCTTCGAGTGACCCGGCGTCGGCAACGGTGCGGCTGCAGTTGAGCGCCGCGGAACCGCTGGAGATGTCCGGTAATCTGGAAGATTTGGGCGTGCGGCGCGTGCTGACCTACGTAGTGGAAAATGGCGAGCGCTTCGATCCGGGTGTGCGCCTCGATTGCCTGGACGCGCTGAAAGCGGTGGCACGCGAACGCGAAGTACGGACGGCGCTGCTGACGGCGGCGCAAAAAGATTCCAATCCCGCGGTGCGCATGAAGGCCCTTGAAGCGCTGCGCGATTCGGTGGCCGATGAGCCGGTGCGCGAAGTGCTGCTCGATGTCTTGCAACGCGATGCGAATCCGGGCGTACGCGTGGAGGCCGTGAATCTACTGGTTCGCTCGCTGGGACACGATTCTGCGGGTGGGCCGCTGCCCGGTGCGGCGATGGTGGCCCCTGAGAACGCAAATGCCGCCGCTCTTGCGGAAGATGCCTCGGTCGACCGCACCCTTCGCGCGCTCGAGAGATTGCAGCGGCAGGACCCCAGCCGCTATGTCCGCCTGCGCAGTGCCGCGGCTTTGCGCCAGATCGGCCCACGGGAATTGCAGTAACCGGGCGGACCGAAAACGCTTGCTTGAAATGAAGAGACTGTTCATCAACGAATCAGTTCGTATGGCGCGGGGCATGGTGCTTTGCGGCGCGGCTGCAGCGTGGCTCTGTGGCGCAGGAATCGCGCTGGCTGGCCCGGGCGAGCGTACGGCGGAGGTTGCTCCGGTGAGGGACCCGCAGCCGGGTCCGGCGCACTTTGCGGCAGACCGCACCGGCGTTCTCGAAACAAAAGACAAGCTTACGCTGCGGCTCACCACGGACCTCGGCTCGGTGCGCATCGTGCCGCTCGATCCGGGCGCCCCTCCAACCGTGCGGTACTCCGTACACATCGAAACGGACGCGCGCGCTCCACTGGCGCAGCGTTTGCTGCAGGCCTATTCGCTGCGCGCGAAAACCACTCCTACGGGAATTGAAATTGTCGGAGCGCTGCCTTCCCCTGCGCTGCGCAACGCCGCTTCGGGCGCGCAATTCTGGGTGCAATATGAGGTGGCGGTGCCTGCAACCTTCAGCGTCGAGATCAAGACTGAAGGGGGCGACATCGACACGTCGGATATCGGCGGCACCGCGGTGCTTTCCACGCAGGGAGGTACCATCCACGCGGGAAGTATCGGTGTGAACTGGGCACGCACCGGCTCAGCGGGACACCAGGTGGCGCGCCTGGAGACAGACGGTGGACATATCCAAGTGCAGGACGTGGCGGGCGATCTGACAGCGTTTACCGCGGGCGGACACATCATCATCGGAAACGTCGCCGGCGACGCGTCATTGCGCACGGGCGGCGGCCACATTCGTGTTGCCGGACAAATCGGCGGGCGCGCAGATCTCGATACCGCAGGCGGCAACATCACGGTGGGCGGCGCGAACAGTTTTGTCAGCGTGCGCACCGGCGGCGGACAGATTGATTTCGGCGAAGTGCGCGGCTCAGTACGCGCGCAAACGGGCGGCGGTGGCATCCGCGTGCTGTACGTCTCGGGCCCCATGCAGGTGGAATCGAGCAGCGGGAGTATTTGTCTCACGAAAGTCGCCGGCACGGTGCAAGCGTCAACGCGGGAAGGCACGATCACCGCGTGGATCAACCCAGATTCGCCGTCCTCCGGTGGAAATGTGCAGCTTGCCGGGGCTTCGCAGCTCTCCTCGGGCAACGGCGACTTGATCGTTTTCCTCCCGCGCAATCTCGCCGCTACGATCGAAGCGGTGGTGACCTCCGGCGACATACACAGGATTGAGGCGGATCCTTCCTTGCATATGGCGATGCAGCCGGTTCAGCCAAACGGCTCACCCGCGGTTCGTGCCGTGGGAACGCTGAACGGCGGGGGCGCGCCGCTGCGGCTGCGGACCACCGGCGGCAAGATTCGTTTGCAGTTTTTGGATTCGCAAACGGCACTGCGCGAATCGCTGATACACGAGCAGCAGTTGAGACTACAGAATGTGGTCCCCGTTTCGGCGGCCTCGGTCACACCACAACCGCCGCCACCGCCATTAGTGGCGCCGGAGTCGCCCGATGCCAAGAGCGACTGGCTGGAAAGCTGGATCAACTCGTTGGAAGTAGCGGTCACAGGCGGCTTGCGCGAAAATCCAATCGATTTTCGCAAGCGGCTCACGTATTGCCCGCCCCCTTCCTATCCGTCGCTGTCGCAACGCGCGGGGGTCCATGGCATCGTCAAGCTGCAAGTCCGCGTGCTCAAGGACGGCCGCGTCGAAGTGCAGAAAATGTTGGAAGGCGAACCGTCGCTCGCAGATGCCGCGATCACGACGGTGAAGAATTGGCGCGCGCAGCCCATTTGGATCAACGGCAAACCGGTCGAAGTGATTTCGGTTGTGACGTTTAACTTTCAGTTGCATTGAGATTGGGCGCGTCGAGCCGCGTTTAGCACGATTTTGCAGTTCAGGTCACTTGTTCGGGTCACAGCTCAGTTCTTGGGTGTAGTTCGGGTCCGAAATTCGCGTACGTGTATAAGGTCTAGTGCAACTCGAAGGGGAGGTAGCCCATGCTCCGCAACGCTCTGCGCACGACTGCTCTCGCCGTTCTAACTCTGGCCGCCATCTGGGCCGCGCCCAGCTACGGCATCAGCAAGGAGTTCGACAAAAACTATCCGCTGGCTCCCGGCGGAACCTTCGAGTTGCAAAATGTAAACGGCACCGTCGAGGTGCAAGGTTGGGACCGCGACGTCGTGGAAGTCCACGCCGTCAAGATCGCCAAACACCGCGAGTCTGACCTCGAGCGCGTCTCCATCGAGGTCGACGCCAAACCCAACGCCGTCTCAGTGGCCACCCATTATCCGCAGGACGAAGGCGTGGAAGTCTCCGTGGAATACACAATCCACGTGCCGCGCGGCGCTCACGTCGAGCACATTGGTACCGTCAATGGCTCGCTGCGCATCGCCAGCGTGGACAACATCGAGGAGTTGCACACCGTCAACGGCAACATTGAAGTCTTTGAAGGCGGCGGCGCGCTCCACGCACACACCACCAACGGCAACGTGCAAATGGAAGTGGCGCACATTCGCGACAAGGACGGCGTGACCGCCGAGACGACCAACGGCTCCGTGGTCCTCGCGCTGCCATCTGACACCCAGGCCGACCTGGAAACGCGCTGCATGAACGGCAACTTCTACTCGGAACTCCCAGTGCGCATGGAGAGCACCCTGCGGCCTCGCGAACAGCGCGGCAAAATCGGCCGCGGCGGGACTCCCATCCATCTGCGCACCATCAACGGCGGCATACGCGTGACCATTCTCCGGTCGACGGTTTGAGTTTTGCCGCGTCTAAGGCATCGAGGGAGGTATTGCAAACAAAATGAACAAACAAATCCTTACAATCGGTGCGGGCATCGCGGCGCTCAGCGTCGGCTTGATCGCCTTACCCAGTCCTTCGGCTACGCGCTCCCCCGGACAAGAAGACAAAGCGAAGCTCGAGGAAAAACTTCAAAAGGTGCAATCTCAAGCCGATTCCGCGATCAGCGACCGCGAACTTCAAGAGTCCGCGCGAACGCTGGTGCGCGTGCAGGAGCCGGAGGTCCGAGACTTTACGGTTATGCTGGGCGACGAGGGCGCCAGCTGGCTCGGCGTGGAAACCCACGAAGTCGATTCCGATTTCGCCAAAGAACACAAACTATCCGCGGAACGCGGCGTGGTTCTCGGCAAGATCATTTCGGACAGCCCCGCCGCAAAAGGCGGGCTGAAGGAAAATGACGTCGTCACGGAAATCAACGGCCAGCGCGTGGAAGGCACCGCACAGTTCCGGCGCATGATCCGCGAGATTCCCGCCGGCCGCACCGTGCAACTCACGGTCGTGCGCGACGGCCGCGCGCAGACCCTCAGCGTCACCTTGGGCAACACAGAACAAGGTCAGCGCGTGTGGTCCGCACCCGCGACGCCCGGCGCTTTCGCATTTCGCATACCCGAAGTGCCGGACATGCCCGAAGTCGCAGAGCTCCCGCGCGTCGAATGGGGCAACGGCCTGCTCCTGGGCGGCCAGCCGCGCCTCGGCATCGACGCGGAAGATCTGAGCGGCCAGCTTGGCACTTTCTTCGGCGTGCCGGATGGGGAAGGAATACTAGTGCGCGGCGTCAATTCCGGCTCGCCAGCCGAGAAAGCCGGCCTGAAAGCGGGCGACGTCATCACTTCGCTCAACGGCGAACGTCTCCGCACCATCGGCGAGCTTCGCGAAAAGCTCTCTGCCAAGCGCAATGAGAAAGGCGCCACCGTCAGGCTGGGCGTCCTGCGCAACAAGAGCGAGATTTCGCTGACCGTCGAACTCCCGGCGCCTGCTCCCAGAGCGAAGCGCACGATTATGCACCGCACTAACATCTAATTTCCATCCATCACAACAAAAAAGGCCCGGAACAAATGCTCCGGGCCTTTTCCTTTTGTCCTTCCTGCCGTCGTCCCGCTGCTAATTGGGATCTCGTCCGTATTTTCCGGCCAGACGAACCAGCCGCCGCCCCGTTTCCAGAAGCCGCGAACTCTTGTGCTCGTGACCCTCTCTCCAATCCTCTTCAGTCGGTGAAAACAAAAGTCTCGCGAGGTAGCCGATCCCGTGCAAAAACCCGCCGCGCATCTGCGCCCGAAAGACAGCGCGGCGCAGCAATCCCGGCGATGCCTCTCCAGCAGCCGGCAGCCACGCCTCGATCCTCCTCGCCAACTTGCACGCCCACCGGTCCGCACGCGCCTGCTCTTCCACAGCAGCAGGCACCGGCGCACGCAAAAGCTCGCGCGACAGCAACAACCCCGTGTAAACAATGCGCTGCGCACCCAAACTCTCCGCGATCCGCGCGACACCTTCCCAATCCATTCCCGTCTGCCGCCTCAACATTGCCGAAACATCCGCGATCCACATCAGCCGCTCCCAACAATGCTTCGCTCCATGCGTGCACATCGCCACCAGCGCATCTTCGCTCGACAGCGTCGGCACCGCATGCCCGTTAAAATCCAACGTCGTATGCTGGTCGAACAATCTTTCCATCGCCAGGGTATTCGGAAAGTAGCGCAGCGTTTTTTCGGTGTGCAACTCCACGATCACTTTGGTATTCGTCCGCAAGAATAGGTACTCGCCGGGAATCTTGCCGGCAGCAACAGCCGCTAGCGGCACGTCCGCGTCAAATCCAGCCAGCGTCATGATCTCCGTGGCCCGATAAATGTCTTTTTGCCTCACCAGCAGATCCACGTCGCCATATTGCCGCGCCGTCGCATCGCCGTAGGCCTGCAGCGAAAGCGCCGGCCCTTTCAGCACCAGCGCCTGAATGCCCGCCTCGCCGAAGCGGTTCAGGATGCGAATCATTTCCGCGATCAAGCTCAATGCGGAAAGCACGTGAGATCGCTGTCGTTCCAGTAATTGCCCGCGAAACGCCGCCGGCACGATCGTCTCGTCGCACTCGCGGAGCCGCGCCGCAACCATGCCAATAACGCCGTGCTCTTCGGCAAGCTCGATCAGAAAATCCCAATTCGCCTTCCGCAGCAGTTCGTTCAAGCCAGCCGGATCACCGCGCGTCGCAGCGCACTCCAGCAGAATCTGCCACTCCGCGGAAGCTCCGAGTTCGCTTAATGGCGATGTCGTTCGCAAGCTGCCGTCCGTCTTGGGCCACTTCAGATTACAGCGCAAACTCGTCCGAAAGCCTGGAAACCAGCTGCAGCGCTTCCTGCGAATTGCGGAACACTTTCGGAAACCGCGCTGCCGCTCCGTCCGCAATTTCTTGCAGCGAGGTCGTTCCATTCATGCTCTGCAGCACCCACGCTTCCGCCTGACCGAACGGCGACGCCTTCGGCACAAATTCCGTGGCGCGCCTTCGCAGCACCTCGAGCGAAAACGGCACGCCTTCCATCGTGGACTGCCGAAGTGTTCGCGCATTCTCTTCTCCCGGAATCGTCGTGTCCCACCGCCAGATGTAGCCGTCCCCGACCGGGTCCGCGTGTAAATCAACCAAAATCTCCTGGCCTGCCTCAACCTTCACGGGCTCGATCCACGGCAGAAACAATTGTCCGTAGACGGTTTCCGGCGCGCCAGGCGCGGCCGGCGCACTCGAATAGCCGATCTCCTGAAACAGGACCGTATCGAACCACAAGCAAATCCCATGCACCGTGCCATCGCGCAATGCCTCAAATCTCAAGTTCGCGGCTGCTCGCCCTTTCGCGCCCAACGGATACTCAAACCGGCCCCATTCCTGAGCTTCGCTCATCATCTTTCCGGCGTCGAAGCGCACGCTGTACGTTGTGTTGAGCGCGCGTTCCCGCATCGGCGATAGCCGCACGCCGTCCAGCGAGTCCTTCCACGGTGAGACGATTTGCGCGTAGAACTCCGCCGCGCCCGCCAGCGCTCCATGCAAACGATCCGACGCCGGGATCATCGCGCCACCGGGAGCAAGAAACCGCTCCCGCGCATCATCGATAGAAGCGATGGCATCGCCAAGAAGCGGCAGCACGCCGCGCAAATCAGAAACGATTACGTTCGCGCGCTCCGGCAATTCCATCCGCCGCGACGACCCGTGTAGGATTTCGATCCGGTCGGCATAGCCGTTGGCCGCTGCCAGCTCTCTCGCGAACGCCACACTTTCGTTGCCTTCAATCGCGTACACCCGCTTCGCTCCCGCGCGGCATGCCAGCAACGCAAGCAGCCCAGGACCGCATCCCAGATCCACGACCACGTCGCCCGGCCGCACCGCCCGCGCGATCGCTTGCATGTACGCGGAAGTTCGCGTGCCGTCCACGATCATTGCGCCGTATTGATCGAGATCGTACATTTCAGCGCTGCACCGGCTCAGAAGCTGCGATCCGGCCCGTGAGCAAGCTCGCGGCATCCGCCAGGATGACGCGGCACAGATCGTCCATGCGCCTCGCATCGCAGTGCGCCACCATCCGTCGCACCGGTACCTGCGCAACCAATTTCGCCAGCGCCTCGAACTCCCGCGCCCGCTGTTCGCGATCCGGCAGCCAATTCATGTACGTATTCTGCACTAATTCCAGCAGCGCCTCTTTCGGAGTCATCTTTTCGACGCGGGGCGCGCGCCCCTCCGCCGCTCGCTCAGCCAGCATATAAACCGCGCCCACCGGGCATCTTTCCCGTTGGAAGCCCGCCAGCACTCCGTCCAGCGGCAAGTAGCGCTTCTCCCAATTCGGCGTCAAGAGCGGCAGCGCATCGCCGCGTCCCAGCAGCTTTTCCACGCTGTCGGGCCACAGGCAAACGCGCGGATAACCCGGCTCCACCCAGTAGCGATTGTCGGCCAACCTCAGCGCCGCGATATCTTCGCATAGGACCAGCACGCCGCGCAGTCCCAGTGCCGCCGCTGTCGTTGATTTACCCGCTTGCGCATCGCCGCAGAAAACGACGGCCTTCCCCGCAACACAAACGGCGCTCGCGTGCAGCGGCGTCACACCTCTCCGCCGGAGCACGAAGCCCAATACCGGCCCCAACAGATACGTTGCGAAATCTTCCTTGGTCCACGGCTCCGCCCATGCACCCCACAGGCGCCCGCCATCCGCATCGGTCAAAAATTGGGTTCCGTCCGTATACGCCAACCCAAAAAAACGGTCTTCTCCGTACGAGGTTATAACAAGGGCGGGATCGTCGCTTTCGGCCTTGGCCTCCAGCTGATGGACGCGGCGAGAGGCAAGGCTGCGCGCGTGCCGGACCCAGTCCGGCTCCGCGCCAAGCTGCAAACGGACAAAGCTTTCCTCGCGAGCTGCGCTATTGTCTTCGAGTCCCGGCAGGCTTTCTTCTGCCTCAAGGCTCAATCCGTATAAGCGATAGCGATAACTCACGGGAAGCGTAGTAAGACGCTGGACAAGTTGGCTGGGGAACTCTATCGGCCTGTCTTGCGCTTCACACCCATGGTCGCTCCGTCTTTTGAACTCGGCTTGGTGGAGCGTGCCTGGGTTATCTCTGTCAAGTTGCCGTAAACGAGCAATTTCGGCGCCTGGTATGGTTTCTTCGCAGAAGCCTCTGCCGGCCGACTCATTCGGTTCTCCCTGCCTCGACTCTACAGAATTACCCCGTCATTTTCAACGGCTTTCGCCCAGTGGTGCAGCGAGACCGGCGTCAATTCGTCCCATAATTGCGAACCCGGGACCCTTTGCAAAGTTGCTTCCAGTTTTTTCCAGTCCACAAATTCGTCCAGAATGGGATGATTCCGCTCCAGCGGCAACGGGCTCCACTTCAACCGCTCTGCCTGAGCCGCAAACGGCTCCTGCCGGAGCGGCGTCTTCGGCCGGGTACGCACTTCCTCGGGCAGTAATCCTCGCATGGCCTCGCGCAGAAGCTCTTTATCCATGCACCAGGGCACTGGCGGCACTTGCAGCAGAAATTCCACCAGCCGCCGGTCCAGAAACGGCGCTCTCCGTTCTAGCGGCACCCCGGTCCACGCGGCGTCCTCATCTTCCAAAACCCCTGCCCAGTACCCCTGCGACAACGCAGCGTATCCTCCGGGATGAAACGCATGCGTGTATCGCAACCCGCGCCTCAGCTCTTTCTGCCTCTCCCGGAGGCCCAGCTTCCTGGCGAATTCGGGTTGCAGCCACTGCGGTAGCGAGCCCTCCTCCCGCTCTGCGGTTCTCCATTTCCGCAAGCGGGCTCTTAGTCCGGTACCCATTGTCGGCAGCCGTTTTTGGCGCCACAGGAATCCGGTGAAGGCCGTCGCCAACTTCAGGAACTGCCCGTCCCTCGCTAAATAGCGGGCATATGGTGTCGCCGTTCCCGAAAGAATGTCGTCGCCTCCGTCGCCCGACATACTCACTCGGGCAAACCCACTCACTTCCCGGCACATCTGCACGTGTCGCGATTGAAACGGTTCATGCAGCGGCTCAGGCCATCGAAGACTGTTATCAGTCCAACAGCCGAACGGCCGCTCGTCGCCTACCCGCACGATCTCGATGGACATTTCAATATACCCGGCCGCCTTTATTGCAAACCGTGCCTCGTCGTCCTCCAGGATCGGACGAAAATCGACCGTATACGCGCGAAAACTTCCTTTCGCACCAGCGCCCTCCGCGGTCTGCGCCGCCGTCGCAGCCACGCTCGTGGAGTCCAACCCTCCGCTCATGAAGAAAGCAGCAGGGGCTCGCGGCATCCGTTCGCGCACCGCAGCTTGCAAGAGCGATTGAAACTGTTCGACGTAGTCCTCAGCCCGCCGGTACGTCAGCGGCGCTCTCATCGGCAACTCGGCAAAGCGCCGCGTTGCCGCAACTCCATTCTCAAATTGCACCAGGTGTCCGGCCTTCAGCCGCCGGATGCCTCGATGCACCGTCCGTTCCGGGTCCAAGCACCAGCCCTCCAGCAGAAAGTCGCCGACAAAATGCGCATCCACCCGCAGATCCATGCCCGGCACCATCCGCAACACCTCCAGCGTGTTGCTGAAGCACAGCGTGTTGCCCACCTGGCCATAAAAGAACGGCCGCACTCCAATCACATCGCGCACGCAGACCAGCCGCCGGACACCCGGCTCCCATACGGCGAACGCGTAGTCCCCCATCAGCAGCTCGCCGGATTCTGCGCCGCGCAACTGCCAGGCCCGCAGCGTCAGCTCTTCATCCGTCGCCATCGTCGCAGGAGTTTCTTGGCCGGCTTGGCTCAGCGCTTTACGCAGATCCTCGCGCCCGTCCAAACGGATGTCCCCGATCAGCCACTGCCGTCCGTCAAGACTGAGTGGCTGCACTTCCTCTTGCGGCGCGGGACCGGTGCGCATCAATGTAAAGCAGAACCCCGCGCCATCCAGTATTCGTACGGCGCTTGCGTCCGGTCCGCGAAACGCCAGCTGCTCCGCCATCCGCCCCAATAGGCCCGCGTCCACGGGTGCGCCATCGCTGCTGACCACGCCCGCGAACCCGCTCATCGTATCTCTCCTCCAGCCGGGGGAAATTCTGATGCAAAGGCCTCGTAATGCCGGTGCTTTGCTTCGGGCTCGTTCAACGCGATGCCATCGCGCTCCACCCACGCGTGCGCCTCAAAATTCTCCGCCTGTTTGCGGATGCCGATCCGTACTTCCGAGGGAATCCCCTGACTCGCCAGCAGCCACCAAAGCGTCAAGGATTCTTCCAGACACGTGGGATGACCCAGGCCGTGGCGCACCGCGGCCTTCACCATCCGCACAGTCACTTCCAACTTTTGGCTTTCGGACTTAGTAGGCTTCCTGCCCGGCGCTTGGCGCCGCTGCAGGCTTTCTTGCGTCGCGCGAAGCCCGCGCCACCTCAGGCTCTGCGACACCAGTGGCAACGCGAACATCGCCCACAGAAACATCCTTTGCGCTTGTCCATCCAGCGCGCTAAACCGCCGCAGCCGTTCCCACATCCCCAGGACGCACCTCGAGCAGTCCGTTGTCCAGCAGCCGCCCGAGCAAATCCGTCAAATTCGTGCGCAGCAATTCCGGCTCGACATCAAACTCCTGGAGCAACTCCCCGTAAGCCACGGAGATATTGGGCGCCGCGGTGACCGCCTGCCACATCCGCGTTCCCGTCCCGTCCAGCCCGAAATAACGCTCCGTGTCCAGGTTCAGCAGCACCGACTCTTCCTCGAGGAAACGTATCAGCACATGCGAGGGCACTTTGGCACGATCTGTAAATGAAACCATGTCTCGGCTCCTGCGCGGGCACTCCGCGGTCGAAGACATTGCAGGGGCTGGGGTTTGCGATGTCCGGTTCTCTATTCTATCCATGTTTCGCGCGCTCCGCTACGCGCCATCCGTCCGCCCCGGCACGCACCACTTCGCATCCCTAACCGCATTGTCTTGTGCCCGTCACTCACGCTATAAGTCTCCTGGTGACTTCACCCGCCATTTCCGTCGAATCGCTCGACAAGTCCTTCCCGCCAGCGCGCAGCGGTTGGCGCGCCTTCCTTCAGCCCTTTGAAAAAGCCAGCGTCGCCGCCTTGGCGGAGGTGTCCCTGCAAGTCCGCGAAGGCGAGTCCGTCGCCCTCCTCGGAGCCAACGGTGCAGGCAAGTCCACGCTCCTGCGCATTATCGCCACCCTGCTCCTTCCCACCGCCGGCCGCGCGCGCGTCGCCGGCTACGACACTCTCACGCATTCGCGGGACGTCCGCCGCCAGCTCGGCTATCACGCCGGCACCGATCATGGCCTCTATCCGCGCCTCTCCGCTCGCCAAAATCTCCTTTTCTTCGGCCAGCTCAATGGCCTTTCCCTTTCCATGGCTCGAGAGCGCATCGCTACGCTGGCCACCCAGTTCGCCCTTGGCGAATTCCTCGATCGCCAGGTCCGCACCCTTTCTTCCGGCACCGTTCAGCGCCTCAGCCTCGCCCGCGCTCTCCTCCATCGTCCTCGCGTACTCCTCTTGGACGAGCCCACCCGCAGCATCGACGTCATCGCCGCCGCCGAGTTCCGCCGCTTTCTCAAAACGCAAGTACTTCAGCCCGGCGCCACTTCCATTCTCTTCGCCTCCCACACCCTCCCCGAAGTCGAAAGCCTCGCCGATCGCATTGCCATCATCGATCACGGCCGTTTGCTCGCCTGCGACTCGCTCTCTGCTTTGCAGCGACGCACATCAGCGCCCACGCTCGAAGAAGTCTTTCTCCGCCTCACCGGCCGCGGCGGCGAACCTCACACCGAGGCTTCCGTCGAATGATCGCCGCACTCCGCCAGATGTGGCTGTTCTTTTGGCGCGATCTAACCATTGCGCGCTCCTATCGCACCGTGTTTATCGTCGAAGCCGTCGAGGCCCTTTTCGGTGCCGCCACCTTCTATTACGTCGCGCGCTTCGTCGACAGCCCCGGACTCCAGCAAGCTCTCCCGCAAGGCGGCAGCTACTTCACCTTCTCCCTTATCGGTTTCGTCTTTCTGGACTATCTCAACGCCGCCCTCGACACTTTCGATCATAGCCTCGAAGAAGCCCGCGATTCCGGCACCCTCGAGCACCTGCTCATCACGCAAACTTCCCTGCCCATTTTCGTGGCCGGTTCCGCGCTCTATCCTTTCGTCGCCACCACTCTCCGCATCGCCGTCTATTTCTTCTGGTCCGCCATTCTCTTCGGTTTCCCGCTGCGTTCCGCGAATTGGCTTTCCGTCTTCGCCGTCCTTCTCGCTTCCCTGCTGGCCTTCTCCGGACTCGGCATTCTCTCCTCCAGCTACCTGCTCGTCTTCAAGCGCGGCAATCCCGCGAAGTGGTTCGTGCTCGGAATCACCGGCATCGTAGGAGGCACGCTCTTTCCCGTTTCCATTCTTCCTGCGTGGCTTCAAGTAATCGCGCGTCTCAACCCCGTCACCTACGCGCTCGACGCCATGCGCGCCGCCCTGCTGACAGGCGCCACCCTCGCCTCACTCTGGCGCCCGCTCGTCGCTCTCCTCCTCTTCGCCGCGATTCTTCTTCCCCTATCCATGAGCGCTTTCGCTTGGGCCGTCCGCCGCACCAAAACAACCGGCACCCTCACCCACAAATAGCCCGCAACCGCCGTCCATCCCAAAAAGAAAAGGCCGGCTCCATTCCCGCAAGCCGGCCTCGTTCGAACTTCTCTTTTCTCTTACGACTTTTTCTTTTTCATATTCACTTTCACGTCGATGCCCGCGCCCATCGCTTGCAAGTCCGTCAGACCTTGCTTCGCCTGGGCTCCCCAAGGTCCGCTCGGATCCAGGTCCACCGCCTTCTGGTACGCCTCGATCGTTCCCGGCGCTAGTTGCACCTGATCCTTGTCTCCCACTCGCTTCGTCGTCATCTTCATCAGCAACGACGCTCCCAGCAAGTACCACGCTTGCGCATTTTTCGGATCAATCTCCGTCGCCTTCTGCAACGGCTCGATCGCATCCGCCAGCCGGTTCGCGTTGTACAAGCTGATCCCGAAGTTCCGCCACGCCGTCGCCGCATTCGCCGGATCCACTTCCGCGCTCTTCGTGTACGCCACTTTGGCTTCATCCACCTTCCCAGCCCGCGCCAGCACATTGCCCAAATTGTTGTAATACCCCGCCAGTTGCGGCCCCTTCAAGCTCGGTATCGCTTCCGCCGCCGTCACCGCTTGCTGGTACGCTTGCGCCGCTTCGTCATTCCGCCCCGCCACGTCGTAGCTTTCCCCCAGCTTCGCCCACAACAAATGCTGGTTCGTGTCTTTCTCCGGCGCCGCCTTCTGCGCCGCGGAAAATTCCGCCGACGCCTGATTCGAAAGCTCCGTCAACTTCTGCTTCGCCGCATCCCGTTGATCCGGCGCCGCTTTCTGCAACTCCGCCTTCGCCGCCTTTTCCTGCTCTAACAGCGCCGTCCCCGCGCTGAAGTGCCCTTTCATCCCCTCAAACTTTTGCTTTTCCTCTTCCTGCTTCTTCACCTGCTCCGCAGCTTCCGCTCCCTGTTTGCCCACGATCTCTTTGAAGTTCGGGCTCACTTTCGTCTCTTGACCGCCCTGCACCCGGCACTTGATCTCAAACGGCGGGTTCGGCGCCGGCAAAATCACCATCACCGTATAAACGCCGCTCCGCAAACTGCGAAACGCGTAGTTCCCATCTTTGTCCGTCTTCGTTTCTTGCTTAACGCCTTGCTCGCTCACCGCTTGCATGCCGATATTCGCCCACGGCTTTCCGGCCACATCAATCACTTGTCCCGCGATCGATCCATCACCCTGTGCCGCCGCGCGCGGCGCAAACGCACACGCGATCGCCGCAATCGCGGCCACCGCGAGCACCCAAGTTTTCACCATTCGCTTCATGCCTGATTCTCCTTTTCGCTGGGGGAGCCCCTGCCCGTCTTCCGGCTGGCGTGTGCCCTATTATCTCTCATCCTGCCCGAATTCCAAGCCTAGCCCTCTGCCGCCATCGCCCGCCGGTACGAAATCGCGTCCGCCACTCCAGCTTCCGCAAAAGCGCGCAGCCGCAGCGCGCAACTATCGCACACTCCGCACGCCAAATCCTCGCCACCTTGGCCACCTTGGCCCCCTTGGCAACCTTGGCTCTGATAGCACGACCACGTCAGATGCAGCGGCGCACCCAGCGCCACCCCGCACCGCACGATCTCGCTCTTCCTCATCCCGATCACCGGCGTCACTATCTCAATCTCCGTCTCCGGCTTCGTTCCCACCCGTATCAATTCCTGAAACACCCGGTAATATTCCGGCCGGCAATCCGGATATCCCGAACTATCTTCTTCCACCGCTCCAATATAAATCGCCCCCGCCCCAATCGCTTCCGCCCAACTCACCGCCACCGAAAGAAAATGCGCATTGCGAAACGGCACATACGTCACCGGAATAGCACCAGCGCTCGCCGCTCCGCCGCCATCCGCGCGCACCGCCGCCGCGCCCAACTCATTCTCCGGCACCTCAATCCGTTCATCCGTCAACGCCGACCCGCCAATCGCTCGAAAATGCTCCAGCCGCACCACTAGCCGCTCGCGTTCCCCCACGCCATAAAAATCCGCAATCTCGCTAAACGCCCGCCGCTCCCGCGCTTCCGTCCTCTGCCCATAGCTCGCATGCACCAGCGCCACATTCCCCGCCCTATGCCGCTCAATCGCCATCCCCGCGCAAACACACGAATCCATCCCCCCGCTCAACAGCACCACCGCTTTTCTCTGATCGTTCCCGCTACTCACAATTCCCTCTGTTCCTGTATTTCCTTTACATCCTGTACTTCCTTTACTTCACACGCCTTTCGTCGCCGGATCCCAAACAAACTTATGCAACTGCAATCCCAGCCGCACCGCCAACCCATCCTCCAGAATCCATTCCACCAAAGTCCGCGCCTCCAACCCTTTCCATTTCCCTTCCGGATCATCAAACACCGGCGAAAACAAAACCGCCTTTACCTTCTCCGCCAACCCATGCTCCCGCGTAAACTCCCGCGCAAACTCATAATCCCGCCGCGAAGAAATCACAAATTTAACTTCATCCTCGCCGCTCAACTCCGCGAGATTCTTCAACTCAAAAGTATCCGCCTCCCCCGAGTCCGGACACTTCACATCCACAATCTTGATCACCGCCCGCGGCAACCGCCCCACAAACCGTTCCCCGCTAGTCTCCATCATCACCGTATATCCCGCCGCCACCAGCCGCTCCGCCAGCGGATAAATCCCCTCCTGCAAAAGCGGCTCCCCCCCAGTCAACTCCACCAACGGCACCACTCTCGTATCGCGCCCCGCCAACTCCCCCACCCGCCCCACCACCTCTTCCACCGTCATCTTCTTCCCGCCATGAAACGCATACGCCGTATCGCACCACGTACACCGCAAATTGCATCCCGTCAAACGCACGAACACACACGGCAACCCAGCCCGCGTCCCCTCCCCCTGAATCGACTTAAATATTTCCGTTATAAACATTTTGGGCTGCGGCGGCTCGCCGCCGCTTTTCCGACGCCCGGCCGTCGTCCGTTCTGCGCGCTTCTAAACCGCCGGCCGATACTGCGCCCGGCTCGTATCCGTCTCCCACAAAATCACATCCCGCACCCGCGCCCCCACCGGCAAATCCGTCAACTGCCTCGTAATCTCATCATAAAAATACTTCGCCACATTTTCCGCCGATGGATTCACCGTCTTGAACGGTTCCAGATCATTCATAAACTGATGATCCAGCTCCCCCATAATCCCCCGCACCACCTGCTTCACCCGCGTAAAATCCACCAGCAAGCCGATCCCATCCAGCTCCGGCCCTTCCAGCGTCACCCGCACACGATAATTATGTCCATGCACGTTCTCGCACTTCCCGCGATACCCCCGCAGCGCATGCCCCGCCGAAAACGTCTCTTCCACGCTAACCTGAAACATTTCTCTCCTATCGAAACTCCGCCGCAGTTCTCTTTAGGGGGTCGGACCTTTAGGTCCGACATTAAACCAGCCACCAAACTGGGCTTTAGCCCCTGAAGCTCAACGCGACACTAGCCGCGCCCAGCCACCCCAAAAAACCTCTCCACATCCTCCAACTCCGACGTCACCCGATACCCCGGCAACGACGCCAAGAAAATTTTACCATACGGCATCCGCTGAATCCGCGTATCGAGCAACGCCAACACCCCGCGATCCGTCTTCGTCCGGATCAACCGCCCAAATCCCTGCTTCAACGCCAACACCGCCGCCGGCACCTGAAACTCCGCAAACGCGTTCCGCCCTTCCTCTTGCAACGCCGCCACTCGCGCCGCCACGATCGGATCGCTGGGCACCGCGAACGGCAGTCGGTCCACGATCACGCAAGAAAGCTGTTCCCCCGGCACATCCACTCCCTGCCAAAAGCTCGCCGTGGCAAACAACACCGCCCCATCTGTATTCTTGAACCGTTCCAGCAGCGCCGACCGCGGCGCCGTCCCCTGCAGCAGCATCGGAAACTTCACCCGCCCGCGCACCCGCTCGTACAAATCATTCATCTGCGAATAACTCGTGAACAAACAAAACGCCCGCCCTTCGCTCAATTCCAGCAGCTTCACAATTTCGTCCGCCGCCCCACCCGCAAATCCCGGACTCCGCACATCCGGCATATTCCGCGGCAAATACAGCAGCGCCTGCTTCGGATAATCGAATTCCGGCGGCAACGCATTCTCTTTCACATGATCGATGCCCAGCCGTTGCCGAATAAATTCAAATCGCCCTCCCACCGTCAGCGTCGCCGATGTCAGCACCACGGTATCGAACTGCTCGAACAGCCGCTGCCGCAAAATCTGGCTCACGTCAATCGGCGTCGCCGCCAGAAACACGCCCTTATTCCTCCGCTCGTACCAATACACATAATTCTTCTCATTCGATTCAAACAAGAACCCCAGTTCCTGCCGCATCTCAAAGCTTCGCCGCCCCAGCCGCAGCAATTCCTCCGGCTTCTGCGTCATGGCCGCAAATTCCGTCTCCACCGATTTCAGCGCCGATGCCAACCCGTCATACCCCTCGCGATGCTGCTCCAAGAACGCTTCGCGTTCCTGCCGCGAAAACGGAAACCGCCCATCCCGCGCCGGAAACAGCTCGAAAAACGCCCGGCTCTTCTCCCGAATCTTCTGCGTACGACGCAGCAACGACGGCGTCCCCAATTTCAGCAATCGCAGCGCAATGTCCGCATCCCGCGCCAATTCCTCAAACCGGTAATTCGAAATCTGCCGCCCAAAATAATCGCTCGCCACATCTTCCATCTCATGCGCTTCGTCAAACACCACCGCCGAATACTCCGGCAAAATGCTCCCAAAATCGTCCTGCTTCAGCGCTAGATCCGCGAAAAACAAATGATGATTCACGATAATCAAATCCGCTTCCTTGGCCCGTTGATGCATCCCCGTCACAAAACACGGCCCAAACGAAGGACACTTCTGCCCCATGCACGTATCCCGGCGCGCATCGAGGCGCGACCACAACTCCGAATCATCCGGCAAAAACGTCAGTTCCGCCCGGTCTCCCGTCTCCGTCAGCTTCGACCATCCTTTGATCTGCTGAAACGCATCCATCTCGTCCATGCCCTTCAGCAAAGCCTGGTCCTGCATGTGATTCAATTTCTCGACGCACAAGAAATTCGCCCGCCCCTTCATCACCGCCACTTTCAGGTTCGGCGCAAAATGCTTCTGCAAAAACGGAATATCCTTCTGAAAAAGCTGCTCCTGCAGCGATTTCGTAGCCGTCGAAATCACCACCCGCCGCCCGCTGCATATCGCCGGCAGCAAATACGCCAGCGTCTTCCCCGTCCCCGTTCCCGCCTCCACAATCGCGTGATGATGCCCCTCAAATGCATCATGCACCGCCTCCGCCATCTCCAACTGCCCAGCCCGGTGCTCATACCCCCCCATCATGCACCGCTCCAACAACCCCCCCGGCCCAAACACCTCCCGCATCGTAACCGCCCCCGCCCCGCCGCCCGCCTTTGCAGGGTCCGCCCCGGTAGCACAGGCACTCTTGCCTGTGCTCCGCGATCCGTTATCCTCAGCGCTTCCGTTTGCCCCGGCGCCATCCGCGATCCCCTCCCCAACCACCGTCGGATCATCCTCTAACGGCACATACCGCCGCTCCACCCGCGCCCCCGCCGCGCCGCCCGTCACCACCACACCCTTGCCATTCCCACGCTTAGCCAATGTCCAGCCTTCCCAATCCCATCGAATCCGCAACCATAACACACCCCTTTGGAGTGCGGAGGCTAGCCTCCGCTTTTCCGTCCGCCGAAACCCGATCCCGCAGCGCCAATCGTTCCCACCCTCCCACCATAAACAGCAAGCCCACGTAGTGGCGAGTCTTTAGATTCGCAACCCAGCCGTCGCCGCCATTCCGCCTTATGTATCGCAGGCTTTACCCTGGCCGCACCATTCGCCCCCACATAGCTCCCATCTCGCCACTCCCCATCACCCCTCCCTGATTTAACACTTGAACACCCGCTCCCTTTTACCCCCGCCTCCTTCACTCCTCCCGCGCTACATTAATTCGGGGAATCCGTGTGTCCATGGGACGTGGGCAAACAAAATCAATTCCGCCATGGGGTATCCAATGAACCGCAAGAACTCTTTTCTCTTCGCGCTCCTAGCGCTCGTAGCTCTCTCGCTGTCTTCCTGCAGCGGCATAAAGCAACAGGTCTGCACCGTCAACTGCAACGTCGCCGGCAACGCCAACGTCACCCTCACTCTCTTCGATGCACCCCCGGCTGGCGTCTCCTTCATAACTCTCAACATGCCGATCAGCCTCATCAGCCTAACGCCCACCACCGGCGCGGACGTGAACCTGCTCTCCACCTCCACCACCTTTGAGCTCACTCGTCTGCAAAGCGATTCTACCGGCATCGGCACGTTCCAGGTGCCCGCTGGCACCTTCACAAAGCTCAACATCTTTGTAACCAATTCGCCGTCCGGGGTTTGGTTCAACGGTTCCGGATCCACCATCATCGGCTGCAACACCCTTACGATCTGCAATTTTGCGGGCGGTGCGCAAGGCCAACTCTCGATTGACCTTACCAAGGTGGCAGGCCTCTCCGGTCAGGGTCTCGTCCTTACCAGCGGCGAAAACACCTCGCTCGGCATCGAGCTCAATCTCAACAAGGCCCTTACTGCCACCGGCGGCCTCAGCTTCGACCTCAAACAAACCGGCGCCCTCACCGCCATCACCCTTCCGAGAACCGGCCAGCCTTCCGGCACCATCGACACCCTCCAGGACTTCCTCGGAAAAGTCACCGCCGTCAGCGGCGGCAAAATCACCCTGCAAAACAATGCTGGCCTCACTTTCATCGGCACGGCATCTTCCACAACCACCACCTTCGATCCGCCTCCCCTTCCGCCCACCCCCGCGCCATGCGGCGGCAATTTCAACCTTGCCTGCGTCGCTGTCGGGCAAACTCTAAGCGTTGACGGGAATGTTGCCGCAGACGGTACCGTGGCCCTCACCAACGTCGATTTCCTCGATATTCCCGCTTCCGACGAACTCCAGGGCACCATCTTCCACACCACGACGGCCGGCAAATTTCTCCTCATCGTAAATGACAAAATCCAGACCAGCGCCAACGCCGTACTTACTCCTGTGGGCCCGGGATTCACTCTGAATGTTACTCTCGACCCTGCCGCCACTTTCGCAGTAGACACCAGTAACCTGGGCATTACCAATCCCGCCGGTTTCTTGGACGCAACCGACATTAGCGACGGCCAGAACGTGCTCGTGCACGTGAAGTCCGCGACCCCGGCCGCCGCGGGCGTCCTCGTGAACGTCCTGGCTGACCGCATGGTCTTGCGTTTCAGCCGCCTGACCGGCACCGTCGCCACTATCTCCGGCAATGTCTTGACCATCCAGAATTTCCAGAGCTTCTTTGGGACCCCCAACGTCCCGCCCCAGGTGCAGACCTTCGTTCCGCAGACCAACTTCGACAACGTCACCGGCGGCAACATCGGCGGCCTCTCCGTTGGCGACTCTGTTTCCATTCGCGCTCTCTTCCTGAACCCCACTAAAGTCTCGCAACCCTTTCTCGCGGCCACCGTCCGCAAACACTAACGACTTTCCCCGCCTCCGCAAAAGGCAAACGGGCCGGCGCACGCAAGTGCCCGGCCCGTCTTTTTTGGGAGTGCGGCGGCTCGCCGCCGCTTTTCTTACCACCGACCAACCACCCTCACGCCACCCGCCCCCCACTCTTCCGATTTTCCTTGACTTTTTCCCGTTCTGTGGTACACTTACTTCTGGGTAATACTGCGAGGGCACGCAGTCCCACTCTCCTTCGCTCTTCCTGCAAAAAATCGCAAAACTTAACCCCTTAAAAATCAAGGCGTTGCGCACTCTTGCTGCGCTCTTGTGCACCAGAGTGCAAGCTAAGTCTCTTGGAATCTATAGTTTCCGCACTCTTTGCAAAAACATGGGGGGTGTACCCCGCATTTTCCACCGGGCTCTAAAGTATTACTTGAAGCCGGTAACCAACTGTAGGCGCCGTCCTTTTAGGGCGGCAGCCTTGCCTCTGTAGCGCAGGGCGGAGTCCGCGCAGCCCTGCGGCCTTTGCGGGCCCAGCCCTAGCCGTCTCTGCACCACACGTAACCCCTTCATGAACACTTACAAAAGTATGTCAAAACAAAGGACTTTAACTACCTTTAGAATCAACACTTACGCAAAACGCGGGGGGGCGGGGCAGCCGCAATGTGTACGGCGCAGCGGTGCTACCCGGCGAGAGAAGGCCATCCCGAACACGAGTACGAAACACGGATCACGAGACACGGATAACGGATCACGGTCAACGGCTCTTACGCCGGCTGCATTCCGCCAATCGGTGCCGCAGGCGGCATCGGACTCGCCATCGGCGGCATTCCCGCCGCCACCACCGGCTGCATTCTCCGGTACAGCGCCAAGGATATGGCTCCAATTCCCCAAATGATCACTCCGAGCTTCAGCCAGCCGCCCACATGCGGAATCAGGAAGCACAGCCGTACCACCAGCAGTCCCACGATCATCCGCCCAATCCGTGGCCAAAGCTCATCCGTCCGTCCCATCAGCCACTGCCCGAGCAGCGCCCCCACAATAATCTGCGCGAAATAAAGTGAAGCATACCAGAGGAAAAACGTGCTCAGGCCCAGGAACAATCCCACTACCGTGATGCACGCAATCACCGCCGCGATCGGCAGTCCGCATCCCACCAGCACTCCCAATCCCAGCGAAGCCCCAATCCGCTCCGCAGACCGCGTCGCCTGCCTCGAAAATTCCGGCATCAGCACAAACAAAACCAGCCCAAATAGCACGAACGCCGCCCCCCAAATCACCTGCCACACATAATAGTGCCCCGAGCGGTACTCCGGCTTCCGCTCCGTCTTCGTAAATTTCACCGGCGATCCCAGCTTCGCCTCCGCCGCCACCTCCGGCGCCTTCTTCCCCTCAAATTCCGAGCTCCCCTGGATTTTCGCCGTCGAGCCAATGGCCAGCGTCTCGCCCTTGGCCTTCAGGTTGCCGCCTACTGTTCCATTGATACTGAGCAGCCCCGCAAACGACAAAATATCGCGCCCTACCGTTCCATCGATCGAAGTCGTCCCGCCAAACACCGTCGCGCTCCCGCCGGCTTTGGCGTCAGAATCGATGCGCAAGGAATCGCCGAAGGCCAGCACATTCTTCCCGACCGTGCCGCTAAGCGTCAGATTGTTGCAGCCCACGCGAATATTGCCGTCCACCACGCCGTTCACGTGAATACTCTGCGCAAACCCAATCACATCCCCGGTCACGTGCCCATTCACGTCCACCGACTGGCAAAACGCAAACACATCGCCGTCCACGTCGCCATCGATGCGGCAGCGCCCTGCCGTCAGGAACAAGTCGCTCTTGATCTTTTCACTCTTCCCGATCGTTATGGTGTCCGCGTGGCGCATCTCCGTGGCCGCCACCGGCCTGGGCACCGCCATCACGCCGCACAGCCCCGCGACCACCAGCGCCAGCGCCGACCCTCGCCGGATGCGCCGCCGGAAATACGCCGCGCAAAACAATCCGACGGTCACTAACGCCAGCACTTCGATCAACGTAAGCATTGACTGCCACCCTTTCCAGAAGGCCCCTTGAAAGATCATCAGGCTCAGCAGATTCGATCCGCCAAATCCTGCCTCGTCCAACTTCTGTTGCCACGGCTGAACGTACCCTTCATACAGCGCATAAATTCCCGTCGCCGCCAGGCCAAACACTAGTCCCCAAATCCACTGCATGGACTTGCGCGCCTGCTCTTGGAATGCGGCCAGGCGCGATGGCAGCGGCTCGTCTTCTTCCAGCATGGATCGCGTCATCAGCCGCGATTCGCGCTCGAGAGCGCGCAGCAGCGTGCGGCAGTTGGCACAGTCCGCCGCGTGCGCGGAAACTTCGAGGCCCCGCGCGCGCTCCAGTTGCCGGTCGATATACAGCAGGCAGGTCATCTCGTCGAGATGCCGCGCCGGCAATTTCACTTCGTCTTCGGGTTCGCTCATGCTCTTCCCCCCGCGGTCAGCGCAGCATTGCCTTCCAGCGCCTTCCGCAGCTCGTGCCGGGCGCGCAGCAGTACTACGCCCACAAACTGCCGCCGCACACCCAACTCGTCCGCAATTTCGTCGTAACTCATGTCCGAGTAATAGCGCATCACCAGCGCCATGCGCGCCCGCGCGCCCAGTTTCTCGAGCGCTTTGCGCACTTCCTCGCTGGAACGCTCTTCGATCATCTTGTCCAGCGCACTGGGGTCCGGATGCTCCAGCGGCACATTTTCCACATCTTCGGTCTCTTTGTCTTGCCGGACTTTGCGCCGCCGCAGGATGTCCCAGCAGTGGTTGGCGGCAACCTTATAGAGCCAGGCCGAGAACGACCGCGTACTGTCGTACTGCCCCAGGTTCCGGCGCAGCTTGATGAAGATTTCCATGGTGGCGTCTTCGGCGTCCTCCCGGGTGGGCAGCGCCCTCCGGCAAAACCGGAACATCGCCGGCGCGTAGTCGTGAAAGAGGGTACCCCAGGCCTCGGCATCCCCTGCCCGAGCCTTGGCGATCGCCTCTGTAGGCTCCGAAATTCCCGGCGCACTCATCCGGACTGGTCTCAGCGCTTCCATGGACTAGTACGCAGCCACCCGCCCCAAAATTACACATTGCAAAGTCGCCCAGCGCAGGGCCGGGCAGTTTGGTTCGAATACCGACACGTTAGGCAGCACTGTACCAGAAATGGAGGAATACAGCCTAAGCGGAGCGGATTGGGCTGGCATCGCGACTGACGGCACGTTACGGGCCCGAAAATGAAAAAGCCCGGCATCGCTGCCGGGCTTTTTCGCTAAATCGGGCTAAATTAGAAGGTGAACTTGGCTGCGAGTTGCAGCGAACGCGGGCCGCCGCTGCCGAGGTACGGGTAGCCTACGCCTACGTCACCGGTGACACCCAAGGCTAGAGAGCCCTGAGCCCGGCCAGCCGCGTCAAAGCCGTTCCCGCCGCCGTCGGCGAGGAAGTTGGGCAGGTAGGGATTCGCAAAGTTGGGGCGGTTCAGAAGGTTGTAGGCTTCGAGGCGCAGTTCGAGTTTGAGTTTCTCGGTGATGTTGGTGATCTTGAAGACGGAGAAGTCAAACTGGCGGAAGTTTGGCCCGATCAACGAGTTGCGGCCCAGATTCCCGAAGTGGCGGGTGCCGGGAGTGCAGCTACCAGCCGTTCCATCAAACCCCGATGCGACTGGAGTGCAAGGGACGGCGAAGGCGGTGAGGTCCAGGAAATTGTTCGGGTCGCGCGGATGGTAAACGATGGGGCCGACCACGTCGGGCTTGGGGAAAAACTGGCCGGAGCCATCGAAATCATCTTCCGAAAAGATCAAGTGGAAGGGTTGGCCGGACTGCACGGTGAGGATGCCGTTGAGGCCCCAACCGTTGGTGAGGCGCTGCCAGTTGCCCTTGCGGTTGGGGAATTCGTAGATGAAATTCCAGGTAAAGCGGTTGCGGACGTCGAAATTGGAATTGCCGCGATTGCTGGACGGCTGGGTGCTGTCGGTGGGCTGCGCGGCGTTTTGCACGAAGTCTTCGCCGTCGCTGGAATCGTCGATGGAATGCGACCAGTTGTAGTTCACGGTGGAGGTCAGGCCGTGCCAATTGTTGACACGCAGGCTGGTCTGCAAGGAATTGTAGGTGGAGTTTCCGGAAGATTCCTGCAAGTAGATGTACGTCAAACCATTGAAGAAGTTGCGATTTGAGTTGATAGAACTAATGCAGGAACAGCCCAGATCGATTTGATCGATTCTGTCCTGCGAAGGCTGATTGATGTCGCGGAAGCGGAAGAGTTTGTGGCCGTTGGAGCCGACATAGCCGATTTGGAAAACCGTGTGCTTGCCGAGTTCCTGCTGCAGGTTCAAGTTGAAATTCTGCATATACGGCGTCCGCAGGTTTTGGTCGACGCCGAAAGCGTCCTGGAGGGGGGTGGGAAACGCAAAGACAGGCACGTTGGGATTGAATGGCGTGCTTCGGGGGCTCAATTGGGAGATGTTGTCAAAACCGCTGTATGCCGGGCCGGGAGCAAAGAAGCTTCCGAACGGAATGTGACCCATGAAAAGATCCTGGGAAAATGCATCGTAAAAGAGGCCGTATCCGGCACGCAGGATGGTTTTGCCTTTGCCGGTTAGGTCCCAGGCAAAGCTGACGCGGGGGCTCCAGTTGTTGTAATCGGGAGCATACAGGTGCCCTTGCGGGTGAATGAGGGCTCCGGTAACCGGATCGATGTTACTGAACTGATGTTTTTTCTCGCTGATGATTCCGTAGTAGTCGTAGCGCAGGCCGAGATTGAGGGTGAAGCGCCTGGTAATGCGCGAGCTGTCTTGAATGTAGATGGCATGGGAGTTCTCGAAGGTATTGCGATCCGTATCGCCGGCGAATTGCACGCTGCTGCCATTCGGAAGGCCCTGCAGGAAGGTGTCAAGATTGTCGAATTTAAGCACGCCGCGGAAGCGCCGGTCGAAGGTCTGGGAGACGGAAGTGCGGCGGAATTCGTAGCCGAATCTGATGTCGTTGGGTCCAAATTTCCAGGAGATATTGTCGACAAAGTGCCAATTGGAGTCGACGCGCTGCCGCGGGTCGCCTTTATCCGCGCCGAGTTGCGCGAGGGAACTGCCGTTGATGCTGCCCACGTTGATGACCGGAAGGCCAAAATCGGCCTTGGTTACGCCGGTGTTGAGCCCGATCGAAGCGGGATCAAAGGAGCGATCCTGCGGGAAAAAACCCTCGGCGAAACGATTCCAGCCGAGGCGCACTTCGCTGACAACCGAAGGCGTGACGGTAGTCACGTACGAGAGAGAAATGAGCTGCACGCGGGTGGGGGTTATGGTGTTGTAGTTGGGCAGCAATCCACCGCCAACGAGAGCGAGCGGAAAGCTCTGCAGGCTGTCGCCAATGTAGTAGCGGCCGGTGAGCAGATTGTCCTTGTTGATGGCGTGATCGATTTTAACGATGGCGCTGTCAACGCGATTGGTAAAGGGCGTGGCGAGCGCGGCGTTAGGGATGCCGCCATTCTCGTAGCAGTCGTTGTTGCTAGTAGCGGTGGGCCATGGGTTCAGCGCCAGCAGGTTCTGTATCACCGGATTGATGCTGGTGAGGTCACCCTTTGTCGGCGCGTGGTTCGAGATATCGGCCGCCGTGGGTACGCAAGCGGGGCTGGCTTCCTTGCCGCTCTCGCGCATGGCCTCGTAGTCGACGAAGAAGAAAGTCTTGTCGTGAACGATCGGTCCGCCTAGGGAACCGCCGAATTGGTTGTCGTGGAACGGCTGTTTGGCGTCGGAAACCGGGTTGAAGTAGTTGCGGGCGTTCAACTTGGTATTGCGGAAAAACTCGAGTCCTGAACCGTGGAAGGCGTTAGTGCCGCTTTTGGTGACGATATTGATGACGGCGCCGGCGCTACGGCCATATTCGGCCTCAAAATTTGAGGAAACGCGCAGTTCTGCTATGGCTTCGACAGGCAGGATGGTCGCGGGGGTGCCGAAGACGCCCGCTTCGTTGATCGCCGGATCGTTGCGGTAGCCGTCATTCATATCCGTGCCGTCGAGCAGGAAGTTGTTGGCGCGGCCGCGCGCACCGTTGACCGAGAAGACGCCGAAGGAGCCCGGCGAGTCCGTGATTTGGTCGGGCGAGCCGGTGACGCCGGGAACCAGGAAGATCAGTTTCTGGTAGTCGCGCCCGTTTACCGGCAGCGAGGTGACGATTCTGGATTCGATGATTCCGCCGAGGACGTTATTGGTGGCTTCGACTTGGGGCAGTTCGTCGCCGCTGACTTCGATTCTCTGGGTGATGGCGCCGGTCTGCAGGCTGACATCGGCGCGGCGGTCGCTGCCCACTTCCACTTGAATATCGTTGACTACGCCGGTCTTGAAGCCGCTTTTTTCGACAGTGACGCTATAAACGCCGATGGGCAACTCCGGTACAGAATACTCGCCGCCGTCGCCGGTGCTGACAGTGCGGGTCAGGCCGGTACCGGTGTTCTTGATGGTGACGGTGGCGCCGGAAACGGCCAAGCCTGTGGAGTCCGTCACCGTGCCCAAAATCGTGCCACGAAATGTTTGCGCGTGCACCGCGCCGCCCGACGCAGCGATCATCAGCGCCGCTAGAAATATGCACACCACGCCGCCCAGTCTGCGGATAGACCTGTTCATCGAATTCTCCTTGAATTCTTGTGAAATCATGACGCCCCCCGGCAAATCGTTCTTCGGCTCTCCCCGGAGAACCGAGCGACACCACTCCTGCGAATACGAGTACAGTACCCGCGGGTTCCAGAAAGCGTCAAGAAAAGTGCGCATAAGTTGCGCTTATTGTTAAGAGTGGGTCGGGGAGGGGGTAGGCGCCCGGGTCCGCGCGAAAGACGCGCGGCCGCTAGAAAAGCAGGAACGCCAGCTGATGAAAGCTGGCGCTGCCCGCGGAAGCGTTGGCACGGGCGATGCCAAGCACCGAACAAGGTGCGGTGATTGGGTTGGTCGGCCGTAGGAAAAGCGGCATCAAGCTGCCGCACTCCAAAGGCACCCGCGCACAAGGCGCGCGTGCGCTACAGCGCGGCCCGCCTCAGAAGGCGGGCCCTACTTGGAGGCAGTGTTGGAGCCGATGGCGGCGCCGTTGACTACGAGTTCGACGCGACGGTTGCGCTGGCGGCCTTCGGCGGTGTCGTTGGAGGCGACGGGCTGGGTTTTGCCGAAGCCGTGGGCGGTGATGGAAGAAGCGGGGACGCCTTGTTCGGCGAGGAAATCGCGGACGGAATCGGCGCGGCGTTCGGAAAGCTGCTGGTTGAAGTCGTCGGAGCCGACGCTGTCGGTATGCCCTTCGATTTGCAGGGTGAGGCCGGGATGCGCGAGGACAATTCCTGAAATCTTGGCGAGCTTTTCACGGGCGCCGGGCTTCAGCGTGTAGCTGCCAGTGTCGAAAAGCACGTCGGACATATTGACGATGAGGCCGCGGGCGGAATCGCGGGTTTGCAGGATGGAATTGAGCTGGTCCAGCAACTGCGCGCGAAGCTGGGCTTTTTCTGCTTCGGCTTGCGCAGCGGCATCGCGCGCTTTCTGAGCGTCTGCCTCCGCGGCGCGCTTCATTTCCACTGCGGTTTGCTGCTCGGCGACGGCGGCGGCGCGGGCTTGCTCGGCTTCCTGCTTCTGGCGGGCGGCTTCGGCGGCGGCCTGCTGGGCTTCCGCTTTCATGCGTTCGGCATCAGCTTTGGCGGCTTCCGCGTCGCGGCGGGCTTGCTCGGCTTCCTGACGGCGCTGGGATTCGGCTTGCGCGTCGGCGCGGGCTTGGGCTTCGCGGTCTTCGGCGGCGCGTTTGTCCGCGGCGGCTTTGGCGTTGGCTTCTTCTTCGGCTCTTTGTTTTACGGCCATGACGCGGGCTTCTTCGGCGGTCTGCACGGTCTCGCGCGCGGCGGATTCCACAGTCTTGTGGTCGCGCTTCTGGCGGTACACGTCCTCGGCGCCTTTGAGCTGCTGATCGGCTTTGGCGAGCGCAGACGCGGCGTACTTGTCGGCTCCAGCGTTGCGCGCGATGCGCACGGCGTTGCGCGCTTCGAAAAGTTCGAGCGGCGTGTTGCGGTCAATGCCGAAGATGGCGCCTTCGATTTTGGTGTTCGAGGAAGAATAGACGCCGCGCGCGAGGAGTTCGTACTTGGCGTCGATGTTTTCGACATTGGCGGCGCCTTGCGCGGGATCGTTTTCGAGGACGACCATGTTGCCGGGCTGCGTGACGCCGAAATACGGCTCGGCAGTGACCACCATGCCGAAGGTTTGCAGCTCGGTGATGGCTTTCACTCTGCCGGCGCCGTTTTTCAGCTCGAGTTCGCCGAGATTGACGGCACGGCCTTGGGGAGAAATGGCCCAAAGAACGTAAGTGAGGTATTCGAGGCCGAACTTGGTGGCGTCTTCGAAGCCTTCGAATTTGGCTTCGATGCCGATGCGGCCGTTCTTGTTTTCGACTTTGGCTTCGCCACTGGCCTGCTGCATCAGTTCGGTGCCGCGGAAGATAATTTTCGTGGAGCCGCTGGTCTTGCGGTAGTTGATGGCCTTGGTGGTGCGCGAAACGACGGAGGAGCCGTTTGTGCCGAAGCCTTGCGCACCTGCGATTGCAGGAGCGAGACATACAGCGAACATCGCGGCTGCCCGGCACATGGAAAGAGTCTTCACGGAAAATTCCCCCTTACGCTTTTGTCGCTATTTGTCCTGGCCCGCGGGGAACTGGCTCCGCAGGCGCACCGCAACGAACCTTGCAACTTGTATGTTTCCACGCTATCACCGCGCGAGAGAAATGATGCGGCTGGCAGAGATGGGTATGCGAGTCGGTAACCTCTTGCGGAGCGCCTGGCTGGGCTCGCGGCAGGGCGTGGCTTTCGACTTCGGCGGCGGCATAGGCTACATTGGAGTGTTGCTTCTGCAGCGCGCTTCCTTCCTTGTGCGAATGCCGGGCGAAAACTTTCATGTCTCAACAACTGCCATCGCTGGTGATTGTCGGACGGCCGAATGTGGGCAAGTCCACCTTGTTTAATAGGCTCACAGGGACGCGGCGCGCCATCGTGACCGACGAGCCGGGAATTACACGCGACCGCATCTACGGCAAGGCGGAGTGGCGCGGGCGGGAACTGGAGATCGTGGACACCGGCGGGATTGTTCCGCGCGATAAAGAGCTGATCCCGCGCGAAATTCTGCGCCAGGCACGCGTGGCGATTGAAAAAGCGGCGCTGCTGGTGATGGTGGTGGACTCGCACGCGGGCGTTACGCCGCTGGATGAAGAGCTGGCGCAGCTTTTGCGCGGGACCGGGAAAACTTTTTTTGTGGCGGCGAACAAAGTGGACGCCACTTCGCAGGAAGCGAATGCGGCGGCGTTCCACACGTTTGGCGCGCCGGTATTTCCGATTGCGGCGGAGCATGGGACTGGCGTGGATGATTTGCTGGACGCGGCGCTCGAAGAAATTGGCGCGGGCGAGGCTGGCGCGGAGGCGGACGGCGAGGCTGAGCCGGAGATTGTCGAGGTCGCGATTATCGGGCGGCCGAATGTGGGCAAGTCCACTTTGCTGAATCGCATGGCGGGGGAGGAGCGGTCGATCGTTTCACCGATTCCCGGCACCACGATGGATAACGTGGACACGGAAGTGACGCGCGATGGCAAGACTTATCGCTTCGTGGACACGGCGGGAATCCGGCGCAAGGGAAAAACCGTGCTGGTGGCGGAAAAGCTGAGCGTGGTGATGGCGCGGCGCGGGCTGGAGCGCGCGGACGTGGCGCTGCTGATTGTCGACGGCGAGCTGGGCGTGACGCAGGGCGACGCGACGATTGCGATGTATGCGGAGCAGTCCGGGCGGTCCGTGATTATCGTCATTAATAAATGGGATCTGGCGGTGCAAGCGGCGCGAAAAGCTTCGCAGCGTGACGCGGCGACCGCAAAAGGAAAAGCCAAGCGCGTTGCAGCGGGAGGCGCGGGCGGGCGCAATCCCGGCGACCTCGATAAAGGCACGCTGCTGATTGAGTACGAAAAGCTGATTCGCGGGAAGCTGCGATTTCTGAGCTATGCGCCGATCATTTTTCTTTCCGCGAAAACGGGCGACCGCACCGACAAACTTTTTTCGCTGATCGATCAGGTGGCGCTGGCGCGGCGGCGGCGCATCGCCACTCCGGAGCTGAATCGCTGGCTCAAGGAAGACGTGGACTTGCAGCGCGGCACGACGCCGAAAGCGCGGCCGGTACGGATCTACTACATCACGCAGGCGAAGATCGCGCCGCCGACCTTTCTGCTTTTTACCAATCAGCAGAAGCCGCTGCATTTCAGCTTCCAGCGTTTTCTCGAAAATCAGTTGCGCGATAAATTTGCGTTTATCGGCACGCCGGTGCGCTTTGTGCAGCGCATGAAGAAGCGCGGCGAGCGTGAGCGTGACCGCGCCGGCAGCGAGCGTGAACGCGGCAGTAGCGAGCGCAATCGTGGCGGCAGCGACGGCGACGAATAGCTGCGATCAGTGACGCTGGCGCAGCCCCCCCGCGGCGGGCGCCACTACATCTACAGGAAAACCGCGCAAGCTGGTAGGATAGCGAAGTCCCCTCCGTATTCTTTCGACAGGACTGAAATCGATGCCGAACAACGGCGCCGCCGCGCAAATCGCAATCGAGAAAGGCCTTTACGGCATAAGAGAAGTGAGCCGTCTCACCGACCTGAAACCGTTTGTGCTGCGCTACTGGGAGACGGAATTCCCGATGCTCGAGCCAGTGAAAAGCTCGATCGGGCACCGGTTGTACCGCCAGGAAGATGTCGACTTGGTGCTCAAGATCAAGCGGCTGCTCTACGACGAAGGCTTTACGATTGCCGGGGCGCGGCGGCTTTTGCGCGACCACGCGGGCAAGAGCGATTCAGAAACGGCCGGCAGTAGCGCGAGCATCAGCGCCGCAGGCATCGGCCTCGGCAGAGCCGCGCACGAGTTGGCGCACGCCGAAAGCGCTCCGCAACTCCTGAACCGCAAAATGCTGCTCGATTTGCGCGATTCCCTGCGCGCTTTCTTGACGCTTCTCGAACGCGGGTGATAGCCTTGAGATTGCTGCGTGCGGCGCTGTTGGCTGGCGCGGCTGGCCCGTCGGGGCGTAGCGCAGTCTGGTAGCGCGCACGCTTGGGGTGCGTGAGGTCCCCGGTTCAAATCCGGGCGCCCCGACCATTTTCTCTCCGCTCTCAATAAAACATGCCGAAAATACTTTTGACGAATGATGATGGGTACGGGGCGCCGGGGTTGTGTGCGCTGGCGGAGGTGCTCGCGGATTTTGCGGAGGTTAGCATCGTGGCGCCGAGCTCGGAGAAGAGCGGGGCGGCGCAATCGCTGACACTGCGGCAACCGATCGTGGCGCAGCAAGTGGCGGAGCGGCACTGGTCGGTGGACGGAACGCCGGCGGATTGCGTGATCGTGGCGCTGCACAGGCTCTTACCGGACAAGCCGGATCTCGTAATTTCCGGAATCAATTTTGGCGCGAATTTGGGTGAGAACGTCTACTACTCCGGAACCGTAGGCGCGGCGCGGGAAGCGGCGCTGCATCATTTGCCGGCAGTGGCGATTTCGCTGTGCTCGAAAGCACGCGGCGCCAATTTTGAAGACTCGGCGCGCATCGCGCGCTCCACCGCGGAAATGATTCTGAAAGAAGGCTTGCCGGATCAGGTGCTCCTGAGCATCAATGTGCCGCAACCGTGGACCGGCGAAGTGAAATTCACACGGCAATCGAAAAAAATCACGCGCAATCAGCTAAGCGAAGGCAAAGACCCGCGCGGGCGCAGCTATTTCTGGCTCTTCGAACAGAAAATCGATCGCGACGTCGAGCCGGACACCGACTACGCCGCGATTTTTGCCGGAGCGGTGTCCGTCACGCCGCTGCATCTCGATCCCACGCACACGGAATCGCTGAATCATCTTTCGCATTGGGGGAAGGCGCTCGCCGCCGCGTTTCGCCGCTGAGCACCGCTACGACCTTGCCGAGTAGGGGCGCAGCAGTGCTGCGCCCCTACGCCGGGATCACAGCGATCGCGAATGCTCAGTGCTTGGTTTCCGGCGTTACGGCGATCAGCGGCACATTGTTTTTCTGCATGGCTTCATTGAGCGCGGGCAAATCTTTGGCCAGCACTTCGCGCCACTGCCCCAACTGCTTTTCCAGTTGCTGATTCAGATCGGCGAAAACCGCTTCCTCGGCGGCCGTGGGGGCGGCATCCGCGCTGTCCGTGACGCCATTGAGATAGCTGAGCTTGCTGTTCAGCCTGGTCGGATAATTCGCTTCGTCCTCCGAAGCCGTGGCATTGGCCTGAATCAATTCCTCTTCAATCGCCGTAAGCTTTTTGCGCAAGTCAGCCGCTGACGCGATCACGGATTTCGCGCTGTCGCTGACTGCAAAGCGCTTCTCGATGCCCAGCAACTGCCCGCGCAGATCGCGAATGCCCATCACCGCTTTGTTCAGCTCCTCCTGACGGTCCCGCAGCTTCAGCAGCAGATCGAACTGCTTCTGCAAATCCGCCGCGGAAGTCTTCACCCGCGGATCCATGGCAATTTCGAGCGGCTGCGTCGAGCTTTTCCCAGCCACCGTCAAGCGCACCGAGTATTTCCCAGGCGTGGCGTGCGGGCCCGCCGGTTCATTGCCGCCATCATAGATTGCCGCGGGAATTTTCGCCGGTACTTCGTAGCGCAAGTCCCACGCAAAGCGGTTCAGCCCGGCAAGAGCAGGAATGTTCTCCGCCGGCTCGTCGTGTTCGCCCTCGTCGGGGGCTTCTGCCGTTTTTTTCTGCTCGCTGGTGAACGCGCGAATCACTTTCCCCTGCGCGTCCAGCACTTCGAGTTTCGCAGCTTCTTTCGGCGCTTCCTTCAGCCAGTAATAGAGGATCGCGCCATTCGGCGGATTCTCGCCAATCGGATAACGCCGCGGCTCGACGTGTCCGATGCGCGTGCGCGTCGCAGTAGAAGGCGCAAACAGATGCGCGTCTTCACTCGCAATCGCCGCGCTCATCTGCCGCAGAGGCGCGAGATCGTCCAGCACCCAGAACGAGCGACCATGTGTGGCCACGGTCAAATCGTTGCCATGAACCACCAAATCGTGAATCGGCGTATTCGGCAGATTCAGTTGCAGCGCCTGCCAATGTCCCCCGTCATCGAAGGAAACCCACACACCCGTTTCCGTCCCCGCATACAGCAAGCCTTTGCGCGCCGGATCTTCGCGCACTGCGTGCACGTAATCATTCTCCGGAAGCCCGCCAACGATTTTCGACCACGATTTCCCAAAATCGCCGGTCTTGAAAATGTACGGCTTGAAATTGTCCAGCTTGTGCGCATCGACGGCCACATACGCCGTCGCCGCATCGAACGGCGACGCGTCGATCAGGCTGACCATGCCCCACTCTGGCAAATCCTTGGGCGTAACCTTCGACCAGCTTTTCCCAGCGTCCCGCGTAACGTGAATCAGTCCATCGTCCGTTCCCGCCCACAACACGCCATCCTGCTTCGGCGATTCCGCCAGCGCAAAAACCACGTCGTAGTATTCGACGGTGTACTGATCCTTGGTGATCGGCCCGCCCGAATCGCCTTGTTTCGATTTGTCGTTGCGCGTCAGGTCCGGGCTGATTTCCGTCCACGTGCGTCCAGCATCCGCCGAGCGCAGCACATACTGCGAGGTGTGATAGATGACGTCCGGATTGTGCGACGAAACGATCAGCGGCATGGTCCAGGTATAGCGGTACTTCTGGCTGGACGCGGGATGCCCGCTCAAATCGTCCGGATATTGCTGAATGCTCTGCGCCTGGCCAGTGGTGCGGTCGAAACGCGTCAGGAACGGACCTTCGTCATCGGCATAAACAATGTTGGAGTCGCGCGGATCAGGCGCAATGTATCCGCTTTCGCCGCCGCCCACCGCGTCCCAATCACCGCGATCGATGAAGCCGTGGTCGCTGCGCGTGCGAATGGCCACGTTGCTGTTGTCCTGCTGCGAGCCGTAGACGCGGTAGAGAAAATCGTTGTCGGCCACGACGTGATAGAACTGCGCGGTGGGCTGATTGTTCTGCGTGGTCCAGTTCTTTCCGCCATCCACGGAAATGGTCGCGCCGCCATCGTTGCCATTGATCATGCGATTGGTGTCATGCGGATCGACCCACAATCCGTGATGATCGCCGTGCGGCGCGTTGAGGCGCTCGAAGCTCTTGCCGCCATCGATCGAGCGAAACAATCCGGTATTGGCGATGTAAACGGTATTGGCGTTCTTCGGATCGGCCCACACATGCGTGAAATACCAGGCGCGCTGCCGGAAGCGGTGATCCGGATTGATGAGCGTCCATTTCGTGCCGCCATCGTCGCTGCGATACAGCCCGCCCTTCTTCGCTTCGATCAGCGCGTACACCACATTGGAATCCCCGCCGGAAACGCCCACGCCAATGCGGCCCAGCGGCCCTTCCGGTAAGCCGTTGCCTTCGAGGCGCTTCCAGGTCGCGCCGTCATCGCCGGAGCGGTACAAGCCGCTCTTGTCGCCGCCGCTGTTCAGCGTCCACGGCGTGCGATAGCCTTCCCACATCGCGGCGAAGAGCACGTGCGGATTACTGGGATCGAAAACGATGTCGATTCCGCCGGTGCGGTCGTTGACATACAGAACTTTCTCCCAGCTCTTGCCACCGTCGCGCGTGCGGAAAATGCCGCGCTCGGTGTTCGCGCCGTAAGCGTGGCCCAGCGCCGCGACAAACACGATGTCCGGATTCGCCGGATGAATGATGACTTTGCCGATATGCTGCGAATCTTTGAGGCCGACGTTCGCCCACGTTTTTCCGGCGTCTGTCGATTTGTAAACGCCGTCGCCATACGAGATGTTGCCGCGAATGCACGCTTCTCCGCTGCCCGCATAAAGAATGTTGGGATCGGAATCAGAAACCGCGATCGCGCCAATCGAGGAAATCGTCTGCTTGTCCGAAATCGGATCCCACGTGATGCCGCCGTCCGTGGTTTTCCAGACGCCGCCGGACACCGCGCCGAAGTAATACGTGTGCGGCTGGCCGGGCACACCGGTTACCGCCAGCGCGCGGCCTCCGCGGAACGGCCCGATCAATCGCCACTTCATCCCTCCGTAGGATTTCGGATCGACTTGCTGCGCTAGAGAAATGCTTGCGAGACTGAGCGCGAGCATCACGAGAATCGAAAGAGTGCGGACGGCCGGACGAAGCATCAGAACAACCTCCAGAAATAATGAGCGGAAAGAGTGACCAGAAAATAGGAGCCGCGAAATGGTAACAGCGCGGCAAGCGCCGAGGGAAGTGGTTTAGACTTGGGCACGTAGTGCGGTAGGATTTGTGCCTATGGCGGCTGGCCACAATACGTTCGATGTCGCGGTCATCGGCGCCGGAGTCTTTGGCGCATGGACCGCGTGGCATCTCGCCAAACGCGGGCAGCGCGTGGTGCTGCTGGACGCTTACGGCGCGGCAAATGCGCGCGCCAGCTCCGGCGGCGAATCGCGCATTATCCGCATGGGCTACGGCTCGGACCAAATCTATACGCGCTGGTCCATGCGTTCACTCGATCAATGGAAAGCGCTCTTCGCCGCGACGCGGCAGCCGCTGTTTCACGAAACCGGAGTGCTGTGGCTGGCCAGCAGCGACGACACGCGTCTGCGCGAAACGCAAACCACGCTGACGAATTTGCATGTGCCGTTTCAGGAGATGGACCACGACACGCTGGTGAACAGCTACCCGCAGATTCGTTTCGAGGGCATAACCCGCGGCATCCTCGAGACGCACAGCGGCGCGTTGCTGGCGCGGCGCGCCGTGGCCGCGGTGGTCGCCAATGGTATCGCGCACGGCGTGGACTACCGCATCGCGCAAATCGCGGCGCCGCAAGTCGAAGGCCGCGTGGCCAGCGTGAAAAGCAGTTCCGGCGAAATCATCAGCGCCGGAAAATTTGTCTTCGCTTGCGGTTCGTGGCTCGCGAAAGTATTTCCGGACATTCTCGGCCAGCGTATTTTCCCCACGCGCCAGGAAGTTTTTTTCTTCGGCGTTCCCGCGGGTGATTTGCGCTTTGCCCCGCCCACCATGCCCACCTGGCTTTTCCAGGAAGACGAATTCTACGGCATGCCGGACCTGGAAGCGCGCGGCTTCAAGATCGCTTGGGACCATCACGGCGAAGCCGTCGATCCGGATACACAATCGCGCATCGTCAGCCCGGCGATGACGGAGAAAACCCGCAAGTACGTGGCGCGCCGCTTCCCTGCTCTCGCGGACGCTCCCATCGTGGAAACCCGCGTCTGCCAGTACGAAAACACCTCCAACGGCGATTTCCTAATCGACCGTCATCCGCAAATGGACAACGTATGGCTCGTGGGCGGCGGCTCCGGCCACGGCTTCAAGCACGGCCCGGCAATGGGTGAATACGTTACGGCGCAACTGCTCGGCGCCACGCCCGCGGAACCGCGCTTCTCCCTCGCCACCAAAGCGACCGCGCAGCAGCGCGCCGTATATTAGCCTTCTGACCGCGTTGGGACCCGGGACGGCTCAGGCTTTGTGAGTGCGTCCGCGGGGCTGCGGTTGCAATGGCTGGCGGTGGCCGCGGCGCCCTTTTTCTTCGTAGAGTTTGGCGTCGGCTTCGGAGATGAGTTTTTCGGTGCGCTCGCCGCTGCCGCGATAAATCGAAATACCGATGCTGGCGGAAAGCGGCGGCTTTTCCTCATCTTTGGCCATCACTTCGCGAATGCGGTCGGCGACTTTGCGCGCTTCTTCTTCTTCCGTTTCCGGCAAGACGAGAGCAAATTCATCGCCGCCGTAGCGCGCCGCGGTGTCGATGGTGCGGCAATGAATGCGCAGGATATCCGCGGTGCGGCTGATCGCACGGCTGCCCACGAGATGGCCGAAGGTATCGTTGATTTTCTTCAGGCCATCGAGGTCGAGCAGGATAAGCGCGAAGGGGCGCGCATTGCGGTTGGTGCGCTCGGTTTCATTCTCAAGAACGTCGAGCAGGCGGCGGTAGTTGGCCAGGCCGGTGAGCGGGTCACTTACCGAAAGGTGGCGGACCTGCTCGAAAAGGCGCGCGTTATCGAGCAGCGCGCCGCCGAGCGCGATGGTGTAGCTAAGCACGGTAAGACCTTGCGCAAGGACGAAGGGCGCATCGAGCATGCGCTCCGATTGCGAAGCGCAGAGCTGCGCGGCCACATTGAGCCAAGCGGCAGTGTACAGCGCACTGTCGAACCCGGAATTCCCGAGATGCAAGCGGCGGCGAAACCACACCAGGCTCACCGCAAAAATCGCCGCAGGAATTAACTGGTGCGCACTCGGAATCAAGGAAGCCGGATGCAGCGATTCCTCCGGCGGCGCGTGGCGCAATGCCGCGGTGATCAGATACGTGAGGCCGACGACGGTGAGCAGCCCTCCTACGATTTCCATGCGCGGATGGCGGGACCGCGGCAGCACGCGCTCGACCACCAGAGCGACGACCAGCAATAGCGCGAGGACCATCCGGCTGGCCCACCACGCCACCGGCGCCCATAGAAACGAGACCGGCGTTTCTTGCGAAAACTGGAAGAACAGCACACTGGAAGCGCTGAGCACCGCGCCAGAAAGCAAGAAACCTGAACCAAGGATCAGCGAGATGCGGTCCTGGGTGCCCTGGAAGCGGACCAGAGTGACGGCGGCGAAAACGAAGGAAATGAGGCCGGTGATGGCCTGCAGATAGCCTTGCAGGACGGCGTCCGGACTGAGCGGAGTGCGGCGGAGCCAAAACGCACCGACAAAGATAAGCAGAAAGATCGTCGCGTTCCAGAGCACGACGGTCGTGGCGCTGCGACTACGGAAACGAGAGGTTTCGCCCAAGAGATGGCCCTTAGATAGAGTTCTGGCTGGGAACTCAATTAATTAGACTACGGGAGCGGCGAAGACGTTGCCGCGATTCGACAAAGCCGTGAACCAAGAGATACTCAGACCAAAGGTCTAAAGGATTTGCCGGACCTGAACGAAAGGACAGGTGCACGGCGGACCTGTAGCAGGGACGTGCGGCGAGTGCGGCTGAAATGTTGCGCTTGCGGGAAGGGCCGGGTTCCCGCAGAATACGCCGATTGAAACGATTTAATGAAGGCAGGAGATCGGAGAAGCGCGTGACCAAGGAAGCGAGCACAGACGCGCCGGGCGCGGCGCCGCGGCTCCGGCGCACGCTGACGCTGTGGGATCTGATTCTGTACGGAATCATCGTGATTCAGCCGGTCGCGCCGATGTCCATTTTCGGCGTGCTGAGCGACCGCGGGCGCGGGCACGTGGTCACCGCGATTTTGATCGCCATGGTGGCGATGCTCTTCACCGGAATCAGCTACGGGCGCATGGCGCGCGCGTACCCCAGCGCGGGGTCCGCGTTCACGTATGTCGCTCAGGAGGTCACACCGGCGGCGGGGTATATCACCGGATGGAGCATGGTGATGGACTACATGCTGAACCCGCTGATTTGCACGGTGTGGTGCGCCGGCGCGGCGCACCAGTTTGCTCCGGGAGTGCCGGCATGGACCTGGAAGGTTTTCTTTGCGGTGGTATTCACGCTGCTGAACATTCGCGGCATCAAGACTTCGGCACGGATCAATACCGGCATGGCCATCGTGATGGGCATAGTGGTGGTGGGGATTTTCGTGGCCGCGGCGCGCTACATCTTCGGGCAGCCCGCGCACGAGGGGCTATATTTCACGCGGCCGTTCTATGATGCGCAGACGTTCAGCTGGGGGGGGTTGTTTGGATGCACGTCGATCGCGGTGCTGACGTATATCGGGTTTGACGGCATCTCGACGCTGTCGGAAGAGGCAGAGAATCCGCGGCGGAACATTTTGCTGGCGACGGTGCTGACGTGCGTAGTGATCGGGGTGCTTTCGGCGGCGGAGGCGTACGTGGCGCAGCTGGTGTGGCCGGCTTCACAGGCTTTTCCGGATGTGAATACCGCGTATTCGTATGTGGCGGGAAGAATGTGGGGGCCGCTCTTTACGGTGGTGAATCTGACGCTGCTGCTGGCGAATTTCGGGTCCGGGCTGGGAGCGCAGATTGGGGCGGCGCGGCTGCTCTATGGGATGGGACGCAGCAACGCGCTGCCGAAATCGTTTTTTGGCGCGGTAGACGAGAAGAGTCGCGTGCCGCGCAATAATGTGTTTGTTGTTGGGGCTTTTGCGCTGGGAGGCGCTTTCGTGCTGGAGCTGGTGGCTGGGTACAAGACGTACGCTTTGGGGAGTTCGCCGCTGACGTTTGGGACGTTCATGAAGATTTTGAATGGCGGCGAGGCGTACGGGCTGGGAGCGGAGATGCTGAATTTTGGGGCGTTGATCGCGTTCATGGGGGTGAATGCGGCGGCGTTCCTGCGTTATTACGTGCGGGCGACGGAGAAGAAGCTGACGAACCTGGTGCCGCCGGTGCTGGGCTTTCTGATTTGTCTGGCGCTGTGGCTGAACTTGAGCCGGCCGGCGATTATTGTGGGGTCGATCTGGATGGCGCTGGGGATTTTGTATGGAGTGTGGAAGACGTCGTGGTTCCGGAAGGCGTTGACGTTTGAAGTGCCGGCGGAGTAGGGGCGCAGGCCCACCGGCCTTACGACGACGGTTGGGGGCGGGATAGAGTAGGATGAGCGAACTTGTAGGCGGGACGGGGCCGATGCGGAAGAGCAGCGAGAAGGGCGCGGCGGTTACGATGCGGGACGTGGCGACGGCGAGCGGGTTTTCGTCGGCGACGGTTTCGATCGTGCTGAACAACGCGCCGCTGGCGCGGTACATCGCTCCGGCAACGAAGAAGCGGATTGAGGAGGCGGCGAAGAAGCTGGGGTACCGGCCGAACGCGATGGCGCGGTTTCTGCGGAGCAAGCGGAGCCATAGCGTGGGAGTGATGTTCTTCGACATTACCGATCCGTTTTGCACGCCGATTCTCCGGGGCATCGAGAATGCGCTGTATTCGGTTTCGTACGTGCCGATTTTCGCGGACGCGCACAATCTGAGAAACCGGTTCGAGCGGTACCTGGAGATGCTGCTGGAGCATCACGTGGAAGCGCTGATCCTGGTGGCCAACTGGCTGTTCGTGGACATTCACCTGCTGGCGGACTTGACCAAGCGGAATATACCGGCGGCGACGATCGGGTGGGAGCTACCGGGCGATACGGTGAACTCGGTGATGGTGGACAACGAAACGGGCGGGCGGCTGGCGCTGGAGCACTTGCATCAACTGGGGCATCGCAAGATCGCGTTCATTCGCGGGCCGAAGATGCTGATCGACAGCGGGCCACGGTGGCGCGGGATTCAGAAATACGCGCATTCGGCGGGGCTGGAGATCGACCCGGCGCTGGTGGCGCAGTTGCCGGAATCGCTGGATCCTAATTCGGGATTCGAGGGCGGCTACCGGTTCACGGAAGAATGGCTGCAGCGGAAGAAAAAGTTTACTGCGGTGCTGGCGTTCGACGATTTGACGGCTTTGGGAGCGATACGCGCGCTGAGCAAGGGCGGAGTGAAAGTGCCGGATCAGTGTTCAGTGATTGGATTTGACGATGTACCGCTATCGGCGCTGGCGGCGCCATCGTTGACGACGGTGAGACAGCCGCTGGAAGCGATGGGAAACCTGGCGGTGAATATGGTGATGGAAGGAATCAATGCAGGGATTGAGAAGCGGGATTGGAATACGGCGAACCAGAAGATGAATCCGGAATTGGTGATAAGGGATTCGACGCGGGCGGTGGGGTTGAGTGGGGCGGATGACTGAAGGAAGTAAAGAGCACCGCAACGTCGCCGCCGTAGCGTTAGCTAACAAACTCGCCCGAATCGCCTTGGCCGTGCTCGCGAAGAATGAACAATATCGACCCGCAGTGGTGGCCGATATAGCTGCAGCTTAGCGACGACTGCGGAGAACATGATTTCTCACCAGGTCTGCTGGCGAATGAGGAGATGGCACAACGGTCGAACCCGGCGCTCTTTAAACCCGTAACCGGAAGAAGTCTCTTAAGACTGAATAACTAATGGGGAAAAGAGCGCAGCGCATTCCATCCTGGCCAGGAGTGATTCACTCCAACAAAGGCCGTATACATTTGCGCAGACCA
>Ga0209736_1000022_pt1 | contig 64851 bp, 47 predicted proteins | sample BlaSpr_A8_Ref_M3_FD_187992 | JGI IMG/M metagenome (GOLD analysis project Ga0209736, IMG submission 187992) | Forest soil microbial communities from Thunder Bay, Ontario, Canada - Black Spruce, Ontario site 2_A8_Ref_M3 (SPAdes) (version 2) | ecosystem: Environmental > Terrestrial > Soil > Boreal...
GGAGAACGATGAGTGTCGAGATCGAAGTTGGCTTAGAAAACGCGACGAAGGTTTCGGTCGAACGCATGGAGCTGCCGCTGGAGGAGCCGCCCAAGGGTTTGGCGAATCCGAAAGTGCGCCTGCTGCTGATCGCGGGCGTCGTCGTGCTGCTCGTCGCCGTCGCAGCGCTCTATTTGTATTACCGCCATCGCGAAAGCACCGATGACGCTCAAGTGGACGGCCACATCACGCCGATCGCCGCAAAAATCTCCGGACGGATCGGCGCCGTGCTGGTGGACGACAATCAGCCGGTCAAAGCCGGCCAGGTGATCGTGAAGATCGATCCGCGCGATTACCAGGCCGCGCGCGACCAAGCCAAAGCCGCGCTCGCGGTAGCCGAGCAAGACGCGCGCTCCGCGGGCGCGGATGTTCCGCGCACGCGCGAAACCGTCGCCAGCGGCAACTCGAACGCCGATGCGCAAGTCGTTGGCGCGAGGGCAGATCTCGCCAAAGCGCAGTCTTCCTACGAGCAATCGCAAACCGCCGATTTGGCGTACGCCCAGGCCAACGTGGAAAAAAGCCGCGCCAATGCGCGCCTGGCGCAAGCCGACCTCGCGCGCTACACCCCGCTGATGGAAAAAGGCGAAATTTCGAAACAACAATACGACGCCGCTAAAGCCAATGCCGATGCCACCGCCAGCGCGCTGAAAGCCGACGAAGAAAAATTCTCGCAAGCGCGGCGCAGCATCGATATCTATAAGTCGCAGCTGGATTCCGCGGTGGCGCGGGTCTCGCAAGCGCAAGCCGGGGTGCAAGCCGCGCAGGCGGACATCAAGCAAGTCAGCATGAAGTCCGCGGACGCGCAATCGAAAATCGCGAAAGTCGAGCAAGCGCGCGCCGCGCTCGAGGCCGCGCAACTCAACTTGAGCTACACGGATATCGTTGCGCCAGTCGACGGCGTGGTCACCCACAAGCAAGTCGAGCCCGGCCAGATCGTGCAAATCGGTCAGGGCTTGATGGTGGTCGTGCCACTCCAGGATGTGTGGGTCACCGCAAACTTCAAGGAAACGCAACTTCGCGCCATGAAGGCGGGCCAGCGCGCGCACGTGAAGGTCGACACCTACGGCAAGACTTTCGACGGTCACGTGGATTCCATCGCCGGCGCGACGGGAGCGATGCTCAGCTTGCTCCCGCCGGAAAACGCCACCGGCAACTACGTGAAAGTGGTGCAACGCATTCCCGTAAAAATCGTGCTCGATCCCATTCCCGGAGGGCAAGCGGTTTTGCGCCCAGGTATGAATGTCGAAGCCACGGTCATCACGGACTGACGAAAGCAGACGGCTGGAATAAAGAAATACGGAGCGGTGTCAGTGCGTACGAGGGAGCAGGAAGCAATCGGAGCATGAAACAGAATGCTGGAGCGACTCAGATACTGAAGCCCGTGCGCTGATAGGAAGTGCAAGATTTCGCGCCAAGGTCTTGAAGATATTTTTTGAACTGGGGGAAAAAACAATGGCAACGCAAATAGCAACAATGGGGCTGCAACTCACCGAAGATAAACTGATCCGCGCGGGCCAGCGCGGCGACCAGCAAGCGGTGGAGACGCTGTTCCGCCGTTACCAGCGCCCGCTCTTTCAGACCGCGCTGCGCGTCCTCGGGAACGCCGAAGACGCGGAAGACGCGCTGCAGGACGGCATGCTTTCCGCGTTTCGCAATCTCAAGCGCTTCGAGGGGCGTTCGCAATTTTCCACCTGGCTCACGCGCATCGTCATCAACGCCGCGCTGATGCGCCGGCGAAGCGCCAAAGCACGCCCGGCCGTTTCGCTCGACGAAACGCCGCGTGAAGACGAACTGCCCGCCACCGAGCGCTACGCCGACGACGGGCCCAATCCCGAGCAAGTCTTCGTGAGCACCGAGATCCGCGAGATGATCAACTCCAATCTCGACGAACTCTCTCCGCTCCTGCGCACCGCCTTCGTCCTCCGCGAAGTCGAAGGCTACTCGACCGGTGAAGCCGCCAAAAAACTCGGCGTAACCGAAAACACTCTGAAGGCTCGCCTATGGCGCGCACGCCACCAGCTCGCGCAACGCCTGGGCCGCCGCCTCCGCCGCATCCACGACGACGTAACCGGCCACAACGGAGACGGGGCCGGCATAATGGGCAACGAAGCCTGCAGCTACTGCTAACGTACAACAGCGGCGAAGTGAGTTTGGAGGCCGCCCTAAAAGGACGGCCTCTACAGTTGAGCTCAGAGCTCCCTCCATTCCTTTCAGACTGTTCGGACGGAAAGCTGTCTTACCGTTCCGGGCGCCAATGCAGCTAGAATAGGAGCGTCGCAAAGGAATCCGCCGTGTCTTTGACTAAACAGCAAGCTCTCGAAATGCTCGAATCCGACGACTTGATCGGCGTCGGCATGGAAGCACACCAGCTGCGCCTGAAGAAGAACGATCCCCGCGTGGCCACCTACCAGGTCGATCGCAACATCAACTACACCAATTTCTGCACCGAGTATTGTTCCTTTTGCGCGTTCTACCGCCCGCTGGGCGCCAAGGACGGCTACATCCTGTCCTTCGAGGAGATCTACCAGAAGATCGAGGAGATGCTCGAACTCGGCGGCACCGGCGTGCTGCTCCAGGGCGGCCTGCATCCGGACCTGCAAATCGGCTACTACGAAAATCTGCTGCGCTCGCTTAAGGAGCGTTTTCCGCAAGTGCATCTGCACTGCTTCTCCGCGCCGGAGATTCTCTGCATCGCGGAAGTCAGCGAACTCACCGTGGAAGAAACCATTCGCCGGCTGATGGACGCGGGGCTGCAATCCATTCCCGGTGGCGGAGCGGAAGTCCTCGACGACGAAATTCGCTCCAAAATCGCGCGTCTCAAATGCACCAGCGACGACTGGGAAATGGTGCACCGCACCGCGCACAAGCTCGGCTTGCGCACTACCGCCACCATGATGTTCGGCTGCGGCGAAGAGCTGCGCCACCGCGTCAACCACTTCGATCGCATCCGGCGCATCCAGGAAGATACCGGCGGGTTCACCGCGTTCATTCCCTGGGTCTTCGCCGCGGAAAATACCGCGCTTGGCAAAAAGCAGCAGGAGACGACGGCCGTCGATTACCTGAAGACACTGGCGGTGAGCCGGCTGTATCTCGACAACGTCGATCATATTCAGTCGAGCTGGCTGACGCCGGGAATCAAAGTGTGCCAGGTGGGATTGCAGTTCGGCGCGGATGATGTTGGCAGCATTTTGATCGAAGAAAATGTGGTGTACGCGGCGGGCGTGCGCAATCGCACTAATGAGAATGAGTTGCGCCGCATTATTTCCGATGCGGGATTTATTCCGGCGCAGCGGGATACGCTGTACCGATCGTATGCGCTGAAGTAGAATGTTTGAAGAAATCAAACTCAGATACAAGACGCGTCTGTTGAATTTCTCAAATCTCGCCGAGATGGGGCCCAGCAGTGCTGCGCCCCTACGAGTTATGTTTTGCTGGGATCGTAAACGGAGTGGAGGATGATTTTGCAGACCGTGCCGTCGGGCAAGCCCATGTCTTCTAGGAGATACAAAACGCCGGCGCGGTAGCGAGCGGGGATTAGCCGGGGTCCGGTTTTTGCGGCGGCCGTCGCCGATTCTGCTTTGGCTTTTTCTGTTTTGGGTGAGGCGGCTGCGGTTTTGCTTGCGGCCTGTTTGCCTTCGGCCTTCGCGGCTGTTTTGCCTTCGGCTTCGTCCATGGCTTCGTTGGCCAGGCGGTCGGCGTCGCGGTTCTGCTCGCGGTAGACGTGGTCGATGCGGAAAGAATGGAAGCCCGCGGCCATTTTCCTGGCGCGCTCGAAGAGCGGCTGCAAGTCTTCGCTTTTCACTTTGTATTGCCCGCGCATCTGCTTGACCAGCAACTCGGAGTCCGCCTCGACGCGCAGCGCGCGAATGCCTTGCGATTCAGCGTAATCGAGCGCCGCGATGAGACCGTAGTATTCGGCCACGTTGTTGGTCATGCGCCCGATGTATTTTTTCAGTTCCGCGACGATTTTTCCGCCGGGATCGCGCACCACGACGCCGTAAGACGCAGGCCCGGGATTCCCGCGGGACCCGCCGTCAATATTGAAGCGGTGCGCGGCGGGGAGCGCGGTTTTCGGTTCCGGCGCGTTTTCGCCGAACAGTGCTCCGGGCTTGGCTGGTGGAGTTTTTTTCATCAGGAGGCCGCCGCCGGCGTAGCCGCGCTGCCGGGGTCGGAGGCAGGTTTGGCCGGAATGGGTTCGAGTGTGTACAGAATCAAGCCGCAGCTTTCGCAGCGGTAAACCTCTTCGTTGTCGTCGAGCTGCAGCGCCTGAATCACGTGGGGCAGAACGCGCAAGCCGCAGCCCTTGCATTGATCATCGCGCACGCGGGCCAGCGCGACGCCGTTGTGGCGCTTGGCGATGCGGTCGTACAGCACGCGCAAATCTTCCGGGACGGGAGCGATGGCTTGTCCGCGTTTCACCAGTGCGGCATCCAGTTGTTTTTTCTGCTCGACGCCTTGCGTTTCCATCTGCTTGCGCTCAGCGGCAATGGCGGTTTCCGCTTCACGCAACCGCGCTTCGGCGGATTTCACGCGGCGGTCCACTTCATCGCCGCTCATCATGATTTCGAGCTGCGCTTCTTCGGCGTTGGCGGCTTCGGCTTCGGCATTGGCGATTTCGTGAAGCAGCGCTTTGTACGCTTCGTTGGTTTTCACGGCAGCGGTTTGATCGCGGTATTTGCGGGCGCGCTCTTTCCATTGCGCGGCGTCCAGCTCGAGCTTTTTGCGCTCTTTCGCGTTGGTGGTGTGCGCTTCCTTGGCGGCGGCCACATCGGCGCGCGCGCCGGCCAGCTTCACGTCCGCCTCGCGAACGCGCTTGGGCAGCGATTCCAGTTGGGCTTTGAGCGCCGCAATCTGCTGGTCCATTGCCTGAACGTCCACCAGGTGGGGTATGGCCGGATGCATGAACCCGTAATTCTAGCACACGCCCTGTGCCGCCATTGGGTGCGGAGGCCGCACGGCGCAAATGCGTGAGGCGCGCGACGAAAGCCGCCGGGGCCTCGCCTCCGGATGACACCTACCGGGAGCGCGAGGTCACTGAGCAGAGGGTTACTGAGCGGCGTGGGCGTCGCGGCGGAGGAGCGCCCAGTCGATGAAATAGCCGATGCCGACGGCCAGCGGGATGAACCCGAAGGAAGCCACGACCCAGGTGTCGCGCTCGCCGGTGATGCGCGCGATGACGCCGAAGGTGACCATGAAGCCGATGGCGCCGGCGATGAGCAGAATGCCGGAGCGGCGCGAGCGCACGGTCTGATTGAGCTCTGGTTCGGCGGGAATCTCCGCGCCGCGCGCAATGGCAGCCATTCTCTCTTCGCTGCGCAGCTTGCGGACGCGGTAGTAGGTGTACATGGCACCGAGGGGAATCCCCATACCCAGGACTACGGCCACCAGGCCGATTAATTCGCCACCCATAGTGCTCTCCTTTTTCTTGCGCGCAAGGCGCTCGACCGTCGGAACTGCTGTCTGTGTTAGCTACGCACGGCAGGAGCGAAAGGTTCCGTCAGAGAGCGCAAGCTGGGGCGTACGAGGCTCAGTTTACTTCGTGGACTTGGAGGTTCTGGTCGATGGCGAGTATCGGGTAGCGGATGGGGGAGCCGGCGCGGGCGGGAGCATGGCGGGCGGTGGCGGTGAAATCGGCGCCGGAGCAAGAAACGGTGTAGGAGTAGCCGTCGCGTTCGGGGCGCTCCATGGTGATGGAGTGGGAGGAGATGAGTTCGTCGAGTGAGGCACAGCGGGAGTTGAGCGCGGCGTAGCTGCGTTCGGATTGCGCTATCTGGAGGAGGTCCATACGCACGCCGGTGAGACTGATGGCTTGGGTGGAGGCGGTGCCTTGGTCGGTGGTAGGCATCTTTTTCAGATAGAGGTAGTACACACCAAATAGCAGCGCGGCTGTCACGAGAATACCTACCAAGGCTCGCATGGGACCAGTTTGGCGCTGCACTCGGGTACAGGCAAGGGCGACGTCGCGGCGCGTGCGCTAGGAAACAAGCCCGCGGTAAGGTGTTTCTCTGGGCAAAGCGCGGACCTTTTTATTTGACACTTTGGGCGCACCGGGGTGAAATCGAGGCATAAAGCTATTCCCCCAGGAGAGTCCTCGATGAAGACGAAGTCCCCGTACGTCTGCGGCTTGTCCGCGCTGTTATCGTGCGCTTTGGCGCTTCCGGTGAATCTGTTGGCGGCCCCGCAAGGAGCTGGGCAGCGCGCGGGCGAGATTTCACGCGTGATTCCGTCGGTAAGCATTGCACGGGGATCACAGAAAATTACAGCATCAGCAAAATCGGTGGTGAATTGGCTAGACGAAGTGGACACGCAGGCGAACGCGCGGGTGCGCATCGGCCTGGATGATGGGTCGGTGCTGAATGTGGGTTCGGAGTCCGCTATACGGGTGGCGAAATACGACGCGGGTGCGCAACAGACCGAACTGGAGCTGGCCTACGGCAAAATTCGCGCGCAGGCACAGAAGATTGCGAAGCCGGACGGCAGATTTGAAGTGCACACACCGGCGGGAGTCGCGGGGGTAGTGGGCACAGACTTTTTCACGGGTTTCGACGCGACGACAGGGACAATGACGGTGGCGGTCTTCGAGGGGTTCGTGAAGGTCTGCAACCTGGCAGGAGTTTGCGTGATCGTGAAAGCGGGCCAGATAACCAGCGTACGGAGTGGAGACAACTCCGCACCGCTGCCGCCGACGCAAGCGGCTCTGAGCACGCTGACGGCCGCGACGCAAGATACGGACACGGGCGGGCGGCTGCTGGCGAACGTTGGAGAAGCGGCACACGTGGGAAAGGGTACGCTGATTGGACTGGTGATACTGGCAGCGGTTCCCGCGGTGGTGGTGCCGGTGGTGGTAGGCCGGGGCCACGGCACACCCGGGCCGTTGAACCCGTGCCCTCCGGGGACTAACAATAAGAACTGCGGATGACGTGCAAACCTAGCTGATCCTGATTCGAGCCCCGGTGCGGCGCAGGCTGGCGGGGCTCGTTCTGTTTATAGGCGTGGTGGGTGGCTGCGGAATTGTCGGCAACGCGGCGCGGTCTTGGCCCATCTAATGCAAAGAACACCGTCGGAGAGCGCGTTTGTGCCACCCGTTGGGCTGGCGTACACTGGGTGATTCGCGGCCCCGTCTAATATCCTAGTGAGGACCCCTTGACGCTATCGATTCGCAAGCGAGTAGTGGTTAGCTATTTTTGTCTCATGATGGCGCTGTGCCTGGCGGCAACGGCGGGCGCCGCGCCTCCGCCGGACACGCCGGGGAAGCGTTCTCCGCTGCTGGCGGCGATGCAGGCGGAACTGGAACGCTCGATGAAAGCGCTAAGCGCGCTGGACCCGCCGGCATATTTCATCGGTTACGCGGTTACGGACTCGCAGCGCGTGAATGTTTCCGGGTCGAATGGAGCGCTGCTATCGAGCAGCGAAGACCGCAACCGCTGGCTGGAAGTGAGCGTGCGCACCGGCAACTACAATCTGGACAATACGCACAAGGTGGGCGAGCGGCAGATGCCCAACGGCGGACCTGGCTCTCCGGTTCCGGTGGATGACGATCCGGAGATTCTGCGGCGGGCGATCTGGCTGGAGACGGACCGGCAATATCGCGCCGCGGACCAAGCGCTGACCAAAATCAAGACGGGCAAAGAAGTGAAGGTAGAGACGGAGGAAGGGCGCGGACCGGATTTTTCGCGGGAACAGGCGCATACGTACATCGGAACGCAAGTCTCGATCGCGGTGGACCGCAAGCCTTGGGAGGAACGCGTCCGCGCGTATACAAAGGCGTTTCGAGAATCGGAACAGGTAATCAATTCGATTGTGACGTTCACGGCGCAGGCGGAGAACGATTTTCAGGTGAGCAGCGAAGGCACGCAACTGCAATTCGGGCAGATTCGTTACCGGCTGGAGCTTTTCATCCAAGGCAAGGCGCAGGATGGAATGGATATCGACCGCTACTACAATTTTGACTGGGTGAATCCGGCGGAAGCGCCGGACGACAAAGCCGTGTACGCGGCGGCAGCCACGATGCGCAAAGAACTTGAGGGATTGGTGGCCGCGCCGATCAACGATCCGACGGTGGGCCCGGCGCTGCTGACGGGACGCGCCGCAGCGGTTTTCTTCCATGAGGTTTTCGGGCATCGCGCGGAAGGGCATCGCCAGAAAGATATTGCGGAAGGGCAGACGTTCGCGAAAAAAGTGGGCGAGCAGATTTTGCCGAGTTTCCTGAGCATCGTGGACGACACCACGATGAAGAAGCTGGGGAATGAAGATTTGCTGGGTTACTACCAGTTTGACGATGAAGGAGTGCCGGCGCAGCGGGTGACGCTGGTGGATCACGGAGTGCTGAAGGGATTTGAAATGTCGCGGTCGCCGCTGGCGGAGTTTCCGAAATCGAACGGGCATGGGCGGCGCCAACTGGGCGCTACGCCGGTATCGCGGCAGGGAAATTTGATCGTGCAAAGCAGCAAGACGGTGACGAATGCGCAGCTTCGCGCGAAGCTGATTGAATTGATCAAGGAACAGAATAAGCAGTTTGGTTTGCTGATCGACGATATCGCCGGTGGATTTACGTTTACCGGGCGCGGGCAGCCGCAAGCGTTCCAGGTGCTGCCCCTGGTGGTATACAAAGTTTATGCCGACGGGCGACCGGACGAACTGGTGCGTGGTGTGGACATTGTGGGCACGCCGCTGGCGGCGCTGACAAAGATTGTGGCGACCGGAGACACGCCGGAAGTGTTCAATGGGTATTGCGGTGCGGAATCGGGCTCCGTTCCGGTTTCCGCGGCGTCGCCGGCGATTCTGACTTCCGAGCTGGAAGTGCAGAAGAAGCAAACGTCGACGGACCGGCCGCCGATACTGCCGCCACCCGCGCACGATAACGGCGCCACGGGGGGCCAGCAATGAAGACCGCATTCCGATTCGCTGCACTCACACTTTTTTCGCTGGCGCTGAATGCTGCGACTTTCGGGGCGTCCTCCGGGGCGTCTTCAGGAAAAGGCGCGCAACAGCCGAACGACAACGATCAGACGCTGCGCGCGATGCGCGACGAAATGGCACGCGCAAAAACGCGGCTGGAGCTGAAGATTCCGGGCACCGAACAGCCGGTGCGGCCGTACTACGTGGAGTACAGGCTGCTGGACCTGGACATTCGCGAAGTGGTGGCCGAATTCGGGACGCTGCTGAACACCACTCGGACGCGCAACCGCTTCATGAACGTGGAAGCGCGCGTGGGCGATTACAAGCACGACAGCTCGAATTTCGTGAGCGACGACGGCTTCCGCGGCTTCATCGGACCGACGGGCTCGGTGGGAATCGACCGCGACTACAATTCGCTGCGGCAGGATTTGTGGATCGCCACGGATCAGGCTTTCAAGGAAGCAGTGGAGACGTATTCGCGCAAGCAAGCGTATCTGAACAGCCTGGCGCGGCAATCGGATATCGACGATTTTTCGAAAGCCGAGCCGATGCAATTGATCGAGCCGCTGGCGGTTTCGGACTGGTCTTCGCGGAATTGGGAGCAGGAAGCGCGCGATGCTTCCGCCGGGCTGCGCGCCTTTCCGCAAATTTACGAAGCGCGCGTGACCTATTACCTGGTATACGCGACGGAATATTTGCTGACCAGCGAAGGCACGGAGATTCGGCAGAATCGGCGATTTGCCGCGATTGAAGCGGGCATGGACACGCTGGCGGACGATGGCACGCCGCTGAATCATCTGTACACGGCGTATGCGCCGCGGCCGGCGGACCTTCCGGACGCGGAAACGGTGCGCAAGAATTTGAATGTTTGCGGCACGGAATTGATGGCGCTGCGAGGCGCGCCTGCTACGCAGGATTACACCGGGCCGGTGCTTTTCGAAGCGCGCGCTGCTGCGCCGCTCTTGGCGCAGGTGCTAGGTCCGGCGGTGAATGGAGCGCGGCCGCCGGTGTCCTTCACTCCGGTGATGGAGCAGATGCTTGCCGGACTCGGCGGAAAAAGCGATTGGATCACGCGGCTGGGAGCGCGGGTGCTGCCGACGAGTGTGACACTGGTGGACGATCCGACGGCAAAAGACTTCGACGGCAAGCCGCTGCTGGGCGGCTACAACGTGGACGACGAAGGCGTGCACGGGCAAAAAGTGACGTTAGTCGAGAATGGCACGCTGAAGGGCGAGCTCATGTCGCGGCGGCCGGGGCCGGATTTTGACCAGTCGAATGGCCACGGGCGAGCCGCGTTCTTGAACGACGCCAAGCCGACGATGAGCAATTTGTTGTTCACCTCGTCGGAGACGGTGTCCGCGGCGGAGCTGAGGACGAAATTCCTGGAGTCGTGCCGGGCCGAGAAACTGAACTACTGCCTGATCGTCCGGCAAATGGATAATCCGGCGATCAGCTTTCTGCACCAGGAAGATTTCTCGGAACTGCTGGCGAGCTTCGGAGGCGGCGCAGGGACGGGCGACCGTTTGCCGCTGGTGGTGTACCGCGTTTATCCGGCGGACGGGCGCGAAGAAATCGTGCGGGGCATGCGCGTGATCGGGTTGAGCACGCGGTCGCTGCGGAATATCGCGGGCATCGGCAACGACAATTTTGTTTACAACTATATGCAGAGCCAGGTGACCGGGTTTACGGGAACGGCGCTGGGCGCGTTTGGTTCGGCACAGACAGGAATTCCGGCGTCCATCGTGGCGCCTTCGCTGTACTTCGAGGAAGTGGAAGTGCACGGGTCGCGCGGCGAGCCGAAGCGGCTGCCGCTGCTGCCGGCGCCGGTGATGACGGCCAAGTAGCTGGCTCGCTTGGCGGCGATTGATTCGCGCGGTGATTTCGCCGACTACTGATCAGGCGATGCGCGGTGAACGAAACATGAATGAGCTGACACGACGAGGCTTCATTTTTAGCACGGCGACGGTTGCGGCGTATGGACTGCTCGTGGGCGTGCAGCGTATTTGCCTCTCCGCGCTCGCGGATGATGCGCCGGCGGAAGATGATCCCGGGCCGGTGAAGATTGCGAAATTTGCAGCGGACGGGACGCCGCTTGACGTGGTGAGCCTGGCGAAGCTGCGCAAATCCAAAACGGAGTGGAAGAAGCAACTGACGCCGCTGCAGTACGACGTAACGCGGCGCGCGGCGACGGAGTTTGCGTTCAGCGGAGCGCTATACGATCAGCACGCTTCGGGATTGTATCGCTGCATCGACTGCGACACCGCGCTGTTCAGCTCCGCTACAAAATTTGATTCAGGCACGGGCTGGCCGAGCTTCTGGGCGCCGCTCGCGCCGGGAAATGTGTACGAGAAGCTGGACATGAGCGCGGGAGTGTTGCGGCGCGAAGTGAAATGCCGGCTGTGCGAGGCGCATCTGGGGCACGTATTCACGGATGGCCCGGAGCCGACGGGGCTGCGCTATTGCATGAACTCGGCGGCGCTGCGATTTGTTGCGGCAACGCTCGCACACCCGACTACTGGTAAGTGAGAGGGCGCGTCCTAGAGCCGCTACTGCTTTACATCCGCAAGCAAATCTTCGTAATCGTTGATGGTGATGCGGTCGATCTTGCCGGCGACGGTGGCCTCGACGGTTTCGGCGGCGTGCGTTGCGCGAATATTTCCCATCTTTACGGTCTTATCGCCCATGTGCGCGTACAGCGGCACGACATCTTTCCAAGACTCTGGAACGCCAGTACGCGCTAGTTCCGCTTTGAAGTGCGTTTTGCCGTCGGCGGTGTAGTCCAGCGCGGCGCGAAAAGTGTATTGCGGCTCGGCCATTCCGTAGACGTATTGATCGAAGAACCAGTCCATCTTGTGGTTGCCGCCCGCGTCCATCGACGGCGTCATGTGCTTTTCCACGATGGCGCGGAAGTCTTCGGTGGAAGCGGCTTTGTTGTCGAACGTTTTGCAATAGTCCTGCATCATGTCCTTGAAGAGATGATCGGGGTCGGCGGAGCGGCCGTCCATCAGCTGCATTTGCAGCATGTGCAGGACGTAGCCGCCCTTGGGATAGATCAAATCCTGGTAGGCGCCGCCGTCCGATTGCGAAGAACGAATCCGCTGGCCCATCCAAATCGGACCCAGCGATTCGCGCGCGTGGCCAAAGGTATCTTTCTTGCGAATCTTCTCTTTTTCCTCGCGCCACTGGTGCAGCGCTTCTTTCAGGTTCTGTCGGTATTGCACGTAGAGGATCCCCGAGAAATCCGCGAAACCCTCCGAGAGCCATTGATCGTGGTAACTCTTCCAGCCGACGCGCTGGCCCCACCATTGGTGGGAACTCTCGTGCGCGCGGAAAAAATCCGTGAGTTCCACGCCGTCCTTTAAGCCGATGGCGTGCCGCTGCGTGGAATCCAGGAACGAGCCGGACCACAGGTAAATCAGCCCCGGCCAGCCTTGCCCGTGGCTGTAGCTGAACGGAATGCTGGCCACGGAGAGGCTTTTGTAGGGATACGGGCCGAAATAGGATGAAAAGAGCCGCACGGTATTGGCCATCTCGGCGCCCATGGTCTTGGCCATGACGGAAGGAGTGAGCGAGCCGACCGCGCCTTGCACCGCGCCGGATTCGAATGCTCGCTGCACGGAAGCCATCAGGTCGTCGGGTTCGCGGTTGGCATAGACGTCCACGGCAACTTCGCCGGCTTTGTCGTTGTAGGGCTTGTAGTCGCCGTACGCAAATCCGGCGACGGCGAGAGGAATGTCGCTCTTCCAGGTGGTGATGCGCGTGCCGCCGTCAACGGTGTCGCTGGTTTTTGCTCCGGTGGCGACCAGCACGGAATTCTTGGGGCTGCGGAAGGTCATGTCGAAGTCGGCGCGCGTGGCGAAGCTGTTGCTGAGTTCGGGATACCATCCGGAGCTTTCGCAAAAATAATTGCCGCTGCCGGCTTTGCGAATGGCGCGCTTGCCCGCGTAATGAAATTCGAGTGTCTGAAGCGTGCCGGGCGCGAGCGGTTGCGGCAGAATCACGGCGACGTAATCGCCATAGGACTGGTAGCGATCCTTGGTTTCGCGCGCCTGGTAAAAGCTCAGCGCGTTTCCCTGGCCGTCCTTGATGGAATCGATGCGCAGATTGGAGTCGAATTCGAATACCAGCACGCTTTGGCCCGCGAGCCGCGGCTCGATGGTCATCTTCGTTGTGGCGCTGAGGTCCGCGCCGGACGTGACGGCGGCGTTGATGTTATACGCGCGGATGGCGAAGTCTTCTTTGGCGAGCGGATCCTTCCAGGCGTCCGCGCTGCTGACGCCCATGGCGGGAAAGTGCAGCCAGGTGTCGTTGAGTTTGAAGGGGCCGACGTCGACCCAGCGCGTAACGCGAATGTCCTCCGGGTCGAGCGCGTCGTAGTGAACTTCCACCCAGTCCTTGCCGGAAAGTTTCAGGTCCGCCAGAAAGTACGCGGTTCGCCCGCGATCCACGGCGACCATGCCTTGCAGCATGCGCGGCAGCGCGGCTTCGCCAAGATCCTCGCGTGCTTTTTGGCGGCTGGCGTAAAGATCATCGTTGGCCTGAGCGGAAGGGAGCCACTTTGCCTGCTTCGCCACTTCGTCTGCCAGACCGTCGGTGAAACTGAAAGTGGCGTCGGTGAACGAGAAATCGATCTTCTCCTGCTTGGTGAAGAACTTGAGCTGCTGTGCCTCGACGGGATTAGGCGGATCGACTTGTACGCGGCCCTTGCCGCGAAAAGCGGCTCCGAAAGTGATGCCATTCACCGGCTGTGTGAATTGGATCGTCCCGTCGGTCAGCGTGATATGAATGCGATCGCGCACGATGTCAACGTTTTCCGCGTGAGCCGAGCGCGCTGCGTCCATCGCCGGCGCGGAAATCGCATTCCACACGCTAGCCGTAGCCGCTCCGCCAGGCGCAGCCGGAGCGTTCTGCCCGAACACGCTGGCGCAAGAAAAGCACAACGCCGCGACGAACAGGAAGAGTTTCCGAGGCATGAGGGTCTCCGGGGTGCGCTGGAACATTAGCCGACCTTAGTTCCCGAGGCAAGTGCCGGACAGTAAACGCTCGGCCGTCACTGCGATGAAACCTGCACCGTTAATTTCGAACGCTCGCACACTCCCTCACAACGCGCGTTGCTCCGGGACTTGAGGTAGTCTTATCCGACCGACATGGCCAGCCACCTGCACGAAGAGAGCCGGGAGAAAAAGCGCGCCGCGCTGCTGAGCGTGGGTTCGGCGATTTTGCTGGTTGCGCTCAAGTCCTTTCTGGTCCTGCGCACCGGCAGCCTTGGCGTTCTTTCCGAGGCGCTGCACTCCAGCCTCGACCTGATTGCAGCGATCATCACGTTTCTTTCCGTGCGCGTCTCCGATCTGCCGGCCGACGAGCGGCATCCTTACGGTCACGGCAAATTCGAGAATTTTTCGGCGTTCGTGGAAACCGGCCTGCTCCTGCTCACTGCCCTTTACGTCATCTACGAAGGCATCGTGCGGCTCTTTTTCCGCTCCGTGCACGTGCAGCCGAGCATCGTGGCCATTCTTATTCTTATGGTGGCCCTGGCCATCGATATCACTCGCGCCCGCGCGCTTGCTCGCGTCGCGCAAAAATACTCCAGCGACGCACTGGAGGCCGACGCGCTGCATTTCTCGACCGATGTCTGGAGCACCATGGTGGTCATCGCGGGCGTCGGCCTGGTGTGGGCCGGTGAAACGTGGAATCTTCCTTGGCTCGTCTACGCCGACGCCATCGCCGGCTTGATCGTCGCGGCCATTATCCTGTGGGTGGGTTCGCGCCTCGGCATGCGCACGCTCGACGCCTTGCTCGACGCCGCTCCCGTCGATCTGCAGAACCAGATCGCCCGCGCGATTTCAGCGATGGACGGAGTGCTCGCGGTGGACCGCGTGCGCGTCCGCCGCGCCGGCGGACGCCATTTCGTGGACGCTACTGTCAGCGTTCCCCGCACTTCGAGCATCGAACAGGTCCACGCGCTCACTGACGCCATCGAAAAGCGCGTCGGTGAAATCGTCCCGTCCGACGTGATGGTTCACGCCGAGCCGCGCGCCCAGCAAGGCGAGCACCTCTTCGAAGCCATTCGCGCTGCGGCGCAGCGTCGCGGCCTCTCTATTCACGATCTCAGCGCGCAGCAGCAGGACGGCTTGCTTTTCATCGAGCTGCATCTCGAAGTCGACGAAAATCTCTCGCTGCGCGATGCGCACCGCCAGGCCAGCGAACTCGAAGAAGAGGTTCGCAAGCTTCCGGGTGGTGCGGTGGAAGTCAATATCCACATCGAGCCGCTCGGCCGCCACATCGCTACTCCTGAAATCGGCACCGGCGAAATGAAGCTGCTCTCACAAGCCATCGAGGAATTTCTAAACTCGCTGCCCGCCGAATACCACGAGCTTATCAACTGCCACGACGTACGCACCCGCCAGGTCGAGCACCATATTCTCGCTTCCTGCCACTGCATTATGAAAGGCTCGCTGCTGGTCACGCAGGTGCACGACGTCACCGCCGCCCTCGAAGACCGCGTGAAGGAAAAATTTCCACAAGTCTCCCGCGTGACTATCCACCCCGAGCCGCTCGAGCAACGCTGACACCGCCAGATAATCACGCCGCCGCTTCTGCGCTCCGCAGCTTCCCGTGCGTAAACGCCAGCGCCCCCAGCGCAATCACTGCCGGAAAGCACTCCAGCACGTAACGCGGCTCGGGCGTCTCCAGCGTTGTCAGGAACGCCGTCCGCAACACGATGAACACGATCAAAAGTATAATCGCCGGTCGCGCTGCCGCGCCCGTGCGCCACAATCGCCACGCCCCGAACACCGCCAGTCCCACGTACAAAATATTCAGTAGAAACATTCCGACGGTCACGCTCTGATCGATCTTGCCGTCTTCCCACGATTGCGCCAGCGGGAACACCGTCCCGGACACTGGCAGCAGCTCGATGCGCGGCGCGAACCACATCGTCGCCGCGCGCAGCGTCGGCAGCCACACGTACGTTCGCAGGGGATGCCGGTCCGTCCGTTCCCGCGCCAGTCGCCCGAAGGCATCGTCTTCTTCCTTCGTCAGCGTCAAATCCTCGTTGTACGGCTCGAGAATTGCCGCAACGCGCTGCTTTTCCTCCGCCGTATCGAACGCCCGCGCCGGAATCGTCTCCACGTCAATCGATTCCCCATTCAGCTTCCACGGCACCAGGTAGCAATCCTTCACGCGAAACAGCCAGGTCTTCTCCCACGCCATGAATCCGTAAGGCACCAGCTCGCCCGGCAGGTTGGAATTCTTCGGCGCCAGAACCTGCACTTCGTTCAGTGTGACCTGATTCCGCACGCCCCACGGAACCAACATCGCGAAACACCCGAACGCCGCGGCGATTCCCGTCCAAATCGCCCTCCGCCATTCTCCTCGGCGAAGCAGTAGCCACCCGATGACACCCACGCCCGCCACCAGAAGCAACGGCGTCTCCGGCCGAAACAACGTTCCCGCGCCGGCCACAAAACCCGCTCCCAGAGCCGTGTACTCCACGCTCCTCCGTGGATTCGCATGCGAGCTAGCCAGCCGGAAGCTTGGCTCCGCCACACGACGCACCGCCACGGCCAGCAGCCAGCAGACCATCGCGGTGAGCGCGATCGCAAACACCTCGGTCAACGGCACGGCCACGTAGTTCGCCGTAAACGGACACAAGGCCGCCAGCCACAGCGCGGCCACTCCAACCCGCCGGCTCGTTTCCCTCTCGAGGATGCCTTCGGTCAAGACCCGTGCCAGCGCCGCAATCACCAGGCATCCCAGCAAATCCACCGCCACCTGCCCCAGCAGCACCCCAATCCGCGCCGCTTCCCCGGCCTTCCCGGTCAGCCAATACACCAGCGCCAGATACGCGGGATACCCGGGCATGCGCAAATCCACCGGCTGCATCGTGCCATTCACCTCCATCGCATACACGCCATGCTTCAGCCAGTTCGCCGCCATCTGCTCGTAAAGCACCGTGTCCCCCGACGTCGCGGGAAACCTCAGCACGAACAACAGACGCAGGCACAGCCCGAAGAACAGCGGTGTAACAGGGTGCGAGAAAACTTTCCTCATGCGTGAACCGCATCTTACAATAGAGAGGCCACGCTTCGGCAGACGGACTCGGCTCGAGCGTGATTTGCCGGTCATGCCTCAACACGGGTTGCCAGATTAGATGAAGGAACGCGGTCCCATTTTCTACGACGCGCAGCGTCTGCGCTGGCGTCTCACTCGGCGCATCATGGAAATCAGCGGCGCTTTGCTGGCGCTGCTGCTCGGCTATTTCTTCATCACCATCGCCGTCAGCGTCGAGCTTCCCGCCAGCCTGCTTCCGGAAACCAAGTCCGGCTTCCGGGCACTGAAGATCAAGAAAAAAGTTCCCGTCCGCGAAGGCCGCCATCGCCGCGTCGCCAATATCGGCACTGTCCCCGCCAGCTACGATCCCCTGCGCGCCGCCTTTTTCGTCAGCTGGGATCCCAACAGCTTAGCTTCTCTCCGCAAGCATTACAAAGACATCGACCTGCTCATCCCCGAACAGCTTCACGCCGTCACGCCCGACGGCGCCATAACCGTGGTCGACTACGAACGAGGCCAGCAAGTCGTGAAAACTTCGCCCACCGAAGCTATCGCGCGCCTCAAAGACGACAAGCTCCACCAGTGGCTCCGAACCGTCAAAGCCACCGGCGTCGAAGTCCCGTGCATGGGCCTGGTCAACAATTACGACGGCACCAACTGGCGCATCAAGGAAATGGCCGAAATGCTCGGCAATCCCGCCGCGCGCCAGAACCTGACCCGCGACCTCGTCGAATACGCTGTAGCCTCTCACGAAGCCGGCATCGTCATCGACTTCGAGGAAATTCCCGACAAGAACCAGGACGACTTCCAGGAGTTCATCGCCCAGCTCGGTCCCGCTTTGCACGCCGTCGGCCTCAAGCTCATGGTCGCGCTTCCCGCACGCGATGACGCCTACGATTACGAATTCTTCGGCAAACAGGTGGACGCCATCGTGCTCATGAACTACGACGAGCATTGGCTCACTTCGCCGCCCGGCCCCATTGCGTCGCAAGACTGGTACGTCGAGAATCTCCAGCAAGTCATGGAAGTTGTTCCCGCGCAAAAAATCATCGTCGCCGTCGGCAGCTACGCTTACGACTGGTCCCAGGCGCCCGGCAAGGCCCATGAAACCGCCGAATCCCTCACCATTCAGGAAGCTCTGCTGCGCGCCAACGAATCCGACAGCCAGATCGAATTCGATGCCAATTCCCTGAATCCCTACTATTCCTACTACGATGACCACAATCACATTCACCACGTCTGGATGCTGGATGCCCTGACCGCCTACAACGAGCTGCGCGCCAGCGAACGTCTCGGCGTGCAAGGCACCGCCCTCTGGCGTCTCGGTTCCTCTGACTCGTCGCTTTGGCCCATTTGGGACATAACGCACCCCGACGACGCCATTCGCCAGAAACTCGCCGACGTTCCTCCCGGCCCCGATCTCATCCTCGAAGGCGACGGAGACGTCTGGCATTTCGTCGACACTCCCAAGCAAGGGCATCGCACGTTCACGTACGAGCCTTCCGCCGATCTGTTCACCGGAGAAAAATTCGATACTTATCCGCTTTCCTACGATATCGAACAGCTCGGCGCCGCCAAGAAAAAAATCGCCATCACTTTCGACGACGGCCCCGATCCGCGCTGGACTCCCAAAGTCCTCGATATCCTCAAGGAGAAAAAGGTCCCCGCCTGCTTCTTCGTCATCGGCATCGCGGGCAACCAATCTCCCGAGATCCTCCGCCGCGAATACGCCGAAGGCCACGAAATCGCCAACCACACCTACACGCATCCCAGCTGGGAAGATGTCTCGCCCACGCAAATCAAGTGGGAACTCAACCTCACCGAGCGTCTCATCGAAAGCACTCTCGGCGTCAAAACCATTCTCTTCCGCCCGCCCTACGGCATCGACCATCAGCCCGAGTACGCCGAAGAAGTCGCGCATCTCCCTATCGCGCAAGAGATGGGCTATCTCATCATTGGCCAGAAAATTGATCCCCGCGACTGGCAGCAGCCCTTCGGCAAGCAAATCCCGGCCCAGGAAATCATTGACGGCGTTCTATCCCAGGCCACTGTCGGCAACATCGTGCTGTTCCACGATGGCGGCGGCGACCGCTCGCAAACGCTCATCGCCCTCCCGCAAATCATCGACAAGCTGCGCGCGCAAGGCTACGAATTCGTCTCCGTGTCCGACCTCATCAGCAAGACCCGCGCGCAGGTCATGGTTCAACTGACCAGCCAGGAGCTATGGGAAGCGCGTGCCGATGGCTTCATTTTCGGCATTTATCACTGGTTCCGCTTGCTCATCGCCACCGTTTTCATCGCCGGCATCATTCTCGTCAGCGGGCGCGCCCTCATCATCGGCATCCTCGCCATCATCGAAAAGCTGCGCCCCGATCACGCCGTCATGCCCGTTCCCGAGCCTGCCGTCACCGTACTCATTCCCGCGTACAACGAGGAAAGCGTCATCGTGCAGACTGTCGCTTCCGTGCTCGCCTCTGACGCGCAATCTCTTCGCGTCATCGTGGTCGACGACGGCTCCTCCGATTCCACCGGTTCGCTCCTCGATGCCAATTTCGGCCAAGATCCCCGCGTGCACATCATTCATCAGGTCAATCGCGGAAAGTCTGCCGCTCTCCGCCTGGCCCTCTCCCACGCGGAAACCGAAATCGTCGTCACCATCGACGCCGACACCGAAATCGAACCCGACGCCATCACCAAGCTGCTCCGCCATTTCTCCGATCCCAAAACTTCCGCCGTCGCTGGCAACGTCAAAGTCGGCAACCGCACCGGCTGGCTCACTCGCTGGCAAGCTCTCGAATACATCACCAGCCAGAACATGGAAAAGCGCGCTTTCGATTTGCTCAATTGCATCACCGTCGTCCCCGGTGCTCTCGGCGCCTGGCGCAAATCCGCCATCGAGGCCGCCGGCGGCATCACCGCGGACACCGTCGCCGAAGACGCCGACTTGACCATCGCCATTCGCCGCCTCGGCTGGCGCATTTCCTACGACGAAGAATCCATCGCCTGGACCGATGCTCCGGAAACTCCCGGCCAGCTCATCCGCCAGCGTTTCCGCTGGACCTTCGGCACACTGCAATCCGTCTGGAAGCACAAAGATGCTCTCTTCCGCCCGAAATACGGCACCCTCGGCTTCATCGCTCTTCCCAATATTCTTTTGTTCCAGCTGCTGCTTCCGCTGGTCTCTCCCATCATCGATTTGCTCTTCCTCGGCTCCGTAGCCATCTGGGGACTCGAAAAGCTGCATCTCTCCTGGCTTCCGCAGCTGCATTCGGACACCGGCGATCTACTCGGCTCCATTCTCTTCTTCCTCGCCTTCTTGCTGATCGACGCGCTTACCTGCACTCTTGCCTTCTTCCTCGAGAAAAAAGAAGATTGGACGCTGCTCATCCCCGTCCTGCTCCAGCGCTTCTACTACCGCCAATTGATGTACGTGGTGTTGTTCCGCTCCGTAAAAGAAGCCGTCAGCGGCCGCCCCGTCGGCTGGCGCGGCGTAGAACCCGAACCCCCAGCCCCGCCCGCATCCCGCAAATCCCGCGAACCCGTCCACGCCTAGCCCCATTGGAGTGCGGCAGACGGCTGCCTCTTTCACGGCGTATCTGCCCGACGCGGGATCACCAGGCACGTTGCTCGTTTGGGCGCAGCACTGCTGCGCCCCAGCCACAAGAGCATCTTGTGTAAGTGGATTCTTGCTCCGCCCTTTTCGCGACAGCACTTGCTTTTACAAAGCCATTCCCATACAGTAGGTATTATCACTACTTCGAGGGATCATGGAAAAAAGCGTCACAGCTGCCAATGCCAATCGCAAGTTCTCCGAACTCCTTCGCGGCGTCCGCGAAGGATGCACCTTTGTTGTCACTTCTCACGGTAGGCCCGTCGCCAAGCTGGTTCCCGCGGAACAGGACGCCCGCTCGGCAAATGCCGCTCGCTCTATCCTTCTCTCGCGCCTCCATAAGCAAAAGCCCTTGCGTGGCGCTGCCGCCCGCCGCCGCTGGACTCGCGATGAGCTCTACGAGGATGCGCATTGAGCGTAGCGTTGGACACCAACGTTCTCGTTTACGCCGAAGGCCTGAATGGCCCGGAGAAACGAAAAGCGGCTCTCGATCTCCTTGCAGCTTTGCCGCCTAGTTCTGTTTCCGTTCCGGTGCAAAGTTTAGGCGAGCTGTTCCAGGTGTTGCTCCGCAAGGCGAATCGCACTGCGTCGCAATCGCGTAGCGCCCTTCTGACGTGGCGTGACGCCTTCCCAGTGATCGGCACCTCCGAAACCGTCATCGTGGCCGCCGCCGATCTCGCTGCTACGCATCGTCTTGGTTTCTGGGACGCCGTTATTCTGGCTTCCGCCGCCGAAGGTGGTTGCCGTCTCCTGCTCTCCGAGGATTTGCAGCAGGGCTTCACCTGGCACGGCGTCACGGTCACAAATCCGTTTGCTCCTTCCAGACATCCCCTGCTGCAGAGTCTCTTGCGCGGCTAACGAGGCTCGTTGGGCACGCTCATCACCTGCTCGCGATCTTCCTGATTTGACAGCGCTTTGCCGCGCCCATTTTGTCCTTGACTTATTATCGTTTCTTCTATAACGGAGCTTCGGTAATCGTGGAAAATCCGGCACTCACTCGCCCCGACCTCGTCGGGGCGTTTTCACTTTTCGGAGGCCAAACAATGCCGATGGCACCTATAACTCCAGTAGATTCACCACTTGTGGACGAACTCGGCGTTTCGCCGGTGCTTCGCCGCAAGAAACGTCCATAAGTCCTTTAGAATGACCACTTACAAAAGTGTATCAAAACAAAGGACTTTAACTACCTTTAGAATCAACACCTATACGAATATGAGGGGAGCGGGGAACGAATGTCAGCCAGCTCTTGTAGCATGCGCCTTATGCTTGGCGCGGCTCCCGCCTGCCCTGAGCGATCTTCTCGATGCATCGCGAAGCCGACCCTCCATTCCTTTACTTCCGCTACCTGCTCTAACCTCAACCTCCTTCCCTCCCCGCTTTTCGGTAGTGACTCATTTTGACTCCAAAAGCTCTCAACCTGATAATGCGTCACCACCCGTTTTTCCGCACATTTTCATCCAGCGCCTCACCTGTTGTACGATATCGCCCGTCTAACCGCCCGTCCCACCGCGGAGCGCACCGGAGGTTCTCATGGCCATTAGCTTCACTCTGAACGGCAAGTCCCAATCCGTCGACGTCAGTCCGGAAATGCCGCTCCTGTGGGTTCTCCGCGACACCCTGAATATGACCGGCACCAAGTTCGGCTGCGGCATGGCCCTCTGCGGCGCCTGCACCGTGCACATCGACGGCACCGCCACCCGCTCCTGCATCACGCCCATCTCCTCCGTCGCCGGGAAGAAAGTAACCACCATCGAAGGCCTCTCCACCGATGGCTCCCACCCCGTCCAACAAGCCTGGATCGAGGAAGACGTTCCGCAGTGCGGCTACTGCCAGTCTGGCCAGATCATGTCTGCCGTAGCGCTTCTCGCAAAAAAGCCCAATCCCACCGACGCCGATATCGATTCGGCCATGAGCGGCAACATCTGCCGCTGCGGCACCTATCAGCGCATCCGCAAAGCCATTCACCGCGCCGCAGGCGCCAAAGCCTAGCCGCCGCCTCGCAGTTCCAGAGAAATCCGCAGGAGTCGCACATGGCAACGAATCTCTCTCCCGAGAATCACTTGGATCGCCTGGATCGCCGCTCCTTCATCAAGACTACCGCCGCAGGCGGCGCCGCCTTGCTCATCGGCTTCCATCTCCCGGCCCGCGCCACCGACCCGGCGCAGGCGCAGGAAAAGCCCCCCGTCAATCCCCTCAACGCGTGGGTCCGCATCACCCCCGACAATCACGTCACGCTCATCCTCGGCAAATCCGAGATGGGCCAGGGAGTCATGACCGCGTTGCCGATGATTCTTGCCGAAGAGCTTTGCCTGGATTGGAAGCAGGTGAAGATCGAGCAAGCGCCCACGAATCCGAAAATTTACGATCACGGCACCGGAGGTAGCGGCAGCATCGAAGGCTCCTGGTTGCCGCTGCGCCAGGCCGGCGCGGCTGCGCGCGAAATGTTGATTGCCGCGGCGGCGAAAAAGTGGGAAGTCACGCCGGATACCTGCAAAGCGCAAAACGGCCGGATCGTGCATGGGCATCCAGAGCGTTCTTTCAGTTACGGAGAACTCGCGGCAGAGGCTTCGCAGCTTCCGATTCCGAATCTGAAGGAAGTCCCGCTGAAAAATTCCAACGATTTCACCATCGTTGGCCACGATACGCGTCGCGTGGAAGGGGCTGCCAAGGCCAACGGCTCCGCAAAATTCGGCATCGATTCGCGTCCCGCAGGTCTGCTGTATGCGGTGATCGCGCGTTGCCCCGTTTTCGAGGGCAAAGTGGCCTCCTTCGACGCCGCAAAAGCAAAAGCTGTTCCCGGCGTGCGTGACGTGGTGCAAATCGAGATCAGCGGCCGCGGGGCTTCCACCACCGGCGGGGTCGCCGTCGTCGCCGACAATTCCTGGGCCGCCATCCAGGGCCGCAAGGCGCTGCAAGTGAAGTGGGACGAAGGTCCGGCCGCAAACGAGTCCAGTGAAGAGCTTCACAAACAGTTTCTGGAGAACGCCGCCAAGCCTGGAAAAGTGCTACGCAACGACGGCGACGCGGACGCGACGCTCGCTTCCGCTTCCAAGAAAATCGAAGCCGTCTACGAATTGCCCTTTGCCGCGCACGTTTGCATGGAGCCGATGAATTGCACCGTGCACATTCAGGCGGACCGCGCCGAGGCCTGGGTGCCGACGCAGGGCCCGCAGTGGGCGCAGGGCGTGATCGCACAGATCGCCAAGCTGCCGCCGGAATCCGTGACCGTGCACACCACGCTGATGGGCGGCGGGTTTGGCCGGCGGTATCAAGCCGACTTCGTGATGGAAGCGGCGAAGGTCGCGCTAGCTGCCGGCAAGCCGGTTATGGTGCTGTGGACGCGCGAAGACGATATGCAGCATGATTTCTATCGCCCCGCGTCCTACCACAAGCTGCAAGGCGCTCTGGACGCGAACGGGAAGCTGGCGGCCTGGAAACACTTCCAGACGTCCACCTCCATCGCCGCAAAGTGGAGCGAGAAAGGTGCTGATGATCCGGGGCTTGGTGAATTCGGCACCGGCGCCACGATTCCTTACGCCACGCCCAACATTCGCATCGAATACACGCTCGCTCATTCCAGCGCTCCGCGGGCGTGGTGGCGTTCCGTCGAGCATTCCAGCAGCGGCTTCGTGATGGAAAGCTTCATCGACGAACTCGCTGCCAGCCCCGGGCAGGACCCGCTGGCCTTCCGGCTGAAACTCCTCGGCGATTCCCGCAAGATTCCCCAGTTCGGTGAAGATCCTAAGGACAATCCGCCGCTCGATACGGCGCGCTTGAAGGGCGTCTTGCAGTTGGTCGCCGACAAAGCCGCTTGGGGCACACCGCTGCCGGGCGGCGAAGGGCGGGGCATCGCCGGGTTTTTTTCCTTCTTCACTTATGTTGCGGCAGTTGCGGAAGTTTCCGTTCGGTCCGGCAATCTCCAGGTGAAACGGTTGGTGTGCGCCGTGGACTGTGGCCGCGCGGTCAATCCCAACGGCGTTCGCGCGCAGGTGGAGAGCGCGGCGATCTACGCGCTGACGGCGACGCTGAAGGACGCCATCACTATCGAGCGTGGACGCATTGTGCAAGCCAATTTCAATGATTACGAAATGATTCGCATGAAAGAAGCGCCGCCGATCGAAGTGCACATCGTGCAGAGCACGGAGATGCCGACGGGCATTGGCGAGCCGACGGTGCCCGTGATCGCCCCAGCGATCTGCAACGCCATCTTCGACGCCACGCGCAAATCGCAGAAACCGCTGCGCCTCCGCCGCTTGCCGATTCGCTCCGAAGATCTCGCGTAGCTCGAGCAGGCGCTAGCCGTAGAGACGCCGCTCACTGCAGAATATAGCGTGCCGCAAACGCTCCATAGTTTTTCATTCTCGTTTTCCGCGGTCGACTTGCTCGGCGCGATCGTTCTTCTGATCTGGCTGTACTTAGTGTTCGGGCGAGGACAGTTCTGGTGGTTGCGGGATTTCGATGACGACATCGCTCCGCACGACGAGTTGCGTACGTGGCCGCACGTCGTAGCGATTGTTCCGGCGCGCAACGAAGCGGAAACTGTAGCTCGAACGGTGGAATCTCTGGCGCGACAGAATTACGCTGGCGAATTCTCGGTGATCGTTGTCGACGATCACAGCGAGGACGAAACGGCGGCGGTGGCGATGCGGGCGGCAAGCGAAAGCGGAGCAGCGGACCGCGTGCGCGTGCATCGCGCGGCTGAATTGCCGGACGGGTGGACTGGGAAACTGTGGGCGCTGAACGAAGGCGTGTCTCGCGCGGCGGAAACAGATGCGGCGTTCTACTGGTTCACGGATGCGGATGTAAGCCACGCGCCGGATACGCTGCGGCGCCTCGTGTCGCGCGCGGAAAAGTCCAAGCTGAATCTGACTTCGCTGATGGTGCTGTTGCGGGCGGAAAGTGACGCCGAGAAATTGCTGATGCCGGCGTTTCTGTACTTTTTTCTGAAGCTGTATCCGCCGCGGTGGATTGCGAATGCGAAGGCGCGAACGGCTGGCGCAGCTGGCGGATGCGTGCTGCTGCGTCGCGAAGCGCTCGAGCGCATCGGCGGGCTCGCGGTGATTCGCGGCGAAGTGATCGACGATTGCGCGCTAGCGCGCGCGGTGAAGCGCAGCGGCGGAAAGATTTGGATGGGAGTCACGCGAGCGAGCGTTAGCTTGCGGTCTTACGGCAACTTTCCCGAGATTCGCGACATGATTGCGCGGACCGCGTTCACGCAGTTGCGTTATTCGGTGTGGTTGCTGTTGGGCACGCTGCTCGGGATGCTGCTGACGTATGTCGCGCCAGTCGCTCTGGTGTTCAGTCCAAGCATGTTCGCGACGATCTGCGCGGCAATCGCTTGGTTGTTGATGACCTGCTCGTTCATTCCGACGTTGTGGCATTTCCGCAGGTCGCGCTATTGGGCGCCGTTGTTGCCGCTGGTGGCGCTGTTTTATTCGTATGCGACGTGGCTCTCCGCAGTCCGCTATTGGCGTGGCCACGGCGGCCAATGGAAAGGCCGTTCGCAGGCACCGCATGCATCTAAAGATGTGGCCGGGTAAATCGGAATTTGCTATGCTTGGTGGGTTGGACGGTACAGGGCTGTATCCTGCGGTCAGGGAACGGCACCGGAGGCCATCATGAGCGTCATTCCTATTCCGGGCGACGGCAAGGTCACAGTGCCCGGACTTCTGCAGCGCAAATCTCCTGCTGCAGGTTCCCAGACTCCATCCAAGAAGATCACCTGCTTGACGGCGTACGACTATCCGAGCGCGCGCTTGATGGACGAAGCGGGCGTGGACGTATTGCTGGTGGGCGATTCGCTGGCCATGGTCGTGCTCGGGCACGAGAGCACGCTGGCGGTGACCATCGACGAGATGCTACACCATACGCGGGCCGTGCGGCGCGGCACGAAGCGTGCTCTCGTGGTGGCGGACATGCCGTACGGGACCTATCACGGCGATTTGTCCGAATCGGTGCGCAACGCGGTGCGCTTTGTGAAAGAGGCGGGCGCGGAGGCAGTGAAGATTGAAGGCGGGGAGCGGCGGTTGGAGCTGATCTCGCGGCTGACGGAAGCGGAAATTCCGGTGATGGGGCATGTGGGGCTGACGCCGCAGTCCGTGAATGCACTGGGCGGATACAAGGTGCAGGGGAAGACGCAGAACGCGGCGGAGCAGGTGCTGCGCGATGCGCGCGCGGTGGAAGCGGCGGGGGCGTTTGCGGTGGTGCTGGAAGCGTTGCCGCGAGAGCTGGCGGCGCAGATTACCGAGGATTTGAAGATTCCGACGATTGGCATTGGTGCGGGGCCGGATTGCGACGGGCAGATTCTGGTGATGCACGATTTGCTGGGGCTGACGTTTGGGCAAGCGCCGAAGTTTGCGCGGCAGTATGCCAATGTGGGCGAGATGATTTCCAATGCCGTGCGGGAATATTGCGCGGATGTGCGCAGCGGGGCGTTTCCTGCGGATGCGGAGTCCTACCACGGGCAGGCGGTGGTGGTGCGGAAGCGGAAACCGATTTCGATTGTGGAGTGCTGAAGAAAGAGCTTTAACACAGAGGACACAGAGAGCACAGAGAAGAAGAGGAGAATCGCGGGAATGACACCCGAGGAGATGCGCACGCTGTACGAGTTCAACGCTTGGGCCAATAGGCGGGAGATGGATGCGGCGGCAGCGTTGACGACGGAGCAGTTTACGAAGCAGTTGGGATCAAGTTTTTCTTCGGTGCGCGATACGCTGGCGCATATTTTCGGAGCGGAGTGGGTGTGGCTGGAGCGTTTTGAGGGAAGATCGCCGGGAGCGCTGCCGGACGTTTCGAAATTCCCGGATGTGGCCAGTTTGCGCGCAGCATGGCTGGAGCACGAAGATCGGCTGTTGAAATTTGTGCGCGGGCTGAAGCAGGAAGATCTCAACCGGGTGTTGCAGTACAAGACGCTGAAGTTTGGCACGTACAGCAATCCGCTGTGGCAATCGATGCAGCACGTAGTGAATCACGGAACGTATCACCGCGGGCAGATTACGACGATGTTGCGGCAATTGGGCGCGGAGCCGATTTTGACGGATTTGATGCATTTTTACCGCGAGCGAGCGGTTGCGGCTGGCGCGTAGTTTCCTTCCTCGTGGAAACCATACGAACGATTGCGTGGATGAAGGAGCGGGCGCGGGGTGCGCGAGCGGAAGGGCGCATTGTCGGACTGGTGCCGACAATGGGTGCGCTGCATGCGGGCCATGTGGCGCTGCTCGAACGGGCGCGGCGGGAATGTTCGCCGGTGTTTGCTTCGGTGTTTGTGAATCCGAAACAATTTGGTCCGAACGAGGATTTTGCGAAATATCCGCGGGCATTTGAGGCGGATGTGGCGAAGCTGACGGCAGCGGGTGTGGATGCGGTGTTTGCGCCGGAGCCGGAGGAAATGTATCCAGCGGGATTTGGCACGCACGTGAACGTGGAGGGAATCAGCGAGCGGCTGGAGGGACGGTCGCGGCCGGGACATTTTCGGGGTGTGGCTACGGTGGTGATGAAGTTGCTGCAGATCGTGCAACCGCATCGCGCGTATTTTGGGCGCAAGGATGCGCAGCAGGCGAGGATTATTCAGCAGACGGCGCGGGACATGAATCTGGATAGCGAGATTGTGGTGTGCCCGATCGTGCGGGAGGCGGATGGGTTGGCGCTGTCTTCGCGGAATGCGTATTTGGATGCGAAAGAGAGGAAAGCGGCTGCGGTGTTGCACCGGGCGCTAGCGGCGGCGAAGCGGGAATTGGCGGCGGGTGAGCGAGATGCGCTGAAGTTGCAGGGCGTGATGCGGCGGGTGCTGGAGGCGGAACCGCTGGCGCGGGTGGATTACGCGGAAATCGTGGATGCGGAGACGTTTGAGCCGGTGGTGCGGATTGGGCGGACGAGCTATGCGTTGCTGGCGATTTATTTTGGAAAGACGCGCTTGATTGACAATTTGTGGATCGGCGAGGATGGGGCGCGGCTGGAGTTGTAGGAAAAGAGAAGAAAAGAACAAATCTAGCGCAGAGACGCTGAGGACGCAGAGGAAGCGCAGAGAAGAGAAAGGCACAACACAGAGGGCGCGGAGGTCGGAGCACGGAGGACTCAGAGAGTCATCGGACATTTCGTTTTGTGCGCAATGAGAGTTGGTGAGACGGGCTGTGACCGCAAAAGCGGCGTCGGGCCGCCGCAGTCCAAAAGGAGCGCTAGGCGGAGAGGTGGGCGAGGACTTCGGCGGCGTGGCCTTTGGCTTTTACGTTGTCCCAGGCTTGCTCGATTTTGCCGTCCGAGCCGATGAGGTAGGAAATGCGCGGAATGCCCTCGAAGGTGCGGCCCATGAATGTTTTCAGACGCCAGGCGCCGTAGGCGAGAAGCATTTTGTGGGTGGGATCGCTGAGCAGCGGGAAATTCAGTTTTTGTTTGGCTTTGAAGTTGGCCAAGGCGGTTTCTTTGTCCGCGCTGGCGCCCAGGATGGCTACACCGGCTTTCTCGAACTTCGACTTTGCGTCACGAAACTCGGACGCTTCGATGGTTCAACCGGGGGTGTTGGCTTTCGGAAAGAAAAAGAGGAAGACGCGCTTGCCTTGGAAATCTTCGAGCGCGATGTCTTTGCCTTCGTCGGATTTCAGGTGGAAGGCGGGGGCTTTGGCGCCGGGTTTCAGCATGGGGTCACCTTTCGTTAAGAATGCCTTGGTTTTGGATTTATCGCTAGGCGGAAAAGCGGCAGCAAGACTGCCGCACTCCAAAAACGCCCGCCGACTACGCGCGGCTGAATGGAAGACTCTGACCGGTCTGAAGACCGGCCACTACAAGGCTAGGAAAGAAGCTTGCGGAGGATGTCGTTTACGGTTTGCGGATTGGCCTGGCCGCGGGTGGCTTTCATTACCTGGCCTACGAAGAATTTGAAGACGCCTTCGTTGCCGGATTTGAATTTGGCGACGTTGTCCGGGCTTTTGGCGATGACTTCGCGGGCGGCTTGTTCGATGGCGGAATCATCGACTTGTGCTCCGAGACCTTCGGCGGCGACGATTTCGGCGGCGGAGCGGCCGGAATCGAACATGGTGGCGAAGACTTTTTTGGCGACAGCGCCGGTGATTTTTCCGGATTCGACGAGCGTGACAAGTTCAGCGAGGGCGGACGGTGAGACGGGGCTAGCGCTAATGTCCTTGCCGGAATCTTTGAGACGGCGCAGGAGTTCGGTTTGCATCCAGTTGGCGGCGCTTTTGCCGGGCGCGCCGGCTTTTGCGGCGGCTTCGAAATAATCGGCGAGCGCTTGCGAGGTGGTGAGGACTTCGGCGTCATAGGGCGTGACCGCGTATTGGGCGACGAAGCGGGCGCGCTTGGCCGCGGGCAATTCGGGAAGCGAATGAAGAACCTGGTCGCGCCAGGCGGAGCTGACGTGAATGGGTAGTAGGTCAGGCTCGGGGAAATAGCGGTAGTCGTGGGCTTTTTCCTTGGAACGCATGGCCACGGTGCGGCTTTCGGCTTGATTCCAGAGGCGGGTTTCCTGCGCGATGCGGCCGCCAGATTCGAGAACGCCAATCTGGCGCTCGATTTCGTATTCGAGCGCTTTCTGGAGAAAGCGGAAAGAATTGAGGTTTTTTACCTCGACTTTGGTGCCGAATTCTTTCGCGCCGCGGAGGCGGACGCTGACGTTGCCGTCGCAGCGGAGCGAGCCTTCTTCCATGTTGCAATCGCTTACGCCGGTGTAGAGAAGGATTTGGCGGAGCGTGGCGAGATACGCGTAAGCCTCGTCTGGTGTACGCATGTCCGGGTCGGAGACGATTTCGCTGAGCGGGGTGCCGCAGCGATTGAAGTCGATGTACGCCTTGTCGGCAGAATGCGCGAAACCTTCGTGAAGATTTTTCGCGGCGTCTTCTTCGAGATGCAGGCGGGTGATGCCGATGCGCTTGGTGACGCCGTCGTGCGCCATTTCGACCCAGCCGCCGGTGGCGAGCGGAAGTTCGTACTGGGAAATTTGATAGCCCTTGGGAAGATCGGGATAGAAATAATTTTTGCGCGCGAAGCGGGAATGTTCGTGCACGGTGCAATGGATGGCGAGAGAAGCGCGCATGGCCATTTCTACGGCACGTTTGTTGAGAACGGGAAGCGTGCCGGGAAGGCCGAGACAGACGGGGCACGTGTTGGTGTTCGGCGCATCGCCGAAGCGCGTGGAGCAGGCGCAAAAGATTTTTGTGTGGGTGAGAAGCTGGACGTGGACCTCGAGGCCGATAACCGGCTCGTATTTCGCGCGGACTTCGGGCGCGAGTGTAGTCTCCTTCTCGGATGAGGCGGATGGGGGCATGGCGAAGCGAAAATTATAGCATCAGGCAAAAGCGCCCGCGCAAACTACGCGCGGCCGCTACAACTGCTGCGCTGCGCGGGGCGCGGGAAGCCAACGTTCGGCGAAGGCGTAGCTGCCGAATAGAAGGATGGCATAGATAGCATCGCCGGCAAGCGTGTTCCAGAAGAACGGGAGGCCGGCGAGGTAGCAGGCGGCGAGGCCTGCGGCGGTTTTTGGGAAAGTGTCGAAGTAGCGCCAGACGGCAAAGTTGGTGACGAGAAAGAATTGCACCGCGCCTGCGAACGTGGCGAGGCCGATGGGGCTGATGGTGCGGCGGCCGCGGAGCCACAGGCCAATGGCGATGTTGACGGCGAAACTCGCGTAGACGAAAGGCATCAGTTTGTGAAAGCCGACGAAGATATCTCCCACGAATAGCGCCAGGAGCGGGAAGAGAAAGGCCAGACGGCGATTGCGCAGGACCGCGCCGGAGAAGAGCGCCATCGCGCCGATCGGCGTGAAGTTCCACGGATGCGGGGCGATGCGTACGGCGGCGGCTACGGCGATCATCGCCAGAGCGAGCAGAGTTTGCGGCAGCCAGGATTGCTTTCCGGTGTCTTGCGAATTCATATTGCTTTCCTCCAAGGGTGCTGAATAGGAACCTCCTCACCCCTGAAGGGGTGAGCTACAGAGTTCTGGCAACAGATCACAGAAGACGAAACTGTCGCGGTGGACGACTTCGCCTTTGCGGACTGGAATGCGCGTTTGAAAGATGGGGCCGTCAAAGACGAAGGTGTGAAATTCGCCGTTTTCGCCGCAGGGATCGACGCCGAGCGGCAAGTCACGGAAGAACGCGGCGTCCAGCTCCCGACCGGCAAAGCTGGGATCGAGTTTGGCGGGATCGATGCACACGGCGACGGCGCGAAAACCGCTGGCGATGAAATGTGCGGCGAGTTCGCGAGTATCGCGCTTCCAGATGGGGAAGAGCGCGGTCATTTGAACGCGAGCAAGATTTTTCTCGCGATAAACGCGCAGATCTTCGAGAAAGATATCGCCGAACGCGACTTGGCGGACACCTTGCCTGTAATGGGAGAGCAAAGCTTCTTCCATGCGCGCTTCGTAGATGGGATTGACGCATTGCGGCGGAATGACCACTTCGTGCAGCGGCAAGCCAATCGATTCAGCTTGCTGCTGCAGAAGCTCGCGGCGAACGCCGTGCATGCTGATGCGGTCGTAGCCCTCGGTAACAGTAGTCAGAAGCGCCGCGATGCGCACGTCGCTCTGCGAAAGTAGCGCGTGCAGCGCCATGGCGCTGTCTTTGCCGCCGCTCCAGCAAAAGAGCATGGCTTCGTGTGGCATCATTTTGCCGGGAAGTGAAAACGGATCCCGGTGACGAAATTCAGGCGTAACGCCGGGAATCCGAAAGCGTCTTCGTATTTTTGGTTGGCGAGATTATTGAGCGTGGCGTGAATCTCGATGCCGCGCGGAAGTTCGTAAGCGAAGCCAGCGTTGGCGAGCACGTAGCCGGGGTTGCGGAACAGGCATGGCAGGTTCATCCCGCTTCGCGATGGATCCGGGATCTGACAGGCGAAGGTGCCGTCGTTGGGCTCCACGTCGAGCGTGGCGCCGCGAATGAAAGCGTTGGTGTTAAGCATCAAGCGGCCATGATGCCAGGTGATGTTATATCCGGCGGAGCTGCGCGGACGGCGAAGAAAAGGCTGACCCACTTCGAGAGGCGCCAGCACCGCGTCACTGCGGTCGAGAGCGAGAATCGAAGTATTAAGCCAGGTGTATTCGGCGGACACGTCAAGCGAACGAAGCGGACGAAGCCGCAAGGAGGTTTCGAGCCCCTGAGCGCGGGAGTTGGCGAGATTGTCCGAAGTGAACGTGCTGAGATTTGTGAGCGAACCACCGAGCGTGACGATCTGATCCCTGTAGCGGTTGTAGAAGTAGGTGACGTCGAAAATGGCGCGGTCGGCGAAGAAGCGCTGCTCGAAGCCGGCGTCGGCGCCGATGCTTTTCTCCGGCTTCAGCTTCGGATTGTCGGTGAAGGCAATTGCGAAGCCATCCGCCGCACGAATGCCGGTACCAAAGCTACCATGAATGCGCGCGGCACCAAGAGCAGCGTCAGAAGGCGCTTCGCGAAGTAGATAGGAAGTCGCGACGCGCGGATTAACCTTGGTTACGGAACTGGCCGGGATAAAAGGCCTGGAGCTGAACGCGTCTGGCGGCAGAGAGTCGGTACGAAGATTGTCGACTCGCAAGCCGGTGGTGAGAACCCAGCGGCGGAACGGATGCCAGCGGTTTTCAGCGAAATATCCATAGATGTTGCGCGGAAGAACGAATGCCCGGTTATTGGCGTCGGCGATGAACGTGTCTTGCACCTGTTCGTGGTTGTACTCGAAACCGTAGACGAAGACATCCTTGCTCGAAATATTCCACTCGCCATGAGTGTTGACGGTGACACGTAGATTCTTCAGGAAGGAATCGCCGAAGGATGAGATGAAGAAGGAGTGATCCGGAGCCACGCTAACGGAGAAGACTTGCTTGAGTTGCGAAGTGAGTTGCTCCGAGTAGTTCGCCTGGTAGGCGAAGAGATTTTGCTTGTCGCGGGAAGTGTGATCGAGTCCAAGAAAGAGATGATCGGGATCGGAGCCATAGGGACCGGGCGAGCCGGCGCTATTCGCATTCCCGAAGAAATGGAACGTGAATTGGCGCTTCGGGCTTCGGGAGTAGCCGAGGTTCAAGTAGGAGCTCTGATTGCGGTAATAATCGTTGGGGACGACGCCATCGGAATCAAGACGCGACAAATTGTATGCCCAACTGAAACCATGCGTCAGGCCGCTGCCGCCAGTGGCGAGACGCCAGGTCGAGAAGCTTCCGCCTTCGCCGAGGAAGGAGAAGTGCGGAGGCCCGTCGCCTGTTTCGCTGACGATATCAATCACGCCAGCGACGGCATTCGAGCCAAAGAGGGCGCTCTCAGGTCCGCGCGAGACCTCGACGCGCTGGACTCCGTCGGTGGCGATCGATGCGAAGTCGAAGTCGCCGCCGAATTGATTCACCTGGATACCGTCGATCATCACCAGGTTGTAGTTGGAGTTGCCGCCGCGGATGAAAACACTAGTCGCTCCGCCGCGGCGACCCGTCGAGCTGACTTCGACTCCCGGAATGCCGCGGAGAACTTCCAAAACGCTTTCCGCGTCGCGATTCTCGATATCCGGCTGCGTGATGACGCTGACGGAGGAACCGATTTGCGAGGGGAGCGCTTCATCGAGCGAGGCGGAGACGACGACTTGCTCTTCCACGGCGGTGATCTTCAGATGCAGATCGAGACTAACCGCCTTGCCGTCCTGCATTGCAACTTCCGCGGACTTATCCGAAAACCCGGGCACCGTTGCAATTAGAACGTATGTACCGCTGGGCAGGCTCTCAAAACTGTAGCGTCCTTCAGAATCTGAGGAGCGTTGCCCGACCGAAACCAGGCCCGAAAACAAGGACACGCGTGCGTTCACGACGGGTCGTCCGTCTGGATCCAGGACTCGGCCTTGTAGCGTTGCTCTTCTCTGAGAAAATGCAAAACTGGGCAAGAAAACAGAAAGAATCAGAAGCAAAATCAGACTGCGGCGAAATGTTGGCATTTGTCTCCTCCGCTCCCTCACGCGCGGGAGTTGAAGGTTGTCTCCTTCAGCGAGGTGAACTGAAGGAGTTGCAGAATTCGCCGGTCTCCTGGCTTGGCGGTGGTGCTGCCCGCTACCTTCCCGCAACGAAGTGTTGCAGTGGATGGCGAGCTAACGATTTCAAGTGCGATGGCGATGCGATCGTTTCTTTTATGGCGATCGCTGCGCTATCGACTCCGCCTTACAGTCGCGCGGCGGCGACGGCTTGTGCATGTTCGCTGCAGGCGCTTCAGGGGCTAAAGCCCGGCTTTCTGGCCGGGTCACCCCAGAGCTAAAGCTCCGGCCCCCTAAAGAATTTGTGAACGAACGCCTGGCGAACGATGCCCGTCTTCCCGAGCACGAAATCTGCGGTGATTGTGGGGGGCAGAGCCCGCTGTTGGTTACGAGATGGCGCGGCGAAAGAGCCGCGGGCCGAGGTTAATAGAGTTAAGACAACGAGCTGCGCGAACGAAGAAATCGAACGCGGCGGCTACGGCGTCTGCGAAAGCACCGTCACGCGAGGCCGGCCACTGGCGCCGAGCTCGACGGAGAGCTGTGCTTGAAAAACCTGTTCGAGCAATTCGCGCTGATACACCGCCGCGGGCGTGCCGACGCGCAAACATCGTCCGCGCTGCATCAGCGCAACCTGATCCGCGTAGTCCGCGACCAGATTGAGCTCGTGCGTGACAATCACCACGGTGTAGCGATTCTCCGAAGCGAGACGGCGCAAACCTTCCAGCAAATCGACTTGCGCGCCGATATCGAGATGCAACGTCGGCTCGTCCAGCAGAAGCAGAAGCGGCTGCTGCGCGAGAGCACGCGCCAGAATGACGCGCTGCCGTTCGCCTCCGGAAATCTGATCCATCCAGCGATCGCTGAGATGCTCGGCGCCGACTTGCGCGAGGGCGTTGCGCGCGATAATCAGATCGTTATCCGATTCGAAGTGCAGCGCGCGGCTATAGGGGTGCCGGCCCTGCAGCACGAATTCCCAAGCGCGCGACGGAAAGAGCAACTGGCTCTCCTGCTGCACCATGGCGATGCGTTGCGCACGCGCGCGCACCGGAAGAGTGTGCGTCGCAAAACCGTCGAGGAGCACGCGGCCGGAAAGCGGCGCGAGCACGCCGGCGATCAGCTTTAATACCGTGGACTTACCACTGGCGTTTGGACCGAGGATAGCGACGATTTCGCCAGGCTTGGCCTGAAAGCTGGTGGCTTCGAGCGTGAACAGCGGCGCTTGCGAAGGATTCGGCGAGTAGGCGTAGCTGACTTGCTCGACGCTGAGACGCACTTCGCTGGCGCGCGTGGGTTCGCTGCGCGCGGCGAGGCCGCCTGCACGGACCATGCCGCTCATGCCAGCCTCCGGCGCAGCAAATAGATAAAGAAGGGCGCGCCAGCCAACGCGGAAATGGCGCCGACGGGAAGCTCCGTGGGAGCTACAACGGTGCGCGCCAGCGTGTCGGCAATGACTACGGCGATAGCGCCGCCGAAAGCGGCGGTGGGAATCAACATGCGATGGTCGGAGCCAAAAAGCCAGCGCATGGCGTGCGGCACCAGCAGGCCAACGTAACCGATCGCGCCGCTTACCGAAACGGCCAGGCCGGTGAGCAAGGACGCGGCGACGTACACCACGATGCGCACGCGGCGAACGTCCACGCCGAGATGCATGGCTTCCTTCTCTCCGGCGAGAAGCAAATTCAAATCCGAAGCGGTGGTGTAAATCGCAGCGGCCGCCAGGAAGAAGCCAAAGCGCACAATCCAGCTCACGATGGGCTGCTGTGTGGTCGAGAGATCGCCCATCAGCCAGAACGCGGTGCCGTGCAGATCGCGGCCCACGACGGTATCGAGTAGAAACATGATCAGGGCAGAGAGAAACGAGGCGGTGATGACGCCGCCCAGAAGAAGGGTGTTGCTGTCGACCAGGCCTTCGCGACGGCCGAGGAAGTAAACGGCAACGATAGTGGCAAGCGCACCGACAAATGCGCCGAGGGGCGTGAGCAAAACGGCCACGGCCGAGGGCAAAGCGAGATGCGATTCCGCCACTTGCGCCAGAATCGCGCCCAGTCCGGCGCCGCTGGAAACACCCAGCACGTAAGGATCCGCGAGCGGATTGCGCAGCAGCGCCTGAAAACTTGTTCCGGCTACGGAAAGCGAAGCGCCGACAAAAACGGCCAGAAGAATGCGCGGCAGACGAATATCGAAGATGATCAGGCGATAATCGCTGGGCAGTTCGCTGGTCTGATAAATGGCCACGCGCACGAGCGCGCGGGCGAGGGCGTACAAGGAAACGGGAACGGCGCCCAGCTTCAGGGCGATGACGATGACCACGAAGAGGACCGCTCCGAGCAGTGCGCAGCGCATAGCCACTCGCCCGAGCGTTAGAGAACGCATGCGCAGGTCTCCTCGAAATATGATTCATCGCGGGACGAGACTGGCGATGAGAGCCTTGTAGTGGGGATGGCTTTCTGCTCGAAGGCTTCGGGATGCAACTGGCGCGCGAGGTCTTCAATGGCAGACACAATGCGGGGAGCCGGGCGGTTCACCGCTTCGCTGATGACCGCAAAGCGCCGATGGCGAACCGCTTCGAGGCCGCGCCAGCCGGGCCGGCTGGCGAGCGCGTCCAGATCGACGGAACCTGTCGGAGAGTGGCTTTCCGCAAAGACCAGAAAATCGGGCTGCTGGCGAACGACTTCTTCGAGACTCATCTGCGGCCAGCCTTGCGTAGATTCGACAATGGATGCCGCGCCAGCGTGGCGCAGCGCGTCGGCGATGAACGTATCTTTGCCAACGGAGATGAGCGGCTCGTCCCACACTACGAACAAGACGCGGCGTGGCGGCACATTGATGAGGCGTTGTTCGAGATCGTCCAGGCGATGTCTCAGATCGGCGGCAAGAGTCGCTCCGGCGTCCGGAACGCCGAGAATATCCGCGAGACGCAGTGTGGAAGAAATAATTTGATCGACGGTATGCGGGTCCGTCGCGTACGCGGGAATGTTGAGCGTTTGCAGCGCCAGGACGGTGTCGAGCCGGTTCAATCCTTTGGTGGCCAGCACGAGATCCGGATGCAGCGCGGCAATTTCTTCGAGACTCGGATTGAGCGCGCCGCCGACTTTAGGTTTTTTCTGCGCCTCAGGAGGATAATCGCAGTAGTCGGTGTCGCCGGCGAGGCGGTCCTGAATTCCCAGCGCGTAAATTGTTTCCGTCAGGCTGGGCGCCAGCGAAACGATGCGCAGCACCGGCTGCGGAATGCGCACCGCGCGGCCTGCTTCGTCGACCACATCGCGGAACTGCGCCGCAGCAGCGGGCGCTTGCGTCGCGGACTGTCCGTGCAGTGACGACGCGCCGCACAGCACCAGCGCGGCAAGCGCGCTGAGCGTTACCGCAACGAAACGAGTGCGTGAAGCAGAACTCAACAGTCTCCCCTTGACCCGAGAGCGTTCCTTTGCCAATAAAAAAGCCCCACGAGACGCCTGGGGCTTCCAGCCGCGTTCTTTCTCGCGAAGAACGCGCGCTTCTGCGGCATGGGAGGGTGGCCTGGCTTACGGCTGTGAAGCCGATTACAGTGGCGGGACCGCGGCCGAATCGCACGGCCTTCCCCGCTCCTCTGCCTGCAAATTGAAAATCGAGTGTAAGCCGCAAGAGCGCGAAGTGTCAATCGCTGCGGCAGATCGCCCGCGAAATCAGCGATTTTTCCAGTTCGGCTTGCGCTTTTCGAAGAGCGCGCGCAGACCTTCCTGGGAATCTTCGAGCTTGTAGAGTTCGTGGAGGAAAATGCTCGTGGAGTTTTTGAGGCCGTCGCGAAGAGAGAGTCCCATGCCGCCCAGGATCGCTCTCTTGGCCATGGTGAGCACCGGCCCGGAATGCGCGGTGATGCGCGCAATCAATTCGTTCACCGTGGCTTCGAGCTGCGCTTCGGGAACCAGGCGGTTGATCAAGCCGAGCTCCAGCGCGCGCTCGGCAGTGACCGGCTCGCCGGTGAGCACGAGCTCCAGCGCGACCTTCGGCCCAACCAGAAAGGGAAGAATCGTGGACGCCAGCGGCGGAAATACGCCGATGGTGATTTCCGGCTGCGCGAACCGCGCCTTCGGCGTGGCCACCACCAGATCGCCGAACGCCGCCAGTTCAGCCCCGCCGCCGATCGCCGGACCGTTAATCACGCAAATCACCGGCTTGCCCACTTCAAACATTCCCGTAAACGCCGAATGAAACGCATCGAGCATCTGGAAAACGCGCTGCGAAGTGTACTCGCCGATGTCGATGCCGCCGCAGAAGACCTTGCATGCGGAATCGATGACCACCAGCTTGATTTCATCCCGCTCGCCGGCGAACGCGATGCCGTCCGCCAGTTCGCGCAACATGGCCTCGTTTAGAAGATTGTGCTCTGGCCGGTTCAGCGTCATGCGCGCCACCGCGCCGTCCACGCGCACTTTGATGAACTCAAATTTATCCGGCGTGCGCCGCTCCGGGCGTGTGACGAACTCTTCGACGTTCACTGGCTCGATCATGAAGCGTCTCCTGGCGAGTGCGCGCGCTGCTGGAACCGCTGTTTCCCAGCACTTGTCCGGCAGAATTGCGGCAAAACCGAGGTTAGCACGGGGCCTGGCAGGCGCGGCGAACATCACCGTGGCGCCGTGCGCAAAGAGTTTGCGCTCGAAAAACGCAGTTTCGCTACTCTCGCGAGTCTTCCCCTTTTTTCTTGTCAAACCGCCCCTGACGGATATCCTGAAGGGAAGCGCTGCGACAAATATTCTCGCTGCAATCGAGTCGAGGCTTAGTGTGAACGCTTTTTCCGAAGAAAACACCGCTGTGGCCGTGCGATTGGACCAGCCTTCCGACGCCGAGGGATTCCCGGCCGCATTCGCCTGGGCGAAGGCGCGCGCCATTCGCTTTGCAACGGACTGGTCCGGAAAGAACGCAGACCCGCAGCGCGAGACCGAAGTGCGCGTGCTCTGGTCTCCCGAGCATCTGTATCTGAAGTTCGCCGCGAAATACCGCCTCATCACCGTCTTCGCGGACTCCGAGCCAACCGGCAGACGCGATCAACTGTGGGACCGCGATGTCGCCGAAGCCTTCCTGCAGCCCAGCGGCTCGCCGGCAAGATGCTACAAGGAATTTGAAGTCAGCCCGAACGGCTCGTGGATCGACCTCGACATTGCGCCGGGCGAAAAACGCGACTTGCAGAGCGGCCTGCGGCGCCGGGTCACAGTCGACGAGCAACACAAGACCTGGCACGCGGAGCTGATCATCCCGATGAAGAGCATCGCGCCGCATTTCCATCCCTCGCGCGAATGGCGCGCCAATTTCTATCGCGTCGAAGGCGCTGCGGAGCCGCGTTTCTATTCGGCGTGGCGGCCTACGATGACACCGCAGCCGAATTTTCACGTGCCGGAAAAATTTGGCCGGCTGATTTTCGCCTAAGCCGGGCTGGTCAGTTCGCCTTTCGCAGCGCCACCAGCTCGGTACCCACCGGCACGCCGCGCGCCACCTTCACCCGCAGTAGCGCCTCGAAGGGCTTCAGTTCGCTTGGCTGCGTAACGGAAAGCCGCTGCAAAAGTTCTTCAACGAAACTCTGCCGCGTCACGTATTCGACTGCCGCCTGCGTGCCGATGGTCGTGGTGCCCGCCAGGATAAGTTGCGAGTGCGCCGGGTTCAGCCCGCGCACCAGCGCCACCACCGCGTAGTCCTCGATCAACGGCTGATTCGCAGCCGTAGCCAGAAACGACGTGGCTTCCCCGCGCTCCGGCCGCACATTCATCACTTCCATGTTGCCCTTGCGCGGACCGGAAGGAACTTCGCGAAAAACGAAATCCTTGGTGCCGGGAATTTCCAGCAGCGTAAGGTTTTCCGAAGGCGAGCCGATGAAGATGAGGTCGTTGTTCTTGGCGTCGTCCAAAGAAAACAGGCTGCCGCGCTTCACGCGGATCCTCTGATGCAGCGACTCGAACACGATGTCGAGGTTGTGCACCGCCAGGACTTCGCCGACGCCGGTGTAGTGATCGAAAATGACCGCGTTGGTATCCCGTTTGGCGTCATAGTAGCGCAAGCCCGTGTCCGGGTGGCCCACGAAAGCCGCATTGCTGAAAATCACCCACGGTTCATCGGAGCTGGTGAGGAAGCCGTGCCAGAAAATCTGCAAAGCGGCCGGAGCGCTGTCCCCGTTCGCGGCGCTGGCCGCAGAGGCGGATCGCCGGGTGCCCAGCAACCCTCCGATCGCCACAAGAGCACCCAGAAGAAGCACGCCCAGCACCCCTGCGACAATCGCCCAGCGCGTTGATCCGCTTGGAAATGATCCGCTTGGAACCGCGGCGGCGTCGTGCGAGGCGTCCAGCCCGCCTGTGCCCGCCGCCCGCACACCTCGGCCATTGCCAGAGCTTCGCGGATGAAACGAAAGGACGTACATCCCTTTCGGAAGCTCCACGATAATCGTGTCTTCCGCCCCCTCCGAAGCGTAATACTCTGCTAATTTCGAGCGCAGGCGTCCAGCCTGCACGCGCACGGCGGAGTCCACCTGGGGATCAAAATCGTCCTGCCGTCCAAATACCTCGGTCGCAATTTGGTACTCCTTCAGCGACACGCCCGGCTGATCCAAAGCGTGCTTGGCCAGATAGCGAAGCAGTTTGCAGAGAGATTCGGACCCATGGAGGGTGTGGCTACTGACGAGTCTATCGACTTGGCCGAGGATTTCAGTTCGATCGGGCACGAAACGCCCTCGTGAGACTCATGTTACATCAAAGTCACCGAAGCGCCAACTATATGCAAAATATAGCTTTAAGCGATGTAACAGTATCAAACCGCTTGAGACTTAGCGACGTTCCAAGGAACTGCTATGAAGCATTCATATTATTGATGCTGTGGCGAGTCGCTCCGCGTCGAGGCGGCCGGCGATTCCCAAGTAACTCCAGGGGTTACGTCGTTGAGTCGGGCTTCACACTCCGGGAAGTAGAGCTTATCGGGCAGGAACCGCTGCGGTGCTGGTGCAAGCGCCGGAAGGAATGCTCCATGGCCTCGGCTCTACAAAAAGCTGTAACCAAAAGTTGGCACTACTCCGCGTCCGAACGGCCCTCTGGGGTGAGGGCATAGCGACCAAAAACAAGAGCGCCAGCATCATCTAGGTGCCTAGGCGCGCGCCACGCCTGTAGCTTCGAGGGAAGCCTCCAGGCGCATTCCTCTGTCACCGGGCCAAGCCGGCCGTTGCGCGGGGGGCGAACCATCGGGGAAAGTCCATTGAAGGGGAGAGGGAGTGCTCGCATGATGCGATCGAACGTTTTGCGAAGTGTTTTCGCAGTTCTGTTTTGTCTCGCGGTGGCGCAAGCCGGCTTCGGCCAGGCAGATACCGCCCGCTTGCAAGGCACCGTAACCGATTCACAGGGAGCGGCGGTCAATGGCGCTTCAGTCTCGGTCACCAACGCGGGCACCGGCTTCAATCAAACCGTGAATACCAGCGACCTTGGCTATTACACCGTGTCGGCGCTGCCTCCCGGCCACTACCGCGTGGAAATCACGCAAAAAGGATTCAAGAAAGTCCTCCGCGACCTGGATCTCCAGGTTGCCCAAGTCGCCGTGGCGGATTTCTCGCTGGAAGTTGGCGACATCACCCAATCCATCACGGTCGAAGCCGGCCAGCCAGTCATTGACCCGGCGGATTCCGCGATCGGTGGTGTGGTGGAGAGCCGTCAGGTCACCGAGCTCCCGCTCAATGGCCGCAATTTCACACAACTCGCCACGCTCATGCCCGGTGTCACCCGCGGCGTTCCCACTGGTTCCGCAACGGGCTCCGGCAATAACGCCGAAACGTTTCGCGACGGCGAAACCGGCGGCGCTTCTCTATCCGTCAACGGCCTTCGCCCCCAGAACAACAACTTCATTCTCGATGGCATCGACAACAACGAATCGCTCGTCAACACTATCGTTTTCTTTCCTCCTGCTGACGCTATCGAAGAATTTCGCGTGCAGACCAGCGTCGCTCCGGCGCAATTCGGCCGCGCCGGCGGCGCCCTTGTGATTACAACAATTAAGTCTGGCACCAATGATTGGCATGGCAGCGCTTTCTGGTTCAATCGCAACACCAGCCTCAACGCTCGCGATTTCTTCAACAGCGGCACCACACCCGGCTACAACCGCAACCAGTTCGGAATCGCCGTCGGCGGGCCCATCATCCGCAACAAACTTTTCATCTTTGGCGACTACCAGGGCTTGCGGAAGCGCGTTCCCGGCTCAAACGATGTCGCAACTGTCCCTACGGACGCCATGCGCATGGGCAATTTTGGACAACTTTTGAATACCAATTGCGGATCCGGGCTCAACCCGCCGGATCCCGCGAATCCCGGACACGGCATTTGCGATGACTCGAGTTCGCCTGCCATCTTCTCAATCCCTGTGCTTGATCCAACCACCGGTGCTCAGTTCGCTGGAAATATGATTCCGACGGGTCGCATCAACAGCGTCGGCCAGGCCTATTTGAATGCCTTCCCGGAGCCAAACTGCGGCCCGGCAGACGACTCACGCTGCCATACCATCGAACAGAATTATCGCAACGTCCGCAAAATCAAGGAAAACTGGAATGACTTCGACATTCGTGGCGACTACATCTTCAATGCCACCAATTCCTTCTTTGCCCGCATCAGCCACGGCCGCGCCGATCAGACGGAAACTCCTCGTCTAACCACACTGCCCTCCGGATTCGGTTCCGGCACCAACTTCAACCACCCCGACGGGGCTTCCATCGGCTGGACCTATACCATCAATTCTTCCACCATCAACGAAGCCCGCGTCGGCTACGTCCGCACCGTCTACGGCTTCCAGCCGCCCTTCGCAAGCACCAATATTTGCACGAATCTCGGCATCGTCAACTGCAACACGCCGCTCCTTGGTGGCATCGCGCTGATCGGCGGCTTTAACGGCCAGATCGAGTTCACCGGCGATTTCGGTCCCTTTCTCGTTCCGCAAACCGGATACAACCTGAACGACACGGTTAGCTGGACCCATGGCAAGCATGCCTTCAAATTCGGAGGCAACGTAATCCGTCGCGACCTCAACCTTTATCGTCCATTGGCAGGCAAGGGCTTCTTCAACCTGTCCGGCAATGGCACCAATCCCACTATTACCGGCTACGAAGTTTCGGACTTGCTCGCAGGCTTCGTGAATAACTATTCCCACGGCACCAACTTCGGCATGATCGGCACCCGCTCCTGGGAGAACGGCTTTTTCGCCCAGGACGACTGGCGCATTACTCCTCGCCTTACCTTCAACCTCGGCTTGCGCTATGACGTTTACACTTGGCCGGTGGAAGTCGAAGATCGCCAATCCAACTTTAATTTAAAGACCGGCGCGATCGAGCTCGCCAATCAGAACGGCGCTTCCCGCTCCTTTATCCCGAATGATTACAACAACTTTGGCCCACGCATCGGTTTCGCCTATCAGCTCACCGGCGACGGCAAGACTGTCCTCCGCGGCGGCTACGGGCTTTTCTATTTCCTTGATCGCGGCGGCATTAGCAACCAGCTCGGCCAGAACGCCCCGTTTGGTGGCCAAAATCAAGTCAGTTTCGGGCAGGGCTTCCGCATCACGCTCTCTGGTGCTTTACCGTGCTCGCCGAATTGCACCCAGGGCCAACTCAACTCGACCCTGGCCACCGCGCCGGTTCCCAGCGGCGATTTCACCAACCTTAACTTAACAAACCCCTCCGGCGTCAGCCTCGTCGCCGTTCTTCCCAGCAATGTGGTTCCCAGCGTCAGCCAGTGGAATTTGCAGGTTCAGCGTCAGCTAGGTGCCAACAGCTCCGCAAGCTTGGCCTACGTCGGCGATCGTGGCAAAAATCTCACTCGCAACTACAACATCAATCAACAGGCCTACGGCGTTTCCCAGAGCGATCCTACACGCGACCTCTTCCCCAATCTCGGAAGCATCAACATCCAGGACAACAGCGGCAACTCCGTCTATCACTCTATGCAGGCCGAGTATGAGCGTCGTTTCTCTCATGGCTTCCAGTTCCTTGGCGCCTTTACGTGGTCTAAGACAATCGACGACGCTTGCGGAGATTTGGACACCTGCAGCCCACAGGTTCCGACGAACTTCCACCTCGAGCGCGCCCGTTCCAACATCGACCAGAGCTACCGCATGGTCCTCAGTTCACTTTACGAAATTCCGTTCGGGCGCGGCAGGCACTTTGGCCGCGACTGGTCGCGTCCTATCGACTGGGCTCTCGGCGGATGGCAGTTGAACGGTATTTACACCCTTCAAGGCGGCTTGCCGTTTACTGTCTGCGTCGATGGCGCCCAGGGCAACTGCGTCACACGAGCCGATCTCGTCGGCCCTCTCACAACGACTCCAGGAGCGATTACACCCGCCCTGTACTTCAACACCGCTTCCTTTGCCGCGCCGCCGTCCACGAAATTTGCGGACAAATCGACGGTATTTGATCGCCCGGGAACGGCAGGCCGTAACATCCTGCGCGGTCCAGGCAACTCGAACATCGACCTGGGTGTCGCCAAGAAGTTTGCCGTCTCGGAACGCACCAACGTCGAGTTTCGTGCCCAGGCCTACAATCTGACCAACACCCCGCATTTCGGGAATCCCAATTCCGATCTCTCGCAAGGCAATTTCGGCAAGGTCACCACCACCCTTCCGTTCTCTTATCGTCAGATGGAACTGGTTTTGCGCGTCAATTTCTAGTTTTTAATGGCGTACAAAAAAAGGCGGGGCGGGCGCCGCTCCGCCTCTTTTTTTCCATTCTGCTACGCTCTTCACGGAGCTTTCCCATGAACAGGCCACCTCGATTCTCCGGGCGTCTTCGATTTGCACGTTTCTGGCGCACCGTCACTGCGCTCGGCGTGCTGGCCGCCTCGCTTGCCGGCGTCATGACGCAGGCCCCGCTCGCGCAGGAAGCTGCACCGAAGGCCGATGCTCCTTCCGTCAGCAAAATCGAGCCGCCGAATTGGTGGGTGGGGCTTACTGAGGAGGTGCTGGTGCTGGTTTCCGGCAAGCACCTGGAGACCACGCACGCGGAGTGCAATCTGCCTACCGTCAAAGTTTCGCGGACGCAGTCGAGCGCGGGCGGCGATTATCTCTTCGTGTGGCTGAAAATCGGCGCGGAGACGCGTTCCGGCACCATCGTCTGCCGCCTTGCCACTCCCAGCGGCGCAACCGCATTCGAGTTGCCGCTGGCATCGCGCAAGCCGACGCTCGGCCGCTTTCAAGGGCTCGCCGCAAACGACGTGATGTACCTCATCATGCCCGACCGCTTTGCCAACGGCGATCCGTCCAACGATGAACCCGCGGACCGCCTCGGATCGCACGACCGCTCCAAACCTCGCGCCTATCATGGCGGCGATTTGCGCGGCATCACCCAGCATCTTCCGTACCTGAAAGATCTCGGTGTGACCACGCTGTGGCTCACTCCCATCGTTAAAAACGCCACCACCGACGAATATCATGGCTACGGCGCCGCGGATTTGTACGCCGTCGATCCGCACCTCGGCTCAGTGCAGGACTATCAGGAGCTGGTGTCAGAAGCGCACAAGCTGCACATGAAGATTTTCTTCGATGCCGTGCCCAATCACATCGGCCCAAAACATCCGTGGGTGAACGATCCGCCGCTTCCAGACTGGTTTCACGGCACCAGGGAACATCACGTCGAGTCTTTTCCGCCGGTGCGCGGATCCTTTTACGGCATGCCCGACCAGGGACCGAATGACTTATTCGAGTTGCTCGTCGATCCCCACGCAACGGACCGGCTCAAGCGCAATTCAACCGAAGGCTGGTTTTTCGGTCTGCTTCCGGACATGAACACCGAAAACCCCATCGTCGCGCAGTATTTGCTCCAGAACAGCATCTGGTGGACGGAAACCTCCGGCCTTGACGGCTTCCGCATCGACACCTTCGCCTACATCGACCGCAAATTCTGGGCCGCCTGGCACGCCGGGTTGCGCAAGCTGTATCCGAATTTCTTTACCGTCGGCGAGGTTTTTCATCCCGATCCAAGCGTGGCTTCGCGCTTTGCAGGCGGCCAGCGCCGCTGGGATGGTGTCGACACCGGGTTGACCACGCTTTTCGATTTTCCCATGTACTTCGTGCTGCGCGACGTCTTGCTGCACGGCGCGCCCGCCGGCCGCATTGCCGATGTGCTGCGCCACGATTCCCTTTATCCGCGCCCCAATCTGCTGATGCCCTTCTTCGCCAATCACGACGTCGCCCGCTTTGCCTCCGAAAAAGGCAGCTCGCCCGCGAAATTACAACTGGCCTTCGGCTTGACGCTGACTCTGCGCGGCATTCCCGAACTGTACTACGGCGACGAAATCGCCATGCCCGGCGGCGGCGATCCGGACAACCGCCGCGATTTCCCCGGCGGATGGAAAGAAGATCCACGCAATGCCTTCACCGCCGAGGGACGCACGCCCGAGCAGCAGCAGATTTTCGCGTACCTGCAAAAACTGCTGCGCCTGCGCCGCGAGCATCCCGCGCTGCAATCCGGCAAGCTCTGGCACCTCAGTTCAGACGCCTCCTCGTACGTTTTTCTCCGCGAGTCCGAAGACGAGCGCGTCGTGGTGGCCTTCAACAAGTCCATTACGCCGGTGGACCTACGAATCCCGCTGAACGACACACCGGCAAAGGGCATCGCCTCCGCCACCCCGCTCTTCGGCGACGCCAAGGCCACCGTCGGACGCGACGAATTGACCCTCACCCTCCCCCCCGAATCCCTCTCCATCTTCGCCGTCCAATAGCCGCGCTTCCAGTTCTGGCTCCGCTTAAGGTCCGCCTTCCGAGACGGACAGCCCCAACTGTAGAGGCCGTCCTTTTAGGGCGGCCCGAGTGACTCCTGTGCACTTTCGTCCCATCCCTTGCCACAACGTGACACTTTTTGCCTATTGACAAGCAGAGTATTTTATGGTAATATACGCAGGGTTTGATGATTGGTACCCGGAGCGGCAGCGGTCCTGTCGCTTTCTTGCTCTCAGGTGGCAAAAGAGCGCAAATGGTAACTGCCTCGAAATCAATGCCTTGCGCACTCTTGCTGCACTCTCTTGCAAAAGAGCGAAGCGTAACGCCCTTATTTTCAATCGTTTCCGCGCTCTTTGCAGAAACACCGGGGGTGGGGGGTAACACCAAGAGCGTTTCTCTAAAGGCCGAGAAAACGCTCCCGGCCAGTTCCACAACGGGAATGGGTCCGCTTACAGCACCACTTGCAGCCGCCAGTTCAGCAGCGCGTCGGGAAGAGTGACGGTAACGGAATGTCTGGCGGCGTCGTAGCGCCAATCCTTTAGGACGCGATCACCCATGCGCACCTCTTTCGGCGAAGCGGCTACACCGAAAATGGTCAGCTCGATGCTGTTCCACCACGCGCGGTAGCCGGTCTGCTCCACGGTGCTGATCACGGTCGCAAACCCCGTCGCCGTTTGGCACGAATACGTGACCCGCAGGAATTCGCCCTTCTGATACGCGAAGGTGTGGCCGTCATCCTGATAGAGCGAGCCCCCGCAGTTCGGCGCGGGAATCGCGGAAGGTAAGTAGACGCGCAGCTCGAGCGGGCCGTTTGGTGTTTCACCGGTGTTCTGGATGACCGGCTGCATGGGGACGATCGCTCCGGCGCGGACGTACAGCGGGACTTCATCGATGCGCGGATGCAGCGCTATAAGATCTTTCGCGGTGTGTTTCTCGGCGGTCCAATAGTCGTACCAAACGCCCGGGGGCAGCGCGACGCCGTGGGCGTCGAGCGTTTCGCGAACCACGGGCGCGACGAAGAGATCGGCGCCGAAGAGAAAGTCGCGATCGTCGTGATAGAAATCGCTGGCCTCGGGAAAATCGAGGAACACCGGACGCATCAGCGGAATGCCGGTGCGCGCGGTCTCTTCGGCTTGCGTGTAGATGTACGGCAAAAGCTGGTAGCGCAGCTCGATGTAGCGGCGGCGAATGTCTTCGTGCTCGGAGCCATTGACCCACGGCTCGCGGTCGGCGGTGCCCTTGGTGGCGTGATTGCGGTAGATGGGGTTGAACGCGCCGAGTTCGTACCAGCGCGTGAGCAGATCCGCGGGCGGCGAGCCGGCAAAGCCGCCGATATCATCGCCCACGATCGGATAACCGGAGAGGCCCAGACTCAGCAGCATGGGCGTGCTCATGCCGATATGGTTCCAGGTGGCGCTGTTGTCGCCGGTCCACGTGGCGGCGTAGCGCGCGGCTCCGGCGTAGGCGGCGCGCGTCAGGACAAACGGGCGTTCGTTGGGCTGCAGCTTCAAAAGCCCTTCGTAAGTGGCGCGGACATTTTCCATGCCGAAGATGTTGTGAGCGGCGCGATGATCGAGCGTGGTGCCGTCATCGAGGCGGTGCAACACGTCGAGCGGCATGGTTTTTTGCGGATAGCGGAAGACCGCGGGTTCGTTCATATCGTTCCAGAATCCGGCCACGCCCATGCTGACAAAATCCTTGTAGAGAGTGCCCCACCAATCGCGCACGCGAGTAAGCGTGAAATCCGGAAAGACGCTGTCGCCCGGCCAGACCGGCCCGACGTAAACGGAACCATCGGGATTTTTGACGAAGACGTCGTTCTTCATTCCCGAATCGTAAGGAAAGTAATTGTGTTCCGGATTTTTTTTGATGTGCAGGTCGGTGATGGTTATGAGGTGAAAGCCTTGGTCGCGCAGATCGCCGACCATTTTCTCGAAGGTCGGAAAATACTGGCGATTGATGGTGAAGGGCGCGTAGCCTTCCTGATAGTCGATGTCGAGATAGATGGCGTCGGCGGGGATTTTTTTGGCGCGCAGAGTGCCGGCGATTTCGCGCACGCGCGCTTCGGGGAAATAGCTGTAGCGGCATTGCTGATAGCCGAGCGACCAGTAGGGCGGAAGCGGGGAACGGCCGACCATGGCGGTGTAGATGCTGAGCACTTTTTTCGGCTCGGGGCCGGCGATGTAGTAGTAGTTGATTTCGCCGCCTTCGGCGCCGAAGGAAAAGAAGTCCGGCGACTCGACGCCGAAATCGAAGCTGCTGCGGTAGGTGTTGTCAAAGAAGATGCCGTAAGCGCCGGCTTTTTGCGCGCCGATGAAAAAGGGTATGGATTTGTAGATCGGGTCGGTGGATTCCTGAAAGCCGAAGGTGTCGGAATTCCAGAGGGTGAAGGCGCGGCCGCGGCGGTCGAGAGGTCCGGTTTTATCGCCGAGACCGTAAAAGTCTTCGTCCAGTGGCAGTTTTTTCCAGGTGCGGATGCGCAAGCCGTCGGACGCCATGGGGCGAGCGGGTTCGTCGGCCAGCAGGATATTGCCTTTGGCGTCGGCAAAGCTGATGAGGAGAGGATCTTTGTTGACGATGACGGTGACGTTTCCGGCGGTCATGGTCACGTCGGACTTGCCGTCGGCGACTTGGACAGCGCCCGGCGCTGCTGCTTCGACGATGGCCCACGAAAAATCTTTGGCGAATGCTCCTTCGGGAGCGAGGCGCACGCGAATGACTCCGTCGCGGAAGGAAGTGATACGGACTTTGGCGAAGCCGGCGGTGAGTTCGACGCCATCGGTAAGCTTCTCGACGCGCTGCACTTTGCCGAGGTGCTGCCAGCCTTGCGCGGCGGCCGCGGCACAAACCAATACGCTGCACAGCAGCGCGATGCAGACTCGTCGTACCAGGGGGCCCATGACGGTCTCCGTGGATTCATGGCCTGCGAGGAAGCGCAAGCGGCGTTTCGGACGTAAGGATCGCGGTCCAGCCATTACGCGGCAAGCCACTGTTCGAAAAAGGCGGAGGCTTTTGCGCCTTCCACGCGCCGGCGCACCGCATCCAGCACGCGGCAGCGTACGGGCCCGCGGCCCTGGTAGAAGCCGAGCCAGTAGGGCATGTAGAACTCCGCAGGCTCACGCTGGATTTCGAGTTGCTTGCTGCGGAGCTTGAAAAAGCCTTGCTGAAAGATCACGCGCAAGACTTTGTCGCGAACGAGACGGTGGCCTTCTGCTTCCGAGAGAGCAGGCTCGAGGAAATTTCGCGTTTCGAGCGCCTGGAGTTCATCGCCGGACGGAATGCGCGGAAACGAAAACAAATCGAGCGAGCCATTGACGGCATCGAGGGCGAACAAGCGCTCCTGGGAAGCGCGGTTCATGTCGTAGCGCACGCGATACAGCCAGAAGGGCACATACGCGCTGGCGATGCGCTGCAGCGATCCGCTGCGCGCGTTCCAATAGAGCGAGGTGAGCCCCCGCGCGAAAAAGGTTCGCAGCGCGTCTTCCTCGCTTACATTCGGCTTTAACACCTGAATCGTTGCTGTGTTCATAGCGCGTTTGTCGCTTCTACCGGAAGTAGATCCACAAACCGACCACGGTAGCCAACAAGAGGCCGGTGAAGGCGAGATTGACTTTGCGCTGCAGCGGAGTCTCTCTCTTGAGGTGCGGCGCGTTGGCTTCGCGGGTATCGAGTTTGCGGCCCACGGTGGCAAAGGTCAGTCCTTCAAGCTTTTGGCGGTCGGGCGCCGGATACATCAGGCTGACGCCGATCAGCACGGCGGAGCAAATCACGAACATGAGGATGGCGTAATGCAGGAAGTTCATGTCCACGAGCCAGCGAATCGCGCTGGAGTCGTAGTGGCGGGTTTTATCGAGCACTTCGACGACGAAGCGAACTGCGCCGAGCACAAAGCCCACCAGCAGCGAGCTGATGCCGCCCTGGCCGTTGAGGCGCGGCCAAAGGATTCCGAAGATGAAGCACGCGGCAATCGGCGGGCTGATGTAGGCCTGCACGCTCTGGAGATAAATGTAGAGCTGGGCGCTGAGCAAATGAATGAAGGGAACCCACAACAACCCGAGCACCACCATGATGCCGGTGGCGACGCGGCCGAAGGAAACGAGTTGCAGTTCGGTGGCCTCCGGGCGGAACTTCTTGTAAAAGTCGAGAGTGACCATGGTGGAAGAAGAGTTAAAGACGGAACTCATTGCGCCCATCAGCGCGGCGAGCAGAGCGGCAATCATCAGACCCACGAGACCGGTAGGAAGCAGATTCACGATGAGCATGGGATAAGCAATGTCGCCGTTGGTCACTTTGCCGCCGACGAGGTGAAACATGTCGGGGTAAAGAGCAAAGGCGATGAGTCCGGGAAGCACGAGCACGAAGACTGGCAGGATTTTTAGGAAGCCCGCGAAAATGGTGCCGGCCTTGGCATGGGCTTCGTCTTTCGCGGAAAGGACACGCTGCACAATCACCTGGTCGGTGCACCAATACCAAATGCCGAGAATGGGCGCGCCGAAGAAAATGCCGGTCCACGGGAATTCGCCGTCGGTGGCTGGCTTGATCATGTGGAAATAGTCGACGGGCACGTGCGCGCGCAAGCCGGCGAAGCCGCCGATTTTGTCGAGGCCGATGAAGGTGAGCGCAATGGCTCCGGCGAGCAAGATCAAAGTCTGGACGAGATCGGTGTAAATGACGGCTGCGAGGCCGCCGGCGATGGTGTAAATGCCGGTGGCGACGACCAGGATGATCGCCGCGGTCATAGGGCTCCAACCGACCACGCGCTCGAGGACGATGGCCGCGGCGTAAAGGTGTACGGAGATTTTTGTGAAGATGTAGGCGATCACGGAAATGGAAGCGAGATACGTGGCGCAGTTGCGGTTAAAGCGGCGCTCCAAAAATTCCGGCATGGTGAAAACATTCGAGCGCAGGTAGAAGGGCACGAACACCCAGCCGAGCAAAAGCAAAATCAGGCAGGCTAGCCACTCGAAATGTCCGACGGCAAGACCGGAGGTGGCGCCCGATCCGGCCAGGCCGATGAAATGTTCGGTGGAAATATTGGAAACGAAGAGCGAAGCGCCGATGGCGAACCATCCGATGTTGCGGCTGGCTAGAAAGTAGTCTTCGGAGCTGCGTCCTTGGCGCGCGAAGTAGAAGCCAATGCCAAAAATGATGACGAAGTAGACCGCGATGATCGCGAGGTCCACCCCGGCGAGGTCGCGATGCGTAACCGCCACTTGCGATGCGTAGAGCATCCGTACCTCCTGGATATCCGCAAACTGCAGGACCGAAGTGGATTTCCCCTGTGCGGTTTTGCGCCTGTGGATTCATGCGCGGAAACCCGTCAACGGCTATTCGCCGCCGCCCGAAACCGGTCCGCCCAGGGAGCAAAACCGCAACACAAAATCGATGGCGGGAGTCTATAACAGGCAGGTCTCACACTCAATGCCAGAATTCGGCGTAACCCCCTTTTTATTCAGATGTTTGAAGCGTGTTGGCAGGGGCGAATTCCCGCCCGTTCAACCCGTCGTTTGGCCTGGAATCGGAGTCCAATCCGCCTGCGAATTGCGGCCCCTGAAAGGGACTGCGACCGGCCAAATGGCGTAGAATCAGGTGGTCAGTAAATAAGGAGCGGGCGTGGGCGGTTAAGTTCGTTGAGCTAGTCCCGACGGTCGCGGCCACGGGCACAACGGCCGAATTCTCAAGGGGGAAAACGTGAAAAAAATCCTGTTCGGTCTGCTATTCTGCGCTACGGTGCTTATGGCTACGGAAAAATCGGTGCACGAATTCACGCTGAATTCGATCGACGGGCTACCCGCGCCGCTCGTCGCGTATAAGGGCAAGGTGGTGCTGCTGGTGAACGTGGCCAGCCGTTGCGGATTCACGCCGCAGTATTCGGCGCTCGAATCGGTGTACGAAAAATACAAGGATCGCGGATTAGTGATCGTGGGCATTCCCGCGAATAATTTCGGCGCGCAGGAGCCGGGAACGAACGAAGAGATCAAGACGTTCTGCAAGACGAAATACAGTGTGAGTTTTCCGATGATGGCGAAAGTTTCCGTCAAGGGTGGCGACATCACGCCGCTGTATCAGTTTCTTACGGACAAGTCGGCGCAGACGGGCGGGGAAATCAAGTGGAACTTCACAAAGTTCCTGATCGGCCCGGATGGCCGGGTGATTGCGCGGTTCGAGCCGGACGCGACGCCGGACTCGGCGCAAGTGACTTCCGCGATTGAGAAGGCTCTCGCGTCGCTCAAGAGCTGATGGAACGAATTTCCTGGCCCTGGCCAGGCTAAAGCCTGGCGCTACGATTTCCCAGCGTCCAACCGCGAGGCCCGCGCGGCGTTGGTACACTGAGTCTGAGCCATTGCGCTCACCGAATTCATGCCGATTCTTTCGCTGCGCTGCGTCACAAAAGATTATGTTTCCGACGGCCAGCCCGTTCGCGCGCTGGACGGCGTTACGCTGGACGTCGAACGGGGGCAGTTCGTCGCGCTGGTGGGACGCAGCGGCTGCGGAAAATCCACGCTGCTCAACGTCGCCGGCGCGATGGATTTCCCCTCGACGGGCGAGGTGCATCTCGACGGCGTGTCCACTTCCAAACTGAAAGAAGCGGCGCTCACCAGCATTCGGCGCGAAAAAGTCGGGTTCATCTTTCAATCCTTCCAGCTGCTGCACACGCTGACGGTGATTGAAAATGTCGAGTTGCCGCTGCTTCTCGCGGGCAAGGCCGACGCACGAGACGCGGCGCGGGAGCGCCTCGCGTGGGTCGAACTGGACCCGCTTGCCGAGCGCCTGCCGCATCAACTCTCCGGCGGGCAGATGCAGCGGGTAGCCATCGCGCGCTCGCTGGTGCATTCGCCGAGCATGCTGCTCGCCGACGAACCCACCGGCAATCTGGACAGCACCACTGGCAACGTGATTCTCGCGCTGCTGCAGCGGCTGACGCGCCAGCAAAATACTGCGCTGCTGATGGCCACGCACAGTTCGGAAGCTGCCGCTCTTGCGGACGTTATCGTGCGGATGCGCGACGGCAAGATCGAAGAGATCGTTCACTGCGGGCATGGGCACCACGAACATGGGCACCGCGAACTTGGGCGACGCTGATATGCCGCGCCTCCGCCTCTTCTATCGCTTGATGGTTCGGCCGCTCTTTCGGGAACCGGTACGCACGGCGCTCACCGTATTCGCCGTCGCGCTGGGCGTTGCGGTGGTTCTCGCCATCGACCTCGCGGGGAATGCCGCCGCGGGTTCTTTCCGGTCTTCGATGGAAACGCTTTCCGGCGACAACAATCTCGAGATCACCGCATCCGGCGGCATTCCGGAGAATCTCGTTGGTACGCTGGCTGCGCTGCCTTATCCGATTCGCGTTTCGCCGCGCATCGAAAGCTTCGCCGTCCTCGCCGACACCAAGCAGACTCTTCCGCTCATCGGCATCGACCTCATCGCGGAAGCGAATTCTCTGGCCGATTCGTTTGGCAATCTGCAAACAGCAGAGCCCTCGGGCGCTTTGCCCGCTTCTACGGCACCGGCGAACGACGCGCTGAAATTTCTGAGTGATTCCGGCAGCATCTGGATCGGTTCCAGCCTGCATCGCAAAGCCGGCGACCGGCTCTCGCTGCTGATCAACGATCAAGTCCGCGACTACACCGTCCGCGGCGAGTATCCCGATGCGAACGGCAACGAATCGGCGATCCTGATGGACATTGCTTCGGCGCAACGCGCGCTCACGCGCTTCGGGCGCGTCGATCGCATCCTTATTAAGACGCCTGTCGCGCCGGAACTCGCGGAATGGCAGCGACGCCTGCGTTCTGTGCTTCCACCCGGGATCGAAGTGCGGCCGCAAGGGACCGGGACCAGCGAGAATCGTCAGATGCTCGCGGCGTTCCGCTGGAATTTGCGCTTGCTTAGCTATATTTCTCTGGTTGTCGGCGCATTCCTGATTTACAACACCATTTCCGTTTCCGTGGTGCGCCGCCGTCCGGAAATTGGCATCGCGCGGGCGCTTGGTGCGAGCCGCGGCACAATTCTTGCTGCCTTTCTCGGCGAAGCGGCGAGTTTCGGTCTTGCTGGTGCGCTCATCGGTCTTCCGCTGGGCCGCGTGATGGCCATCGGCGCCGTGAAGCTTATGGCTGCCACGGTGCAATCGCTGTACGTGAGCAGCCGCCCGGGCTCGATTGAGCTGACCGCGGGTTCTGTTCTCGTCGCGATGTTGATCGGCGTAGGAATCGCGGTCGCTTCCGCGTATTCGCCTGCGCGGGAAGCCTCGCTGGTTTCGCCGGTGCAAGCGATGGCGCGCGCGCGCCGCGAATACGAGGTGCGCGTGCACAAATCGCGCGATCTGCTTGCCGCTGCGCTGCTGGCCCTGGGTGCGGCGGCGGCATCGCGGGCGCCTGCCGTTGCGGGAAAGCCTTTCTTCGGCTATCTGGCGGCGTTTTTGCTGATCATCGCATCGGCGCTGGCGATTCCCGCTTTCGTCGCGCTGGTCATGCGCATTTCGTCGCGGTGGCTGGGCCGCAGCTTCGGTCCGGAAGCTTTGCTGGCGTCGCGGAGTCTCGGCGCGTCGCTGCGCCGTACGTCAGTGCTTGTGGCGGCGCTTTCTACTGCCATAGCGATGATGGTTTCGGTCGGCATCATGGTGGGCAGCTTTCGTGAGACCGTCATCTCCTGGATGAACCAACAGCTCCCGGCCGATCTGTACATTCGCCCGGCGGGCGATCCTGCCGCCGACCGCCATCCGACGATTTCGCTCGACGTTGCCGAAGCCATTGCCAAGATTCCGGGCGTTGCAGCGGTCGATCGCCTGCGCGCTTACGAAATCAGCTATAACGGGCGTCCGGTGATGCTCGGCGCGGCCGATCTCTCGGCGCATCGCGCACGTCGGGGCTCTGATTTTCTCTCAGGCCGCCCGGTCGCTGAAGTCCTGGCCGAGCTTCGCGGCGCTAATAACGTCATCGTCAGCGAGCCGTTCACTTACAAGCACCGCGCCGGCACAGGCGACGCCATCACGCTGGCGCTTGGCGAATCGCGCGCTGATTTTCGCATCATCGACGTTTATTACGATTATTCGAGCGAGCGCGGCGAAATCCTGATGGATCGCAATACGCTGCTGCGGTATCTTCCCGATCCGGCGCCGTCCAATCTCGCGGTGTACGTCGCGGCGGGCGTGAACCCGGAAACCGTGCGCGCCGAGATCCTTCGTGTTGCCGCGGGGCATCGCTTGCTGATTTTTTCCGACCGCGAGATTCGCGGCGAAGCAGTACGCATCTTCGACCGCACTTTCGCTATCACGTATGCGCTCGAAGCCGTAGCTGTTTTGGTTGCCGTGATGGGCATTGCCGGCGCGCTTCTCGCGCTGGTCATCGACCGCCGCCGCGAACTCGGCCTGCTGCGCTTTCTCGGCGCTGCGCCTGCACAGCTCCGCAAGCTCATTCTCGTGGAAGCCGCGCTGCTCGGCTTTCTTGCCAATCTTGCCGGCGTCGTTCTCGGCTATTTCCTCTCGCTCATTCTCATCTTCGTCATCAACAAGCAATCGTTTGGCTGGACCATTCGCTTTCACTGGCCCGTGGCCATTCTTCTCGGCGCTCTCACTTTCGTTTACGCCGCTACTGTTCTTGCCAGCCTGTATCCCGCCGCTATCGCCGTGCGTCTCAATCCCCTTGAGGTCATTCATGAAGACTGACCTGGCCCGGCGGTCTTCCATCGTGGCGCTGATGGCTGCGATGCTCCTCTTGCGGCCCGTTCTCGCGCAGTCTCCCTATCAAGTCGCACTCCCCGGCTACCATTATTCTTTCCCACACGATTATTTCAGCCATCCGGCCTTCCAAACGGAATGGTGGTATTACACGGGGAATCTGCAATCCGCCGACGGGCGCCGTTTCGGGTTCGAGCTGACGTTTTTCCGTCAAGCGATTGATCGCGATGCCGCAAAAAACACCACCTGGGATGCGCAAGATCTCTACCTCGCGCATCTCGCTCTCAGCGATCTCACGGCCGGCCGCTTCTATCACACGGAGCGCACCAATCGCTCCGGGCCAGGCATCGCGGGCGCCGATGAAGCGTCACGGCGCATCTGGAATGGGAATTGGCAAATCGCCTTGAAAGACTCAGACCAACAATTGCAAGCTATCGCTGAAAACTTCGAGCTGCGCCTCACGCTGCATTCCGAAAAGCTGCCGGTCATTCACGGCGAAAATGGCGTCAGCCAGAAAGCCGAAGGGCCCGGCCGCGCATCGCACTATATTTCTCTGACGCGGCTCGGCACCACTGGCACCATTATGCTAAACGGCAAAGTCTTCGATCTCTCCGGGCTCGCGTGGATGGACCACGAATTTTTCACCCAGCAGCTTGGCAGCGAGCAAGCCGGCTGGGACTGGCTGAGCGTGCAGCTCGATGACCACACCGATCTCATGCTCTTCCACATTCGCCGAAAAGATGGCAGCATCGATCCATTTTCGGCCAGCACGTTTATCGACGCGCAAGGCAAAGCCACGCACCTTCGCAAAGAAGATTTCATTCTGCAGCCGCTTGGCGACACGTGGAAAAGCACCGCAAATGGCGCAACGTATCCGATTAGCTGGAAAATTGAGATCGCCAAGCTAAGCCTTGAGCTCGAAGCCACCACTCCGCTCGCCGCGCAAGAACTCACCGGCAAAACAAAACTCGCTCCAACGTATTGGGAAGGCGCCATCACTTTGTCAGGAAAGCGCGGCGCGCGCCCCCTCAGCGGACTCGGCTATCTCGAAATGACGGGCTACGACCGCGCCGTCACCCTCGAGTAGCACAGGCACTCCTGCCTGTGCGGATCAGCCGCACGATGATCGGCTCACGCCGGCAGAGTTTTCCCTTTCGTCTCATACCCGAATGGAAGCACCAGCAGCCCCACGCCAAATGCGATCGAAGTCAACGCCACGGGAATGCCGATGGTGTGAAAGTGCGCGACGCCGGCGCCAACCAGAAAGGTGAATCCCGCGCCAAAAAATCTTCCCACCGACGTAGCGAACGCGAAGGCGCTACCGCGGCATTCGGTCGGGTACTGCTCGGGCAGCCACAGCGTGTACATCGCAAAATTCGCGCCGCCCAACCCCAGAAAAACCAAGCACACTAGAAACCACTGCAGCGCGTGCGCCGGCAAATAAAACGCGTAGCCGAAGCCAATCGCGATCGACAGCATCATGCAAACGTAGTAGAGGGCCAGCGTGCCCCGGCGTCCCCAACGCTCGGCCAGCACCGGCAAAACGATGCATCCCAAAATCGTCGCCACGGAAAGCAGCATCGTCGCCAGCGATACCAGGTGCGTCACGCTCACTCCCGCAATCTTCTCGCGCCCCGCAAGCTCACCCACTGCCGCGGGCACATAAACCGATCCCGCCCACAATCCCACGATCGAAATCAGCACGTAGATCGAATTCAGCACCGTGCGCTTGCGAAACTCCGGGGCAAACAATTGTGCGATCGGCCGCACGATCGACCAGCTCCGCAATTCCGCCGCTTTGTTTTTCCACCGCGCCGGTTCTTTCACTCCGTAACGGATAAAGCTCACCAGCAGCGCCGGCAATCCTCCTAGCGCAAACATGGCGCGCCATCCGTAGTGCGCTCCCACTAGATAATTGGCCAGCCCTGCCAGAAAAAATCCCACGTAGTAGCCGGTGTGCATCCATCCCGCCGCCATTTTGCGCCGGTCTTCCGGCCACTCTTCGGCAACGAACGTGCCGCCCATGGCCCATTCGCCGCCAATCCCAATGCCCGCCAGAAAACGGAAGACAGCCAGTTGCCACACCCGAGTGCTCAGACAACACAAAAATGTAAACAGCGAATACCACAGAATGGTCAGCATCAGCGTGCGCACGCGCCCATATTTATCCGCGAACGGGCCCCACAAAAACGCGCAGCCCCACCCCACCAGAAAAAGGGCGAACAGCAACCCTCCGTAGTAACCCACGCCCGCCAAATCGCTGCGCAGCCCCGACCGCGGCAAAAGTTCCTTCAGCGCCGGCACCATCACCAGCGCAAAGATGTACGAGTCCATCCCATCCAGGGCCCATCCGCCCCAGGACGCGAAAAAGCCGCGCCATTGGTTCTGGGTCAGTCGTGTGGAGGTCTGCTCGCTCATCGGTTTCGGCCTCCCGCACACTACGGACTTACGCTTTTTTCGGCAAGCACATTCCTATGCGCACTCGCCCGGTCTTCTTCTTCAAAGCAAGCGAAGAGACGCACGGAGCCGAATAAGACATCTCAAACCCGCCCGTTCGCTCCAAGGTGTATCCGTCCCATCCCTGTTGACCTTCCTCACTTTCCCCGTCATCATCTCGCCCGGTTGTGCGGCGCGCCCCGCGCGTGCTGCCATCCACATCTCCCTGCAAAGGCTGGCTCGTGAACATCAAGTCCACCCCCTCGTCCAAGTCGTTCGCGGTCGCTTTCCACACACTCGCTCTTCTAGCCTCGGCGTGGCTCCTTCCTCCCGCCGTACAGGCGCAAATCAAGCCCGAAGTGGCGCAGCTCCTCCACCGCTTCTACGATTCCGATGAATTCGCGCCCAAAACCTTTGGTCCCGCCCGCTGGCTCGAAAATGGCGACGCCTACACCACCGTCGAACCCTCCGCCGCGGTCAAAGACGCTAGAGAGATCGTGCGCTACGCGACAGCGACGGGCGAGCGAAGCGTGATGGTCAACGCGGCGCAACTCACGCCGCCGGGAGCCAAGGAGCCGATCAAGATTGACGACTACTCCTGGTCAAAGGACATGTTGCGTCTGCTGGTGTTCACGAATACCAAGAAAGTGTGGCGAGCCAATACCCGCGGAGACTACTGGGTGCTCGACCGCAAGACCGCGACGCTGAAGAAATTGGGCGGCCAGGGACCGGAATCGACGCTGATGTTTGCGAAGTTTTCGCCGGACGGTTTGCGCGTCGGCTACGTGCGCGAGAACAATGTCTACGTCGAGGACTTGGCGAGCGGCGCGATCACCCAACTGACCCGCGACGGGTCCGCCACCACCATCAACGGCACCACCGACTGGGTTTACGAAGAGGAGTTGGCGCTGCGCGATGGGTTTCGCTGGAGCCCGGATGGGAAAAGCATCGCGTATTGGCAATTCGATTCGACCGGCGTGGGAATTTTTCCGCTGCTCTACAACCTTGGTGAACCTCGGCAGATAGTGACCGGCTTTCCATACCCGGGAGACGCGAAATATCCGACGCGGATGGATATTCCGTATCCGATCGCGGGCACCGCGAATTCGGCGGTGCGCGTCGGAGTGGTCAGCGCCAGCGGCGGCGAGACGCGGTGGATGAAGGTGCCGGGCGATCCGCGCGAAAACTACATTGCGCGTATCGAGTGGAATCCCGATTCCGCGCATTTGCTGGTGGAGCATTTGAACCGTCTGCAGAACACCAACGACATTTTGCTGGCCGATACAGCCACTGGCGCCGTGAGCAGCCTGTTTCAGGACCGCGACGCCGCATGGGTCGACTTGATGGATTCGTTCGAGTGGATCAATGTCGGCAAGGAATTTCTTTTCGAGAGCGAGCGCTCCGGTTGGCGCCACGTCTATCGAGTCTCGCGCGATAACGGGAACGCCCGCGCGGTAACCCATGGGGATTTCGATGTAATCAGCATTTCGGGGGTGAATGAAAAGGACGGCTGGCTGTATTTCACTGCTTCTCCGGAGAATGCCACGCAACACTATCTGTACCGGGCACGCCTCGATGGATCGGGCCAGCCGGAACGCGTGAGTCCGGCGGCGTCTGCGGGCTGGCACACCTACGACATTTCGCCGGATGGCCGCTGGGCTTTCCACTCCTTTTCCAATTTTGACGTGCCGCGATCGACGGACCTGGTGCGGCTGCCGGCGCACGGCTCGGTGCGCTCGCTGGTGGACAATGCGGACCTAAAAGCGAAAGCGGCGCCGTTGGTGGCCGCCGTGCCGCGAGAATTTTTCAAGGTCGACGCCGCCGACGGTGTGTCGCTGGACGGATGGATCCTGCGCCCCCCGCGGTTCGATCCGTCGAAGAAGTATCCGGTGCTTGTGTTTATTTATGGAGAAGCCGCGGGCCAGACGGTGCTGGATTCCTGGTCGGAGGAAAACCTGGCGTTTCATCGTACCGTTGCTTCGCAAGGGTATGTGGTCGTCAGCTTCGACAACCGCGGAACGCCGGCGCCGAAAGGGCGTGCGTGGCGGAAAGTGATTTACGGCGCCATTCAGCCGGTGATCGTGAAGGATCAGACGGCCGCCATACAGGCGTTGTTGCGTTCGCGCTCTTATCTCGATGCATCGCGTGTGGCGGTGTGGGGGTGGAGCGGCGGCGGCACCAGCACGCTCAGTCTGATGTTTCGGTCGCCGGACGTGTATAAGGTGGGCATGGCGGTGGCGCCGGTGCCGGATCTGCGGCTCTACGACACCATCTACCAGGAACGCTACATGGGCCTGCCGATGCAAAATGTGGACGGATACAAGAGCAGCGCGCCGATTAATTTCGCCGAAGGGCTGAAGGGGCATTTGCTGGTGATGCACGGCTCCGGCGACGACAATGTCCATTATTCCGGAACCGAACTGCTTCTCAATCGCCTGATCGAACTCGGCAAGCCCATCGACTTCATGGAATACCCGAATCGCACGCACTGCATCTGCGAAGGGAAAGGCGTCAGCTACCACGTCTTCAGCACGCTGCTCCGCTACCTGGAAGCCAATCTACCCGCGGGCCCCGTAAATCCATAGGCTCTGTGAGCACAGAAAGATTTTATTAGGTTTCAGTTTCTTTCTTTCGCGAACTGCTCGGCAGTGTTGTTTGCATCGCGTAAAGTTCCTCGACGCGAGCCAGCGTATCGATCTCAGCGACGGGCTTGTCGGGGCGGAAGCGCACGATGCGCGGAAACCGCAGCGCGTAACCACTCGCGTGACGATTGGATTTCTGCATATTGTTGAACGCCACCTCGATAACGACGGTGGGCTCGACGATGCGGCGAAATCCCTGGTCCTCCGTCGTGTGCTGCAGGAAATATTCGGTGTATTCGGCAATCTCGGCGTCGGTCAATCCGGAATACGCCTTGCCGATATTGAGTAGTAGCTCGCCGCTGCGCACGGCGAAGGTGTAGTCGGACAGCACGCCGTGGCGTTTGCCGTGGCCATACTCGACAGCAGTAACGACCACGTCCAGAGTGGCGAACGGTTCCTTCAGCTTGAACCAGTTGCCGCCGCGGCGTCCGGGCGTGTACAGCGAATCTGGATCTTTAGCCACGATGCCTTCGTGGCCGGCGGCGAGAGAATCGCGGAAGGCGCTTTCCACGGCGGCGACGGAGTCGCCGAGTTTCGGGGTTGCAAGTTGGATCGCGGAATCGAGGGAAGAAGAAAAGAGAGTGGCGAGTTTGGTGCGGCGTTCGCGGAAGGGAAAATCGAGCAGGAGTTCGGAGTTGAGGTAGAGGAGATCGAAGGCGACGAATTTTACGGGGATTTCGTGTTGGGTCCAGAGATTCATTTGAGTGGTTTTGCGGCCGAGACGTTTTTGCAATTCCGTGAATGGCAGAGGATGCGCGTCTTGCCAGGCCAGGATTTCGCCGTCGAGGATGAATTCGCCGGGGAGCGCGGCGATGGGTGCGATGAGTTCCGGGAATTCGGTGACTTCGTCGAGGGTGCGGGAGAAGATTTTTGTCCGGCCGGCGCGCTTGTGGATTTGCGCGCGGATGCCGTCGTATTTTTCTTCGACGAAGAATTGGGTTTGCTTGGCGTCAAAGAGTTCGGCGGCGGTTTCTACCGCCGTCGCGAGCATGAAGCCGATAGGGTGGAACAGAACCATTGTTGCGGAGGCGAGTTGATCGGCGGCGGCGAGGAAAAGCGTCTTACCGATGTCGCCGGTGAGCATGTTGGCGCGGCGGACGGCGGTGGCGGGGCGGTCGAACGCTTTAGCTATGGCTTCTTCTACGAGGCTTTCTTTCAGGCCGATGCGGAGATCGCCGGTGATGATTTTGATGATGTATTTGACGTCGGCAGGACTGGATTTTTCCAGGAGGGCTTTCAGGGCGGCGGATTTCTGGGCCGGATGGCGGAGGGCGGCAAGATTTTCGAAAGTGGCGGCGACTTCGGCGATTTGGATGTCTTGGCCGGCGCGGAGATCACGGAGGGCTTCTTCGGCTACGTCGCCGAGATCGCCGTGTTTTCTGTAAATGGCGGATAGCTCGTCGGAGGTTTTGCCGGTCAGTTCGGCGACGAGGCGGTAGAGCGTGGAGCCGCCGATGCCGAGGACGCGTTCTTCGTGGTGGGGGAAGGCGCGGCCGGTTAGAAAGATGGCGGCTTGGGTGGCATCTTCGAGAGGAAGTGATCTTAGGAGGTCGGCCAGTAGGCGGATTTTTTCGAGTTTTTTGGTGGTGGCGGATACGGCGTCGGCGGTTTGCGTGAAAAGGAGCATGTCTGTGTTCGCCGCGAGGTAGAACGGATGGGAAGAAAAAGCAGTTCAAGTTTAACGTGTTGCCGGCTGGGGCGCAGCAGTGCTGCGCCCCTACGGGAGCATCCGCCACGGATCGGGCAAGCTAGATGTTGAAACCGAAAGTCCGCCCCAGAAGGCGGGCCCTACAGGGACCCGGCGGCGATGGTGGACGCGCAAGGTTATGCGGTGGCGGCGCGATGCATTGGTTGGCAGTGGGGCCACCAGAAGGTGGTACGGGCGTCGGGGGATTGTTTGCGGGCGGCGATGGGGGTGACGCAGCGGCGGCAGGGTTGGTCTTGGCGCTGGTAGACCCAGAGGTTTTCTTCGCGTTGGGTGCGGTTGGTGGTGCGGCGGAACGGGACGTAGGTGGCGATGTGATGGGCGGAGAGATCGGCCGCGTTGCATTGGAGGAATTTGCGGGCGGTGACGATTAGAGCGGCGGCTTCGGCGCTGGTTAGGGAGCGGACTTGGCGGAAGGGATTTACGTGGCAGGCGAAGCAGATTTCGGATTTGAAGACGTTGCCGATGCCGGCGACTACGGATTGTTTCAGCAGCGCGGCGCCCACTTCGAGGTCGGGGTAGGAGCGGAGTTGAGCCACAGCTTCGGCTTCGTTGAATTCGGAAGCTAGTAGGGATTGCCCTAGTGTGTTGAAGGCGACGTCCTCCCCCTGGTTTTTTGTAAGTGTTGCGGATAAAGGAGTTACGAGTCGATAGTCGACAGCTAACAGCCGACAGGAATTCGGAAGAGGCGTTGGGTGGCATCCCGGGTAAACACACAAAGAGTGCGCAAGGGATTGAAAAGGAAGGGGATGGGTTTCGCTCTGGTGCAAAAGAGTGAACCCTTCGTGGCTCAGGGCAGGAAAGAGGGAGGAGCTTGCGGAAGTGGCGAGTGACCCTTCGAAGCTCAGGGTGAACGGGTGGCGAGTGGCGAGAGAAAAACGTTTGTGACGGCATACCCGCGGTTTTTGCAAAGAGGCGGGAAGTGATTGAACATAAAGGGGATGTGCTTCGCTCTTTTGCAGCAGCGTGCAGAAAGTGCAAAAGAACGAGGAGGGAGAGATGGAGAGTGGGGGAGTTAGAAGGACAGCCGGGCGGCGAGGCATAAGAGGGCGGGCAGCGACGAGATCCGTTGCTCGCGATGATAACCCATTATAGCACATTTTTGGGATTTGTCAAGTGGTATCTAGTAAGTGGCTTGTCTTCCGGGAGATAGGGAGACTGCGCCGGGGATAGGGAGGCA